>Ga0315284_10000010_pt1 | contig 323732 bp, 407 predicted proteins | sample YL17G09_16_MG_FD_203696 | JGI IMG/M metagenome (GOLD analysis project Ga0315284, IMG submission 203696) | Sediment microbial communities from Yellowstone Lake, YNP, Wyoming, USA - YL17G09_16 | ecosystem: Environmental > Aquatic > Freshwater > Lake > Sediment | place: USA: Wyoming | collected... | reverse complement strand
GAGTTGTTCTTATTTGTCTCAGTTAAAGTGACTTGGAATAGTCTTGTTGACGGATTGTTGAAATAACTTCCATTGGCTGGAGCTACATTTGTTATGGTTGGATTGGCAGTATCGACAACCACAGTCCAATTAACAACATGCGTATCATTTCCACCAGTGGTATCATTTATTACAATGTTCCATAAATAAACACCATCATTGCCTACGGTAGTGTTTATATAATTAAGTGTAGCATTATTCAAATTTGTGCTGTTAGTAACATTTGCAGCCCACGTTCCTGTAAAATTACCCCATAATGTTACTGTTTGTGGATTTATAGTCGAGTTCCATGTTGATGTGTATGAAAAGTTTATGTTCTTTGTGTTGCTGTAAGAAGTATTTATACTTGAATTAAAGTTTAAACCAGTAGTATTGCTTAAAACAACACTCAATCCTCTTTCTACGTTATATTCTGAGAAACTTGCTACAGTAAATGTCAAATTTTGTCCATCCCAAGTTACACCAGAACAAATACCTGTTGGACAGGGTAAAAATGAATCAGAATTATTTCCGTAAGTCGCTCTTCTAGAAATACTAGGTCTTATGTTACTAGGTATTCCAAATCTTCCACTAAAATTATAAATAGTAATGCTTGCCGAAAGATTCAGGTTTGGCTTACCGTCCTGACCATTCCATTCTGATTCATTGATTCCAACCCTGCTACCAGCCATCATATTTTTCATAGCAAACTGCATTATTGCAGATGATTTGTTTTGGTCGCTCATATTCACTCCTGATGAGAAATTAATCTTTACTTTTCCAGGGATATCTATGACTAATGGAACATTACTGAAATTACCATTGTAAGCAACTTGACTGAAATTAGTTGTTCCTCCACCAAAACTTGGACCGCATGCATTCCAATGAGTACCATTATATTCTGCATGATCATCTCCCGTACAAGATTGTGAACAACCTGATACAGCTATAAATGATCCGTTAAGTAATGGCACTTGTGGTGGTATTTGACTTGCATCAGGAGGACAACTAGTCATAGTAGACATATTAACCAAAACTGGTCCTGCCCAACTACTGGTAGTATTACCATCATATGTGGATGCATTAACTGTTATATTTGCCATCTGAAAGTTTGATATAGTTATTACAGAACAATTAACAGTATCATTAAATTCAAATAATCTCCACCCACCTGTTCCATCAGTGGAGTTGGTTATTACAACACCTTCTCTTACTTGATTTCCTCCTATAGCAGAGTAATTAGCTGTTGCTGTTAGGCTGCTGTTGCATTTTGTTGAATTAGCACAAGAAATATTGAATCTAAGATAAACTACATTACCACAAGTGAAAAACTCATCAGTCTGATTTGCATCAGACGATGATATATTAACCAAAAAGGAAGATACACCTATAATGCTAGGTTGAATACTAGCAAATGCAGGTAAACCAAAAAATAAAATTACCATAAAAATTAATAAAAATACTATAAAGATGAGACTAACTTTTCCTAAAAGTCCTTTATTCAAGATATCACCTAAAAAATTATTTATAAACCTTCTTTATAAAGTTTTGTATTTTGTAATATTTAATATTACAAAATTATAGAAGATTTTTACATCATACCTCTTTTTTTATTATAATAATACTCCTATTTTGTTGAAATTCTTCTCTATATTTTTTTATGATTTTATCAAGTTCTCTTAATCTTTCTCCTTTAGTTCTTCCCTCTATTTTTTTTTTCATATTTATCAAAATTCCTTTTGTCATGAATATTCTTGCATGTTATAGAAAACTTTTAAAATAATTCTAGAAGTTAGAGTAGGTGGTGTAAATAAAGGAGTATTATATATACTCAAGAAATTAGTACCTCTCACACCACTCATAAATAAACTAGGGGTTATTACAATGGCTCTCTTTTCACCATGAAGCCGATAAATATTTTCAACTACAGGTGTGATTGAAGCTAAAGGAATTATAATTAAAAATAGAATCAATGAAAAAAATAAAAACTTATTCATTTTTTGCTTTTGCGGAACTGTGTAAACATTAGACCTACCAACTCTGTGAAATTTCAATTTTCCTTGATTTTTCAAAGCTTCTAAATAACCTGCAACAACATCCCTTCTTATCTCTAGATTCTTAGCTATTTGAGAAACAGACAATATTTTTTTGCTTAACAAATCTAGAATTTTCTTCTCAAAATCATTATCAGTTAATCTTTCCCTCAAAAAAATCCCTCGTATTATATTTTGTAACATTAAATATTACAGGATAGTACTATTTAAATGTTTTATTTTGTAACATTTGATATTACTAAATGAATGCCATATCTAAGCTATAGATAAAGATATAAAAATGCTAAAATGATAGAATATTTTGTTCTTTATAGAAGGCTTATAAACAATTAAAAAGATATTTAAATTTTAATAAATAAGTTAATGTATCGATTATTATGAGCAAAAAAATAAAAAAGGGTTTAATTATCATAGGTTTAACAAACCTGGAAGCTGAAGTTTATTTAAAATTATTGGAATTAAAAAAAGCAAAGGTAAGTGAACTAACTAAAGCAACTAAAGTAACTAGAACTCAACTTTATCCTCTTCTTGAGAAACTAGTAAAAAAAGGATTAGTTAAAAAAATAGACAAAAAAGTCGTAATTTATGAAATAATAAAACCTAATAAGATAGTTTCTCTTATTAGCAAATGGAAAAAAGATCAAATCGCTATTTTAAAAGAATTTGAAAATGAGTTAAAGAAACTAGAAAAGAAATAAATTCTCTATTTTATCTTACCTCTGAATTCACAGTAAGAATGTCCTAAATTTTTGCATTTACTCATCTCAAAAAACCATCCTTTATTAATATTGTTAAACAAACCTGATAAAAGTCCAGATATCCAACGACAAGAAGGTTTTTTATTTCTTGAACACAGTTCTATAAAGGGCGATCGAGTTAATCTTATGATAATAGATTTTTTCGACATATTTTTAAGTTCATATTTTCCATAATCAGTTGAATTTAATACTTCAAAAATCTTTTTTATTTTCTTTTTTCTACTTTTAACGTCCTTAATACAGTGTTCAAAAAAATCATTTCCTGCAGATTCTCCAATTTTGAACATTACATTAACTAGATCTAGTCCTTTAACTTTTATTATCTCTTTTTTCATTTCCATTAAAGATTCTGCTGATGGTATTATTATAATTTTTGATTTTTTCACATTGATACCTTTTTCCAGGTTTTAGGTATCGTTTATTATAAACATAGTATTATTTAAAGATTATTACATATGTTTAAACAAATAAGTAAAATATATAAACAATAGTGGTAATAGTTTAACATGAAAAAACCTTTAATTTTTGATACAACTTTAAGAGAAGGCGAACAAACTCCAACAGTTGTTTTTAAACCTGAACAAAAAATAGAGCTTGCTAGAAAGTTCTCTGAATTTGGAGTTAATTATATTGATGTAATGCCTGTTGTATCAGAAAATGAGAAAAAAACTGTTAAAAGACTTGTTAAAGAAGAATTAGATGCTGAAATAATAGCTACCTGTAGACTAAAGAAAGAAGATATAGACAGTGCTCTTGATTGTGATGTTAAAAGAGTAGCACTTTTCACTCCTGTATCAGATTTGCACCTTCAATATTTGGTAAAAACAAATAAAGAAGAGAATTTAAAAAGAGCTGTGGAAAGCATAGAATATGCAAAGTCTCATGGATTAGAAGTTGATTTTGCACTTGTTGATTCTTCTAGAGCTGACGAATACTATATTCGACAATTTATTGAAAAAATATCAGGAAAAGTTGAGACTATATTTCTTGGAGACAGTATGGGGTGTTGGACTCCTAAAAAAGCTCATAAAGTTGTAAAATCTGTTAAAAATTATTGTAAATCTTTGGTTGGTTTGCATGAACATAATGATTTTGGTCTTGCAACTGCAAATACACTTGCAGGTTTAGAGGCAGGAGCTGATGTTTTTTCTGGAACATTTACCGGGATTGGACCAAGGGCTGGGAATGCTTCAAATGAAGAAGTTTGTATGGCATTGGAACATTTATACAAAATACCTCTTGGTTTAAAATATGAGATGTTAAGTGAAATATGTAGTCTTGTTCAAGAATATTCTGGGTTTAAAGTACAAAATCATAAACCAATAATTGGTGAATATGTTTATACTCATGAGTCAGGCCTTCATGTTGCTGCTTTGAGTATAGAACCTAAGACTTTTGAGAACTTTGAACCAAAAGCTATTGGAAGAAGTAGACGTATTCTGGTTGGTAAGCAAAGCGGCAGAAGTGCTATTAGATATGTGCTTCAAAAAAATAACCAGACATTTTCTGATGAGGATGTAAACCAATTTCTAAGTAAGGTAAAAACTATATCAGAGCTTGAAAAAAGGTCATTCTCTGAAGAGGAGATAATGGAGGTGTATAAAAATAGATAGAATAACTCAAATATTCAATCAAAGAGCAAAAAATTATGACAAAGAAAAAATAGCAAAATTTAGGCAGATTTTCGTTGAAAGCATTATTGAACAAATAAATCCAAATCCATTAGATGTTGTTATAGACATAGGAACAGGAACAGGAGCACTTGCGATTCCACTTGCAAAAAAAGTTAAAAAAGTTATAGCTGTTGACGCATCTGAGAAAATGCTTAATATAGCAAAGATAAATGCCAACAAAGAAGGTATTAATAATATTGAATTCAAACATGGAAATTTTCTAAATCTTTGCATTAGAAAACATTCAATTGATATGATAGTTTCAAGCTTAGCATTACATCATTTACCGAACAAAGATAAAGAAAAATTTATAAAACTAATGGCTAGGACTTTGAAAGAAAATGGAAGAGTGCTCATAGGAGACATAATGTTCTTTTTCCACCCTAAAAAAGAGTTTAGAAAATTGAATTTTATCAAAAAATTTATTGAAGAACTTTTTCCAAAATCAGATTTTGATTTAGTATCGGGACTAGATTCTGAGTATCCATCATTAGCAGAAGATTTAAAAACGTTTTTTAAAAAAAATGGTTTTAGTGTTAAAATTGAGAGTCTCCTACCGATTCTTGGTATCATTTATGCTGTACGTAAAAAATAGTGAGCAAAATGCGAACCTCACAATTACTTTATTTGTTTTATAGACGAATGAGAGTATTATTAGTTTTTTCAGGATTTATTTTAATGTATATGATATATACAAATAAATTCATACCTATGTTTTTCCTGATTGCTCTCGGATTCTCTTTTATAGAATTGTCTGCAGCATTTTACAATGATTTTTGGGATTATAAAGAAGATGTAAAAAGTGGTAGAAAGGATAAATGGACTACAACAGGTATAGCATCACCAAAAACAATGAGAAATGTATCTTTTTTAATATTAATAATTGCTTTCGTTCTGTTGTGGTTTACCGATTATGTTATTTTAATAATTGCAGTTTATTATTCGCTCCTTGGAATATTTTATTCTCACCCTAAAGTACGTCTAAAGCGTTATAATATCAAAGCATATGTTTTAGGTGGCTCAATCTGGATTTTAATTCTTGTTTATTTAGAAATTATTTTACAAAAAACATTTTTTACAGACATTTTTCTAATTCTATTTTGTTTTTTTCAAACAGTATACCTTGTTTGTCAAAAAGATTCTTCAGATATTAAAGACGATACAAATTTGTTTTTAGCAAGAGGTTGGAAAAATGCATCTTTAATTTGTATGGTATTTGCAATAAGTTCCTCTTTGTGTTTATTTGTAATAGTAACCCCCTTTCCTAGTCTGTTTTGGTTATGGGGTCTAAATACCATATTTAAGATTTTTACTTTAAAGAAAATTTATAAAAAAGAAATGACCAGAAGCATTAGGATGAAAACATCTTCGATTGAATTATTTACACCCTACCTCTTTTTTATAATGTTTTAATAAAAGAGATTTCTAACATTCTGTAAGATTCTTTGATCAACTTAATTTTGTAGTTCTTGTTTAATAGCCATAAATAACCAAGTACTATTCTATATAAAAATTGCCAGTTGTCTTTTTCACTTTGTAAACCATAGGGCGGACTTCTAATTTTAAGAAAAATTTCATTATTTTTAATAATTGATATGCTTACAGAACCCCACCCTGTCAATTGCAAAAGATTTTTTAATAAAAGTAGTTTTTTATCTGTTGTTGATTTCATTTCAATAATATTTTTAAAAAAGTCATATGAGATTTGTGATAATTTTTTTAACAATAATCCTTCATTAGATATGAGATGAAAGATAGTATTTTCAATAGGAATCAGTAATTTTTTTCTAAAATAAATTTTATTTTGTTTTAATTGAAATATATTTCTCTTAATGGCATCTTTAAATGTAAAACCTTTAACATCATACGAGCAATTTAATTTACTATAATCTTTCATATCTTTTTTATTAATAATGAAAGGTTTTGCTTTAATTTTAAAAATATATTTACAGTTATTTTTGGTTTGCAGTATTTTAGAAAATTCAACTTCAGATTTGAAAAAACCGTTTAAGATACCCTCATAAAATCCTACCATAAAACTATTCTCTCCAATGATTCTTGTTAAGAATTCATTTTTTGTATTTATTTCAATAAGATTACTTTTTTTAGTAACATAGATATGGTTCATCAGCCCTAAATTTTTCCATACACTTCCTACTATTTTAATCAAAATGGTATGATGTAGTATTCTTATCTTATCGTGTATCAAGCTTTGTATAATAATGGTAGAACATTTTTTATGAATATTTTTTAGAAGTTCGGCATAACCTGATTTTTCACATTCTTTGATATAAAGTGCAAGTATATCTTCAAAAATAAATACATCTCGTCTTGTCTTTCCATAAAATTTATTTAATAATCCGCTAACACTAGTTTCTATAATATCTTTTTCCAATAACTCAGAGAATCGCATAAAAACACCTTTTACCACTTAAATGAGTAACAATAATTATTACAACACCTCATATTAAAAATATCTATATGAATAGAAAAGCAAAGAGCATTAAATACAACATAAAAGACCTTCCAAGAGAGGAAAGGCCGAGAGAACGCTTAATAAAATTTGGACCAGAAAACCTGAGCAATGCTGAACTTCTAGCGATAATCATTGGAATTGGTAGCATTAAAGAGAATGTTCTAAACTTGGCTAATAGACTACTTTCAAAATATGATATTAAAAGACTTTCACAAACATCTATAACTGAATTAAAAAAGATAATTGGTATTAAAGATGCAAAAGCCTGTCAGATAGTTGCTGCCTTTGAGTTAGGAAAGCGATTGTCAGTCAGCAAAAATTTGAAAAAACAAATAATAACGCCTTCAGACATAGCTAATTTATTTATGCCGAGAATGAGAGATCTTAAAAAAGAATTTTTAAAGGGTGTTTTTTTGGATTCAAAATGCAGTATAATAAAATATGAGACCATTTCTGTTGGAGGTTTGAATACAAACATCATTCATCCTGGAGAAGTGTTTAAAACAGCAATTTTAGAAGATGCTGTAGCAGTTGTATTAGTTCATAATCATCCGTCTGGAGATCCAACTCCTAGTTCTGATGATGTTAAACTAACAGTAAAACTCAAAAAATTGGGAAAATTAATTGGAATAGAATTATTAGATCACATCATCATTGGCGATAATGAATATGTAAGTTTTAAAGAAAGAGGATTGATTTAAGTTTCCTCATGAAGTTTTTTCACTTCTTCTGCCAGCTTTAGAGTGGTTTTCCCAATATTAGATAAATCATAAACACAAACAGCTCTTCTTCCGATTTTTTTCGGCTGACTTTTTATCATTTTTAAATCTTCTAATTCCCTTAGTCTTTGGGTCCTCATTTTCTCATTTTCACAAACACTTTTTAAATCTTTAAAACGTTTAGGGCCATTTTCAAGGGTTTTTAAGATTTCACAAGTATATTTTTTGGCAAGTAAGTTCAAAACAGTTTTTTGTTTTTTCATGAAAAGAGTTGGAGAACTGTATTGTTTATTCTTTTCCGAACCAAATTGGTATATTACTTACTAAAAGTAAAGTATTTGAATTTTGTTATTAATATATTTAATATGAATACAGAGGTTATGTTGTTGAGAAAGTTACTTAAAGAAGTCGTTATCATAAAAACAGAGTTAATGAATATCAGAAATGAAATCAAAAAGAAGCCATAATTTTATTTTATATTACTTTGGTTGCTGTTAATCGTATACTTTTGCTATTAATCAAAAGTTCATGATGCACTCTTGGATCAAAAGATGTATAACGAAGTTTGTATATCTCTAAAGTTCTCATTGGTTTTTCTTCAAGCTCTAAAAAAGAAACGCACAAAACTCCATCGCAATCAAAGGCCTCGCCATTTCCTGTATCAATCTCATCGCCTTTAGTTTCGCAGAGAAGTAGACTACATTCAACTTTTTCTTTTAAATATCTGAGTATTTCTGCCAATTTTATCCTATAATCTTTTTTATTCTCTGCAAATAAGAGAAGTTTATTTATATTATCTATAACTAGTCTATGAATATTTGGATAATCGGCAAATAATTTTGTGAAATGGTCTAGATTGATTTTTTCCCCAAGTGTAAACATTTCAATAAGAAGATTTTTGTCGATATATTTATTTGCTTTTTTTAGTGAATCAATTTTTTCACAAGCTCTCAATAATTCTTCTTTGCTTTCACAAACAGATAAGTAATAACATTTTTCTCCTTTAGCAGCACCTTCAATTAGAAAGTTCAAGCCAAGCAAAGTTTTTCCTGTACCTGGACCTCCTGAAAGCAAAATAACTGTTTTTGTAGGAAATCCACCATCTATCAATTTATCCAAAGATGGTAATCCTGTTGTGATTCTCATTTTTCTTCACCAAATATAGGTTTACCTAACATAGATTCCTGAAGTTTTATAAGCAAAAATTTTTCATCTTGAATATCAAAAACTTGGGCTGGGACTTTTTTAAGCAGTTTAGTTATATTATATTTACGAAGAATCTTGTTTGGGAGCATTATCCTGTTGCTATTGCCTAGTTTGCCCGTTGTCAATAATTCATTTAATACGTGCGGTTCAGTTGGTAATAATAAAAGTCTTTTTGCTGACTGGTTTAACAATTTATACTCATCTTTGGTTAATTTTAAGTCAACCAGAATTTTATCACCCTTCAAATCTATTGAATCAATATCTGCCATAGTTTATATATTTCTTTGTTATATTTAAATATTTTCATATTTTTAGTTAAAAAACTTTAAATAATTTACTTTATTCAAAAAAATGATAATTAAGCTTAAATTTCTTTGTAAACTATAAAAAGAATCGACTTTTATGAAAAAATACTTGGAGAAGTTCAATTATGCAACTTCCAAACCAGCTATAGAGAGACATGCTATATTAAAGAGAATTAGTAAAAAGTATGATTTTGAGTATTTACTTGATATTATAACTCTAAAAATTAAAAGAACTCCTCCAAACCAAATTAATAATATAAGAATTTTAAGAGCTGATTTAAAATGGATTAAAAAATTTTCCTAAATCAAAAAATCGCATAGAAGTTAAGAGCTTTAAAGAAATAAGAGAAATAGCTAAAAATTCTATTATTAATAAATACATAGGTAAAGAAGAAATAATCTATTTTACGAAAGGCTATTTTTATAAAATTAAAAAATGATTTTCTTGCTATACTTGATATTCTATAACCCATATCATTTGCTGATTTTTACTATTTTAATAAAAATTTTCAAAGGTCAGTTTTCTAGTTTTGAATGTTTAATAGAAAGATTTTAAAAGCGTTTTGACTCTTTTCATACCTAACAACAACAAAAATGGAGCCTCTTTCATGAAAATTTTTGTTGCTTCAATTCGTCTTGAGGCAATGATGCTAGGTTCTCTGAAACACTGGATCATACATTTGTTACACTTTTCATTATTAATATTTCCAAAATCAAAATCATCTATATTTATAGGATTTCCTTTATACATGCAAGGATAAACATTCAGGTTCCAATCTATGTAAAAAAGTTTTTTTCCTCCGATACAGCCATATATGTTTTCTCCGTCAAGGTATCTAATTGTATCTCTAAGATAATCTAAACTATTTATTATGTTATAACCTTGCTTCTTCAAGCTTATAATTCTCTTCAGAGCATTTTTCAGATCGTCCTTGCTTAAAACAACCGAATTTCCATTGTTGCCTAATCGAAAACTCGTATTTTCAATAGACACGGGCATGCAAAAAGAGATTGTAATATCTTTTTCATCCACAAATTTAACTATATTTTCTATGTGATTTAAATTACTATTTAATATGGTACAAAGGGCGGATATAGGAATTCTTCTTTTCTTTAATAGTTCTATTGAATTATTTATCTTGTTTAAAATATCTTTATGCCCTGTTATTTTTTCGATCTTTTCTGGCATAAAATGTTGAATTGATATGCTTATTTGATCTATTTTAGACTCTTTCAATCTGTCAGCAATTTTTTCATTTATTAAAGTTCCGTTGGTTGGCGAGAAAACAAAGAAATTAAGTTTTTTAGCATATTTTACTATGTTAAAGAAGTCGGGATTTAGTAGAGGCTCCCCTCCTGTTAACTGTAATATTCCAAAATTATTTTCATATAACTTATCTAAGACCCTTTTAGCATCTTTGAATCCAACAAATTTATGTTTTTCTTTCCATATGCTACATGTTTCACATTTATTATTACAAGCATTATTTATTGCAAAAAAACACCAATTTTTATTTTTTATAAAATTTCTTGTAGCCTCTTTAAACATAGGTTCACCATTTATATAACTGATGAAAAAGTATATAATATAATCTTTTATATATTGATAATATGCTACCTAGGATTAGTTTAATCATTCCAGCTAGAAACGAGGAAGCTGTTATAGGTAATTGTATAGAGAGTCTGTTGAAATTAGATTACCCTAAAAACAAGCTTGAAATAATAGTAGCCGTGGATGGCTCTACTGATAGAACACTAGAAATTTGTAAAAGTTACGAACCTAGGATAAAGGTTAAAGAGTCAACTCCTAAGAAATGTAAAGCAGGGGTCCTTAATGAAGTCATTCCAAGTACAAAAGGAGAAATAATAGGAATTTATGACGCTGACTGCATAGTTGAAAAGAACTGTTTGAAGAAAGCAATAAAGCATTTTTCTGATAAAGATGTAGCCGGTGTGAGTTGCGCTTTAAAGTCTTCTAATAAGAACCAAAATCTTTTAACAAGAACACTTTCTATCGAGACATGCCTTATGTCTTTTTCAGAGCATTTTTTACACTCTAGAGGGGCGAATTCAATTTTCTTCGGAAGAAACATGTTCATTAGAAAATCAGTACTAGAGAAAGTAGGCAAGTTTGATGAAACCTTGTATATGGAAGATGGTGAGTTAAACATAAAACTTAGGAGATTAGGTTATAATATAGCTTTTGAACCCCATGCAATCGCTTGGACGGAAGAACCTTCCAACATAAAATCTTTTATAAGTCAGAGAAAAAGGTGGTCAAGAGGTTTTATTAGACTTACAAAAAAGTATCCTTATAGTTCATTTAGAAATTTCATTTCTGATACTATTCACGGTATTCATTTTTACATATCGCCCTTAAGTTTAATATCTACAGTTTTACTCGTGGTTTTATTATTTTTCAATCTGCCGTTAATCTTTATCTCGCCCTTGATAGCTTTATTCTTATTTAATTTTTATCTAATAGTAGGGTCTAGATTATTCTTTAAAGAATCACTTAAAGACCTGTTGTTGTTACCTTTATTTTTTATCATAGATAATCTGTTCATTGTTATAATGATAAAATCCTTATACGATGAAAAAATCAATAAAGAAATGAAATGGTTTAGGGCAGACAGGTCTGGTTTGTTTATTAAATAATCCGATTCTCAATTGCTATTTCTTCAATAGAATTCCAATTTCGTGTATCAGCGGAGAAGAATATTCGTTCAGAATCTTCATATTAAATTGCTCGCACAAATCATGCAACTCTTCTTTTGTTAAAGGTTCCTCGTCCCATATCCATTTGTTAAATTTTTTGTAAAAACTTCTGAAGACTTTATAATTAATGTTCTCATAAGGAGCGAAAATAATCACGATTCCATCTTCTTTACAAAGATCAATATGTTTTTTAAAGGTTGCAAATCTTTTTTTACCATAGAAATGTTCAATCAAACCTTCTGAGTGAACAATATCGAATTTTTCTTTGACGTCTATTTTTAATACGTCTTTTTTTAAGTAATTTACTTTTAGGCCTGAATTTTCGAATATTTTTTTGCTTATGCTGATTGCTTTTTTATTAGAATCCACTAAGGTTATTTCCTTTGTCTTGAAAATCTTTGCTAATTTTAAAGAATTGAATCCAGAACCAGACCCTAATTCTAGAATTCTAACATCATTTAACTTGATATTTTTTAATAATTTTTTATAAGCATAAGCAATTCTCCAAGTCCACATGTTCCAAGAAATACCATTATTCATATTCCAATGTTCCGTCCAATCAGTTTCCATAATCATCTATTATTTCAAACATTTTTATATATTAAAAATTTAGTTGGTTCAAACAAATATATAAAAATACTCGTATTATATTTCTTACATAGGGGTCGTCGTCTAACCAGGTTCAGGATTGCTGGCTCCAGTCATGGAGCATTGATTCAAGGATGATAGAAGAAACCAGTAGATGGGTGTTCAAATCACCCCGACCCCATTCCTTGTGATTATATGGATTGCGTGTTTTGCAAGATTGCCAGAGGGGAGATACCCGCGGACAAGGTCTACGAGGATGAGAGCTTTTTAGCATTTCTGGACATAAACCCGGTAAACCCAGGCCACACTCTGGTCATAACAAAAAAGCATTACAAATGGGTCTGGGACGTTCCGAACGTGGGAGAGTATTTCGAGGTCGTTAGAAAGGTGGCGAAGAAGATACAAAAATCAATGAAAACAGAATTCGTGGCCTCAGGAATCGCTGGAAATGACGTTCCCCACGCACACATACATCTTGTCCCTAGATATGAGGATGATGGACACGGTGGTTGGATAAGGCCAGATAACATAAAGAAAATATCTAAAGAAGAAATGGAGCAACTTGCCAATAAGATAAGAGAGTCTTTTTAAATTCTTTTATCAGAATTTATTCTATGAAGCGTCGATAGTCTAATGGTAGGACATGAGCCTTCCATAGCTTCTGATGAAAGTTCACGATCCGGGTTCGAATCCCGGTCGACGCATTTAAGTTATTAATTTAGAGAAAGATATGAATGAAAAATTCAAGATTTAAGCAGATAAAAGACCAAAGAAAGAGGATAGCTTTGGAGAGAATAGAGATACTGGAAGGCATGATAAGCAAGAAGCCAGAATTTGCCGAACGTTATAATAAGTTAATAAAGAGGATGAAAGAAAAATACAGATTAGGCAAAGATTTTTAAAGGTAAAAACAATATTAGAAAAGGATGACTATGAGAGAAGTTGAACCGCAAAAGCTGATTGAAAAGCTTTCAGAAGAGCTGAAGAAGAATGAGAACATAAAGCCTCCTGACTGGTCTAAGTATGTAAAGACTGGCGTGTCAACAGAAAGGCCTCCTTTGCAAGACGATTGGTGGTTCTTGAGATCAGCTGCTGTTCTGCGCAAGGTCTATGCAAATGGTCCTGTGGGCGTTCAAAGGCTACGAACTGCTTATGGCGGCAGAAGGAAGATGCCTCATGGCAAAAAAATACATCATCATAGAAAAGCTGGAGGAAAAATAATAAGATTGATTTTACAGCAACTGGAGAACGCAGGTTATGTTAAAAAGGTGGAAAAGCCGAAAAGGGGGAGAATAATAACCTCCAAAGGCCAGAAGCTGTTAAGCAAGGCGGCGAGCGGGATAAAATGAAAGACTCTGGCATGGCTGAGTTCGAGAATCTGAAAAAGGAAGTAATGAGAAAAGTACTAACCAAGGAAGCTCTAGAAAGGCTAGGCAGGGTAAGGATGGCAAACCCTTTGGTGGCTACCCAATTGGAGATTTACTTGTTCCAGCTTTATCAGGCCGGCAAGCTGACGGAAACGGTTGACGATAAAAAATTGAAACAGATACTCGAGGTTTTATCGCCTCAGAGGAAAATAAAAATAAAAAGAAAGTGATTAAATGCCCAACAAGATTACGCATCTGCCAAAAAAATTGAGACTGATAGCAGCCAGCAAGAAGAGGGCAGCTCCAAGATGGGCTGACTTGAAGAAATATGGCAAGAGAGCCAGAACAAGAAGAATTGCTGTCCACGCCACAAAGCACTGGAGACATGGTCGTTTGAAGAGATGACAACATGGCTGATGAAAAGATATTCACAATACCATTGAGAGAAGCTTATGACAAACCGAGAACTACGAGGGCGAAGATTGCTGTTAATATTGTCAAGGATTTTCTGATAAGGCATATGAAGTCTAAAAACATCAAGTTGGGAAAGTCCATTAACGAGAATATTTGGAAGAGAGGAATCCAAAAGCCTCCCAGAAGAATAAGGATTCATGCTGTCAAAGAAGAGGACATAGTCTATAGCGAACTGTTAGGCGTCGATATAAAGACTCCTTCTAAAGAAGAGGTAAAGAAAAAAGAGGAAAAGAAAAAGGAAAAGAAAGAAAAGATCAAGGAAGATAGAAAGGAAAGGAAAAAGAAGACCATACAGGAAGAGATAGAAGAGGAGACTAAAGGAAAACCAAAGGAACTGCCTGAAGAAAAACCTGCTTCAGAAGCCAAAGAGGAAAAGCCGAAGGAAGAACCCAAAGAAGAATCAGCTAAATAATTTTCTTATTGAATTTTCATTTGTTTTGACTATGCCTTTTATAAATATATAACAAGCATTAAATACTTCTTTTTCTAAATTCAAGACATGACATTCAAATTTTTAAAAGCGAAATTTTACGGGGACCCTAACATTGGCATGTACGGTTTTGCCACTGATGATTATTGCCTTCTTGGCCTGGAGCCTGACAAAAAGATACTCGGCAAGATAGAGACTGCGTTGGGCACTACGATCAAGGCGGCTACTGTCGCTGGCACGGAGTTTATTGGCTTGTTTGTGACCGGAAACAAGAACGGCATTGTCTTGCCGCACATAGTGGAGGACTATGAGATAAAAAAACTTAAAGCATTAGGTTTGAATATTGAGATAATAAAGTCTAGGGAAACAGCCTTGGGAAACATGATATTGTGCAATGACAAAGGATGCTTGATATCAGAAAAGCTGAGAAAATTCAAGAAGAGGATATCAGGCGCTTTGGATTGCGAAGTGGAGACCGGGAAGATAGCAGGTTTGGATATAATAGGCTCGGTCGCCTTGGCGAATAACACGGGATGCTTGTGCCACAGGGATGCTGAAGAAAGTGAAATGAAAAAGATAGAGGAGATACTCAAGGTAAAGGTTGATGTTGGGACAGTCGGTTATGGCAGTCCTTTTATAAGATCAGGCATAATTGTTAATAGCAGAGGAGTATTATTTTCAGAATTTTCAACCGGTCCTGAGATAGGGCGGTATGAAGAGGTATTTTCATGAACAAAAAAGATGATTTGCAGAAAAGGATAGTAGAATTCCAGATTTTAGACACCAACTTGAAATTGCTTCAGGAAAAAGCGCAGCTTGTCAATCAGAAACTGGAGGACTTGCAGAGAACCAAGATCGCGATAGGGGACTTGAAGAGCGCAAAGCCGAGCAAGGCCCTTGTTCCCCTGGGAAGCGGCAACTTTGTTTGCGGAAGCATAGAGAATTGCGAGGACATAATAGTCGGCATAGGAAGCGACGTTGCTGTTAAGAAGAAGAGGGAAAAAGCTCTGGTATTTTTGGATGGCAGAATCAAGGGACTTGAGAGCGAGTTGAACACTGTTTTAAAGCAAAGCTCAGTTTTCGTAATGCAACTGGAAAGGGTTCAGCAAGAAATAGAAAACCTTCAAAGGTGATCTGAATGTTTGGGTTCTTGAAGAAGAAGTTAAAGGAAGGAATAGAAAAAATAACAAAGACTATTTCTGAGAAAGAGGAGAAAAAGATAGAGGAAGTCGTTGAAGAGGTTAGGAAAGAGGAACATCTAGAAGAATCAAAAAAGGAATTAATAAAAGAAGTTGAAAAGGAAATTGAGAAGCCTGAAGAAATAAAAGAAGTTGAGAAAAAGATAGAAGAAAAAGAAGTCATTAAAGAAGAACCCAAAGAAGTTGTCAAAGAGAAGAAAAAAGAATCGGAGGAAGTCAAAGTTGAAGAAGCTAGGAAGGAAGAGGTAAAGGAAGTACCAAAAGAAGTTGAGAAAGTTCCTGAGATAGAAATAGAGAAAGCAGCTGAGGAGAAAATAGAGGAAGCAAGAGAGATTGTTGAAACTGTTAAGGAAATAGAAAAGATACCAGAGGCAAAGATAGAGGAGAAACCCAAGAAAGGATTCTTCGAGAGAATACTGAAAAGAAAACCGAAGAAAGTAGAGGCAAAGGAAGAACCGAAGAAAGAAATGCCAAAGGAAGAAAAAGGAATTATAGATAAGATCAAGAAAAAAATAACAGAAAAAAAGATAGAAGAGGATGATGTTAAAGACTTGTTAAAAGACTTTGAAACCAGTCTGATAAGTTCTGACGTTGCTGTTGAGGTCTCTGACAAGATTATCAGCGATCTGAGGAAGAATCTTGTCGGTAACTTCATCAAGAGAGGGGAGATTGAGAACGTTGTTAAAAAATCTTTGAGAGACTCGATTCTTGGCATATTAAAAGTAGAAAGCTTTGATTTAGTTGAGAAAGTTAAAACAAAGAAACCATTCCTCATTGTTTTCCTAGGTTTTAATGGTGTTGGTAAAACAACAAGCATAGGACGGATCGGTTATTTGCTGAAAAAGAACGGAATCTCATGCGTTTTCGCTGCTGCAGATTCTTGGAGAGCTGCCGCGATTGAGCAGTTGGAAGAACATGGCAAGAACCTTGGAATAGACGTTATAAAACACAAGTATGGTGCAGACCCGGCTGCTGTTATATTTGATGCTGTCAAGCACGCCAAGTCAAAGAGCATTGATGTTATTTTGGCGGACACTGCTGGCAGAAGTCATTCCAATGTCAATCTTATGGACGAGTTAAAGAAGATTATAAAGGTTAACAAGCCTGAACTAAATATATTGGTTCTAGATGCCTTGACTGGGAATGACATCTACGACCAATGCAAGATGTTTAATGATGCTGTTGGCGTTGATGCTCTGATACTAACAAAGGCGGATGTTTATGAAAAGGGTGGTGCAGCGTTGTCCGCTTCCCATACGATAAAGAAACCTATTTTATATCTCGGTGTTGGACAGAATTATGAGGATTTGGAAAAGTTCGATTCTAATAAAATCGTTGAAGGACTATTAGAATAAGTCTGAAACTTTCTTTGAGACTCTTAGAGCATGATAGACTTCTGGGGTTTTTGGGATACTTTCAATCTCTTCGTCTTCTACTTCATTTCCCCCAGTCAAAAATGTTTCTAAATGTTCTAGACCAAATAAAATGTTTTCCTTATCCGGCATATAATCATTGTTCATAAGTGCCGTAATCTGATTACTGCACGTCAAACCAATTAATAATTTATCCAATTCCTTGTCATAGCCAGTCTTTTCTTCATATTCTTCGCTCTTTCTTATTACTTCATTTGTGAATGGACAACCAACAAAATCAAGAATTTTTATATCACTTTCAATGTTTTTGTAGGCAAGAACCCTCATCTCTCTTTGAATGTGCTTGTAGGTTTCTGGTGTTGACAGAATAGATTCATAACCTATGCAGTTTTTACAATCTTCGTATTTTTTACAAACGCTTTTTACGTTTCTTATTCTTTCTATTATTTCCTGTTTCTCATTAGTTAATCCCTGCATTTTATCTCTAGATATTAAATTAATTCTTTTATTTAAACTTTTTGATTCCTTCAATTCATTTTTTTAATTTTAATGCATTTTTGATTGCGAATTTAAAACTATTTAGGTATTATAATTCCATCCAAATCTTCGTAATTTCCTTCCATATAGGCTTTCGCAGTTAGAGCGCACAGTAGAGCATCATATTCGTCCTTATTCTTTCTAGGTTCTTTGGACAGACCAAGAGTTTTTTCAGAGGCATTCGAAAATACCTCAATAACCTTGTAGTTCTTTTCCCTCAGAATTCTAACTAATCGCGAGGCCCTCATAACAAGTATTCTCATGTTTGGAAATAGGGGAGATATAGGTTGAAAACCTCTACCCAAAAGCTTTTCATCAGATGGTCTCCAAGCTCCGTATCTAGGCAGCCAGAAAGGTGCGTCTATCGCGATGCAGTCAGGCTTTATTATTTCTACTTCGTTTATTATTTCTTCGTCGCTAAAAAGCAGTTTGGTTTCTGTTCCGCTGTCTGTCATTGAGCAAAAACCTGTCGGATTCTCAAACTTTCCTGCAAGGTCTATACCAACGACCTTCATAATAAATAATTGGTAGGAAAGCGTTAAATAAGCTTAAATCTTTTCTCTTCTAACTAGATGGCATGAAAAATATAGGACTTTTAATAGACGAAATAGAACTTGAGGTAAAGCCTAGGCTTCCTAAAGTACAAGTCCCGTATAATGGTAAATTGACGACTTTTGAAATTCTAGGATTTTTGGAGAGCAAGGGAGAACCGGTTACACCTTATAGCTTGGGTGAAAAATTAGGGGCAGGGCACCATTTAAGCTTTGGCCAAACCATGCAATTTTTAAGTGCATATTCTTCAAAGTTGTCTAACGCCATTTTAGAGCCTTATCAAGTAACAATGAAAATCGCTCAAGATTATCCTAATATTTATGAAGAAAGAAAAGGAATCGCTATGCTTACAAATACATATGCGATTAGAAAAAATGGAAAACTTACAGTCGGCAGCGAACCTGTTGTAATGGGAATGGTTAGTATAGATGATGAAGTAAAAGACAAAGGTATTTTTTTCTATGGCGGCGAGTTCGAGGCGGAAGACATAGGAGATGAAGTTTCATTTTTGGATGAAAATCTTTGGCCTGCTTCAAAAGGAAACAAAGTTAAAAGAGCTACCATATCCTGCAGAAATGACAGAGCAAGTGTATCTCCGGTCTGTGTATACTTCAGAGATGGAAAAGTTCAAATCCATAATGATTGGATGGCAGACACTGAAGGCGATGGAGTTCATCTGCCGATCGTAAGGAAAATAGAATAAACATTTAAGAATATTAAGACTAAATTCTTCTTATGCTAGAGAAACTTGGCGAAGGCTTGAAAGAGGCTGGCGATGTGAAACCTAGACAATTTCATATATTTGATTTTCCAGAAAACATGTATGTTGTATTGAAAGATGACTATAGAAAAAAATTATTTGATGAAAGTGTTAAGAAATTTGGGTCTAGAGAAAAGTTAGCTATTTTTTTAGATATCGACAAATCAACATTTAATTGCTGGTATGCAGGAAAACGATTTGGCAAGAATAATAAACAAACTTTTATGGCTTTTCCTTTGGGAGCTTTAAAAAAGTTATTTCACGTTACATCTAATGACGTTAAAACACTTTATGAGAACATCATACTTTTGAGGAATGGTCGTTCTGCTATTTTTTACCCCAAATTACCATTCAATGAGACCACTACTTTATTTAGCCTCTTAGGTAATCTATTAGGCGATGGCTACATATCTGAGAAAAGAGATTCACCTAATTATTCTAATAAAAGAAAAGAATTGGTAACAGAATTTAAAAAGAAATTAGAGATATTTGGTAAAGTAGATTTTAAGCAAACTGTAAGTGGTAGGCATTATAGGTTCTCTAAGATAGTTGTAGATATTTTAATATATTTTTATCATTTAAATCATGGTACTTTTAATGCATCGCTGCCTCAGGAATTATGGAAATTACCTAGAGAATATGCAGCTGCTACTATAGGTGCTATCGTAGATGACGATGGAACAATTGCCGACGAAAAGATTGAAATTTATTCAGCAAGCAGAAGATTATTAGAAGATATAAGAAATTTAATAAGTATAAAATTTCCAGAAATAGAGTTTGGCAAAATAATATCTAAAAGAGGCAATTATTTCTTCTTTCAAATACATTCGAGAAGTTTCTTACACTTTAAACGTTTAATTCCATTATCACATTCAGAAAAAATAAAAAACTTGGATTTCAACATAAAAAGATGCGAAATTAGAAAAACTGGTGTTACATTAGGTAAAGGAATAACCAAATCAAATATATTAGAATTACTTTCAAATAAAAATTTGACAACCAAAGAAATATCTAGAACTCTTTATATTAGCATGGGAACAATAAATGAACATTTAAACTTATTAGAAAAAATAGAAAAAGTAGAATCAGTTAAAATTGATAGAGGATATAGAAATATTTGTAGATTATGGTTTAAGGTGTAAAAAATGGTTTTAGAAAAATTAGGGCAAGGTATACAAGAGGCACTGCGTAAAATTACAAAGGCAGGGTATATAGATAAAAACGTTATAGATGATTTAGCAAAGGATATTCAAAGAAGTTTGATAGCTGCAGATGTAGATATTAAACTAGCTTTTGACTTGATTGAAAAAATTAAAAAAAGATCACTTGATGAAAAACCTCAAGTTGGTATAACACCTAAAGAACATGTTATTAAAGTTGTGTATGAAGAGCTTGTAAAAATAATTGGTATAAAATCTGAAATTAGCCTAAAACCTCAAAAAATATTATTTGTAGGCCTTTATGGCAGTGGAAAAACAACTTCAATTTTTAAAGTTGCAAAATTCTTTCAGAAGAAAGGGCTTAGACCTGCTATTATAGGTTGTGATGTTCATAGACCGGCAGCTATGCAGCAAGTATTACAACTAGCAGAACAAATTAACATTCCCTGCTATGCGCCAAAGGAAATCAAAAATCCTGTTGAAATTCTAAAGACAGGCTTTGACAAGCTAAAGAAATATGACATAATAATAATTGATGCTTCCGGCAGAAGTTCTCTGGACAAGGATTTGGCAGAGGAATTGAAAAAAATAGCAGACTTTGCCAAGCCAACCGAGGTGCTATTGACAATACCTGCAGACTTGGGGCAGGCGGCTGGGGAGCAGGCTAGAGGCTTTAAAGAGTTGGTGGGCATAACAGGCATATTCCTAACAAAGATGGACGGAACAGCAAGGGGCGGCGGGGCGATAACCTCCTGCGCAATAACCGGCGCTCCGATAAAGTTCATTGGTGTTGGTGAGAAGATAGACGCAATAGAGGTCTTTGATCCAGAAAGATTCATTTCAAGATTAATAGGATTCGGGGACATACAGGGTTTGATTGAGAAGGCAAAGGAAGCAGAATTGAAACCTGAGACAGCAGAAAAAATCATAGAAGGAAAGTTCACAATGAACGAATTTCTTGAACAGTTAAAGGCGATGCAGAAGATGGGCTCTCTGAAATCCATGATTGGCATGATGCCCGGTCTTCCTGTTAGGATTCCAAAGGAGTTTGACATGGACAAGCAAGAGGGAAAGATGAAGAAGTGGTCGTACATTATCCAATCGATGACCAAGCAAGAGAGGGAGGACCCGCAGACGATAGATGTCTCACGAGTCAAGAGAATTGCCAAGGGTTCGGGGACAACAGAAGCTGAGGTTAGGGAACTCTTGAAATCGCATGAGCAAATGAAAAAAATGGTCAAGATGTTTTCTGGCGGCGGAATGAAAAGAGGCATGATGGCGAGGTTCGCTAAGAAGTTCAAAGGTTTTTAGAAAAAGCTTTAAAACTCATTTTTTCTTAGTAACATTTAAATTCTTATTGATTCTAATTATTTATTATGTCTAAAAAAAGCAGAGATCTTTCATTCTATCATCAAAGACAACTACATAGTGGTGGCATTGTACATGGACAAAATAGGTGCCATCCTCATGTCCATGATAGCGTTTACGTGGTTGATAGTCAAGGTAAAAATATCGGAAATTGTGGCCTAACTTCAGGCGATTTGGATGTGGAATTTAACTTTAGAAACGGGTCCAAGTATACTTACACATTAACAGACAAACCTGTTAAAAAATATATGGGAAATCTTAGGAGAAAGATTAAATTAACCAAATCCGAAGAGAAGAAAAAAACATTCGAAGAACAATTAAAGGGACTGGAATCTGCTGATAAGATTGTTGTAGAAAGACGTGTTACTCACACGTGGGATTACTATACTTAACTAAATTCTAAACATTTATATAAAATTAAACAGGATTATCTTTATGCTCGATGAGATTGTAAAGATTTTGGACAGAAAACTGTGCGACCATTGTCTCGGAAGACTTTTCGGTAATCTGCTTTATGGCTATAGGGATGACGAGAGAGGCAGGATAATAAGAACTACAATTGCAATGCTGGTTGACGGTAAATTAATAGACTATTCAAAGATGAACAAGAACAACTTCTACGGCTTCGCGTTCAGGCAGAACAAAGAATTTGAAAAAATGAAAAAGGAGAAATGCTGGCTCTGCGACAACCTCTTCGATTACATGGATTCGATGACAAGAAAGGCAGAGAGCAAACTTAAGAAAATAGACTTCAACAATTTCTTGGTCGGCTCAAAGGTGCCTGAGGATATTCTTAATAGGGAAGAAAAACTGTGGGAAGAGGTTGGCATCGAGTACGTTGAATCGATAAAGACCGAGATAAACAGAGAGTTAGGCAAGAGGCTAGGTTTTCTGTTCAAGAAGCCTACCAACTTCAAGACGCCGGATGTTGTTGCTGTAGCGGATTTTGTCAACAAGAAAATAGACTTGCAAATAAACTCCCTCTACATCCTGGGTTATTATCAGAAACTAACAAGAGGAATACCTCAATGCAAGTGGGGGACGCCTGGCAAATACAAAACGTCTGTTCAGGAAATAATCGCCAAACCGTTAATGAAGGTTGCAAAGGGAAAAGGCAATTCGATGCACGGGGCAGGCAGGGAGGATGTGAACGCTAGATGCCTGGGCTGGAGGCCGTTTGTGATTGAGATAGCAGAACCTCAAAAAAGGTTCATCAGCTTGAAACAGATTCAAAAAGATATAAATAAGACTGGGAAGGTTAGGGTGAACAAGTTAAAGTTCTCTGACAAGAACACCGTTGTGATAATAAAATCAGAAAAAGGGGACAAAACCTACAAAGTCATTGTGGATTTCGACAAGCCCGTAAAAAAAGAAGAATTAAAAAAGCTAAAAGGATTGATAGGAACCATCTCTCAGCAGACGCCCATAAGGGTTGTCCATCGCAGGGCCGATTTGATAAGAAGGAGAATGGTCAAGGACTTGAAATACAAGCAAATAAACTCAAGGAAAATAGAGCTGGTAGTAAAGACATCCGCTGGGTTGTATGTAAAAGAATTGGTTAGCGGGGACGAAAATAGGACAAAACCCTCTGTTTCTGAAATATTGAATGTCAAAGCCACGCCGAAAAAGCTGGATGTTATAAAAATAGAGGCACCGAAGAATTTATAAAATTTTGATTCTAACTGTGAATATGGAAGATTCTGAATTAAAGGAAGCTGTTAACAGATTGAAAGGAATCAGGGCTAATCCCGAAGACGAACCTGAAGAGCACAAGAGGCCCTCTTGGGATGAATATTTTTTGGAGATAGCAAAACTGGTTGGTTCTCGAGGAACGTGTGACAGAGGAAGGAACGGTGCGGCTATTGTAAAGAACAAAAGAATTATAACCACAGGTTATGTAGGCGCACCGGTAGGCATGTTTCATTGTGACGAGGTAGGGCATTTGATGAGTGACGTGTTAAATCCAGACGGTTCTGTAACAAAGCACTGCATAAGGACAATCCACGCCGAGCAGAATGCGATAATCCAGGCTGCCTTGCATGGTATTTCAACTGAAGGAGCAACTCTTTATGCAAAATTTGAACCCTGTTTCGTTTGCGCGAAAATGATAATAAACGCAGGAATTAAAAGAGTGGTTTGCCAGAAAAAATATCACGTCGCCGATTTGACAAGAAAGTTCTTCAAGGAAGCTGGCGTGGAAATAGTTTATGTAGAAGACGAAGTAGAAAATTATCCTAACCAGTAAGGTTTATATTATAATTTTTCTAATTATTAATTGTGATTTTATGGGTCAATTAATTACATTAAGAAGGAAAGAGGAACCAATCGGAGGATGCTTGAGCAATCCAGTTTACGAGGCTGGTGGCGAAACCGAAGGAAGAGTATATCATCAAAGAAATAAAAAAGATAAACCTATCGGCGGATGCATGAGCAGCTCGTCAATATAAACTGACGCAGAATAAATCCTCAAACTTTGATTTTCCTCATTAGTTCGTCTATATTTTTGTGTAAATCTTCTAGGCTGCCAGAATTATCTATCATATAATCAGCAAGAGCAATTGCATTTCCTAAACCCCAACTCAATTCTATATTGTTTCTCCATTCAAATTCTTTCCAATTTTTCATGTCCCAATTTTCTCCTCTAGTTTTAAGTCTCTCGAATCTTATTTTAGGGGAAGCAAAAATTGCAATCAGAACAAAATCTTCTGAAAGTTCTTTCTTAAAGAATTTAACTTCTTCATAACCTCTTATGCCATCAATTAATATTATTTTATGCTTTTTGACCAAATTCTTTATAAAAGGTAAGCACATCTTAGCTACAATATCCATTCCATTTTTCTTTCTAAGTCCTGTTGCATAATCTCTCAAATTTTTGTTGTTGACTTCTATACCTTTCTTTTCCATTTCTTTCTGCACTATTTCTCTCATTACAAAGGAAATTATACCCTTCTTTTTAAGATATTCTGCAAATTCACCTTTGCCGCATCCCGGCATGCCTGCTGTGGATATTATTTTCATAAAACCACTTTGAATAAATATATAAACCTTTAAGTTTTATCTATTATAAATATTTAAGTTGATTTGTATGGTAGTAAAGTCTCACGGGCCCAGAAGAAGGACAAGGGAGAAGTTTAGGAGATCTGTAAAGGCCTCCATAAACGAGTTTTTAAAAGAATTCGAGATAGGCGACAAGGTCGTTATAGATATAAATTCTTCTTCTGAGGGCGGCATGCCTTTTAGAAGGTTCCAAGGACTGTGCGGGGGGATTGTTGAAAAGAGGGGCAGGGCCTATGTGCTGGAGATAAAGGACGGCAATAAAACCAAAAAAGTGATAGCCAATCCTGAGCACTTGAAAAAGATATAATTATTCTAAGAATATTAACCAATTTAAATCCTCTGAATAAAAATTATTATATCAAAGCGGAGGTCCGATAGTCTGGTCAAGTCGGCAGGCTTGAGGAGCCTGTTCCTTAGTGGATTCGCAGGTTCAAATCCTGCCCTCCGCACATCTGACGTCCTTGATGTTAATTGACCTGGAGGGCGGCATGATGATAAGTTTTTAAAGATTACTATTTAACTATTTATTAGTGATAAAATGAAAGAAAATTTATTCAATTATCGAGGCATAAAAATCGGTGACAGGTTTCATTTAACTTCTCGTAAGGAAGGTAAAAAAACTAAAGAAGTATATGAAGTCATCGGCATCACTAAAGAAAGAGATATGGGGCACGTATGGGGTGATGACATATTAAGAGAGACTTTATGTGTAAGTTTCAAGGCGCCGAATGGAAATACAGAATATGCAGGAATTCAAGTTGACATCCCTAATCAATTTCCAATTATAGGAAATATTATTACTCGATATGATATCAAGAAAAATTTAGAAGAAAGAGTAAAAAGTGATTAGTTATCAAATCCTGCCCTCCGCATCCTGCTCCAGGTTCAGTGCATACGCTAGTGCGAAAAAACACAGTAAATTTAGAAGAATATCAACTTTATCGCTGATGCAATTATTACTATTGCGAACGCAAACTTAACAAACTTGTTTCCTTTCTTAATCGCTGTTCGGGTGCCAATGTAACCTCCTAAAACCATTCCAATCAGTAGAACAATTCCGACTTGATAATCGATAATTCCAAAATATGCGAATATTATTGTCGCAAGAACAGCGCTGAAAACCGAAGATATTCTGTCGAGCGCCATTGATTCAATCAACGGCAGTCCTACGGTAAAAACGAGTATATATATTGCCACAAGTCCAGTGCCTGCCCCGAAAAATGCGTCGTAAATTGCTACAAGAAAATACGCCGCATAACCGAAGTTTCTTGACAGTTTAGAAGGTTTCTCGCGCTTTAGGCCCTTATTTTTAATGAATAGCAGTGGCAACGGCAATAAAATGAAAATTCCGACGATTTTCGACAGTAGCTGGACATCAATATGTACTAGCAAATTAGCTCCAATTATCGATCCGATTATTGCTAGAATAATAAATACCGGAGCATAAGAATAGATTATTTTCTTCGATTTTGCGAATTTGTATATTGACGAACCTGCCAAGCCGAGGGAACCAAGTCTGTTAGTTGCTATCGCGATGTTTGGCGGCAACCCCATTAAAATGAGCGCAGGTATTGAGAGCAAACCGCCTCCGCCGCCTGCTACACTACCTATGAAAGAGGCGGCTATGCCTACGATGAAAACGATAACCAAACTGATTGGATCCATTTAGTTCACTCTTAAATTTTACGTTCGAATGATATTAATATGAAATCCATATTACTCGATACAAATGTTAGGTTTAGGCTATAAAATTAGTTCTAAATAGTGAAACCATTTTTCTATTTCATCTTTACAATCATTTTAACAACATAGATACGAACCTCGACCCTGTATCATGCCCTCCGCACATCTGATGCTCGATACCGCTGACAGGAGGGCGGTATGTTATAAACATTTAAAGATTAAGCTTCTACTTTAAAATGTGATAGAATGGGAAGAAAAGAACAAATTGTTGATAAGTTTACAAAGGTCATAAGAGATACAAAAATGAGAATCTTAGGCTTTAGGTATTTTAAAGATGAAAAAGCAGCAGATTTGCAAGAATATGTGACTGCACAACCTACTGAAGATTCCAGAGGCCTTTATAGAAGAGTTATGACACGTGCAGAGAAAATTGCAGATGATTTTTGTTTACCCTTTAATTACATTAGACTTGAAAATGCTTATGATAGCAAAGGTAATAGAGTACCTAATATGAAATCTGTTTTTATTAAAAGGTAAAACTTATGTCAGAAGAGGTTCTTGATAAAGCTTCTTCCAATGCTTGGGCAGGCCAACAGTAATGTATGATAACAGTTCTGGCGGAACGGATAAACTATCGCCTGTTACGGCTTGTGGAGTCAATTTACCGAAAAATGTCAAGATGAGAAAATCTGTCCTAAGGATATTGAATCAACTTTTATAAACTTAGTTGTCAATTAATTAATGAAAGGTGCTATTATCACAGACGATGCTAAGTTCAGCAAGACAGACGTCCACATAGCCATAATTCCGGACGGGAATCGTCGCTGGGCAAGTAAGCACAACAGGCCTGAGTGGTACGGCCACGTCGCGGGCGCAGAAAAGCTCGAGAAGGTTCTTGACTGGTGTTTGGAACATCCTGAGATCAAAATGATAAGCGTTTACGCCCTATCGACGGAGAACCTGAACAGGAGCAAGAAGGAACTGAACAAGCTCTGGTGGGTTTACGAGAAGAACTTCAGGAAGATTTTAAAGTCTGAGAAAATCAGGGATAACAGCGTAAGGGTCAACATATTAGGCGACAGTGGCATATGGAGGTCTGATGTCAGGCAGGCTGCAAAGGCCGTGGAAAAAGCAACGTCCAATTATGCGAACATAATATGGAACATAATGATTGCTTATGGAAGCCAGTTCGAAATATTAAGCGCCATCAAAAAGGTTGTCAAGGCTGGAGTAAAGGCAGTACCTCCACTGAAGAACAGCTTCGTGAAATATCTGATGATAAACAGGCCAGTCGATCTTATAATACGCACAGGTGGTCAGTGCAGGCTCTCTAATTTCTTGTTATATCAGGCGGCCTATTCTGAAATATACTTTTCCGATACCTTGTGGCCGGACTTTTCGAGAAAGGAGTTTGAAAAAATATTGAGATGGTTCTGGATACAGAAGAGAAAGTTTGGCAAGTGATTATTATTCAGGTTTCATGAAAGGAAAGAATATAACGTCTCTTATGGATGCTGAATCAGTGAGCAGCATAACCAGCCTATCTATTCCTATTCCCATCCCGCCCATCGGAGGCATTCCATATTCCATGGCTCTTATGAAATCCTCGTCAAGGGCTTCTGTCCATGGCTCGTCAACCTTCTTCCTAATTTTGACTTGTTCTTCCAGCAGTTTTTTCTGCAAAACAGGGTCATTCAATTCAGAGTAAGCGTTGCCCAATTCAAAACCGCAGACAAACGGTTCAAACCTTTCTATGAACTCGGGATTGCCTCTCTTTAATTTGCACAGGGGGACAGTCTCTTTCGGATAGTCCATCAATATGGTGGGATTGATTATCTTGTCGTCAACGCTTTCAAACAAAGCATTTATCATTTCGCCCTTCGTCATATCGCCGACTTCTATCTTATGCTTTTCAGCGACTTTTCTCAATTCTTTCAAGTCCATTTTGGCGACATCCTCTCCCATGTATTTCTTTATGGCATCCACCATTGTAAGCCTCTCCCATTTGGCAAGATCTATTTTATGGCCTTGATACTCCATCTTGGTAGTTCCGAGAACCCTTTCTGCCACGCATTTAATCAGTTCTTCAAACAAATCCATGACTCCTTTATAATCTATGTACGATTTGTAAAACTCCAGCATCGTGAATTCTGGGTTGTGCTTCAAGTCTATTGACTCATTCCTAAAATCTTTTGCAAATTCATAGACGCCATCGAATCCACCGACTATGAGCCTTTTCAAATACAGTTCATCGGCTGTTCTGAGAAACACGTCTTGTTTTACATCATTCATAAAAGTCTTGAAGGGCTTTGCTGCCGCGCCCCCGTATATTGGTTGGAGTACAGGCGTCTCCACCTCCAGGAAGCCCTTCTTATTTAAAAATTCCCTTATGGCATCGATTATCTTAGTTCTGGCCATAAAGGTCTTTCTTACCTCGGGATTCATTATCAGGTCCACATATCTTTGCCTGTACCTTATCTCAACATCCTTTAGTCCGTACCATTGGGAGGGCAGTGTTCTAATAGCCTTGGACAATAAAGTTAATTTTTTAACCAATATGCTCAGTTCGCCTTTCACGGTCTTTATTATTCCGCCTTCCACGCCGACTATGTCGCCAATGTTTACCTTAGACAATAATTCATATTCTTTTTCAGAAACATTGTCAGCGCTGATGAAAGCCTGCATGCTTCCAGAAGAATCTTCTACGTCGGCAAAGCTCAACTTTCCATGCTGTCTTTTTGATTTGATCCTTCCCGCTATTGCTACTTTAATGTCTTCTATTTTTTCTCCGGCTTTGATGCTGGAATATTTTTCTGCTATGTCCTTTATAAAATTAGTTCTATCAAAACTGTAAGGATACGGGTCAAAACCCATCCTCCTTATCTCTTCCAGTTCTTTAGATTCGCCCATTTATACCACTAATAATGACTTTATGAAAATATTTATATTGTTAAACCATATAAAAGAAGCATATGATAGACCTTTATTTATTATCCGTGATACTGTTCTTTTCAATGCTGGCAGTTTTGATATACAGGGACAGGAAGAACATAGATTTCAAGTATTACATCTTGTTCATGAGAAGGACAAAGAGGTTCAGAGATGTTTTGGATAGGATAGCCAGGAAATCAATTCTGTTTTGGAAGATAGTGGGGACGATTGCCATTGTTGTCTGTCTCTATTTCATGGCGCAAGGCACCTATGCTCTCATTAACACTGCCTACTTAGTTTACACAGGCGTTATAACCCAACCAGCCTTGCAGATTGCCCTTCCAATACCATCAAGCCAGATGACTGTTGGCCCGGGCTTTATCGGCATACCATTCTGGTTCTGGATAATTGTAATAGCAGTGATATTGGTACCTCATGAAACATTCCATGGCATTATCGCGAGAGCTGAGAAAATAAAATTAAAGGATGTCGGCCTTCTGTTGCTGGCGATTTTTCCAGGAGCTTTTGTCGAGCCTGATGAGAAACAACTTGAAAAATCCAAGACAATGACCAAGTTAAGGATATTTGCTGCTGGGAGCTTCATTAACATATTGATAGGAATCTCTGTCATGTTCTTGGTTCAATACCTGATCTGGGCGCCCAACACCAACGGTTTGCTGATAACGAGTGTGAACGAGACGTCCCCCGCCGGTCTGCTAGGGCTAAAGCCAGGCATGGTTCTGGAGAGCATTGATGGCAAAGGAATGAACATAACTTTTAATGACTATTCATTCTTATTCTTGATGGTGCCAAACTCAAACACAGAAAATATAACTTATGTCATGTCAAGCTTGGCTTTGTCAAGAAGACTTGAAGATTACAAGCCTGGGGACGTTGTCACGCTAAACGTTGATGGCGCAGAGCACGCCTTAAAATTAGGAGAGCATCCTCAGATAAAAGATTTTCCTTTTATTGGAATAGGCTCGAGAGTCAATGTGAGGGACATTAGTCTTTTCTTGATAGTGTTTCCAATTCTAGGAATGATAGCATCCCTCAGCTTGCTGGTGGGAATTTTTAACATACTGCCAATCTATCCTTTGGATGGCGGGTTGATGGTCAAGGCCATAGCAGAGAGGTTCTTCAAGAAAAAGGCGAACAAGATAACCATGGCAATAACCATTTTCCTAGTAATCATTATAATATATTCTTTTGTCAGCGGTTTTATAAAGTTCTAAACAAGATTTCATTTTCTATGAATAATTTATGGAAGAATCTTCAATTCTTTTACGTTGCTGTTCCTGACGAGGAGCTCTCTTATGGTTTTTATGTTGATTCCCTCTTTTCCTATCACCGCGCCTCTGTTCTCTTGGCTTATGATTACTGTTGCTTTCTCATCCCTCAGATCAATCTTCTGCGCCCTTAATACCAAGTTCTTTATGAATTCTCTCTCGTCCTCGGCCCACTCGAAAACCTTTATCGGCTTGCCGAGCATCCTCTCCGCGGTCTTTATATTATTCCCGTTCTTGCCTATGGTCATGGCAATTTTTCCGGGGTTTACAAGAAAATAGATAGTGTTAGAACAAATGCAATCCCTAACTTCTGTTCCTGTTATATTCTCAAATGCCGTTATTACCATCAGAGTATTATTATCAAAGTTTCTCATTCGTTTCACTCAGTATAGCTAAAGTTGATATTGAAAATGGTTTGCCGCAAAATATGCCCAGCTGTTTTGCTGTTCCGTCGAATTTTTCCAGTTGTATCCCGGTCAATTTGGCATAGTGTTCGAGATCTTTTCTAACCTCTTCAGTGCAATTGCTTGCCAGTAAAATCTTTTTTACTTTTCCTAACTTTAAATATTTTATTGTTCTTTTGCTTCCTAGAACAACCTTTTTTTCTTCGAGCGCGCTTCTCAAGTCCTCTGTCATAGAATCATTTTTTCATTTTAATGTTTTTAAATCTATCGCACAATCTTTCAATAATCCAACAGTGTTTCTTCATGCTTAGAATTGCTGATTAATAAATTCACTTGGCTTCTTTCTTAGGTTTGAAGACCAGCTTGAACATCCCCGTGCCGACAGGTACGACTTGGTTTATTATGACATTCTCTATTATCGAGTCGAGCGTGTCAATCTCAGCCTTGATGGCGGCCTTGGTCAAGTGCTTTATTGTTTCTTCGAAGTTTGCCCTTGCCAACACAGAGCCCTTTGAGCCCGCGACTCCATATCTGCCTATGGCCTTTATCCTTCCGTCCGCGGTCATTATGTCGGCGACAAGCATTATATGCCTAACGTCAACGTCCAGGCCTCCGTCCTTCATTGTGTTTGATGCGAAATCAACTATGGCCTGCCTCGTTGCCTCGATGCCGAGCGTCTTGTATATCTCGTGTATGTTGTTCGAGACCGCTCTTTTTGCGTCAACCCCGGGTATGTTCAACACCTTGGGAAGATTGCTTCCAAGCGTGTTTATTACCCACTCGTCTTCCTTCTTAATGACCCTGACCTCTGAAACGCTCTTTACGCCTTTTATGTGGGCCTTCAGTATTCTTGCCTTTAACTTTTGCATCTGCTTTATCGTTATATCGCCTTTGGATTTTATCAGTATGCTCTCTTTTGTGGTCTTTATGTCAAGATCCTTGAACAACAGTTTTAGAATCTCTGGTATCTGGCTGACCTTTACTTCCCTCTCTTTGATTTCCTTAAAGTCCAGAGGTATTTCAATTCTCATGTTAAGAATATCAACAGCAGGCTCTATTGCTATGTCGACCAGTTGTGTTTCCTGTATGTCAGCCGCCACTTCAAATGCCTTTTCCATTGTGTTGTGCTTCTTGTCCAAATAAATGGTCATCATTGGCGTCTTGGGACTTCTCCTGGCGTCAAATATCTCAACCAGTCTTGGCAGACCTAGCGTAACCTTAATTTCAGAAGCTCCTGCCAGGTGGTACGTACGCATGGTATTATGAGTTACAATGCCTTCAAAGGTAGTGAACGTTTCCAATCCGTCAACAGAAATATCATAAACATATTTTCCTTTACAGTCAACATAGGAAATCTCTTCTATTATATCCCAGACTACATCAGAGTCTGCGGCTTGCTTCAGCATATCTATTTCTTTTAAAATATCAATGTTTTTTTCTTTGGCAATCTGCTCAAACTTTTTTATATATTTGCTGAGGGTTTCCCTTCCTATTCTCTGCCTTTTTGTGAAATTGTTAACATACCTTGTTGGATACCTCAGTTTTTTGGCAATTTCAAACAGAGTGCCGCCTATTGCAGGTATCATGTCTGTATGCTCCGCAGTCCTTTTTGCTTTTTCGTATCTTTCGCTTAATTTTTCCAAGACTTCCTTCTTTTCCTTTAAGGATGTTCCTATCTCTTCAAGGAAGAGCTTGGAATACTTGTATGATATCCATAGCCACTTTCCATTGTCTGATTTGCTGCAAAATATTCCCAATCTCGCTAACAAGAGTGCGATTCCGTTTATCAATTCTTTTGATTCGGAAGATGCCCTTATGCCTTTCCTGTCTAAGGTTATGCTTCCATCTCCATCAAAATAAGCTTGAAGCAAAGCAACTACAAAATCTTTCTTGGCGCTAAATGCAAACGGAGGTATCTTTTTGCCCTTTGAGCTGATGCCGCAGGTTTCTTTTAGAAACGTTGAAAGCAAAGAAGAATTTATATGCAAATCATGACCTTTTGAGAATCCTCTAAAGTTATCATACTCGTTTACAGTAAACTGGAACTGTTTTGCAAAGTTTCTAACATTTTGGTTGAAGCTATCGTCCGTATTCGATATGTTAACAAAATATTTTGTATAACTCCCTTCTGAAAGATATGCGCCGATAAACCACCCCAAAGAAGAATCCAATTGCATTCTGTCTGGTAAACCTTTGCTGTGCGCCACATAAGGATAGACAACATCATTAACTTTAACCAGGTTTTCATTAGGTAGAACAGAGCTTATTCTTATTTCAGATATGCAATTTTCTGGCATTAGTTTCATTGCTGGTATTCTATATCCTATCCTTAACCTTTTACCACTTACCGGAATTATTCTATTACAGTCTCTTATTACAAAAGAATGATGATCAGTTGCAATGATTCTTCTACCGCTGGCTGTCTTAATCTGCAAGAGCTTACCCGGAGCCTTGTGCCTTATAACAGATTTTATTCTTTTTATCTTCAATTTTTCATCGCTATCAAGACTGTAAACATAAAAGTTCAAATTTTCAGGCAAATCCAATACTTCATTGCCGCCTTCAATCGTTGAATCAAATTTGTTCATTAGGTCGTCAACAAAATTTCCAATTTCCACAGGAGAAACAATATCATTTTCTTTAATCAATATTTTTTCTTCATACGGCAAACTCATCTGCGTCGCTGGTTCGGATATGCTCTGTGCGGCTACAACGCCAATGGCTTCGCCAGGCTCGTAGCAACTGTTCTTATACAAGTTAATGACGCGCTCTATTGCTTTTTTCTTCTGGGCTTCTGTCGGCTTGAATTCTTTGAAAGCATTGCTCAAGTCATCCACTATTTTCGGAGGCAAAACATCTTTTAGTTCGCTCATTTTCATTTTTTCACCTTATCACAGACTTTACTATTGACTTTACATCTAGGAATCCCCAATCAGATTTTGAAGGGTCGATGTTATCCTCCCCTGGGATGAACTGTATCACAATGTTTCTATTGTCCTTGACAGAGAAGCGATAATCAATCTTTAGGTCTTGCAACGCGTTCATCAACCTTCTCTCCAAATAACCGCTGTGCCTGGTTCTCAAGGATTTGTCCATGAGCGATTCTCTGCCAGACACTGCTTCAAAGAAGAATTCAAACGGATTCAATCCATTCTTAAAACTGTTTTTAGCAAATCCGTGCGCTTCTGGCGAAAGATCGCCAACAGCAAAGTGGGACAAAGTTCTGTTCCTATAGCCCCTGTTTATTCTTTCTCCCAATATTCTTGCCTGCCCCAAGCTCGCAACCAATTGTGTCAAGTGAGACAATGACGCTCTTGCTCCAGACTTTATCATTACGGTTGTGCAACTTTCCTTTATGTTCTCCTTTATTATTCTTTCCGCGCCTTCTGTTGATTTTGACAGGGCTCTCAGTATGTGCGCCTCCAAGCTTTCTCTCGCGTTGCTTCCAGGCAATATTTCTATCTTTCCTTCCTTGTATAGGCTTATGAGTTTCTCAACTTCTTTTTCTGACGAGTCCAATACCTGTTTGATTTTTTCCAAAATTTCCTTATCCAGGTCAAACTCGTCCAATCCTATCGTGAATCCTATTCTGTCCAAGTATTTGATGCCAATTGAAGCGACTCTGTCTATGAACTTGTGCGCCACATCAGTTCCGAATTCTTTTTCAATGACATCAATAAGCTTTCCGTTCTCAGAGCTTATTGCTTTAGAATCTATAACACCTCTTTTAAGTTCTCCGCCCTTTATTACAACGTAGCCATCTTTCTCGCAGGTTCCCTTTACGCAATTTTCGCAACCGCACACCTTTGCTTTGAAGTCTATGTATAAATCCTTGGGCAAAAGATAACTGAATATCTCTTTTCCTGTGAATGTTTTTTTGTCAGGCAGATCAGCATAGACCCCTACGTCGGCCAATAGTTTGAAAGCCTCTTGTTTGGTTAATACGGTGTCCTGGCTAGTGAGCTTGAAGCAACCTGATATGTGGTCTTCTTTGCAGCCTATTATTGGACCGCCAAACCTGGGAGACCTTATATGCCTCTGCACTTCCATTAATAATTCAGCTTCTGCCCTTGCCTCTTCTGTTTGGGGCACGTGCAAGTTCATTTCATCTCCATCGAAGTCCGCGTTGTAAGGCGGGCATGTGCATAGGTTTAATGTAAAGGTTCTCCAAGGAGTGACTCTAACCTTGTGAGCCATTATAGACATTCTGTGAAGCGATGGCTGCCTGTTGAATAGAACGATATCGCCGTTTTGCAAGTGCCTCTCGACAATGTAACCAGGCACCAATTCCTTTACTATCTCCTCTTTTGTTTCGTTCGACACCTTCTTTCTCTTTTCATCAGGCCTTACCACATAATTGGCAGAGGGCCATGCAGGAGCTCTCATTATCAATTCTTTGATGTATTCTATGTTGCGCTCTGTGACAACAACTGGTATTGTCAGCTCCTTTGCGATTACCTTTGGAACTCCGACCTCGTTTATGCTAATGCAAGGATCAGGAGAAATAACAGTTCTTGCGGAAAAGTTAACCCTCTTTCCAGTTAAGTTTTGCCTGAACCTGCCTTCCTTGGATTTGAGTCTGTCTGACAAAGTTTTCAGCGGTCTTCCGGATCTGTGCCTTGCTGCCGGTATTCCAGACAAGCTGTTGTCAAAGAACGTCGCCGCGTGATATTGCAATAATTCCCAGAGGTCTCCTATTATGAAGTCAGGAGCGCCTATCTCTATGTTTTCTTTTAACCTTTGATTAATTCTTATTATGTCAACCAATTTGTGCGTGAGGTCGTCCTCGCTTCTCTCGCCGGTTTCCAGAGTTATTGACGGCCTTGCTGTCACAGGAGGGACAGGCAACAGCGTTATCAACAACCATTCGGGCCTTCCTCCTCTTAATTTCAATTGTTCCAAGTCCTCGTCAGGTATTTTTTCTAATCTTTCCCTGATGACCAGAGGATTTAGTTCCACCACTTCTCCTTTCTCTCCTGTCTCGTAGAAGGCATATGGTTTCTCGAACTTTATCTGTTTCTGGTCTTCTCCGCAGTAAGGACATTTCTTTATTGTTGTTGTGGCTGATGTTGATATCACTCTTCCGCAGCTTCTGCAAGTTGTTTTTAATATCTTGTAAATCAATTTCGAATAGAGAACATGAATAACCGGTTTTGTTAATTCTATGTAACCAAAGTGTCCAAAGCATGAACCCATGCTCTTGCCGCAGGTTCTGCATTTCAATCCAGGATCAATGACACCAAGTTTCGGGTCCATCACTCCTCCCTCTAATGGGAAGCCGTCGTTGTCATATAATTCTGCCTTGGTTATTTCTGTTGAGGACATTTTCTTTATGAACTGGGGGGACAGAAGGCCAAAGCCTATCGAATCGATTAGCCTGCCGCTTATGTTAATCTTGGGGTATATCAGCATCGTCTTTAACTCGTCCAGCAATAGCTTGAAAGCATAAGACATTTCTATTTCGCTGACATCGCTTTCCTTGCAAACAGGGCAGATGTTCTTTTCTAGTTTCCTGTCCCATATGGCAGTGATGCCGCACCTCTTGCAAAATGGAACAATGACTTTGTCAGAATCAAATCTTTCTTTCAAAGTCAGGACAGCGCCATGAGCAATCAAGCAGTCCTTTTCCATCTCTCCTAGTCTTAGTCCGCCTTCCTTTGCCTTTCCTTCTGTTGGCTGCCTAGTCAATAATGTGACAGGGCCCCTTGACCTTGCCTGTATCTTGTTTGCAACCATGTGGTCTAATTTTTGATAATAAATAATTCCAGAAAATATTTCGAATTCGAATTTCTCGCCTGTTATTCCATTGTAGAAAACTTCTTTTCCGTCGTTTCTGAATCCTAGTTCGTGCAGGGTCTTTCTTATGTCTTCGTCCTTGACACCGATAAAAGCAGAAGCATCAATCTTCTTGCCGCTCAGAGCAGCAGTCTTTGCAGTTATTATTTCTAACAGTTGTCCTATGGTTTCTCTGGAAGGTATTGAATGGGGATTCAATATTATGTCAGGAGTAATACCTGATGACGTAAAGGGAAGATTTTCTTGCGAGGCTATCAGACCGATAACAGATTTCTGTCCGTGCCTTGAGGCAAACTTGTCACCTAACTCAGGGACTCTCAAATCTCTGACAGAGACCTTGACTAATTTATTTCCGTTGTAGGTTTCTGACAAGAATACTCTGTCGGCAATGCCGCTCTCTCCATGCCTCAAACACGCCGAGCTCTCTCTCATGTTGGCAATTCCAGACATTAATTCATTGGCTGACAAGAATCTTAGAGGGGAAACTCTTCCCACTAGGACAGAATCGCTTTCAACTCTAGTCTCTGGCGACACGACTCCGTCCTCTGCCAGATTGGCATAATCTTCCTCGCTTCTATATCCCCTAACATCTTTTTCCGGCGTGCCAATCTTGTCTTCCTGCCCTCCCCAGTATCTCTTTTCCTCGGTAGAATAGATTCTGTAGAAGATGGATCTGAACAAGCCTCTTTCTATGGAAGCTTTGTTAAAAATAACGCCATCAAAAATATTATATCCTTTGTGGCAAGCAATGGCAATAACAACATTCTGTCCAGCAGGGTGCTTGTCTAGGCCTATTACATCAGTTGTTTCAGTCTTTACTAATGGAAGTTGAGGATAAACTAGAATGTTTGATTTTGTGTCGCTTCTCAAGAAGAAATTAGATTGATACAAGCCGATGGATTGACAAACCATTTTTGCTCCCAGGTTTGGCCTGTCTCCTCTGTTATGCTCTGGGAAAGGAAGCAGACTTGCAGGTATTCCAAAAATTCCTATCGGCGTTAGCTCCAAATGTGTATTGGAAGATTTTATATCCTTTTCATCCAATGCGACAAGAGCATTGTCCTCTTCTTCGGTGTCCAAGTATTCCAAACAGTTCATCTTTACCAAATCATACCAGCCAATTTCATTGTTAGCCAGTTTTTTCAAGTGCTCTTCCGCTAATGTTGGCCTGCTCTCTTCTAAAATTATTAAAGGTCTTCTCACTCTTCCTCCGTCTGTGTTAATCCTTATCTCGTTCAAGTCATGCAGAAAACTAAAGTTGATTTCTCTTGATATCTTCCCCTCTCTTCTCAGTTTTCTTAGATCATCAACGAATTTTTTAGCATCAGCTGCAAAACCAACTGGTATTCCATCCAAATAAACATCAACACCCTCTTTGTCCAATTTCAAATGAGTCATCAATTTTTTCATTTCAGTTGGTGTTGTGCCCGCTGTTATTTCTGCGAACAAGGCCAAATGTTTTCTTAAACCGATGGTGGGCCCTTCTGGAGTTTCCGACGGGCAGAACCTTTGCCAGTGCGTCGGGTGCAATTCTCTTGCCTCAAAGTGCTCTTGAGTTGATGTCAGGGGCGATAATACCAATCTCATATGAGACAGGGAGTCAATATAATTTTTCCTTTCCAGTCTTTGCGACACGCCTGTCCTACCGCCAATCCAGGCTCCTGTTGCCATGGCAGACGCCAATTGATTTGTGACAACATTGGCCTCGACTATGGTTTGCACAGGAGGCAGCTTTCCCCTCTTTGCCATTTTCTGATAATTGTATTTTATCCTGGCAATCAATCCCCATCTTCCCACAAGAATTGACCTGAATAATAACTCTAGCAGATCTCCTGCCAGCTTGATTCTTTTGTTGCCGTAGTAATCCAAATCGTCTTCTGGTATTTTTCCCAACGCCAATAAAATTATTTTTTTGATTGCCTTCAACAGGTAACTTGCCTTCTCATCCCTGTTCTTAGGATCCTGCCCCAGATGCGGGAGAAGATACTTGTTAACGATTTGTTCAACCCTTTCCTTCCTGTATTCCTTTTGAACTATTTTGAGGTGCTTGCCGATGTATTCCAAAGCGTCTTTCTCTGTTTGGACTTCCGTCTCGTATAGGTTAACATAAAAATCATTTATTATCTCTTCGTCCTTCAGGCCTTCGATGATAGACTTGTCTTTTTCCAAGCTTAACAATTTTAGCAGAACAACTATCGGTAGTCTGCGAATGTTTGCAAAAGAGATGTAAATCGTTCCGTCATTCTTTCTCTCTATTGTGTGTCTCTGGACAAAACCGTTTCTCTCAGAGTTGATTCTTATCAGCTCCGTATAGTTACCGACGTTCTGTTTTTCCAAAATCATTCTGTTGGGTGCTATCTCTTCCATCAATACGAGAACTCTTTCCGTGCCGTTGATTATGAAATAACCTCCGGCGTCATCAGGATCTTCTCCGTTCTCCTCCAACTCCTCTCTGGTTAATTTGCTTAATGGACACACTTTTGATTTTAGCATTATAGGCATTTCTGCAAGCAGGACATTTACAGGTTCTTGCTCAACCTTGTTAACAATCGGAGTTATCTCAATGTAAACAGGGGCTGTGTAAGAAAAATCTCTTAATCTTGCTTCCATTGGCAGTATCTCTCTCACTGCTCCTTCTGCCTCTTTTACAGAAGGCTTGCCAACAGCGACTTTACCGAATTTTATTGTGAGTTCTCCTATTTCTGGAACCTCTGGTTTTATCTCTCCTATCTCATCCACTATCTTCTGTAGTCTGTTGTCTAAGAAATTGTTATAGCTATCTATCTGGAATCTTACAAAGCCAACATCATTTTTGAACGTGTTTAACAGCTCGTTCATAAAATCACTTTTTAATCACGATCCTATAATATATTGAAATTCCTGCCGTCTTTGATTTTCTAACAATCTTTAGGATGCCCCCTTCCTTGGCGTTTATCGCTTTCACAGCAGGATCGCTCAACAGAATCTTCGGCAGGTTTTCAGGCTTTATATTGAACTTTTCTAAAACCTCTTTTATTTCGTTTTCTTTTAGGATAATATGCTCAGGCACCAGTTCATGATTTAGAATATTAAACTCTTCTGCCAACATATCACCATATACTCCTGCTTAAGAGTAAAAACCTTAAAAACGTAATTTCTATATTATTGTTCAGTGTTTATATACTTTACTGTTTGTCGACTTTTTCTCATTTCCTAATTCTTTTAGGCTTCTTCTTTGATTTTATCTTTCTTTTAGGCCTTGAATTTATTCTTGAAGCTGTTTTAGGACTTTCTTCCACTACTTTTAATTTAACATACCCTGTCTTCGGTGGGAAGTAGATTAAGACTGCAAAGCTAATGATTGAAATAGCTATGAGCAGCATGCCTAGCATTATTGCAATAGCATTTCCGGGACTGGAATAAACTGCTAAAGAGCCTGCTATAATCAAAATCAAGTTTAAAACTACGATTTCAAGTCTTTTCATAGTTTATTTATAGAATAGCCTGCTTAAAAGTTTTTGGGTTTTTTCTATTCTAGTCACTTGTTATACATACTCTCAATTTCATTAATCTTTTTTACATTTCTAACATCAAAATCTTCTTTTCCGCAAGGAGTAGAAAACCAGGCATCTAACATCTCTTTGGCTAAGGTTTCAGAAGTTAATCTCAAGCTCATCACCAAGATATTGGCATGATTCCATTTTCTTGCGCCCTTTGCAGATTCAGCATCAAAACATAAAGCGGCTCTTATTCTAGGAATTTTATTTGCTGTTATGCTTGCTCCAGTCCCAGTCCAACAAAATAAGATACCTTCGCCGCATTCTTTATTTGCAACTGATTCTGCTAACTTTCTACTAACATCAGCATACTCTTCATTTTTATTTGCTAACAGTCCAAACAATTTTACTTCATGACCTTTTTTCTTTATTTCTTTAATAACAAAATCAGTTAAACTTGTTTTTTCATCGCTTCCAATCGCTATTTTCATTTTCTCACTATCTTGATTTACCAGTCAGAATTTAAAAATCCCCTCATCCCTCTGAAGAATAGGATTTAAAAGAGCAGAAATTATAATTGTAATATGAACTGGATAATTCCGACTGTACTAGCGATGGTATTGTTTGGCTCGTGGGGCGTTTTAGTAAAGTATGCGACAGGAAAGTTAGACACGGTTTCCTTGTCATTTTTTAACACGCTTTCCTCTTTGATAGTGATAGCTGTAATATTTGCATATTTCTGGTTCTCCAAGTCTACAATTCAAATCACCCAAGAAGGCATCTACATATCGCTCATAGCAGGTGTTATTGCAGTTCTCGCAGTATTATTTGAGGCAACAGCATATAAAGTAGGAAATATTTCTATTCTTGGGCCTTTGATAGCAGTTGGTGTTGCTTCTATTACTGTTATAGGCGGAATTTTATTGTTTAAAGAGACAATAACGCCAAAGATAGTAGCAGGAATACTATTAGCAATAGTCTCTATTTATTTGCTTTCTTCTTGATTTTTTTAATTCTCATCCGTATGAAGAATCATTTTTTACTCTGGATTTCTTTAAGTATTTTTAGGCAAGTATTTTGAAGTTTTTCATCCGATGCTTTATAGTTTCCATGCCAACCTGTCCAAGGAGGAATAACCAAGTCTGTGATGTTTGCCAAGTATATTGCTTTCATATCTTTCTCTTCAGCCACTGCATAGAATGGTGATGTCTCGTAATTAACAGCCGAGGCTCCTTTATTTTTCCATAGTTCAACCTTCGAAGGAAATTCTCTGTACATCGCATCAGTGGTCCACACCTTACCAAAAATAACATCCTTATCACCCTTTGTTACTTTTTTAGCTATTCTCAATAAATCTTTGTCTGCATGTACTTGTTCTTTATCAGTATAATCTTTAGAAGTTCCGTCTGAGCAAAGACCTGATTCAGCAACGAATAGACTTCCGAGAGTCGTCTTTTTTAAACTACCTGAAGCTCCAATACCAATAACATTCTTTACTCCAAGATATTCAAGTTCTTCAAGTATTATTGCTATCTGTGGTCCGCCCCATAAAACTTGCGTCACACCTATAAGATTATCTTTAGCATACACGCTTGCTGGAGAAGTTTCAGGATTAAAATTTGTTAAGAGTTTTCTTTTGAATATTTCCATATCTAGTTTTTCAACAAGACCTTTAGAAAAGGCATGGTTACGAAAAGTTATAATAGCATTTGAAAAATAATTTCCCTTATCAAATCCTCTGCCGTCTAGCAATTGTTTTGGTGTTACAACAGATTTCTCTTTCATAACATAATATTCACAGAAAGATTTAAATTAATTATGGGCCCAGAGGGATTCGAACCCTCGACCTTCTGATTAAGAGTTTCGACTTGATTCATCAGTCGCTCTACCAAACTGAGCTATGAACCCATGAATTAAAATTAAGAAAAAGAGTTTATAAAATTACTTCTTTCTATTCCTTTTCAACGGGTGCTTCCATTTCCAGTTATAGTTAGCCAATCTTCTAGAAGGATAGCCGCATCTGCTGCATTCTCTCTTTTTTAAATGGTAGGAATAAGAGCCGCATCTCCTGCAGCGAGTGTGAGTGACTTTCCTATGTCTACCAAAAGAAGGAGTTCCTTTAACCATTTATATCACTTTAATCATGCCGGTGATATGTAGATTATTGTGTCCCCTCTGATAAGAGCTGTGCCAAGCTTGGTTTGTTTGTCGTCTTTTCTTTCTTCAGCGCTCTCTATCCAAACATTCAAGTGCAAGTCGAATGCCTGAAGGATCCCTGTTATCTCTGCTCCATTCTTTAACTTTATCATTACTCTTTTCTCTTTTGCCTTTTCTAAAACATCTAATGGTCTTGTCATGTTATCAACAATTAAAAAACACTATAAGAGTTATTGCACATATATATTTAAATCTATTGGCTTTATTCCAATCTTTTTATTATATGCCAGCCGAACTCTGTTTTCACTGGTTGCGATATCTGGCCTTTCTGCAAAGCGAATGCGGCTTGCTCGAACTCACGAACCATCTTTCCTCTTCCAAATACTCCTAGATCTCCACCTCTTTTTCCAGAGGGACATAGAGACTTTTCCATTGCCATCTTTGTGAAATTCCCACCCTTGTTCAACTGATCCGATATTGCTTTTGCTTCCTGTTCCGTCTTGACTAGAATGTGCGCGCAATGAACTTTATCTACCATAAAATCACCTCAAATTATTTAGTTATACCATTATAAATTTAATCATATTATAGTTCCACTTCCAATTATCCTAGGCAATATGTCGTTTTGAGAAGCGATTATGCAATGCTGGTTTTTTCTGTAAGCGATTTTCTGGTTTGATTTCAGCATTAATTCATCTCCTATAGACTCGATGGTGCATGGGATAACCTGCAGCCCAGCAGACAATAAAACAGATATGCCTTTTTTAATCTCCTGCTTGAAGAACCTGTTTTTGTTGAACTTTATTGTTAGTTCAGTCGACTTATCAATTTTCTCCTTGCATATGACAAATCCTCTTTTCAATTCCTCCACTTCTATGCCCTTGAGGTTCAGGCCTACTCTCATTCCAGCAACAGCCTCTTCCATGTCCCTGTCTTGCGACTGTATTCCTTTGACAACAACCTCCTTTTCCAGAGGTTCGACAATCACTTTATCATGCAGATTTATCTTACCGCTTTTTATTATTCCTAGGATTACTGTGCCGATGCCTTTTACATTGAAATAGTTGTCTATGGGTATCATCAAAAAATCGTCTTTTCTTTCAATGTTCAGCTCAAGAAGTTTTGGCCATAAGCTGTTCTCATCTATCACTTCGAACTTTTCTAGCGAAGTATTTTTTATCAACGGTCGCATGGCTTCTTTCATGTCGGTTATTATGAATCCTTTCTCAAAGCTCATTTCGTTTATGCTTATTATAATTTCGCCCACTTCCTTTGTCAAATTATTTACTACTAGAACAGGTATGTCTATCATGTTCAATGCTTGCAGCAAGGGTTGTATTTTCTCAGAGTTAGGGCAGACAAAAGTAAAGACGCCTTCAGAACTGCTGTGATTGTAGATGGCCATATCATTGGTCGTTCCTTTCTTTCCCAGTTTCTTGGCTAGTTCCTGGTCGCCGAATATACCTACTGTGAGATGCATTCATAATGATTGAAAGCAAAGGTAATTATTCTTTGCGGTTATCGACAGAAATCAAAAAGTTTTTAAGATTAAATTTCTATCTATGGTTATGATATCTAAAGAAAAAGTTAGAAACGCAATAGAAAAAGGACTTAGATTCCTAGAAAGCAACTGCAAGGATGGCCGTTTCGAGTGTTACTTATCGTATTATAGGGATATGAGAGATAAAACCCCATCTCCGGAAGGAATCGGAACCTCTCTATTTGCTTTAACAACTGTTTTGAAATTGAGGCCAGAATTAAAAATTACAAAAGACGTGATAAGATATTGTGAGAATTTTGTCAGGGATGGAAAGGTTTTCTATTTCAGAGAGGATAATTGTCCGACTGATATAGATGACACTTCTTGGTTTCTTTCTGCTCTGTTGGATATGAACAAATCAAGACGGTATATCGAAAGAGTTGCTGATGAAATTATGAACAATGTGGATGAAAATGGAATCTTAAAGGTATGGTTTGAGCCATGCCCAAAAGAGAATGCAAAGGATAACATAGCGATAGCCAATGCTCTTTATTTTCTAAATCTCATGGGTAGAAGAACATACACCATGAAAAATGAGGATTACATGCTTGAAATATTAAAAAACAAGAGCTATCTGAACGGCTCTCTATATTACGACTCGCCAGATACCTTCCTTTACTGTTTATCGAAATTGACTAGGTTTAAAGAAATTAACGAAAGGTTTGGAGAAACGTTGAAAAAAGAAATAAAAGAAAGAATCGATTCCACCGACTGGCCTTTAGACCTGGCAATGCGTGTTTCGGTGGCTAACAGACTAGACATTAATAATGATGCAGAGATTGAGAAATTATTAAACCTACAAGAAAAGGATGGCGGTTGGCCAATAGATTCTCTCTACCACTATCGCAGGAAACCCGGACGTACAAGAATAGGTTATTTCGGGAGTAGGAGCATGACCACAGCTTTTTCTTTGGAAGTGCTATTACTGCATGCTTGATCGATGTCAAAGTAACTAATTTAAATATATTGATTTAATAATTGTTAAGTGATTGAATGGCAATAACTCAGTTCAGAGGCAAGAGAAAGCCCACCGGCGGTTTGAGAAAGAGGCAGAGAAAGAAAAAGAAGAGAGACTTTGGCAGCGATTTTATTCCCATAAGGATAGGAGAGGAAAGGAAGAAGGTCGTAAGATGCTTGGCCAATCACAAGAAGCAGAGATTGCTTCAGACAAACAAGGCAAACGTCTTTGATATTTCTACTGGAAAGGCGCAGGTAACAAAGATATTGCACGTTAAAGAGAACGCAGCCAACATGCATTTCGTCCGTATGGGCATAATAACCAAGGGAGCTATCATAGAGACTGAGTTGGGTTTGGCAAAGGTTGTTTCCAGGCCAGGGCAGCATGGAGTTATAAACGCCATAAAGATAGAAGAGAAGAAATAATTCTAGTTGATTGACAAAGTAAGATTTAAAAACTTCTGATGGACAAGAAATGAGTATGGCTATTCTAAGAACTGCTGCGCTGCTAGGCTTGTTGACGGCAATTTTGTTAGCAATTGGTTTCCTTTTAGGCGGAATAGGCGGCATGACAACCGCATTGGTATTTGCAATGTTGTTAAATTTTTTCACTTACTGGTTTTCAGACAAAATAGTCTTGTCAATGTACAGGGCGAAGCCGACTGATGATAAGAAGTTGAATTCTATTGTAGAGAGGGTGGCCAAAGAGGCTGGAATTCCCAAACCCAAAGTCTATATTGTTCCAACAGACTCTCCCAACGCGTTTGCGACAGGAAGATCGCCAAGTCATTCATCAATAGCTGTTACGCAAGGCCTTCTGGACAGATTGGATGATGACGAGATAGAGGGCGTTTTGTCCCATGAATTATCGCATGTTAAAAATAGGGACACTCTTGTATCAGCAATAGCGGCGACTGTCGCGGGCGCGATATCCTATTTGGCTCAGATGGCATGGCTTGGCATGTTTTCAAGAAACAGGGAGAACGGTAACATTCTATTATTGCCATTGTTGATATTTGCCCCAATAGCGGCAATGCTTGTGCAACTTTCGATAAGCAGGGGAAGAGAGTTCTTTGCAGATTATACAGGAGCCATGATTTCCAAAAAACCATTGGCTTTGGCTTCTGCCCTTGAAAAAATATCCTCTTACGTAGACAGGAATCCTATGAAAGGCTCCAGCGCTACTTCTCATTTGTGGATAGTGAATCCCTTTAAGGGAAGCAGCTTTGCCAGTTTGTTTATGACACATCCTTCCACAGACGAACGCGTCAGAAGGTTAAAAGAACTGGCAAGAGAATTGAAATAAAATTTCCAATCATAAAACGATTATTCATTAAATGTCAAACCCAGCGTTAAACGTTAATCCTTGTTTCTAATACCTATCTAATGATTTGCTAAAAGCAATAAATCATTAGGGGTGTATTAGCTCTGGCTGAACCGGTATTTATAGGTTGCTAGAGAGATGTTAATTTCGGTTTTAAATTCTTTTCTGTTTAAAGTAAAAATATGACTAACTATAGGCCCAACACACTCGTTTTACAAATTACAAACAGGTGCAATGCTGACTGCAGCTTTTGCGGAATTGAAAAAGAAAATCAGAGTGATTTGTCTGAAGATACTATAATGAAATGTATAGACCAAGCTGATGAAGTGGGTTATAGTGGAGTAGAATTTACTGGTGGTGAAGTTCTTTTGAGATATGATGATGTGAAAAGATACGCATCTAATGTAACTTCAAAGGGTATGAAATGTGGGTTTATAACAAATGCTTATATTGCAAACACTCGAGAAAAGGGATATAAATTGGCAGAGGAGCTTAAAGGTGTACATCTTGAAGGAATATGTATTAGTTTTGATGCAGACCACCAAAAATACGTTCCTTATGAAAATGTTCTAAACACAGTTAAAGGTGCATTAGCAAAAGATTTGGATGTATCATTAAGAACTACTCATAGAATTGATACTGTAGAGAATAATATAAACATGCTCGGAAAATTGGCAACTGAAGTGGGTGGAGAATTTCATATGGGAAACTTAAAAGAAGATGACGATTCAAAGATAACCGTTAATGGAAAGATTATTAAAGTAGAGGAAAATTGCATAGAACTAGCAGGTAGAGCAAAGAATCTCGACAAAGATAATTTTTTACCTAAAAGGTCTATAAATAATGATAAATGGTGTTCTTGCTTTCCGGCAGACTCGCTTGTCAAAAGCAATGGAAATTTTTTGCCTTGTTGCAGTTTTTACACAGGGTCTAATGATTTTTATGTAATGGGAAATGTTAAAGATACTGATTTGAGAACTTTATTAAGAAGAACAAACGACTCGGCTATAGACCTTGTGATGTCGCCCTATGGCCTTTTAAGGATTGGGTATGTTCTTGAAAAATCAGAAAATCCTAAAATAAGGAAAATGAAAAATAAAAGATATGTAGCAAAATGTGAATTTTGTTCTAATGTCTTTTCAGAACAGGAAACAAGAGATTTTGTTGTTGATGAGTTTAATAAATTCAGAGGAACAGAACCAACAGTTGTATTTAAGGAAAGAGAGATGGCAAAGCTACACAATGCTACAGTAATTGCTGGCAATAAAGAAATTAAACTAACCGAATATTTAGGGCCTTTGAGCATTAAGGATTTCTTTACCTCTGCCTATGGGCACGACCTAAAAATTATAGAGGAAAACGAAAAGCGAGGCAAAAATCTAGCAAGATTGAAAAAAGAAACTCAAGAAGGACTAGATATTTTTAGAAACATGAAGAAAGCATCATATTAAAGTTTTAACTAATTAATTAGTTTACTCGTATCTCAAAGCTTCTACTGGTTGCAGACTCGCTGCTCTTCTTGCAGGTAACAAGCCAGATAATGCGCCAATAAGAACAGAAAATCCCAAGGCAAACAAAATAAGATCAGGAGTAATGACTGTTAGTGTTCCTATTCCCACTGCGCCTCTTCCTCCGCCGGCTCCGATAATTCTTAGCCCTAGTTCAGAAACTGCGCCAGAAGCGATGAACCCCAGAAAAATACCTAGCAGGCCTCCTATAAGTCCCATTATCGAGGACTCGGTCAAATATAGAAGAGTGACTTCAGCGTTTGTAGTTCCCAATGCCTTTAGAACTCCAATCTGTCTTGTTCGCTCTATAACAGACATGAACATCGTGTTTGCTATTCCTATGGCTCCCACCAAAAGAGATATTGCGGCTATGCCAGTGAGAAACAGGCTCAGCGTATTTGTCACGCTAGAAATAGTTGATTGCAGTGATTGAGAAGAGCTTATGCTATAGTCCTTTGTGTTTGCATTAACATGCCTCTCAATCATTAGCTTTTGGTCAATGGCAGTTGAGGTGGCATTAACCAGATTTGCGTCTGCTACCTGGACCTGTATTGACGAGAATTGATTTATGAGGGTGCTGTTGACAATGTTCCATGCTGCATTTATTGGCATTATTATTTGGTTGTCGGTCCCGCCGAAGCCGCCAGACTGTTGCATTATGCCGACTACCTTGAATGGGCTCCCGCCGACGTTTATTTGCGTGTTTATCAATAATTTTTGTTTGAATACATTATTTGCGACCGAATATCCGATTACAATGGCATTCTGATCTCCTTGGTTCAGATATCTTCCTGATGACAACTGGGATGTTGTCATTTCTTCCCAAGTCAAAGGGTCAACTCCTTGAACTGATAAGGTAATAGTTTGCGCTAAATAGACAACACTAACTCTACCAGAAACAATGCCATCTACATACTGGACTCCAGAAACTGATTTGATAATCTGAACATCTTTTACGGTTAAGTTCTGACTTTTAGTTGTAGTCGTTGTTGCTCTCTGACCTTCTCCTTCAGGCCCTCCGAATCCCCCAAATCCAAGGGCCCTACCGCCGCCTGGAGAAATAGTAATTATGTTTGCGCCAAGGCCTCCCAACTGGCTTGAAATGGCCTGCTGCGTTCCGGTTCCCACTGATATTATTGCAACCACAGCGGCAACGCCGATTACTATTCCAAATATCGTGAGCCAGCTTCGTAGTCCTCTATGCATCAAGTTGCTTAAGGAAAACCTTGCTATGTCTCCAAATTTCATTTCTTCTTCCTCGACCTAATTTTAATGAATGCCACTATAACGACTATGCCAACAACGCCGATTATGATGTACAAAATTCCATTGCTTACGGGTAACAGCGGCTCTCCTGTTCTCGTGAAAGTTCGTCCTGTTGCACCAAGACCGCTTACACTAAATCCATATGAAACGTTTTTGTCCACAGTCCTTCTTATGCCCAGTGTGTCTGTGTAAGAAATCTCAATTGTAAGATTGCTTGGTCCACTAGATATGCTAGACGGAATGTTTGATACGTTTGACGAGATGTTGGACGTTCTGGTTGAAATTATTTGGAAGGTTGCGAGCGTATAGTCCCCTGCATTCAGATTGCCTATAATGGTAGCCGATGTCCCGTTTACCCTGTAGTTCGGTTGGCTAGGAATTCTCACTATCACAGATTGCGCGGTGCTAGCTCCTATGTTCGCTATCGCTAGAGTCGATTGGTCCTGAGCAACCACATCAAAATCTGTTCGCGAGTTCGATACTGAAACATTGTATGTCTGAACGTCATAGGCATTGCCATCGCCGTAAGAGTACTTGATTTTTATTTCATTGTCTCCTTCAACAGCGTCTTTGTCTGCCTTTAATTTATATTTTGCCAGATACGCATTGTTTCCTCTCTGCAATCCTGTAATTGTTCCAAGATATTGTTTGGCACTCGTGCCGGGGTCCAAGGAAAACGGATATTGAGGTAACAATTCGAAGGTTACATTTTCTGCGTCTTCTGTTCCCAAGTTTTCGATTTTAAACAACAAGTCAACATATTCTCCTGTAACAGCTGACATTGGGTTCTGATTCACGAAAGTTGTTTTCAAATGAACCATATCGGTATAGACAAGACCTGAGGTTGTATTGTAAACACCTGAAATGCTTTCTCCTATAACTGAATTCAATAAAATGCTTGCTAGTACAAATGTATACAATATTTTTTTCATTTTTTATCACTCCTTATTATTTCGCCATCTTTTATCTTCACTATTTTTTTAGCATGCGAAGCAATGTTTTGATCATGAGTTATGACAACTACAGTTTTCCCGCTTTCATTCAACTTAACAAAAGTCTTCATTATCCCATCTCCTGATTTTGAATCCAGGTTTCCTGTGGGTTCGTCTGCCAGTATTATCTGAGGATCGTTTGCCAAAGCCCTCGCTATCGAGACCCTTTGCCTTTCCCCTCCTGATAACTGCGATGGCAAATGCTCCGCTCTTCCTTCTAGTCCAACCATTTTTAACAATTCTAGGGCTCTTTGTTTCCTTTCTTTTTTATTCTTCTCTATTATCATCATAGGCAGCTCAACATTCTCCAATGCGTTCAAAGTCGGATATAAGTTAAAGGTTTGGAAAATAAAGCCTATTTCCTTTCCTCTCAACCTTGCCAATTTTGAGTCATTAAGCTTTGAAATGTCAACCCCATTCAGAAACACTTTGCCATAAGAGGGTCTGTCCAAGCATCCTATCATGTGTAATAGTGTTGATTTGCCAGAACCGCTCGGGCCCATTATTGCTAAAAACTCATTCTTGTTTACCTCTAAATCTATTTTTTTCAAGGCCTGGACTTTAACTTCATCCATCTGATAAACTTTTCCTACGTCTTTTAATTTGATTACTATATCGCTCATGGTATTGCACTCCTATTAAGAGGTCTAGAAAAGTTTCTGGAAAAATCGCCGAAGCCAAAGGGTCGGAAAATTCTGAAAGTCATAAACAGATAAAATATCCCTATTCCTATTATAATTCCTATGATGATTCCTATCAACATGTATTTTGTTCGATCCTTCATAACAATGTAACTCCAAATATTTTTGATTATTATTTAATTTACTTGACAATTAAATTATTTAAAGCTATTCAGTTTCATTCGTAAGGTATATAAGGTTTGAAATAGCATATTAAACTATCTTGAAACAACCTGAAACAAGTAACAAGGTGAAACAATCGAAAAAGCATATAAAAAATACGTTGCAATAATGATTTTATGCTTCTTGTTCGGAGGCTATTCCTTAATACTTTATCTGATGCAGATTTATTCCATTGTTTGGCAGACAGAAACTGTGATGGGAATTAGAAGAGAGGGAGAGATTTTCCCTACTCCTATATTTCCAGGCGATTTGAGGGAGGAAAATATTTCAAATAGAACCAACGTCTCTACGCCTCCTAGGAGGAATTTTGTTATTGCAAGTCCTTCTTCACTGTTGTTTTCTCCATTTTCCATAACGTTTTTAATTATGGGTATCATCTCCTTATTGGCAGGCTTTTCTATTTGGAGTCTGGTGAGAGAAAAAGAGATAAAGTTTACCAAAAAAGCAATTTTAGATGTGTTTCTTCTACCGGAAGAAAAGAAGGTTCTAGGGGAGATTGAAAAGTATGGCGGGTCGCTTAAACAGAGCGAAATAGTAAAGAGCACTGGTTTTTCTAGAGTAAAGGTTCACAGGATTATAAGAAACTTGGAAAATAAAAATTTGATAATAAAACAACAATATGGAATGACAAATAAGATAGTGTTAAAGAAATAACCTAGTATGTGTAAGTTATGTTTTTGGTTTTATTACAGCCTTTTTACCTCCCTTTTCTACGTGGCCTAATTCATAAACTTCCAAGCCAAAACGCTGTAAAGGTAGAAAAAAGAAATAACTAACCGAGTGGTTCTTCTGTATACTTGTGACTTATAATATAGGGTTTGCTATCCAGAGTTGAATCGAGGCATCTCGATGTTATATCTATCTCAGGTTGTGCTATGACAGTTCCGCCAATTTTTGAACGTATTCCTTTAGAGTTGTAATAATCCCTAACCACTTCAGGTTCTGTTGTGCCTATAGCCGCGCCATTTCCGCAACCCCATGTATAATAAGCAACTTTGTCTGTGACAATCCCCTTTGCACCTTCAATCTGACTGGCCATTTGCAACAGCAGTATCAGCGGTGGTGAGTCGAAAACATCATAATAATTTGCTCCGACCCCAAAAGTTTCGAGAAACCTTCTGCTTTTTCCTATAAGGCCTCCGCTAGATACGTTAATCCTGAATTTTATTTTGTCAAGCATTTTAGTTTTAACCCCGAATATTTTCCTTGGAGCTTGTCATTCAAGTTTCTGAACGCTTCAAAACTCTTAACATTATACCAATCTTCTCCAAAAGTTTCCGATAGTATTCTTCTCTGCGTCGTTATTCCGTTTGATCTCTGTTCCTCGTGGAGCAGTACAATTGGCAATCTGGGTTTTATTTCTTCGCCTGCATTTCTTGGTTCATATTTCACTTCACTTAGGGCAATGCCATTCATAATGTAAGTGTTTACATCGTTAGATTGATAAAAAGTACAGCCAACTAAAGGTATCAGATTTTTCCTTCCAGATTTAATCATGTTGCCTATAATTTGTTTTCTTCCTTTTGAATTTTCTGCATGTATTCCAATGGTTGCCGCTATTGAAAATGCGCCATCCCTTGTTGCATCATCACAGCACATGGCAAGAGTGTCATCTATATCTGTTCTATCGTTCGCTTGTTCACATACAATTGATTTCGATCCTGTACCATCAGCTGTCATCAAAAGTTTGGATTTTTTCTTTTTGTGAATAAGGGGCATACCTTTTTCATAAACTATTTCGTAATCCCTGTCAGCAATATTCTCAAAAGTTTTCTTTAATTCATAATCCATAAAATTATCCAGTTTTATTTTCTTACCTGTTAAGGTGGATTCGTATTCGCTCAACAAAGAGAGCATCCAGCTCATTCCCTTTCCTCTGACCTGATCGCCTAGGTTTGCAGTTTCTCCTCCTGTAAGAACGATGTTGTTTTCTTTGCATGACCTTATTACAGAATCTCTTAGGCGAATGTTGGCACCCACTTCCTTCGCGTATTTGGAATCCCAGTCGCAGACGTTCGAGGCGAACAAAGGGTTGCAGCCTTTCTCCCTCTCTTCTTCAACCATACGTTCTACAAGTCCTGAAGTTAGAACGCCTATGTCTGAATACGCAGGAGAAATATCTTTCACAGAGACTATGCCTGATGAAAGATGATAATAGCCAGGAAAAAGCTCAAACGTAACAACTTTATTAAAAGAATCTCCTTGTTCTATCTTTATTCCATGTTTTTTGGCAGCATCATAGGTTTCTGTTTTTCTTTCTCCCCATGCTTTTGACAATCTTGCTCAGATAGTGATAGAATATGGTCCATCTGCCATAGAAACCTAAAATTTATAGGTCAAAAAAAGATTTATACTTGAAATTTATAGCCTAATTTCTCGAGCATGTCTTTAAGGAGTTATCTAATAGGTATTTTACTCAAGATAATTTTTTTGAAGCAGATATTATTTAAAAACTATAAATCAGCTGGACTGTTCATTATCATATATTTTATTCCGTTTGGAAAAGGTAAGGCTCTATTTTCAGTTTTACCTCTGTGAATATTCGGAATATTTTTTGATTCTTTATCTACAAGAAATCTAATAGATGGTTCGCATTCTTTAAAGATTTCATTATAAGATTTTTCTGAAAAACCATGAACTTCTTTTTCCTTGCTCTTTGTGTTATCCAAAATAAACTCTTTTAATTTTTCTTCTTCAATTCCTTCCGGTCCTTCCGAGTTGCATTTGAATACCAAATCCTTGATTTTATTAGACTTTTTTCCGAACCCAACGCCCATTTCACAAAACCTATTGCTTGGAGCAGTATCCGATGGAGGTACATGTATGTGCGTATCGCATGTAACCAACAATTCATCCCTATTCTTTGCGAGTTCATAAATTTTTTTGGCATTCCAGTAGAAATTGCCGATTCTTATACCGCGTTGAATTCTATAAGTGCCAAAACCGAGAGACCCAGTCTCTATCATATCAAGTGTCCACGGATTTGTAAATCCATAACCATTGGCTCTTATCCAAGCAGAATCATGAAATTCTCTATTACGAAATTTATCTCCTTCATCTTCGAAAAAAACTATCATGCCTCTTGTTTTTCCATATCGGAATGAATTTTTAAGTTCATTCATTGCCGCGTTATGGAGTTCAGGTTCGATTTCGAATTTTAAGCCTTTATTCCTAAAAACAGATTTTTGCTTTTCATAGAGCTTTTCATTAAAATATTGAAATCCGCATCTATCTTCTCCTGCGATTCGAAGCAATCCTGTTCCGTACATCAACTCCTCATACTGTTTATCCATAGCATCAATTTTTATTTATGGACTTACATATTAATTTTATTGCTACCACCAAAGGCGGTAAGGTTTTGTAATGAATTTGAATATTTTTGAAAGCTTAAGCATCCCTTTTAAATTAAGAAAAAGATGAGATCAAAATCTGTATCCTAGCTTCTCAAGCGTCTCCTTCATGGCTAGACTATCTATCTCAAGAATCGGGCTCTCTGAGATTATGGTTATGTCCTTGTTTCTCTTTAGTATTTCCTTTGCATAATCTTCAAAGTCGGGCCCTGCCATCTTCATGGGAACATGGTTCCTTTCATTGCCTCTTCCTATGCCAACCAGAGAATACTTTATTCCGGAAAAGTGGGAGTGATACTTGTTTAGCTTTAAAACTTCTAGCTTGTCAAATATCTTCTTATAGTCTATCTGCCCTCCTTGTAATGCGTACAGGTGAGCCGCATCCAGGTATGGTATCAGATGCTTCAGCTTCTTGCAAACATTTATTATCTCATCCAAGGTTCCCCATGATTTTTGTTTTCCCATGGTCTCCAGCCCGAAGTCGATGCTCCATCCCTTCTTTTCAATAAAGTTGGAAATCTCTTCGCAAGCCTCAAAAATCATTTTAGTTGCAGTATCTTTGTCCTTTCCGTAATATCCGGCGTGGACAGCAACGACGTCCGCTTCCATAGCAACCCCTCTTTCCAAGGAATCTATTATCCTCTTCTTGCTGTCTTCTATTATCTTCTTAGTTTCGCTAGCTAGGTTGATGTAATAAGGGACATGAATAGATAGCTCGACATCCAAATCTTTTGCTACTTTCCCAACATCTTTAGCAGTTTCTAGTGACATATGAATGCCGTGAGTAAAGGAAATTTCCATTGCTGACAGACCTAATTCTGCTACCTTTTTGATACCATCTATCGAATTACCGTTTTCACAAGAAATTGGTATTCCCGAAGGTCCTAATCGAATCTTCATTCAATCACTAATACGTTTCATCCTCAAATTTACAAGGCTTCATATCCAATTGTTCTATAGAAATTCCTAAAGATAAGCCATAATCAATAGCTGGTTTCCATGTTGATTTATCAGGAGTCACACGAAAAATCTTATACTTGAAGATGACTATTAACTCGTTATCTCTGTAAAAGTGGGCATAATATTTTTCCTTTGTCACTAAGTTTTCTTGCACGAGTTTTATTATCTCATTTATTTTTCCTTCAGGAAAGCTGATTTTAAGTAGAAGCCAGTCGTTAGAAGTTGATTTTCTGCTTCCAATGACATTTAGCTTTTTTATTATTTCTCTGTTCTTCATACTTTTATCGATGATTATACCATGATATTCATTCATTTAATCATTCCTTTTTCTTGAAGAACAGCCAATTCTTAGGTGGTTTGAACTTGAATAGAATGAAGGTTCCAGTAAGCTTTTTACCATTCATCTTGATAACGAATCCTTTGTCTGTTTTCTCTATCAATTCGTAGTTTCCTTTATCCCATATAATAACTTTGCCAGCTCCGTACTGTCCTTCTGGTATGGTTCCTTCAAAATCTTTATAATCATATGGATGGTCTTCCACGTTTATGGCCAATAATTTTTTTCCTTCAATTGTTAGCATAGGGTCTTTAGGTATTGCCCAACTCTTGAGAACTCCGTCCATTTCCAATCTTAAATCCCAATGTAAATGCGAAGCTTCATGGAATTGTACAACAAATATAGTTTCTTTCGCTTTCTTACTCGAAACTTCACCTTTTGGCTCGTTGGTTTTTTTAAAATCTCTCTTTGCTTTGTATTTTTCTAAAACCATAAAATCACAGTTTTTTAGTTATTCTGTTCTTAGGGCATAACTTATCTAAAAAGCATTTGCTACAGTAAGTGACAGGTGCTTGACAAACTGCTCTACCATGAGCTTTCAACAAATAAGCAATTTTTTTCCAATCTTCTTTAGGAATAATTTTCATTAAATCCTGCTCAATCTCTTCTGGTTTTTTGCTTGCCGTCCATCCCAATCTGAAAGATAGGCGAATGCAATGGGTATCTATTGGAATTCCTAAAATTTTGTTAAAACCGTTTATCAATATAGTGTTTGCGGTTTTGCGGCCCACGCCCGGCAATTTAACCAGTTCTTCCATCGTATCAGGAACCTTTCCGTCGTACTTTTCAACAAGAATATTACAAGCGTTTATTATATTCTTTGCTTTCATGCCTGCAAAAGTAACAGAACTTATCTCCTTTGTGAACTCTTTCAAATCAGCGTCAGCATAGTCTTTAGCTGTTCTATACTTTGCAAATATCTTAGGAGTAGTCGCATTAACGACCTCGTCCCTAACCTGAGCAGATAGGATTGCAGCAACCATAAGTTCCAAAGGACTGGAAAAATTCAAATAATACTTTGCGTTCGGATAGTTCTTCTTTAACAGTTTTATTACTTTCAATGCATCATTCATTTTTCCCCTTCTTCCGGAGCTTTTGGTTCTTCTTCTTGTTTTTGTTCTGTCTTTTCCTCTTTCTTTTCTTCAGGAGGGTTGACCTCTACCTCGCCTTCAGAGATTATGAACTTGTTGAACTTTGCATCATAAAACCATACTAACAGGCATGCTAAAAGATAAGAGGCTGTCAGAGAGATAACGGCTACTGTTAGGTCTAGTACAGGTGGATGTGCCTCGAACAGCGATTTTATTATGTAAACACCGCCAAACAAAACTAATTCATCTGGCGTCTTTTGAGGTAGAACTAAAAATAGGACAATAAATAAAACAATCCTTCTCCAATCAGGTTTCAAAGGTTTTACTTTAGCAACGATATTCAGTTTCATTTAATCACCACAGCATCTAAAGCTCTGAAAATAAAAGCTGATGAGTATTATTGAGAAGACTAGCAATGCTATGGTTACGATCAATATCCACTTCTCAAGATTCTTGTTCATCAAATCACTTTACAGTTATCCTCATCATATCGCTGGCAACAACAGTGTTTTCAAAAATCTTCTTGGCGACTTTTAAAACCTCTTCCTCTGTCTTGTATCTTCTGCTAATATGGGTCAGGATCAATTTTTTGACCTTATACTTTTTAGACAAACTTGCAATCTCCGAGGCGGATGAATGGGGCCTTTCAACGCCGACAGGTTCTGCGAATGTTCCGTCATGAATAAGCAGGTCGGCCTCCCTGGAGAAATCGAATAGTTCTTTGCAAGGCATAGTATCGCCGGAATAAACAATCTTTCTGCCGATCCTTCTCTTGGCTATCTGTTCCAACTTAATGGTCTTGTTTTTCAAACTTATCTTGCCTTTTTCCTTTATCTCCCTCATTTGAAGCCCAGACAAACCGAATCTCTTAGCTTTTTTAACATCGATGTTCCAAGTATCCCTTTCCTTAAGGCAATAGCCGAAAGCAGGGACAGAGTGTATGACCTTTATCGCATAGATTTCAAAGAATTCATTTTCAAATATTTTTTCCACTTCCTTGTCCTCATCGCAGTCGTGCGCGTTTATCTGAAATCCAATGCCCCAATAACTTAATTCTATTATCGAGTCAATGAATCTAGAGGCCTCAGGTCCGTATACGTCCAAGGGTTCTTTTCTTCTAGACAAATGCAGGCTCTCTATCAAAGGTAACAGACCTGCGAAATGGTCTGCATGCCAGTGAGTTATAAAAATCTTAGATATTTTCATAGGAGAGATTTTTGCTTTCTGCATTTGTAGCTGTGTTCCCTCGCCGCAGTCAAAAAGAATATAGTCTCCCTTATATTGCAGCAAAATGGCCGGATGCCCTCTCTTTAAGCTAGGAATAGCAGCTCCAGTGCCTAAGAATGTTATGTTAATCGGCTCGGGCATGACATCACTTTTTGATCTTTTCTGTTATCAATATGACTACACAGCTCAGTAGGTATAATATCGCTAGAACAGCAATGTAAAAAAAGAAGGCTAGTGTGAAAAAGTTGACATAGTCTCTCATTTCCGTGAAAAAATAATTGTAGATGCTAGAGAGGAACGTTATTACATAGTCCTCTTGGAAAAGAGAGCGTATCAGCAGGGTCTCTGTCATGAATATTATGACAAAGACTAGGTAAACTATGAGTTTTCTCCAGTCAGGCGATAAAAATTCTTTTAGCATTAAAACACGTTCAAATCCTTTTCAAAATACTCCCTGATAAATATTCTAAAATCTTCTGGCAGCCTTTTCATCATTCCTATCGCGTCGTCGCCTTCTGCTATTTTGCAATTCTTAATGGCGGGAACAATCTTGCTCGGTATGCCCCTCTCTAATAAATCTTTGTTAGCCTTTTTGAACAAGTCCTTTAAGAATTGTAAGGCGTCAGTGAATTCTTTCTTGTTCTCGACAACCCAGTTCTCGCCCTCTATGAACACCTTTTCATTCTTATAGTGCTTTAGGAACTCTTCTGCATGCGTGCTGTACACGTCTGGTCCTATGTTCTTCCATATTCTGGGTGTGTGCCAGGTCTCCATTTCGAAGATGAGGACGCATTCGTTGTTGCAGTAAAAATCACTTCTCAAAACAATGAAACCGTTCTGGTTCAGCATCTTCTCTATTGACTTGGAGCATCTTTTCATCTGCGGATAAAGGACATCTTCTATAATCTTTGGTTTCTTGAATGCTATCAAATACCATCTTGTGTTCCTTTCCCTGATCTTCTTCGTTACGTCGGCTATCGAATAAGGCTTTGGTTGTTTTCTGAAAAAGAATTCCTCTTTTGGATTTTCAATAAAATCCTTGCAAGACTTTACAAACGTATAGAACTTTTCAATGGATACAGCAGCTCCCACGTTTCTGTTCCTGTCAACAGGATCGATAACAATCAGAGCGCTCTTGAATTTTTTAGCCTCTTCATAGCTTGAATTATCAAAGGTGATGACATGGTATGCTCTCCATTTACTAGCTTCCTTAACGCATTCCATAAAGCTACCATGCTTTATTATCAGCAATTCGCATAGGTAACCGGAAAAACCCAGAGTCTTTACATCAGCTCCATAGCACTTGTTTGAAATGCAGAACTGCTTTAACAGCCTGACCTCATCAGGATTCTTCAGATTCTTCTTAACGAATTTCACATGATGCGGCGTTCTATCAACAGCAGATTTTATGTTCTCGGGGTTTTCAACATCATAGCAAGGAACTATGTCTATCTGGAACTTTCCTACCCAGCCTCTAAGATAAGGATGCTCTGCAAATGCTATCTGATGCTTGCCTTTAAGATTCTTTATTATTTTTTTAGCCAATGCAAGCCCTTTTTCTTCCAAATCTTTTTTAGAAACGTCAGGCCTATATAGCATGAATATATCTAGCTCATACTTCTTGGAGAGCCATGTGTCTTTTTCGACAGAGCCGCATATTATCGGCTTCATTTCTTTGGAAAGTTTCCTGGCAGTTTCTAGCAGTTTCTCAACAAATTCATTCATTTCCCTTTCTTCCCTTTCGCTGGGTTTTATGCTCTTTAAAACGCTGCTAGGGTCCATTCGCATCGATTAGATTTATAAGCAAGGAAGTAAATAAAGTTTTATGGTTACTATATACCCGTTTCAAGAAATTGTGGCTAGTGTTTGGTATAGCTTTGTAACAGGGCTACCAGGTTTACTTTGGGCTGTAATAGCCTTGCTAATAGGATTTTTAGCAGGAAAGCTTGGCGGTTGGTTGGTAAAGCAGTTCTTGGTTAAAATAAAACTAGACCAGTACATATTCGAGAAAGAAAAGTTTAAGATGAAGCTTTCAGACATATTTTCAGTTTTGACAAGATGGATAATATATCTTTTGTTTATACTTGTTTCAGTAAAAACGCTGGATATATCAGAACTGACGAACTTAATTGAAAAAGCTATAGGATTTTTAGCAGGAGTAGTAGAGGCATCTGTTATAATAATAGTCGGCTATAGCATAGCTTACTACATAAAAGAAAAGGTCATGCATTCAAAAACCTTTTATGCAGAAGTGGTTGGAAACGTTATATTTTTCCTAACGCTTTACGTTTCCATAGCTTTGGCCTTGCCGTTTATTGGCATAAACACAGATTTGATCAATTGGATACTAATTGTAATACTTGCCTCATTCGGTCTAGGAATAGGACTTGCGCTTGGTCTAGGTTTAAAGGACACTGTAAACACATTGGCCAAGGAATATACCAAAAAGCTAGGCAGAAGAAGAAAATAAGAGCAGTAGCATGTTTGTAAAAGAGATAATGACTACTGATGTAAAGACCATTAGACCTGAAGATAACATTAAAAGGCTGGCTGAGATGATGGTCAAGAACAAGATAGGGTCATTGGTAGTTGTTGAAGGCTCAGGAGAAGTGGTAGGCATAGCTACGGAAAGGGACATCATAGAAGACATTATTCTCCTAGGCAAGAGCCCTGAAGAGGTTAAGGTCAGGGACGTAATGACCAAGGATATCATAACAGTCAATCCTGGCGACACTCTAGAAGAAGCGGCAGAGGTCATGGTGAACCACAAGATAAAGAAGCTTCCTGTCATTGACAAGGGAAGGCTGGTTGGCATCATAACTGCCACTGATTTGATAGCCTATGAGAACAGGCTTGTTGAGAAGATATCTAACCTAATAATGGCTTCTCCCATGAAGAACATAGGCGGCTAACCGTAAAATTCTTTTTCTCCAGACTGGTACAACCATATGGCAATATCCAATTCCTCTGGAGGTATTTTTACCTCTTCAGCCAGTTCTAAGAAATTATTTTCCAATTCAATATATCGTTTCTTTGTCAAGCTTTCTGCTTCCTTGTCATGATATCCTGTCTTTCTAAGAAAATTCTGGATGTGCGCATCTATGATTGGTAAGCCTTTGAAGCCAATGTTTCTCATGAAATGCGAAGACTCTTTTTGTCCCAAGCCTTTAACATTTTCTATTAACCACTCTCTAAAAACATCGGGTTCACACTCTAGCATTTCTCTTAATTTAGGAAGTTTTTCTCTAGCTTCTATGATATAGAGAACTTTTTTATCAGGGAATCTAACCCCCCTCAAGTAATTTCGTAGTTCTTTTTCATCTGCTTTAAACAATTTTTTATCAGCTTTTAACCTGTTAACAACTTCCCTACATTTCTTGGCTCTTGACTGAGGTGTCATAATACAGAAGCATAACTCGCCAAACAAGCATTCGTCATCACTTATACCGCAGCTATTGATAAAACTTTTTATCATGTTTTTGTTCTTTTCGTAGAATTCCAAAAGCTTATTTATCTCGCAGTTCATAATAGGAATAATAGTTTTTTAAAATTTTTAAAGCATAAGATTTTTATGGAAACAGCAATCGAGTTAAGGGACATTGAAAAAGAATATGACTTGGGAGCCATTAAACTACATGTTCTGAAAGAAATTAACCTAAAAGTCAAAAAATCTGATATAGTGGCCATAATGGGACCTTCGGGATCAGGAAAATCAACAATGCTTCACATGCTAGGATGCTTGGACAGGCCTACCAGGGGAAAGATTATAATAGATGGTGTTGACGTATCAAGACTTAATGACGATGAGTTAGCAAAAATAAGAAGAGAAAAAATTGGTTTTATATTTCAATTTTTCTACTTGATTCCGTCCTTAACAGCATTGAAAAACGTAGAGCTGCCTATGACTTTTATTAAGAGCAGTGCAAAGGACAGGGAGGAGAGAGCAAAGGAATTGTTAAAAATGGTTGGGTTGGAAGAAAGAATGTACCATAAGCCATCTCAGCTTAGCGGCGGAGAGTCGCAGAGGGTTGCGATAGCGAGGGCTTTGGCAAACAATCCTCAGATAATATTGGCAGACGAGCCGACGGGAAATCTGGATTCAAAGTCGGGAAAAGAAATAATGGACATTCTCGTAAAACTTAATAAGGAGAGGGGAGTTACACTGATAATAGTTACCCATGACCCGTCGATAGCTAGGCATGCAGAAAAAGTTATAAATTTAAAAGACGGAAAGATAATAAAAGGTGGTTGAGATGAAAAGAATATTGTTTATGTTAATCTCGCTTTTGCTTATGGCAGGCTTGGCAGAAGCCACTTCAATATCCTTGAATGTCGCTTGGCAGTTGTCTTCAAACAGCACAAAGCCAGGGGGATACACCACAATTTATCTGACTGTTACCAATACAGGAACCGATGTTCAAAGCATTGCGATAACGCCTACTGCAGGCCCCTCTCTGAGTATAGTTTCAGGAAATAAAATAGAGTTAGGAGATTTGCCTGCGACACTGTCTCAACAGGCGGCCGTAACTGTAAAGGCTGATGAAAATTCAACTTCGACAACATCTTACGTCTACTTAGAAACAGTTTATTACTATAGCAATTCCCAATATAAAAAAGATTTTTACATACCAATAACCATAAAGGGAGACCCGAAACTACAAATCGAAAATGTGAACTTTGATGGTAATTTACAGCCTGGCAGCACTGTGCTTCTAAACTTTGATTTGGTAAATGAAGGCCAGGGTGGAGCAAAGGACATAACAGTCTCTTTGTCTCAAAATTCAAACTTCATATCATCAGGATCTTCTGGTGAATTTTTCATAAGAAGCCTTGATAAATATGAGAATCAAAAGCTGACAGTTCCCTTAATGATTTCTCCAGACGCTTCGATAGGCACGGCCACGATTCCGATTGAGTTGAATTATTATGATTCAACAAGATCCAGTAATTTTGTAGACACGCAACAAATAGGAACTTCAATCATAGGCAACTATAATTTTATAGTGACTCTTGATTCCCAGGATATAGTGACTGTCGGGACAAGCGGTTCTGCAACAATTAAAATAGCAAATGGAGGGAACCAGCAGGCATTTCACCTATCTATCAACGTTGTTAAATCAAACAACTTTGACATAACGCCAACAGTCATTTACGTGGGCAATCTAAATTCAGATGATTATGACAGTGAAAAATTATCCTTAAATGTAGGTTCTGTTAATCCAGGTTCCTATCCGATAAACCTTAACATTACTTACGAAGATTCCTTTGGGAAAAGTTATAGCCAGATATACCCTGTAAACATAAAGATTTCTTCTAAATCAGAATATTCTTTAGCGCATCCAACACAAACGCCATTTACATTGGTTATAATTTTAATAGTCGTAATAATAGTTCTTTTCATAATTTATAGGAAAGGCTATTTGAATAAACTTTTTAGAAGAAAGTGAGCAAATGTTCAGAGAAATAGCATCTATGGCAGTGTATAATCTATCTCATAGAAAGCTGAGAAGCTTTCTAACACTTCTAGGCATTGTCATAGGAGTATCGGCTGTCGTTGCCACCATGCTGGTCGGGGCTTCAATGGAGCAGAGAATAATAGGCCAATTGAATAAGCTTATGGCAGACATAATCACTGTGATACCTGGCAAGGTTTCTTTTACCCAAGGCCCTAATCTGGGTTCAAGCGGCAAGGCCATAGTTTTGACAGAAAAGGACGAGAAGGAAATATCAAAAGTTGATGGCATAAAGATAGTAACAGGCATCATTTCCGGTTCTCTGAGAGTAGAAAGCAATAACGAATCTGGCAAGATTACTGTGATTGGGGCAAAGGATGAGAAAGCTTGGGAAGAGATAGAAGCGGGGGCAATAGGATTGGAGGACGGACGATTCATTACGGACGAAGACAAATATTCTGCAATGATAGGGAATAATGTTGCGCACAATATGTTTACAAAGAACATTACCCTTAAGAAATCGATAAATATAAACGGTGTTGATTTTAAGGTCGTTGGAATATTGAACAAAGGCGGCGGGCTCTTAGCAACGATAGACGGCAGCGTCTTCATTCCGATCAAGCAGGCAAGGGATTTGTTTGGAAACCAGTTTGAGAGCAATGAATATAATGAGATAATGGCCAAGGTAAGCGACGGCTATGACTCTAGCGCTGTTGCAGACGCTATAAATCAAAAACTTTTGCAAATACATCATCAAACAGAAGACACGAAAACCTTTAGCGTCTTGAGTTCCAAATTCTTTGAAGAGCAAATTACCAGCATACTAAGCATAATAGCGACATTCCTCAGTTCTTTAGGAGCTATATCTTTGATTGTAGGCGGCATAGGAATCATGAATATAATGTACGTATCTGTTATGGAGAGGACGAGGGAGATAGGAACAATGAAGGCGATTGGAGCAACCAGCAACGTAATTTTATTAATGTTTTTGTTCGAGTCAGGAATACTTGGTTTAATTGGCGGCATTGTTGGCGACTTGCTAGGAGTCGGTTTGGGATATGGCATAACCTATGGCATGCGATTGGGTTTTTCAAGTAGTGCTTTTACTGAAAATAATGTTCAACAAGGACCTTTGATTTATTTGTCGCCGGAAGTTCTAGTTTTGGGATTAGTCTTTGGGTTTTTAGTTGGAGTTTTAGCAGGTTATTTCCCGGCAAGAAAAGCTGCTAAACTACAACCAGTAGAAGCGTTGAGATATGAATAAGTTAACTAATTAATTAGTTAAATCTTGAGATGAATAGAACAACCTACGATTTTGATTTTGATATAGATGTAGAAATTGAAAAGCTAATGAACTCGTCAAATTCAAATAATGCTTTGAATTTCCCTTTCAAAAGAAAGTCTTTGAATAGCACCTCCAAGTCCTTCCTTTTCATCAGAACAAATCTTTTTTTCTTCAGACAATTTAAGGATTTTCTGCGCCATTTCAGCAAAACTTTGTTGCTTTGCTTCTTCGCTAAGTTTAGCTTTGTAATCGCCCTTTTCAAAGGATTCTAAAAGTGATTGCACATCAATTTTTGCTTTTTCCATTCTATCGTTTCTAAACTCTTCTGGAACATATTCGCCTAATGTTTTTAATTCCGACATTTTTTCAATAAACATTGTTAATTGCCCTGTGTCACCTAGTCCTCTTGCGTTATTTAATTTGTCGCAAAAGCTCAAGAAATGTTCTCTTTTTCTTAATATAGAAAAGTCATGAACAACATCAAGAAACTTAAATTCATTCTCTCCAATTTGTGTTTTGTCCCAATCCTTATAAACTCTTAAGTCTACTTTGATTTCACATAAACCTTTATTCTCAATAATAGGATATTCTAAACTCATGGATGGATTTCCAGAAGAACCAAAAGAGAATCTCCTGCTTGGATTATTACAATCTCCCTTTATGGCACGGCCTAAGTCTACAGTATAGTATCCGTGTACTTTTCCGTCAAAACCAGAATTTTTTAATTTTTCAAACAATGCTATTCTTTCTCCATCAATTAATAACGGCGTTTGCATATTCAATTCTAAAATTCTAGAAAGGTCAGGAGTAATCTCAACACTACTTGTTTCCCATTGGTAAGGTAGTTTTACATTAGGTAAGCGCTTAGTTGGATTATCTATACCTGGAACATGATGACCAGAATACTTTATTTCTGGGACATGCTCTCTATAAGCACGAATGATTTGCCTGCCTACTTCTGATTTCTGAGGAAATAAAACTTCTGGTTCAAATGTAATTGTTTGAGTCATCTTATCATTAAAATATAGAAACGTTAAAAATTTAAACTTAAAATTATTCATGAAAAACCATCAAAACTTAACAAAATATTCAATTATGCCTAACCAATCACTAACTTAACAGAACCAGTTTATAGCAACCTATAAATAGCGGTAAAGCTTAGCTGACAAAGCTAATACCCACTTTAAATTGTATCTTAAGCTATGCATACGTATCAAAAGAGAAACAATGATTAAATTAAATCTTTTCCAAAACAATTTTCTTTAACTTGTCATTAAATAGAACAGAAAAATTCTCAAATATGCTTTCTCTTCCTAATAAGTTTATTTTAACAGCTAACTCGTCTGTAAAGGCTACTTTGGTCTTTATTTCGTAATCACCAATCTTTACGATTACTTCATGTACGTAAGTTAGTATTTTACCGCTTATCCCAACTGGATAAAATTTCTCTCCTTTTTCTATATCAATCTTTAAAGCCCTGCCAACATCAGCATTAAACAAGCTTATTGTAGCGCCGGAATCTACCAAAGCGTTTATAGGAACAAACTCTTCTTTGCTTTTGACTATGAAAGGTATCATAGGAAAGAACTTACTGCCTATCCTAACATAATCAAACTCATATTTCATTGTCTCACAAAAAAGCAATCATTTGCTCTTCATCTTTGTTAAGAACGTATGTTATCAACGGTAATTGCTTGGGGAATTTTTCTTTTGTTTCTGAAAATACCTCTAAATAACTGTTTCCTTCCGCTATAATATTCCCGTTAAGAATGGCTATCCATTTTCCCCTGTGCTTTTCTAATTCTTTAGGGTTTTTTGCCATCCATTGATGCTCTTTTAAAAGCTGCATAAATAAGGTAATGGTTCTGAAGCTTAAATAATTTTGTTACTTTCAGCTCTAAAAATAGCTAGCAATCTATAAATAGTGACAGAGCTAATACCCGCCTAACCTTTTACCAAAAACGGTGAATCATTAGCCAGGTATTAAAAACAAGGATTAGACGTTAGCGGCGGGATTGACTATTTATGAATGATCAAGTCTTTACCTGCATAAGCATTTTTCTTCCCATCAATATCCAATAAATAACTTCTCCACCTTGCATTAATTTGCCTTTCAATTCTTCAGGTATCTTAGAATCAAAGGTCTCATAAGATTCCATGTCCATTATCTGGGCAGTGTCTCCTGCTATAGCAACCACCTGTCCAACCCTTTTCTCAACTATAGGAATTTCTATTTCAGTGTCGGCAGGCTTTACTATTGACCTTCTTCTGTTATCAAATATGCCTACTGCCTCCAGTCTTGCCTTGGCTCCGCCGTGTTTCCCAGGAACAGAAGTCGTTACGTTTAAGACCTTGCAAGGTTCGTCGTCTATAACTATAAATTTTCCCACTTGAAGATTTTTTATAGATGATCTTGTGGTTACCATGAACAAAATAAGGTGTGAATTAAAATATAAACTTAAGTCTTTCCTGCCACAAATTTTATATCTTCCACAAGAATAGTCTTCCTTTTCGCATGCCTGGCGACCTGAGCAGCTTCCAAGGCTAGTTCGCAACCTAATTCTTCAACAACCTTTGCCAATTCCTTTATAGCATCAGCTGATATCCTCTCGACACCAGCTTTCCTTGCTATTCTCTCTATGGGCGCTAAAGGCAGCATTAAAATCTGCTATATATATGGGGAAAGGCTTTGTTTAAATATTACGGCCTATTTAACAAGTCGGAGAGATATCAAGTTAATGAGGTCTTGTTGAAAGTCCTTTGTCATAATATTTGCGTGGTAATTCAAGAAATGTATGAATTGAATATAGAACCTAACTTTTGATGATTAAGAAAGTATGTTATTTCTTTTTGCCCATTCTATGACACTATCTATGAATGAAATAACTGCATATGAAATAACAAATAAAACTATTGGTATTACTATGAATAATGATATTACTGAAGCAAACCCATTAAAAGCAGAATTATTTGATATGTTGTTAAAGAAGTTGAAAATAACATTAAAGACGTCAAACTTTTGACTAATCATTGTAAAAAGGAAGGTTGCAACTATAATAAGTGCTTCTTTTCTTATTTCTCTATCATCTAACATTAATTAAATAACTATTTCTAAGATTTTATATTTGTTTAGAAAGTAAGGAAGATGTTTAATTAGTATGGTCTAAAAGCGATATTTTAAACAAAGCCATGGAGAAAAAGGCCTTTATAAACCACAGAAAGCTTTAAATATAGCAAACATATAAATATTTAAAGTCAAAATTTAGAATCAGTTACTACTATATGGTAAATATGGTGTATAAAGTATGGATGAGCATCCCGCTGATTATTCATTTTTAAGCAAGGACATTCCTCAGCCCTTAGATTTATCTGAAAAAATAAACTGGGGAATTTGCATGGCTGATTAACATGATTAAAAAAGTAAGTAAAAAATCTGAAAAAATATGCCCTGATTGCGGCTCCAAATATTTTATGGAAGACAAGACCAGAGGAGAGATTGTTTGTGCCAAGTGCGGCCTTGTAATGGAAGATTCTATGATAGATTCATCTCCTGAATGGAGAGCGTTCGATGAGGAACAAATCTCAAAAAGAACAAGAGCAGGAGCTCCTTTAACCTTTACAAAACACGACAAGGGTTTGACCACAGAGATTGGCAGGGGCAGGGGAGAACTGTTCAAGGTTACTCCTTCTAAAAGAGCCCAATATTATAGATTGACTAAATGGCAAAAAAGACTGGTCGAATCAAAGGACAGAAACTTATCCTTTGCATTATCAGAATTACAAAGATTAGTTTCATTTCTAGGCTTGCCAAAGTCTGTTCACGAGGAAGTTGCTAAGAATTATGAAAGAGCTGTTGACAGAGGATTGGTAAGAGGGAGGTCAATGGAGTCTGTTATTGCTGCTCTGCTATATACGGTCTGCAGGGAAATGGGAACTCCAAGGACATTGGAAGAAATAGCAGAGGCATCAGGAGTCGAGAGAAGGGAAATTGGTAGGACGTATAGATACATAGCTAGGGAATTGAACATGAGAATTTTGCCAGCTCTGCCAAGCGATTATATTCCAAGATTTGCCTCGATGCTCGGCTTGAGCGACAAGGTCCAGGCAAGAGCAATAAGATTCTTAGAAGAGGCCAAGAAATACGAGGCAACAACAGGCAAAGGTCCTACAGGAGTTGCTTCAGCCGCGTTATACATAGCTGCTGTTCTAGAGGGCGAGAAAAGAACTCAGAGAGAGATTGCTGATGCTATAGGCGTAACAGAGGTCACGATAAGGAACAGGTTCAAAGAATTGGTCGAGAAGCTTGGCTTGGAAGAAGAGGTTGAGAAAAAGGTCAGGGAAGATTACACAGAAAGAGAAACCAAGTTGAAGTTAAAAAAGAAAAAGTGATAAAATGAATAATGATATTTATGATGGATCAGAATGGAAAAAAGCATTTGATGATAGAATTTCAAAAGATTCTGATGGAAAATGTATAACAGTTCCTGTTGTTACATTAGAAGCTGGAAGAGGTTATGAAGGTATTGTTAAACACCTTGTGCATGATTTTGGAGGTTATGTTCCATTACAGCAAATACCAACAACTTCTGGAACTGAAATAAAAGCTCAAATTCCACCTTCACTAATTGAAAAATTTGAAGAAGCTGTCAAAAGAGCAGATTATATTTCTAGGGCAGAAACACAAATATCAACCAGAATTAAAAGAACAGTTAAAAGTTAAACTCCTAGTTTTTCTTCTAGCAATTTTAGTCTAACATCTATTGTCTCAAGTTTTTGCAGAATCAAATCTAATTTGTCCTGGTTTTCTGTTCTCTTTTCAGTTTCCCCAAAAAAATCAGTAGGCCTTGCGTAATTTTCTCTCGGCGGAATAACCGGTTCAGGCTCCCTTGTCCTGAATCTTTCCAGGTCTTCTGGCAATGGCGCTGTCACCTCTTCAGGAAATTCCCCCTCATTTTTTTTCTTTCTCTTAAGGAAACCAAAAGCCATCATATCACCTTATCCCCAATTCCTTTTTTAATTCTTGTTCAAACCTCTGCGATAAATATAATTGTTTTTCTATGTATTTTCTCCTCTGATTGCCATAAAAGAAATGCGAGTAGGAATAGGATAAAGCTTTGTCTATGAAGTTAGAGTAAGGCAACTTTGTGACAAGGTAGGGATGTATGTATATGGTCACGTAACCTTTCTTATCCTTTGAGTTTTGTTTTCCTATGACCTTGACCTTTATCCAGAAAGATGTTCTAGCGTCTTTAGTTTCCTTTCCTCTCCACTGGCCGTAGAATTCTATGTTCTCAGAGGATCTGTCCCACTTTATTTCATCCTCGTAAAAATTTGTCGATGTGATTCTAAAAATGCTTCTTATTATGCCAGGCATGAATTTTAGAGTTCTGGAAGGATGGTCTCCCTCGTATCTTAATGTTTTAACATAATGCGGAGAAAAGACATCTGATAACAATTTCAAATCTGGCATTCTAAACCCTTGTCAAGGTTTTAACCTGGTCGCAGAACAGCGACATTAACCTTCTTCCTTCTCTTAGATATTCGTCCCTCTTGCTGCCATAGAAAGTCGTGTGCCAGAACATCCTTAGAATCTCGTATATTAAGCTTCTTTGCCAAAAAGTATCTTGCGGATATTCTGTTCTTAGAAGACCTTCAACTTCTATTTCTACTTTGCCGGTGTTTTTAGCCATTTCGCCATTGAGCCTGACTTCAACGAAGTAGTAAGAAAACTTATCCAAGTCTTTATTCACTTCCCATCTGATGTTAAATTTTTCAGTCTCGCCCTTGCTCCACTGAAAATCTTTTTCCTGGATGGAATGCTCATGGACCCTGAATGAGACCAGCATTAGATTGTACATTTCTTTGTAGAATCTCTCTGGATTTTGACCAGCAAATTTTATTCTAACCACAGGAAGAGGACTCAGCAAATCGTCCTCTATCATCAGTTTTGCCCTTGCCCATACCATTTTAATCTCAACTAATAATTAGATAAACGTTTTTATAAACTTTGTTGAAATTGTTTTATCTTCTCAAAGTATTTAAATAAACCTTAACTTTCGGTAAAACTAATTTAAGTTTAAATATCTCATCTAAAAATCCACGTAAAAAAGTTTTTTTCTTTTTTCATCCCAAATGAAATTTCCTATAAAAAAATCTAAACCTTGACATTCAAGAATATCACAATATTGTTTTGATATTAATTTATCTTCACGCCATTTATTCCATTCTAATTCATCTAAATTCATGCCTTCAATTTTCTCCTGAATTATCCAAAGAAAAGGTTTTCGTCACTGATGTAAAAGAATACGATTATAAAGCCTTTTTACTTACTCTAAAAACCTCTAACTAAACGTTCTCGTCTCAACTTTTATATAAACTTTATACAAATTTATTAATATGATTACTCAGGTAATAGGCTTAATATTGGCTTTGATAGGCTTTTTAATACTGAAATATTTTCCAGGTGTTACCGACCACCAGTTAAGAGGAGTCACTCTGAGCGGAATCTTGATAGCAATAATACTAATCTTAGTTGGCATATATCTAGTATTTAGTGGATAACAATGGTTGACAAACGCATATTTGAATTGGGGGCGCGAAAGGGCGTGCCAGGCATTCCTAGCGATTTGGTCGATAAGGACTATCCTTTGGGGCGTTTCCTATGCGTAGGCCCAACAGAGCTGCCAGGCATAGAAGAAACTCAAAACAGATACTCAAATTTAAATTTCACTGGGCCCCCTGGAACAGCTTCTGAAATATATTTTTCCTTGGTTTACATGCTGCCAAAGCTGGAATGGTTTGTTCAAAAGGCTGACGAGTGGATAGAAGTCTCTCCAACGCATAAGGAATATTATGAGAGGACTATGACAACCAAGCAGATGCTCGAGTCGACAATCAAGACAGGCCTGGTATCGGCTGCCCAGTCAGTCGCAGATTTTGAATTGCTTAGTCATGACATAAGAAAATACAAGGAAATTCTAACCTATTTCCAGTCAAGAGATAAGAATGTATTGAAATCAATGTTCGTCGACCAGGTTGATGTTCATACTGATATACCAGGACAGCCTATCGCCTTGCGTACCATAGTTGGCAGATGGCCGACAATAATCGCAGACTTCATGAGATTAGAGGACGAGGACATAGATCAGGACAAGATTGAAAAGAAGTATGAAATCTCAAAGGCAGAAGCGGTCATACTCGCTACCAAGAACAGGCTCTACGTGCAATGGAAAGACATGTTTGGAAGCGCTGCAAAAGAAAGATATGAAATGCTGAAAGGCTTGGTAAAATCAAGAGAAAAGTCAATAACAGAGTACAAGGAATGGCTAAAGCCTTATATAGCAAGATTCAAGATGACAAAGTTGGGAGGAGAGAGAGCCCAGACAAGGGCTAAGACATTAAGAACCTTTGCGGATGTGACAGGCATGTCGACTTTTGCTAACGAGATAAGGCTTTTTGCATGGAAACCAATGAAATTTGCTGAACATAAAAAACCTGCCGCGGAAGTCATGGGAGATTTTATAATACATCCTTATGACGATTTTGTAAGAGAATATTTAATACTGGATAAGAAGAGCGGTCTGGCTGCTATCTATCCTTGGCTGGCTAACAAAAGAAAGTACTGCCCTAAATGCGAAAAATTCTATTCCGAAAAGGCAGTGCAATGCGACAATTGCAAGTCGATAAGGCTAGAGGACAGGACGTATGCTGATGAAATAGTTGAAAACAAGGAGACTGGTATAATTCCTGCTTGGAAAAGAAGAGAGTTTGGTTTGGATCCTAGAGAGCTTTACTACATGTTTCTGGACTTTAACATATCCAGGGCAGGGATAAGAGTACAGACTGGCGAGATGGAGGACATAATTTTTTACACCAAAATTTTTGTTCTTTCTCAAAACGCCATGCTTGTAAAAATTCTTGAATTGAAATGCAGAGACCTGGAATTGGAGAGGTACATCGACGAAATGCTTGGCATAAGATTCGATGAAAAAGATATTTCCGAGTTGGTCAAAGAGGAATTCCCAGGCCTGTTCGGCAAGCCTAAAGAATTGTCAGGAGCGCAGAAATATGTGAAAGACATGGAAAAATCTTTCGGAGCTTACACAGGATTTTTTAGAGGAGTTAAACTGCCAAAGGCCGGCAATCTAGTTTTCTTCAAGCAAGGACCGTATGAAAGAGACTTGAAGGACAGAATAACTAAACATTACTGCAAGTATGCCGCCCTTCATTTAGGAATAGTTACGGAATTCCTCAAAAATAAAATGGGTGTTGGATGATGTTAAAGGGTTATGTCATAGGCTACTCAAGCGGTTTCTATTCTGTAGCCGAGGCGTCAGAAAGAGAGAGCCTTATGACAATGCCAAGAAAAATGTTCAAGGGTGCTATTGAAGGGGTGAACTTTACTCAGGTTGACATGGAGTCCATTACTGAATTGAAGGAGCCTTATTTGAAAGAAGGCATGAACAGAATGAAAAAACTAGGCATTGGACTTGGTTTTCACGGCGAGTCATATGCCATGGGTGGCGGTGAGAAACCGATGGGAATGTTGGACTCTTCTCTGGAGGCAGATTATTTCCATTCTCACGATAGGTTGATACAACACATTATAGGCTGTGGAGATTTGGGCGGAAAGTACGTCAACATTCATCCTTCAGAGACAACTCCATATATCAGACTAGGGAAGGATTTGCAACCAGCAAAGCTTGTTGACCCTTGGGGAAGACCTCTAAGAAAATTCCTGGAAGAAAATCCAAAGATTTTTGATTGGACTATAGAAGCTGTTAACAAAGGCATATTTACAGCAACACACCTTCCATCATACAGAAGAGCTTATAGAGATGAGGTTCTTGAAGAGATTGGGAAGGAAAGGGAAAAACTTACAGAAGAAGAAAGAATAAAAATTGCACGAGAAGGTGATAAGAAAGCTATAGCCGCATTTTTTGATTCCAGTGAACTTGAATATGGTGCAGAAAGAATATCTTACGCGATAATTGCGAAGTGGATGCAAGAAAACAAGGATTACTTGTGGGACAGCATAGTCGGAAAGAAAATTCCTGATGAAAAACTTGATGCGAAAAGTGGAGAATGGGTCCCTGCCGTTGCTGCGAAATACATATGGGGTCACTTCAACCCGAAGGATACAGGCAGATACAAAGATCCTAAACCTTTGTTGCAAAAGTACGGGATTTATTTTGTTTTCGAGACGCAGATGGGTTCGTCTGGCGTAGAAGGTTTATTCAGACTGATGAGACCAAGGGACATGGCTTTCTTATGCAAGGCCATAGGTTCTTCGTGGGTTGCTGTTTGCTTCGACTTTGAGCATGTGCTATCGCAGAACATAGAACCCAAAAAAGAGATAGAATCAATTCCCTATGGATTGGCCTCTTACATAAAAGTCTGCCATTTGGGTTGGCCCACCCCTCATGTTCCTGCTCACATGCCCATTCCCATAGGCTCAGAGGCTCACATGTATCTTTACGATGTTTTGTTTGACTTGAGGAAAAAGGGAATGAAGGATGCCTGGTTTATTTACGAGAGAGCTAGTGCGGGGAGAGAAACAACCATTCTGTCTATGAGAATGCTGAAAAAGTTTTTGGAAAAGGATGTTCCTCTAAAGCAACTGCCCTTGGAGTTCTTTGGCATGGATCCGAAAGGGCCTGATATCAAAAGACAGGAAGTCACAATAAGGGAGCATTTCCTCGATCCCATAAAGGGCATGCTAGTTGTGCCTGAGGAAGAATACACGTTTTTGAGCAAGGCTGCCGCAGAGAAAGGCAAGGCTGAGATCTGGAAAAAGGAGCAGTTTAGATAGGTTTAAATATCAATAATAAATATTACTATTTAGTGGTAAAATGGTTAAAGAGGTAAGCAAGAAAATAAAAAAGTTCTCCTTGGAAACCAGGCTAAAGTCGGCTGAGAAGTTCAAGGACAAGATTCTAGAATTGTTCAAGGGTTATATAAAGGCTGTGATAGTCTGGGGCTCGATAACAAGGGGAGACTTTACAGGCAAATCGGACGTTGACATTTACATCATATTTGACGACACAAAGTTTCCGTTGAAGAAATTCGAGGACATCAGAAGCAAGATAGACAATGACATTTATTCCGCCGCTTCCTCGATTGATCCTAGGTTACATCCCCAGCCGATACTGGCATTGACAGAGTTCATAAAAGGAATAAGGTACACTCATCCATTGTTTTACAACATAGTGAGGGAAGGTTATGCTATTTATGACACCGGTTTCTTCATTCCGATGAGAAAGCTCTTGGAGTTGGGCGAGTTCCCGATAACGCCCGAGGCAGCCCATCAGAGAATAGACTCTGTTCCCAAAAGGGTTGAGAGGGTTAAGAGCGTTAAGCTGTATATGATTGCCGAGGACATGTATTACGCGATGCTGGATGCCGCCCAGGCTGTTCTGATGTATGTGGGCGTGGGACCGCCTGTTCCCAAGCTGGCCGCTGATGAGCTCAGAGAGCACTTGGTCAAGCCTGGCTTGCTGGAGGAAGAGTACGCGAAGATGCTCGAAGACATCACAGCATTCAGAAAGAAGGTGGAGCACAAGGATGTGAAGGACATCTCTGGGGTAGAGGTTGACGAATGGATAGTAAAGACCGAGAAGTATGTGGATAGGTTTGAAAAACTATTAAAGGACTTGGAATTGAACAGAAAGACTTTTGATGTCCAGAAAAATTATGAGGTCATGGTCAAGGCTTCTGTGGCCGCCCTAAAGGCTTTGAACAAATTGCCGAAAGAGCCAGAGAAACTGCCTGAGGCCTTTAAGAAATATTTAGTGGAGTCCGGCCTGGTAAGCCCCTTTTACTCCAATGTTTTTGAGAAAGTGATGACAATGAAAAAGATGGTTGATGACAAGCAGATTGAAAAGATAACTGACAGGGACGTGTACATGAACAAGGAATACGTGAGAAGGTTCATAGATGACGTCAGAAGATTCATTGACAAACCGGTTCAGTTGCCTGGGGAGAATGTTGAGGATAAGGTTGAAAAGATAGGAAAAGTGGCTGAAAGCATCAAGGAAGTCAGCAAAAAGAAAGCCAAGAAAAAGTAAGTCTTCTATTACTATTTATATTATAAAATTTATAATTCTAAAAGGTTTTTATATGATTGGACAAGTTGTTGATCCCAAAGGTATAATAGTAAACTATCACATAGCCTATACAAAAGAAGTCTTGGTTTTCGTGCCTGAGATAAAAACAAAGAGGGACGCAGGAAAACTGATTGGCAAGAAGGCTGTTTGGACAGACGAGAAGGGAAACAAGTATATAGGCGTGGTCTCTGGTTTGCATGGAAAAAGTGGAACCTTGAAGATCAAATTCAAGAATCCGTTGCCGGCAAAGGCCCTGGCAAAACCTATAAACATCGCAGAGTAAGTTTGAATATTCTATGGAAGAAGTTTTAAGTCTAGTGAAAATGGGAATATTTAACTTTCTATAGAATAAATGAAATTATCTATGTGAAGCAACTAGTTTAGATTTTCGACTGGCAATAACGGCATAGAAATTTAAAGAGTCGAAAAGTATTATAAAACAAGGTGAGAATATGGATTTTACAGCAGTTATTAAAAAAGGTGAAAAGCAATATGTCGCATTATGCCCAGAATTAGATGTAGTTAGCCAAGGCAATACTATAGAAACTGCTCTTGATAATCTTAAGGAAGCTGTTGAACTTTATGTCGAGGAGATGGGCGTTCCAACAGAAATAAAACAAGAAGTAACTATTGTTGCTCATTTCGAGGTGCCTTATCATGCCGAAACTACCCGTCCTGTCAGGGCGTGAAGTCATTAGGATTCTTTCTAAAATAGGTTTTGCAGAAAAGAGACAGAAAGGAAGTCACGTCATTCTTGTTAAAGAAACTGAAGGCTCAAAGAAAGCTTTAGTTGTTCCTCTTCACAAGGAAATAGACCCCGGAACTTTACTGAATATCATCAGACAAGCCGGCTTAAAAAGAGAAGAATTTGAAAAGTTGTTGTGATAATTTTTCAACCATATAAAATAATTTAACCTACTGAAACTTCCATCAAAACCAATATTAAATATTTTGATTTTCAGCAGGCGTGAATAATTTATGGAAAAGTCTTCAAACTAGGTGAGAAAAGTCTAACTTTCCACAGGTTATATGAAAATAATACCAGGTGACAACTAATTGAACTTCTTGTTTTCACTTGATGTAAAGACTGCTCGATAATTTTATATATAAGTAAGATAAACTTACTTATATGAAAAGAATCACAGTAAATGAAAATATAGAAATAGTAAAGGTAAGCTCTAAAGGGCAAGTTGTTCTACCTAAAAATCTAAGAGAAAAGCTTGATCTAAGAAAGGATTCATTTGTTGCGTTGACAAATGTAAACGGCGCTGTGATTTTAAAGAAAATACAAGGCATGACAAAAGAGGATTATGAAACCCTGTCGGGAATAGCCAAGGCATGGAAGCAGATAGAAGAAGGAAAATATAAAAAATGGGACTCTAAAAAAGAGTTCTTGGAGTACCTAAAGAAGCTTTAGAGATAATTTATGGAAATTTCAGCTACAGAACTATTTCTTAAAGAGTTTGAGAGAATAAAAGATAAATCCACCAAGGATAAGCTAATAAAGCATATAGACAAGATTTTAGAAAACCCTGAAATAGGAAAGCCTTTAACACATAGCCTGAAAGGAGAAAGAAGCGTTCACATCAAGCCATTAAGATTGATTTATACCTTTGAAAACGATAAGATTGTCTTGTTAAGATTTGAACACAGGAAAGAAGTTTATAAATAACCTTTAATACTTACTATTTTCACTTGCATTAGAACTTTTATGGAAAAGCCTTCGAATCTAGTGAAAAAAGTTTAATTTATAAGATTATTTAAATATATCTTTAATGACTTGCATGAGTGATTATGAAACTTTCATTTCTCTTCAAAAAGAGAAAAAAAAGAGGAAATTTGAACCTCCAGAAAATTTCACTCCAGATTATATGTTTTCTGCCAAAAAAGAAGATATTGAAGAGTCTAAAATATTAGAAGATAGAATAAGTATCGAAGAGTTGAGAAGATTGGACAGAATAAACGCATTAGAAAGACAAAAACTAGCAACTAGAGGGATAGGCTGCAGTAACTGGTATATGAAAAAGGTTCTAGATGAATGCTTCAGAGAAGATTAGTTTTGAACTTCAGCGAAAATGAAAAGCAATTTTATTTTATTTCTATTACTTTTAGTCCGTTTTTGGTTATCTCGAACGGATGAATGTATATGGAGTGGTCTGTTCTTCTCATCTTCCTAATGGTCAAGGTTCTTTTGAACTCTTCCGCCACAGGCATGAATTCTAGCTTTACCACAGAGTCGACGAAGAACTCTATTATGCCGCTAATGCTCAGCATGTCTGTTCCCTCTGGGACTGTTCCTGTGACAATTGTCGTTATGCCCAGTTTCTTCAGGTCTCCTATCAGCTTCATCAGAGCCACCCTTCTCAGATAGTCGTCCCTTATGAACATCTCTATTATCGTTGTCGAGTCGATGACGAGCCTTTTGGCATTGTTCTTCTTAACGATTTCCTCTATCCTCGAATAAAGATCATAAACGTATATTTTTAATATTCTTCCCATTTCCTCGTCCTTGTCAAAGTTGACAGGGATAACAGGCTCCAGGACTAGGAATTTTATCAGGTTTTTCTTCTCCAAGTCATCGATGTCCCAGTTGAACATGGATTTTATGTCAGCCTTTATGTCGCTCTCAGGCTCCTCGGTCGTTACGTAGACGCCGATCTCATTCTTCTTGGTTCCCGCATATAGGAAGGAAGCGCAGAAAGCTGTTTTTCCAGTTCCCGTTTTTCCAGTAATGAGGTTGACGCTATTCTCTACGAAGCCGCCCTGAATCTTTTCGTCCAGGCCTTCCACGCCGCTATTGAGTCTTTCCATTGTCATCAATATTATTCTTATTTTTTCTATTTAATATACTTTTGGGAGAATTTTTGATTTTCTTTGGTATGCCCTTTATTCCATTGGCGAGCCATGTTGCCATCGCAAGGGGGCTCACGGCTTTGATTAATTGGGTTCTTTCATTTTCCTTTTCTCTTATCTGGGTTCTAAGTTTCAGAATCCTGTCCTGTTTGCCAATCATTATCTTGGAGAATGTGTTCTCGTCTATCTTTCTCATGAAATATTGCTTCTCTGTTTCGACCCTGGATAAAACTAGGGTTTCTTCCTCCTCTTTTAATTCTGATAGTTGCTTTTCCTTTTTGTTCAACGGCAATAAAATCTGGGGAACCATGTACATCGTCGTGAGGCTCATGATCACGAATAAACCGATTAGCCATGCGTTCTGAAGTAAAAAGGCTTGATTTCTTAACCCGCTTAATTTTGATTCAACGAGTTGATTATTGCTCGTAAGGTTTGCCAAAGAGGCGGACAAGACGTCGATTTGGTCGCTTGCTATGGAGCTGTTTGCATTTTGTAGGAGTGCTCTGGATTTCTCGACCATCGCCTCTAGGCTGCTGGTGTCTATACCCGCTTTCTTGATCTCTTGAATTTTATTTTCTATGTCTGCCAGTTGGTTTTCCAATTCGCTCAAAGAGTTATAATGTGGAGACTGTCCTACTATTATGTCAATGGTTTTGTCTTTTCTGAAAAGATTGGTGCCTATGCTTATGGTCGTGTTTGGATAGTCTCCTACGACTGCGAATAGAGGGGCATGTATTGATATGGTAAATGCTTTTTCTTCCTTTTCTTTCAGCTCAAAGCTTGGCGGCATGGAGATGTTGCAGCAATACTCTGAAGCATTATAAAATGACATTAATTCTAAGACTGTGTTGCCAGTGTTTTTCAGGACGCCTGTTATTTCTTTGTCTCCCCCCTGTTTTATTTCTAGCCTTGTCGCGCTCAAGTTAAAGTTAAAGTCTTCTTCCTTGATCAACGCGCAGGATCCGTCTGGCTGGCATCCGTAATCAGAGTTGGCGCAACCGCATATTGAGCACTTTCTAACCAAGGTTCCATTAGAGCAGTAATAGGGTCTTTTGGCAGAGCACTGGCTGTATTGAGTGCCGTCAGTGCAATTTTTTATTGTTTCTTTTTTAGACGTTGCAAAGCCACCACTGCCTCCGCTAGACGTGTAAACAACTTGCTGAGCTTCTGTTGTGAGCGTTGTGTAATTTTCTCCTGTGTTGTTATAGTTGTCTGTGGCATTGATGTCTATATTGAACGGAGCACTGTAGCCGCTCGGTGCTATGCATGAGTAAGAAGCTTGGCCAGAGGTGAAGTTTAGAGAGCTCCAGGTGACTCCGCTGTCGCATGATATGTTAGCATTAATAGATAAGTTATAAAGTTCTCCTCTTGCGTTGTATAGGCTTGCCGAAACAGTCACTGTCGAACTCCTGGGTGGAGTGGATGAAGGATTGGTTGAGATTGCTAAACTTAAATTCTTGCTTACATTAAACTGCCAGCTGCTATTGGCAGTGTTATTATTTTTTGAAGCATTTACAGACAAAGTATAATTTCCTTCCAAATCATCATTAGCTATGGTGTATGTATAGTTAGCATTAGTGTAATTAGTTGTGTTTGTTGTTTGGTTAAATCTCGTTAAGTTAGCTGTCCAATTTAAATTATAAACTGGAAAATCATTTACATCCCGTACTTGAGCCGTTATGTTTTCCCCACGGTTATAAGTAGAATAATTTGTGCTGAAGTTTAGGTCATAGGTATTGTTAACGTAGAATATTTTAAAATCGCTCACGTTTGTTATGCCGTATGAGTTGTTCGCAATGATTCTCACGGAATAATTGCCACTGGCATTCAATGGATACTGGCTGCCAAAGGTGTAATTCCATAAATTGTATCCGGACGAATTGGTTCCGTTCATAGATGAATTGGCAATAATAGACCCACTAGGATAGGAAAAATTGGCATAGACACTAGAAACAGACAATGCATCGCTCACGTTCGCGTAGATTGTTAGATTCGAAAGAAGATTTGTCTTATTTACCGTAACTCCTCCGTAAGAAAACCAAAAATCTGATATGTTTATTTCATAGGGACTGTAGACGCTTATGTTCGTTGAGTTTGAGTTTTGAGAGCTAGCGTTGTAATAGAGGCTTGGTTGGTCGGTGATGTTGCACTTTACACTGTAATTGCTCGGCAGGCTAGTAGCGTTGACGATAAAACTCAGATTGGCATAGCCAGAAGAGTTGGTTAAAGACCAGTTCAAGAAATTGTCGTTTCCGTAAAAGCTAACGTTGGAATTGTTTATTCCTTGGCTGGTGATGTTGTCTATTATCTTGCAAAAAGCTCTTGCAGAGGTGTTGTTGTAGAGCGTGGTTTGATTTGAGGTCACCTGAGCAACCTTGGAAAATCCCCAGAGATAGAAAAATAATGAAGGAGAGGTGTTGTTGGTTGCTGAGTAAGTGTCATTCGCGTATATTGTTGAAACAGTTATGTTTCCTGTTCTTGAAAATTCTGTCCCATTTGAGAAATTTAAGGTATAGTTTGTCCAATTCGCTAAAGTAGATACGGTATAATTTACTGAACTTCCATTTCCATCATGTGTCATCCATGCATTGTTTATTATTTTATTCCACTTAGCGGAAGCATTTATTAAATCATTTCTAGTGTAATTTTGACCGCTTGCAATTGCTGACCCATCAGTATAATTTGTTAGATTCCAGAAATTGTAAGTTAGATGATTAGTGACTGTGAAGTTGACGTCGTCATTGTCATAATAAACCCCTTCACCATTAGCACATTGATCTAAAACTTCAGAGCCTCCCCAACTTATTATACATCTGACTATATGCGTATTTTCAGAAGAATTTAATTTAAAAGAAATAGATTTATTAATTCCAGACCCTTGAGCATTGCCAGAAGTTACAGTCCAATTAGCTATTTTTATCCACGAAGAATAATTATAATACCAAATATATTCGTAACTTGTAGCACCTGATACTTCATTAAATTGGCATGTAACATTAATCCCATCTCCTGTAAAAAAGTTAGTAGCATTTATATGAACCTCCTCTACACGAGGTCCGGTACCATCATATTCAACTCCACTACAATCATTTTTGCATGTATCATTAGTTGTAGAATTACTACAGTCTCCAAATATATTAGAGCAAGTTCTCGAGTCTGTAAATGAACTAGGGTTTGAAAATATGATACTACTGAATAATGCGATGAAAACGACTATAGCCAAAGCTAAAATTCCTTTGCTTATTCCATTCATAATGTACAATAAATATATGGAGTCCTTTTATATTATTCGTAATATACGACAATTTCTCTAAAAGGCTAATTTTTTTAAGGTTTGCTATATTACTTATAATTAGAGGTAATTGAATGAAAAAAACAACTTTAATCCTTATTTCAACAGTCATTTTATTTAATCTTATTAATATTGGTTTAGCTCAAGCTGGTATTTTTGTTGAACGTGTTTTATATAATGATTATTGCCCAGCAGAAGGAGCTACGGTTTATGTACGTAATTCAACCACTGAAATAACTATAGGGATATGTACCCCCGCTAATGCAACTGGTCATTGTCAAACAATAATGAATTTAAAACCTAATACATGGTACAAGTCAAATACAAGTATTAACAGTGTTATGTGTCTTTGGCAAACAAATGATAATGGTGATGGGGGTTGTCCAAATCCTGTGAAAAGTAAAACTCTTTATTATCCTAATGGGACCTTGACTTGTGAAGATACTGAGTGTGATGGTTTAAAATATTGTTATAATCAATCATCTGGCGATAAATGGACAGATATGTATCTCGAGTGTCGTCATTCTGATCAAACTCCAATTTGGAATTATGATTGTGATACAAAAAAATGCTGTTCATGTAATGGAGGAACGCTAGCTAATCCACAAGAAAATTACAATTCAACAAAAAATAGTGGTTGTGTTGATTCTAATGAATGCACTCAAGATAATTGTATTACAATAGATCAATGTGAAAACCCATATGAACCGCAGGGGGCACAATGCGGTTTAGCAAGAGATTGTCCTGATAATCAATGCAACGGATTCTTTGCAAATTTCTATCCTGCAGATGGTCATGATACGTGTGATGGTTCTGGAAGTTGTATAGACTATTCATGCGCCTTAGAAAATTCTTATTGCACCGATAATAATCCCTTTGATGGAGTAAATAGTTTAGAGTGCGATGCATCATGCGACCAAGATATAGACTGTTCTGAGAACTGTGTCAATAAGAAATGGTATTCTACCTATTCGTGCAATAGCGGAACATGTGGTTGTGATTTGAGCAACCCAGTCTGTGTTAAAAATGTTTGTGGGGCAGAATGTGATGGACCTGAAGACTGTTTAAGCGGTTTATGTCAAAACGATTGCACCTGCTTTGTAGATTCAGTCCCACCAATAATAACAATTCTTTCTCCACAAAATGCAACTTACTATTCAAACTCAACACCATTAACATTTACAATAAACGAATCAACAATCTGGATTAAATACAGTATAGATGGTCAATCAAATAATACGACAACAGGAAATACTATTTTAACAGGACTTAGCAATAGCTCACACAGCATAATTGTCTATGCTAAAGATACATCAGGTAACGAAGGCTCTTCAAACAGAATTTATTTTACTAACAGACTAGGAGTTTATAATCCCTGGGAAACTTCTTTTATAAACTCAGAACCTTATCCTGTAGTTGATATAGAAGAATTTAACGGTGAACTATACTTTGCGGCAAACAACAAATTATATACTTTTAACGGCACGAGATGGAATGTTATTCAAGTGCCAACAGACTTATCATATCCGTTGTCCATAAAAACCTATAGTAACAAACTTTACGTCACAGGCAGCGGCGGTAAAATCTATTCTTATAATGGTTCTACCTTTGTTGAGAATTTCAGTACAAACAATCAGTACGCAAAGATGTTAGGAACATATAATGGCAAACTCTATGCAGGTACATATCTGGCAAAACCAGCAAAACTATACTTTTCATCTGATGGTGTTAATTGGCAGTGGGATGTCGGATTTAACAATACTTTGTCGTGTTCAGGTCCATTCTGTAGTATTGATTCCTTTGCAAACGATACCAATAATAAATTGTATATTACATCAGGTGGAACAATTTATAGATATGATGGTTCATGGAGTGCATTCAAGACTTATGATGATGTCTATTCATTCAATGACATGAAAGTTTTCAATGATAAATTATACCTAGTGACGAGAGATGCAAACACAAGATGTCCTATGTATGCAGGCGGTTCAGGCTTCTGCGGTCGTGTAATCGAATATGATGGAACAGGTTGGAGTACTAAATTTGATAACATTGGTCCTAATGGCTATTGGATGTACTCTTTGGAAGTTTATCACGACAAACTGTATGCGGGAACAGCTAACAAAATCTATAAATGGAATGGAACTTGGCAAGTTAACTTCAATTCAGTAGAAAGAGCAGAATATGTTTTGGTTTTGAAAAATTGGGCATCTTTGGGCAGAATCTATGCTGGCTTTGGAAACGGTGTTATGTTTAAGGACGACTTGCTAGAACCAAAGCCTGATTTGACTATAGATGATATTTGGAATTCTGGCACTACAATATATTACAAAATAAAGAACCAAGTAAATGCAAACTCAAATTATACTTATTCGAAGCTTTATGTAGATGGCGTTTATAGAGCAACAGATTTTGTCAATTCATTAACAACTAGTTCTTCCAGTAACGAATATTTCACTTATACATGGACATGCTCAACTCCTACTGACACGATAAAGGTCTGTGCTGATGAACTAGGCTATGTTACTGAAAGCAATGAGACTAACAACTGCTTGACAAAAACATTTAACTGTCCAACAACCTGCACCTGCACCCCTTGGATTTTAGATGATACAGGCTGTTGCAAAATTAGAACCTGTACGCCGAGAGGATGCGCCATTGAAAGAAGCTGTAGCAAATACTGCATTCTCTAATTAGGTTTATATATCAATTAAATATTTAAAATTTAGCTTCGCATAAATAGCTGGGTGTTGAAAATTAAAAAAATAATTTTGTTTGCAGTAGTTTTCTTCTTTTTAATTTTGAAAAGTGTTAGTGCTGATACTTACATCTCTAGTTGTGGGTCTACTTTATCTACATATGGTGAAACTTATTACCTAGCAAACGATATTTCAACTGGAAGCGGAGATTGTATTACAATTACGGCAAACTCTGTAAAATTAAGATGTCAGGGACATAGCATTACAGGTCCAAGCCCAAGCTCACCCTATAATGGGATACGTGTTAGAAGTAGCTATAACACCATAACAAATTGTAAAATAAGCAATTTCAAATATGGAATCTTTTTAGAAAGTCTATACGGTATCAATGCTTACTACAATAACATCTATTCTAACAACCTATCCAGCAACAATTATGGAATTTATCTATCCACTCCGCCTTACACTTCAAACTACAACACTGTTTATAATAATTTTTTCAAGAATCAAGGAAATGATGCTTATGACACTGGGTCCAACTATTGGAATACGAATAAAAAACTGGCTTTCAATGAAACGAATCTAGTGAGTTATTGGAGGTTTGATGAAGGAACTGGAACAACGGCATATGATAGTAGTGTAAACAATAATAATGGCGTTTTGATACCTGGAATAATTGATGATTTTAACGATGGAGACGTGAGTGATTGGGCTTTAGATTGTGGTGGTAATGCACTAAGTTCCATTGTTTCTGGATATGAAGGCCTTCATGCAGCTAGAGTATGGCCTGCTGGCGGAGATGGTCTTGCTTGTGCATTCAAAACTCCTCCATTAAGCATGTCTGCTGGAGAAGGTATCTCATTTGCTTGCAGAGGTTTCAGTGACAATGTTTGCAGATTATCTGTTTGGGATATTACTAATGGAAAATCTATAAGTTCTGGAGAAGGCAATAATTGGCATAATGGTGACAGCAATTGGCATATCTACACAACTAAAGTAGACGAAACCCAAAGTAATTCATACATTTACATTTATTCTTCGCCAATCGGAAGCTGGTCAGAATATGATTTCATAACTCGAGGTCCTATGTGGGTTGATGGAAAATATGGAAAAGCTTTGAGTTTTGATGGATTGAATGATTATGTTCAAGTACCAGATTCTCCGACTTTAGATATTACGAGCGCCATTACTATAGGATCATGGGTCAAGATAGATTCTATACTCAAACCTGTTCCAGGCGTATGGGGAGGGGATATGGGATTGATTTCGAGGGACCTTGCTTACATGCTTGGCTATCAATCTTTCAGCGATGAGACAGCAAATGCAACTGCTTGGCTTTTAATAGATGGTTGGAAACAGATAGTCGGTCCTAGATTAAACACTGGCACATGGTATCATGAGGTTGTTACTTATGATGGTTCTACAATCAAACTCTATTTAAACGGTAATGAAGTAGCTAATCTTCCTCAAACTGGAGTCATCAACACAAACGATTGGCCACTTGGTATTGGTGCTAGATTTGTTTTTGGAGGTCCCTATAACCCAGCATATTTCAATGGCGTAATCGATGAAGTTAAAATCTATTCAAGAGCCTTGTCAGCAGATGAAATATCAAAAGAATATGAAAGAGGGACTTCTGGAAAAAACATAGCTGGTGGTCCATATCTAGGAGGAAATTATTGGAGTAATTATTTTGATAGTGACAGTGACGGCGATGGTTTAGGTGATACTCCTTATAACATACCTGGAGGAGGCAACAGAGATAATCTTCCTCTTATGAAATGTGCATCAAATGCAGATTGTAGTGATAATATTGAATGTACTGATGATCAATGTTCGAGTGGCTATTGTTCTAATCCGAATAAAGTAGATGGATCTTCTTGCTCAGGTTATCCAGGTAAGTGTTGCTCTGGAATTTGCGATAACAACGGAATGAGCGGTTTAGGTTATCATCAAGACTGCAGGATAGGACCGCAGTGTTTTGGAACTCAGTGGGATTATATGCCTGCTAATGATGGATCTTTATGCGGGGGCTATAATTGCAGAGAATGCAGCAGCGGTTATTGTATTTATGATGACAACTCTAAATGTGTAGGGAATTGTGATTCGTGTAATGGCAATTGCTTACCAACTAGCCAACTATGTACTGGTACTTGTAGCCAATGCACAGGTTCAGGCACTAACTACAGTTGCACGCCACAAAATCAAATGTGTGGCGGCAACTGCGTGTATTGTTCTGGTTCAGGAACAAATTACAATTGTGCTCCTAATGAAACTGTTTGCGAAAACAATTATAAATGCGCTAGTTGCTTTGGCGGCGGTACTTATTTCAATTGTAATTTCGATTCTAACCCTGCAGAAAATGACGATTGCAATCCATTTGATTTAACAGGAATAGCAACTTGCTTTAACAATCCTGATAATTATGATTTCACTTGGGATTTCAGACTTGCATTCGATAGCCATTGCGTTGGATTTAATACGTGCAACCAAGGAAATCCAACAATAACCCATACTTGCAATCAAACCTGTGGAGCTAACTGTGATGAATCTCTAGATTGTTCTAACCAATGCTTAGATAAAAAATGGTATTCTACTTATTCATGCAATAACCAGTGTAACTGCGATTTGAGTAATCCTGTTTGTACGTATGGAAAGTGTGGTGCAGAATGTTCTTCAGATAGTGATTGTACGGGCGGTAAGACTTGCAATTTAGATATGTGCATATGTGAAGATGTAACACCACCAACAATATCAATCCTTTCTCCAAAGAATGATACTGAATTTAAAACGTCAATTCCCTTAGAATTTACAATCGACCCACCAGAAACATCCTGGATTGGATACAGTCTAGATGGCAATTCAACTGTTATGATACCAGAAAATTATACTTTATCAGGATTAACAGACGGTCCTCATAATGTGATTGTTTATGCTAATGATACATCTGGAATTATGGGTATGTCAGAGACGAGATACTTCTTCTATTGCAAAGGAGATATAACAAAAGATAAAATCATAGACATATTTGACCTAGTTAATGTAGCTTTGGCTTTTGGCAGCAAGCCAGGTGATGCGAACTGGAACGCTAATGCAGACTTGAATGACGATAACATTATAGACATATTTGACATTGTGGTAATAGCTACAAATTATGGGAAAGCCTGTTAAGTTTAAATTTTTAATTATATAAGTGATTTATATGAATAAGAAAATAATCATATTTACAATTTTGATATTCCTTAGTTTAGCCAGTATGATATTTGCTCAGGATATTATTGCAAAAGTTTTCTTATATCCGTCCTCTGCAAAGAAAACCGTGGGAAGCACCTTGTCTGTCAGTGTCAACGTAGCCAATGTCTCAAACCTCTACGGCTATGATTTCAAGCTATATTACGACACCCGAATTTTAGACGTAAAGAACGTGACAGAGGGGACATTCCTTAAAGGCAAGGGCTCGACATTCTTCAAAGTAAAAGAGATGAAAGACAATTACAACTCCACTCACGGCCGCGTATGGCTGTATTCAACCATGCTGTCGCCGGCTAAACCTGCAAGCGGGTCTGGAACAGTAGCCATAATAGAGTTCAAGGGCGTTAAGGCAGGCACCGCAACGATAAACCTTTACGACACAAAGCTTGTAAACTCAAACTCAGGCAGAATCAACATCAGCGCGTCAGGCGGCTATTACGAATTCACGGCCTTGAGTACACCAAAGCCTAGCATTGCTTAATGAAAGTTATAGAAGAAAATAAAAATTTTTTGCTATGCTTGCAGCTTTATCTTAGGAAGAGAAAATGAAGTTTGAATAGATTTATATATCACTTAAAATAAATTCTATTCATGCCTAAGAAAGAAAAGACTAACGACTTTGAAAGAATACCTTCTGGCATTCCTGGTCTGGATCCGTTGATGGAGGGCGGATTTATCAAAGGCTCGACTAATCTAGTTTCCGGGGCGGCGGGAACAGGAAAAACCATATTCTGCACGCAGTTTTTATTGGAAGGCTTGAAAAAAGGAGAAACCTGCATGTTTATAACATTAGAAGAGAAACCGCAGGACATAATAAATGATGTTAAAAGATTCGGTTGGGACTTGCAGAAATACGTCGATGAGAAGAAGTTGTTCTTAGAGTTCCAGGACCCGTTCCAGATAACGGACATAACGTCGCCATTATTGGACAAGATTCAGCAACATAAGATTCAAAGGGTTGTATTAGACTCAACTACTATTTTTGAGTTGTATTATAAGGATCCAGCTGATATTAGAAAACAATTATTCAAGTTATTGACAGGACTGAAGAGTATAGGTGTTACTAGCATCTTAACATCAGAGTTGCCAGAAGAGACTAAGATGCTGGGTAAATTCGGAGTTGAGGAATTCGTTGTTGACGGTGTTATAGTTTTACATTTTCTTGGGCTAGGAGAAGCAACTTTCTTTTCTTTGCAGATTAGAAAGATGAGAAGAACTAACCACGGTAAAGACACATATCCTATGGCTATTAGCGACAAGGGAATTGAAGTTAAAAAGATGGAGTAATTATTAAATTATATTAAGATATTCTAATAAAATTCTTGGAGATTTTTTTATAAATTTAAATAAAATTTTATTATATTCTTCACTACCTGTTACTATATCATATAAAAATTCAGAACAAGTTTTACTTCTAGAAGCTATCTCTATAAAAAATTCAAGTAAATATTTGTTATAAATTAAATCTCTTAATTTGCTGCCTTCTATTAATTTTGTTCCATATTCTTTTCTCCACAATTCATCAAATTTTTTGGGATTGTTTTCAATAATAGCTTTTGCAGCCAATTCACCTGACCATAGGGCATAAGGTATGCCTTCTCCAATTACGGGATCCACATGACCTGCAGCGTCTCCTATTAAAATCCAATTTTCTCCGGCTACGGGAGTCTCAAATGTTTTTATGTTTCTTATCATTGGTAAGATAGCTGCCCATTCAGAAATTATTTTGATATTTGGAAAATAAGAGTTAATAAAAGAATCTAATTCTTTTTTTATTTCTGAACCATTACCGAATTCAGTTCCTAAACCTATGCTAGTGTGATTATCTCTTTGGAAAGCCCAGATATATCCTTTTTTATTTTCTAAGAATTTCATTACTGCAATTTTATCTTCCATTCCTTTTATAAAATATCCAAAAAGAATAGATAAATCTTCTTTTTTGAATTTTCCTAATATTTTCTTACGTAATAAACTATTTGTACCATCGGCACCTATTATGATGTCTGTTTTAAGTCTTCTTTTTTTTGTTTTTATTATCCAATAATTTTTATTTTTTTTAATATTCGTAACTCTTTCTTTAATTAATTTAGCCCCTTCTTTTACTGCCATTTTTAGAATAAAACTATCAAGATGAAGTCTAGAAAAAACAATACATTTTTTCTTGCCCATAATTACTATTTTTCTATTTTTCGGAGAAAAGAATTCTATCTTATTTCCACCACCTCGCGGAATTGGAATTTTTCTTAAAAAAGGAAATTTCTCTTGAGCAAATGGAGAAATTCCACCACCGCAAGGCTTTTCTCGTGGGTGTGAGTCATCAAAAATTATCGGATATATACCATTTTTAGCTAAATTATAAGCACAAAAAGAGCCTGCTGGTCCGCCACCTATAATTACTATTTTTTTATTTTTTATCATAAAATCTCTATGGTAGTTGTTCTTTAACTAATTTTTTTTCTAAAAATTTATTTTTAGGTTTTATTATACCCTCACAAAATTCTGAACCGTCTGCTATGCATTTAACTTCTATACAATCGACATCAGTATCAAATACTATACTTAAAGCTCCTGCAATAAATCCTCTACTTATGTGGCACATTTTTTTATTTTTAAATTCTGTTAATTCTGCAAACGGAGAATCTAAAATTTTACCTATAACAAATTTATTTTTAAAATCGAATTTTAAAAATTCTATTTTTCCCCATCCTCCCATTTGAGCTAAATCCTTCATTATATCTGCAAGTTTCATTCCAGTTAATCCGTATTTCTTTTTAAAAGCAAGCGCCATTATTTTTCCACTTTCTTTAGAAGAATTATAAATATAAATTATGCCTCTTTTACCCAGAGTTTTAATTAACATATCACTTAATTTTACTAAAGCAGGGCCATGAACCATTATTGAAGTTTCATTAGCAACTTTTATTTGTCCTCTTTCAAATGTTAATTGCCTTGCCATCAAAAGCTTCTTAAAAAAATCAAATACCATTTAACCACCTAACCAAAATCCAATTGTCAAAAAAACAAAAATGGAAGGATAAATCAGATATGTTAGTTTATAACCTTTGAATGCAAAATCAGGCGAATAATTTTTCATTATTTTAAAAAGCAAAATAAATGTAGCTATAAATGAGATAAAGGCTAACGAGCACCAAATTGGAAATATGTTCTTGTAAATGTATATTCCCAGTATTATTGAAGGTATTATTGACATTAATAACATCATTAATCTTATAGTTTTTTTAACACCAACTGTCAAAGGTAAAGTTTTAGAACCTTTGATTTTATCTCCAATCACATCTTTAAAATCTTTGAAGTTAGTGGTACCGAAAAACCAAATAAAACTTATTACTGTTATAAGCAAACCTATTAAAACTTCATCACTGGCAAACAAAGCCCAAGGAGACATCGGTATCAGAAAGCCGTATCCTGTTCCTAGAGTAAACATAGAAGAGATTGCATGGTCTTTGAACCTTAGTCTAGGTAAAGAATAAGCTATTCCGATAGAAACCGCTATAACAGTTAAATAAAATAAAGTTATGTTCAAACAATAAGACCAAATTAAAGCCAAAGCAAATAATACAAGTGATAGATAAAAAGCTGATTCTCTACTAATTTTTTTGCTTACGATAGATCTGCAAGGCTTGTTAATCCTATCAGCATCAACATCAAAAACTTCATTAAACATGTTGGTTGCTCCGAGAACGAATATAATGCTTATAAAAAATAATGAAATCATACCAATAATTGTAGAAAATGATAAATCGAAATTAGAGGCTATTATACTCATAAAAATCAGAGGAACGCCTCCTATAAACCAAGTTTCAGGTCTCATTGATTTTATGTACGAAAATATTTTTTCTTTTAATTTCATTTTATCATCTCATTCAAAACTCTTAATTTTTCCATCTCGTATGGCCAAATGATAACTGTTTGACCAATTATTTTTGTTCTAATTTTTTCTTCGTCTTTCAATTTCTTTACATGATACATAATCTTTCCGATTGCTGCCTTTCTCTTTTTCTCAATCATACCTCTTTTGAAAATTCCTAGATGCTCAGCAATTTCCGTTATGCTTACTGGCCATTCTTTTTCTATGACAATCATTATTTCGTTTCTCAGCTTTTCCATAATATTCTATAAAAACACCCATTTTTAAACATTTCGCTATATCCATATATCTAATGAGAAACGATATCTAGCTACAGCTAAACTATCCTCGTTTCACAGGAATTATGTCATTAGGGTTAAAACCTTCTATGAAGTTCAGCCTATCCAGACCTTTCCTGCCAATCCATGCATATTCGTCATGGTCCTCGGAGAGCTTTATCTTGCCAAGGACCTTGCACTTGAAGACAGTCCTGAACAAGCGAAAAGCGCCCCTAGCCTCTTTCAATATGGAAGAATGTATGCCAAACAGCTTAGCATCAACCACTGCGAGGTTCGTCTCTTCCTCAACCTCCCTTTTCAAGGCCTTTAACAGGTTTTCTCCAGGCTTTATCTTGCCTTCAGGGAACTGCCATTTGCCCTTGTTGGTGATGTTCTTCTCGCTCCTCTTTAGAACCAGATACTTACCGTTCTTCTCGATTAAGGCAGTTGCCATTAATATGACGATTTGGCCAGGCATAAGAATTATTTAAGCTGTTAATTCTTAAACTTTTCTAATTTCTGAACAAATAAAAACCCTGATTCATATATTTAATTTTAGATAGTTATGGAATTGAAAAAAATAACCGACAAAGTATACTACATACCGGGATCGGTGAATATAGGAGTCATAAGGGACTCGGGCTCTTCTATTCTCATAGATACTGGTATGGACGATGATAACGGCAAAAAGATACTCAGATTGCTGAAGGAGAACAACCTTTCAGTAAAGGCTATTGTTAATACTCATTCTCATGCCGACCACTGCGGAGCAAACAGTTACATAAAGGAGTTGACAGGAGCAAAGGTCTATGCCCCTCCAATAGAGGCTGATATAATCGAAAACACTGTTATCGAGCCTTTGTGTATTTTTTCAGGCGCGCGGCCGCTCAAGGACTTGGAAAATAAGTTCTTGATGGCAAAACCATCCAAAGTTGACTATATCATCACAGAGAACCAAATAACTTTTGATGATAGCAAACTTTCTGTTGTCCCATTGCCAGGCCATTCTCCAAATCAAATAGGCATAGGAGTTGACAACGTATTGTTTTGTGCTGACTCTTTGTTTTCCAAAGAAATAATAGAAAAGCACAGGATACCATTCTTTATTGACATAGACAAGGAAAGGGAAACGCTCGGTTTTCTGAAAAGAAGCGAATACAAATATTATGTGCCATCGCATGCAGAACCGAGAGATGCTATAACAGAGCTGGCAGACTTGAATGTTAAAACTATTGATGAAGTTGAGAAAAACATTCTTGATACGCTAAAGGAAAATAGAACCACAGAACAAGTGTTGAAGAGTTTGTGCGACAGTTATAAAATCGAAATAAAAACAGTCCAACAGTATTATTTAATGAACACAAGTACAATGGCTTATTTAAGTTCTTTGTTTAATAGGGAAAAAATCAAAATAAACATAGATAAGAATTCTTTATTCTGGAAGAGGATTTAAATCTTGAACTTCTCTGCCTTCTTCCACATCTCATCAAAATAAGTTCTAAAGATGCTCGTCAAGGCGGGGTTGTTGCTCCATATCATGTCCGGCGTGTCCGAGTTGTCCAACCTGATGGAGACTTCCTTGTCGTCAACTATGCCTATCACAGGATTTACCTTCATCGGCAAGATCCTTATCTCAGCTCCATGCCTTGCGTACCATGTCGCCCTGGCTTTCCTAGCGTCATCCAATTCGGACGTGCCGAGCATTTTTATCTTGATGCCTTTTTTAAGGACAGACACATAGGCATCGTCCAGCGGCGGATAGCGGGAGAATCTGGATGTTGTAGCAAGGCCGAATTTCTTGGCCCTGAAAAGCATTTCTGCGGCCTTTTCCATGCACGCCAGCTTGCCGCTGGAGGACCATATGCCAAAATCCTCTGTCTCAAAGCCCTTTAACGGCTTTAATTGCTCTAGCATCACTGCTGACTTTTCTCTCAGATTTTCTATTGCCATTTTCTTTCTTTCCAAGATTTTCTTAAGACCTATAGAGGGTTCTATCGACTTAAATTTCAGAGGTTTGCCGTTCCATGACTCTGCAAGGAATTTGTCTGACAATGACTTTAGAATGCCATAGACTTTTGATTGCGGTATCTTGCTGTTTTCAGCAACATTAGAAGCGGTCAGGGGTCCGTGGAGGGTAAGAGCGAGATAGGCCTTTGCCTCGTATTCGCTGAGGCCAAATTCTTTAAGATTTAGGATTATATTTTCTTTTAGCATGGCAATTCCCATTAGGGCATTCATTACAATAAACATTCATCTTTTGTTCATCAGGCATGTTTAAAAATTCTTCAATACTCATTCCATGGCTTTTCGTATTTAAAGCAGCTCTATCTAAAATACAATCGTTTTCCCATGCCATATTTATCAACACATTATGTTTTCGCAAACGTTCCTGCAAAACTCCTTTCTCATTTGCTCGACTGTGGAAGTTTTCATCTGTTTTCTGTAGAAATTTTCAAGTTCTTTTTTGAGGAATTCTTCTTCGTCTTTTACATGATTCAAAGGGCACCTTCCACCTATCCTCATGAAACCACAATAAGTATATTAGAATAAACCTTTTTAAACCTATCGTCAATTATTAAAGTAGTATTCGACAAAAAAATCTAAGGTTTAACTCTGGGATGTTAGTTAATTTTTCCCTGTTTTGTCTGCTCCTAAGATCATAAAAAATATTTATAATAGAATAATTTAAACTTTCTTTTTCTTTGTTACCCATTTTATGTCTTTGGGTTCTCTTCTCAACCTTATCATGTTGCGTTCGCATTTCTTACTGCAGAAATAGAACACCTTTCCATCATTACGAATAAGCATGACCCCTGTGCCAGGTTCCAGCATTTTGCTACAAAATGAGCATTTTATAAATATCACCTTTCATAAGACTTTATACAATTTTCTAGGTTCAAGGTCTTGTAAGGAATCGAAAACCCCACTTGATTTTTGAATCTAATTAAATTTTCTTTTGAAATACTCAAATGTAAAGGATAAACATCTCCCTTTTCTGCACAATATAAAATTTTTCTGGTTTTTAATTCCAACGATTCTAGTAAATTTTGACAAAGTTCTAATAATTTTTTATTTTTGTTACAAATCATAACAATTTTTGTATATGATGGTCTATTAGGATAGTATTTATAGAAACTACATCCTTCCGCATCAAAAAACCCTCTCAAGAAACCTGTTTTGATGCTATCTTCATCGTTGATAAGATTGTAAATATCATAATTTTCAAAGAAATTTACCACGCTTCTAATAGTGCATCTTACAACCCAGCAAAATCCTTGAGTATAACTATAATTTTTAACCTTGCTAACTTTATACTTGCGACCAAATAGATTAAACAAACAATCTCTGAATGTTTCACAAAAAGTTTTATCTTTAACAGATAACATAATCATTCTTTGTTTATCTGTATTCTTACCTATGAAGCCATCTCCCTTTAAAGCACCTAAAATGTAGCCAATTTCAAATTTTTTATTCATATTTATATAGCATTTCACTATCTCACATCCATAGTCCCTGCAGATTCCATTTCAGTCTCTCTGAGCATCAAGATATCGCCGATTCTGATAGGACCCAGGACATTTCTTATTAGAACCTTTCCAGTGTCTCTTCCATCCATAACCTTGCATCTGACCTGGGTTATGCCCTTGATTCCTGTTCTTCCTAACAATTGCACAACTTCTGCTGGAACTGCATCCATTTAATCACTTTTCTTTCGCGATTTCTTCAATGTCCTTCTTCGCATCTCCCTCTTCTATAACTGCTATTGATGCTGTTGGAACGTCTATGCCTGCTGCCCTGCCTAGCTCGAGCTTGCTCTTGACAACGACGTAAGGAATCTTCTTTTCGTTGCATAAAGAAGGCAAGTGCATAATAACCTCTTTGGGCTGCACGTCCTCTGCTGACACAACAAGCTTTGCTATTCCCCTTTCAATCGCTTTTGTGGTTTCGTTGGTGCCTATCCTAACTTTGCCAGTGTTTTTTGCAATCTCCACTGCATGTAGAATCTTATCTTCATTCATATTCATCACCTCGTTTCATAAGTTCATTTATTTTATTCTATTGGTAAAGTATTTAAACCATGCACCCGCAGCGCTTTTTTGTGCATAGGATATCGCAATTGGATTCGAGAATATTCGATGACGTGTCGTTGACCCCGCCCACTTTACCATCCTTGTTAACGTCGTAATCAACTGTTATGCTGTTAGGATCACTTTCGCAGAGACCGTTGCCGGTGTTCAATTTTCTGCATCCTGCATTTATCACGTTCTCTAAAGACAGGGAAGAAGGAGTGTAGAGATATGTTTTCATGCTTATGTACATTATTATTAGCACTGCGATGCCTAGAACAATGACTAGGACGTGGACCAGAAGGCTCTTTCTGACTTTGAAGGACTTTTTAGATTTCATTGTTAAAACAGTCTCGTATTTTTCCTGAGGCAACTCAAACTTTTCTTTCTCCTTTCTTAGCCCCAGATAAAGATATAGAAAAACCATGATTGATATCATTCCGCCAAGAATGATAAGCAATATGTTATTGAACAGTATGCCTGCTACAAAGACTGCCATGCTTGCGATAATAAGAGACAAATAGACTATCATCCTCATAGACATCCAATAATATTATTTTGGCCTGTTAGATAAACCTTGCTAGAAGTACTTTTTTACCATCTCTTTTTTCATGTCCGCTTTTTTCCATTTCCATTTGAGCTCGTCAGATATTTTTTCCATGATTATCACTTGTGGGCAAAGTAGAACAAGCCTGGTTTGTCGCACCTTGCAAAGCCTATCCTCTCGAGCTGCACTGTCTGGTCAGGTTTGACCTTGCTGATGCCAGGTTCTGCTAAACCCTCTATCTCGTTTGCATCAGGCATGACTAAATTTATCTTGGCATTCTTCGAGGAGACCCAATGAATTTTAGGCACGTCTTTAAGTTTGACGCTCGTCACTTTGGCTTTCTTGTCCAATATGATGTTGCAAAAGTGCATCAGCCTGATCTCCTTTCCCTTGTGCTGGACGAAATCTATTTTATCAACAAATATTTTTTTGGTTATCGGAATCTTTCTATAGATTTTTTTATTAGGGAACAAAGGCGCTTTGGCAGTTTTCTTTGGCACTTTGTCTAACACAATCTCTATAGGCTCTCCCACAAAGAAGAACCTAGGGGAAATAGGATCGATTATTTTCCTGTTCTCGGCGGCAATCATATGCCACTGTATTTTTGCGTTGGTAGGATTAAGACCTAGTTTTTCAGCAATCTTGTAATAAGTCTCCTTCGCAATGCCTCTTTTCTTCAAAGCCTTTAGCGTGACCAATCGCGGGTCATCCCAGCCCTTTATTCTTCCCTCTTCGATAAGCTTTCTTATTTCCCTGCCTTGAGTTATCGCTCCCTCCACCTCGAACCTTCCATATTGTATTACTGTCTGTTTTCTAAAGCCTAACAGGTCCTTTATGTAGTTCTGAAGCTCTAGCCTGAACTCAGAGCTTCTAAAGATATGGGTTATTCCGCAAATTTCATCTTCAATAACATTCTGAAAATCATATAGCGGCCAGACATGGTATTTTCTACCTTGTAGGAAATGCTTTACATAGGCGATTCTGAAGATAGCAGGATCTCTCAAAGCTTGATTCAGTGCTTTCATATCGATTTTCAATCTTAAGGCAGCTTCACAGTCTTTATATTTTTTATCGAGCATGCCCTTCCACATTTTCAAGCTCTCTTCTATGCTTCTGTTTCTGCACTTGCATTCTTCTCCCAGGTGTCTTAATTTTCTAGTTTCTTCTATAGAGCATGTGCAAACATAGGCCTTTCCTTCGTTTATCAGCCTTTCTGCATATTCGTACATTTTTGGCATGTCGTTGCTTGAAAAAATTATCTCGTCAGGTTTGATGCCTAGATAATCCAGTACGTCTTCTTTCATGGCGTCCACATACTCCTTCTTAACTTTCTCAGGATTGGTGTCCTCAAATCTTAGAATGCATTTTCCCTTGTACATCTTCGCATACATATAATTAATTAAGAATGACAGGGCATGGCCTATGTGATTATATTTGCTCGGTTCAGGTGGAAGCCTGGTGACAACCTTTCCCATCTCAGCGTTTTGCAAAGGCGGCAAGCCTTCTCTCTCTTCCTTTTTCGGTTTCTCAATCTTGCCGAATTTTTCTAGTTCCTTTTTTTGTTTTTCCAAAGACAAGGCATTGACATCTTTCACAACCTTGGCAGTTTCCTTGCCTAAGTTAGCCATGTCTTTTTTCAACTCAGGATTTTCTGCCAAGACCTTTCCCATGACTGCTTGAGCATTAGCCTTACCGCTGTATTCGATTGCATTGAGCAAAGCATGTTTTTTTATCAAGTCTTTCATAGCTTAATATTTCAAATGAGAATTATTAATCTTTACCGTTATAGGTCTTAATCATATCTCTTAATCGGAATCATTTTTCTATAGCTTCTGAGGTCTTCGCAAACATGTTTCAATAAATATAATTCTTTTTTTCTTTCTTCGAGTTCTTTAAAACTTTCACGGATGCCTTGTAATATGTCTGCCGCATCACTCACTCTTACCGCCTATTAATTATTAAATCAAAAAGCTTTTTAACCTTTACTAATTTTCAAGAATCAGCTTATATTTATCCCGGCGTATCCGACAATGGCTTCTGTGTTTCTAGAGACCTCGAAGCTGGTTGAATAGTCTATCAGTTCCGCTTTCTTGGCTCCCATATCTCTTGCAGCAAAAAGCATCGAAGCTATGGCTCCGTAACCGCATATTGTCAGTCTCTTTTCCTCGCACGTCTTTATCACGTCCACTGGTTTCAGGTTCAATATGCGGTCAATGACTTCCATGTCAGTTTTCCTTATCCTTTCCAGAATCTTCTTCTCGTCTCCTTTGAAGGGCACATAGCCATACATTGATCCGTAATGGGTGAAATCGCTGCTTGCCACCATTAGAATCTTTCTGCGCAAATAAGTGGCGGTCTCGGCTATCTTGGTTCCTATTTCCTTGCATGTGTCAACGTCAAAGTATATCGGATTTATTGACATGGGAACGATTTTAAAGTCCTCGAATCTATATTGCAGCCAGGGCAATTGAACCTCTATCGAGTGCTCTGCCAAATGAGACCTGGGGTCTTCTAATATTATCGAGTCTTTAGAGATTTCTTTTACAAAATCCTCGTCAGGCTTTACCAAACCCAGGGGAGTTTTCCACGTTTCCAAGGAGGTTGCTACTTCTCCGGATCCGCTATGGCTTGGCCCCAGCAGAACAACAGTGTCAAAGCCATGAGCAACCGAGTTATAAACAGCAGCGGCCGTTTTTCCGCAGTAAACATAGCCTGCGTGGGGAGCAACTATGCCTATGGCGCTCCTTCTTTCAGGCTTGGTCTTTTCCAAGAATTTTTTAATCATTTCTCTTAATCCTTCAATATCATCAGGATAGAACTGCCCCGCCACTGCAGGATTTCTTGTTGGCATAAAAGAATTAAGGTTTTGGGATTATAAAATTATAGTTAATAGCTGTCCTATGATTATATGAAAATAATATGATGTAAAATATATATGACCTTTTCTCAGAAATATATTGGTGAGTTATCTCTGAAAGAATTTATTTTGAACTTAAATCTTATAGAAGAGAGTGTAATTACCGGTAGATTCATCCTATTTCTCTTGCTCCTTCGTGAGGAGTATTTGCTTCTTCTAAAATCTTATCAAGTTCTTCTTTAGTTCTAAATACTAATTTACAAGATTTCTTAAGAAGAATTTTATTTTTAAAGTCAATTGACTTGGGTATATCCCATCTTTTTATTGAGACCCACCTTCTAGGTTGTTGTCTATCCCCATAATCTAAATGAATTTCATTAATAGATGTATATTCGCTTGAAAATTTTTTTGTTTTAGGAAATTTGTCTACATCATCTAAACCACAAAAAACACTACCTGCAATTGTCGCTTCTACAAGTGGCAATTTTCTACTACCATACTTAATTTTATCACCAATAGAAATTGCAAAGTCTAAAGATTGTTTTGGTTCTGGTCTTCCTTTCAAAACCGCAAATTTTTCATTATGTTTTTGATCAAACCCCAGTATACTGATTCTGGATTTAAAGCAGAATGCCTCGAGTCTGATATTTTTATTCCTACAATTTCTCCATCAGTTTGAACAATTTTTTTAGGTTCAATTCCATAAGATCGTAGTCCTTTGAATTCGTACGTATGAGTTACCGGAGCTAAAAGAAAATTATCAACTGTACCAAGAATTTGTCTTGCTGTTGGTGAATCATAAACTTTAGTTCCAATTAATTCTGTAGCATAGGCATTAAATCTTTTTGTTCTTAAAGGAACAATCTCTTCTTGTTCAAGATAATTTATTTTTGGTTCTTCTTTTAATGTTTCTGTTTTAGAACCTCTTAATTTTTCAACTAACTTAGCTATTGCAGCCATTAATATCAACAAGAATAATATAAAAGAGAAAAGATTTAAATTCATGTTTCATTCATAAATACAATCTTATATCCATATAACTTGGTACACATATGCCATTCTAGGCTTGAAGAAATGAAAATAATATTGTGTAACACTAGAAAACTATAAAATTTTACTCTTCTTCTTCCTCAGTCCTTTCCCTTTCCTTTGATTCAAACTCCTCAGGCTTGTACTTGAATTCTCCGTCTTCTTTTATAATTCCTTTATTTTTCTGTATCTCTCTTGCCAACAGCCAATATGCCATTGACAAAGATTTTCTGCCTTTGTTGTTAACGGGTATTATCAAGTCGATGGAAGTAGTCTCATTTGAAGTATCGCACAAAGCTATGATAGGTATTCTCATTTTAAATGCTTCTTCAATTGCCTGAGAATCAATCAAAGGGTCTGTTACAATCAACACGTCAGGCTCGTAATACCCTGGGAAATTAGGATTGGTTATTGTTCCAGGCAAGAACCTTCCAATCATTGCCTTTCCATTAACAGCTTCTACAAACTTGACTGCAGGCTTCCATGCAACAGACTTTCTAGAAACAACCATTATCCTGTTGAACCTGGCCAAGAACTTACCGGCTAACTTTATCTTGTTCTCTATGGTCTGCAAGTCCAAAATAGCCAAGCCATCTTCCCTGGTCTTATAGATAAACTTCTTCATTTGCTTGGTTTGCTGTTTTGTTCCGATGTGCATACCTGCTGACAAGTATTCCTCAAAAGGCATAGCAATCTTTAGTTAGTACATATATTTAAAATTTAAAAACCTTGGGAAAGGCGTTAAAATACCATATTATTTATCACTGGTTAATGGTGGTATATGGTAAGTTATTTAAACCCCCCTGACGTAATCTAATTATGGAGAAAGGGTCAATAGCGTTAAAAATAGCGGCTTTTGTAGTTTTGTTTCTAGCCTTGAGCTGTCTTGTTTACGCTAGTCCGGAAACGTCAAATTCAGACAAAAAAATCGACGCTGACCTTTTAAATGTTGAGGGCGATACGCCTGTTATAATAGAGTTTTCCAAAAAACCAGGCAACTACAAGCAGATTATAAAGTCTTTAGGAGGAAACATCATTTACGATTATGATTTGATAGATGCGGTTGCTGTAAGAATGGAAGGAAAAAACATTCCCCAATTGACAAAACTTGAGAACCTCGTAAGGGTTCATAAGAATAGAAAATTCAAGGCATTGCTTAATGATTCTGTCCCATTGATTTCTGCTAACAGCGTGTGGGCTCAAGGTTACACAGGGAAGGACGTGAAGGTTTGCATAGTGGACAGCGGAATAGACTATACTCACCAGGCCTTAGGGGCATGCTCTATATACAACATTCATGGGAACACAGAGCCTTATTACAACGAGTCTCCTCACGTAGGCTGCAACAACCTGAACTTATGGTACAACATAACTAAACCTGGCTTCACGAACATATCTATCCACTTTGTTAACATTAGTATAGAAGTTTCACGTCCTCCAGAGCCTCAAGGCGATTTTCTTTATATTAAAGATTCTCAAGGAAACGTAGTACAAACTTTCACAGGAGAACACAAAAATGTATGGACTGTTTCTGTTCCAGGAGATACAATAAAGATAAACCTCGTGACTGACGTTATCAGGTGCTACTATGGTTTCTACACAGACAAGGTTTTGAACGGTACAGTTTCAAAGGGACTGGACAACTGTAGCAAGGTTATAGCCGGCCATGATTTTGTTAATTATGATGACGATCCTATGGATGATGACGGACATGGGACTCATGTCGCAGGCATAATAAGCTCTGATAATCAAAATTACAGAGGAGTGGCAAACGGGACAAAATTAATGGCAGCAAAAGTTTTGGATGCGTATGGAAATGGTTACGAAAGTGATGTAATCGCTGGGATTCAATGGTGCAAAGACAATGGCGCTAAAATAATAAGCATGAGTCTTGGTGGAGAAGAATATCCAGGAACATGCGATAATGATACACTTGCTCAAGCTGTAAACAATGCAGTGGATAATGGAATAGTAGTGGTCGTGGCAGCTGGTAACAGCGGATTGAGTGGAGTAACAACTCCGGCATGCGCTTCAAAGGCTTTAGCAGTTGGAGCAGTTAATAAAAGTGGTAATGTTGTTGGATATTCTAGCAAGGGACCAGAATTGGATATAGTCGCTCCTGGTGTAAACATTTATTCGACTATGCCGACGTATCACGTGACCTTAAACGATTATGGCTACGCTATGAACTATGATTATTTAAGTGGTACTTCAATGGCTGCACCTCATATTAGCGGTGTTGTAGCTTTAATGTTAGAAGCAAACCCGAGTTCAAGTGTTGATAACATAAAAACAGTTTTAAGTGAAACTTCAGATCCTGTTAATAAATGCTACGAGTGCTCATGGTCCGGGACTGATTGTACAGATAAGTACGCTTTTGAAATTCCTTGCGATAGGAATTCAACAGGCTCAGGAATTGTCAATGCTTCCAGAGCAGTTAGCAATGTTCAAAGTGGTTGTATTATAAAAGTTCAATATGTTAATGGCATTCCTATAAGCGGTGCTGATGTTCTTATTAGAGATGGAGATATAATTGGTACAACTGATTCAAAAGGTAAAGTAAGTTGTGATTCATTAAATCCCGGAAGCTATACAATTTATTCGATGTATCCGAGTGGTGTTTCTCAATTTGGACCCGATGTGCCTTTAAATGCTCCTGAAAATGCTGTCATATCGGGCTGTGTGAACGATCAAGATTGTAATGACAATAATGATTGTACTATAGATGCATGTTATAGTCCCGGGCAATATGATAATCATTGTGAATACTCCAACAAACCTGATGGAACAGATTGTGGAACTTGTTGTAGTTGTTTGCTAGGAAATAAAAGTTATGACGGAACACAAAATTCAGATTGTGATGATGGATTATGGTGTAATGGTCAAGAATCTTGTAAATCATTGTTTACTTGTCAGTCAGGAACATCTGTAGGCTGTTCTTCTCATAACATACCAGGAATAACAACCTGTGATTGGATTCCTGACGCTTATCATCCTACTTGGGACTTGAGAAATCCCTTCACAAGTCAATGTAATGAAGCTACTGATTCTTGTACAACTGGAAATGATGCTATAAACCATACATGTAGTAAAAGTAAATGTGGTGCCAAGTGCGAGAAAGACAGTGATTGCTCAATAGGAATATGTAGGACTGATTGCACATGCGGCATTTGGGAGTCGATATATTCAATCTCAGGAAATTACCCTGTGGTCGACATAGAAGAATATGATGGTAAGCTATATTTCGCATCTAATAATGTTTTATATGTTTTTAATGGAAGTACTTGGAGCACAGTTCAAGCTCCTACGAATACGTTAACCTTGCAAAATTACACTAATAAGCTATACGTAGCAGGTAGCGGTGGTAAAATTTACTCGTATGATGGTGCTTGGAACGAAGTATTCAATACGAACAGCCAGTATGCAAAGATGTTAGGAGTTTATAATGGCAAATTGTATGCTGGGACTTATTTGGCAAAGCCAGCAAAACTCTATTATTTTGACGGTACTTGGCATGAAGACACAAACTTCTCAAGCGTTCTAAACTGTGCAGGAGCTTTCTGTAGCATCGACTCTTTTGCAAATTATAGCAATAAACTCTATGTAACATCAGGCAACAATGTATATGTCTATAATGGTGGTTGGAGCCTTTTTAAGAATTATACAGATGTTTATTCCTTCCAAGATATGAAAGTCTTTAACAATAAATTATATTTTGCAACAAGAGACCAAAATACAAGATGTCCAATTTATGCTGGCGGTTCAGGCTTCTGTGGTAGAGTCATTGAGTATAATGGAACCAATTGGACTACAAGATTTGATTATTCTTATCCAACATACAGTAACGGATATTGGATGTATTCATTGGAAGTTTATAATGGAAGATTATACACAGGAACTGCCAACAAAATCTATATGTCTAGCGATGGTGGCAACTGGGAATCGAGTTATAATTCTACTTCAGGAACAGAGTATGCTTTGACCTTAAAAACATGGAACAAAAAGATTTATGTTGGATTTGGGAACGGTATTGTAGCTAAAGATGATATGCTAGAACCTTTGAATGTGAAGCTATTATCACCTACGAATACAACTTATACCACAAGTTCAGTTCCTTTGACTTTTACAGTTAACAGGCCGGCATCATGGATTGGTTACAATTTGGATGGAAAATCAAACATTACATTAACAGGAAATACTACATTAACAGGATTAACTAATGGAGGGCATAATATCATAATTTATGCTAATGAAACAATAGGAAAAATGAGTTCTTCTGAAAAAATTTATTTCAAGGTCTCTGTTCCAACATGTATTTGCACTCCTTGGATTTTGGACGACACAGGTTGCTGTAAGATTAGAACTTGCACTCCAAAAGGATGTAGTTCAGAAAAGTCTTGTAGCAAATACTGCATTATTTAATTAGATTTATTAAATATTTAAATAATATAACAGCGTTATATACTTTTATGAGGAAAGTTTATTTGGATTATTCAGCCACCACTCCGCTGGATCCGAGAGTTCTAAAGGCAATGCAACCATACTTTAGCGAGAAATTTGCCAATACAATGAGTCTTCATGCCATGGGATTGGAGGCAAAAAAAGCTCTTGAGGATTCCAGGGAAAAAGTTGCAGGGCTGATAAGCGCCAAGCCTGAGGAAATAATATTTAATGGAAGCGCTACAGAATCAATAAATTTTGTGTTAAAGGGTGTTGCTTTTGCCAACAGAGACAAGGGAAAGCACATCATCACCTCTTCCATAGAGCATCATGCTGTCATAGAGACCTGCAAATGGCTGGAGAAACAAGGCTTTGAAATAACCTATCTGCCAGTTGACAAAGACGGCTTTGTCAATCTAATTCAATTGGAGAATGAGATAAGAAGCGACACTATTCTAGTTTCAATAATGCATGCCAACAATGAGATAGGAACAATAGAGCCCATAGGAGAAATAGGCAAGGTTTGTTCTAATCACGGGGTTTATTTTCATGCGGACACTGTTCAGAGTTTTGGCAAGATGCCCATTGACGTTAACAAGATGAACATTGATATGTTATCTGTTTCTGCCCACAAGTTTTATGGGCCAAAGGGTGTCGGAGCTACTTTTATAAAAAATGGGGTTAAGATAGAGCCGTTATTGCATGGCGGAGGGCATGAATTTGGCTTGAGATCTTCCACTGTGAACGTTCCCGGCATTGTCGGCTTGGCCAAGGCAGTTGAATTAAGAAAAAGGGAAATGAAATCTGAGGCGTCTGCGTTGGCAAAATTGAGGGACATGCTAATCAAGGGAACCTTGAATATAGAAGAATCTCACTTGAACGGCCACCCGAAAATAAGATTGCCCAACAATGCTAATTTCTGGTTTAGTTTTATTGAAGGAGAGGCTTTGGTTGTTGAATTAAGCTCTAAAGGCATTTATGGCTCTACGGGTTCTGCTTGTTCGTCATCAAATCTAGAGCCTTCTTACGTTTTGATGGCCATTGGTTTGAAGCATGAGCAAGCCCATGGCTCATTAAGACTGTCTTTGGGAAAGTACACGACTAAGGCTGACATAAATTACACGTTAGAAGTATTGCCTAAGGTCATCGAAAGACTGAGAAAGATATCGCCATTCAAAGGAAAGTGGGAATAATGAAGATAGTTAGCGCATGCCTAGCAGGAATAAAATGCAGATGGAACGGCGAAAATGACGTTAATGAGAAAATAAAAGAAATGGTTGAAAAGGGAGATGCTATTGCTGCTTGTCCAGAAGTTTTAGGTGGTTTGACAGTACCAAGGAAATCTGCCGGAATTTATGATGGACTTGGCGAAAATGTTTTAGGCAATAAAGCAACAGTGAGAACTATTGATGATGGCGAAGACTTAACTGAGCACTTTCTAAAAGGCGCCAATGAGTTTCTAAAAATAGCAAAATCCAAAAATATTAAAATCGCAATTCTCAGAACTCCAAACCCTTCTTGTGGATGCGGGAAAACTTGGCAACTAGATGATGAATTCGTAAATCATGTTGTAGATGGCGATGGCGTTACGACTGCTTTATTAAAGAAAAATGGAATAAAAGTTTATAATGAAGAGAACTTTAAGTGATGTAATGAAAACTCCAAGCTTGTATTCTAAAGAGGTTATGAAACACTTTAAAACTCCTAGGAATGTCGGCATTATTAAAGATGCAGACGGCGTGGGAAGGGTGGGGAATTTTCAGTGCGGAGACATTATGGAGCTTTACATAAAAGTTAAGAAAAACAAGAAGGGCAAGGAAATAATTTCTGATGTAAAATTTCAAACTTTTGGATGCGTAATTGCTTTGGCCGTTAGCAGCATGCTTACAGAGATTGCCAAAGGCAAAACCGTAGAAGAAGCTCTCAAAATAACAAATAAAGATATTCTTAAAAGGTCAGGCCCAGTGCCGCCAATAAAAGTACATTGCTCTTTTCTAGCTTCTGATGCCCTGAAAGAGTCTATTTACAGCTATCTTTCAAAAAATAAAAAACCGGTACCAGAAGAATTGCAAAAAGATCATGAAAGAATAGTAAGCACATTGAAACAAGTCGAAGAGAGACACAAGGAATTTACAGAATTCGAGGAAAAGATTCTTGAGAAATGAATACACTATCTTATATGAAATTTCACTATTGTTGGATTAAATAATGACAAATAAATTTATAAATCTCTATAACACTCATTATTTATGCCAAAAGTAATTCACGAAAAAGACAAGTGCATTGGTTGCGGCGCGTGCACAGCAGTTTGTCCTGATTTCTGGGAAATGGGAGACGATGGAAAGTCTGTTCTAAAAGGTGGTAAGAAGGCAGGAAAGAATTTTGAACTAACTGTCAAGGATGCTGCTTGCAACAAGGACGCGGAAAACGCGTGCCCAGTGCAATGCATACATGTTAAATGATTAAAAACCATCAATTCAATATAAAGATTTGTTAGTAAATTATTTAGTGATTAGATGAGTGATATAGAAATTAGAGTTTGCGTGAAACGAGCAGATAAATCCGAATCGTCGGCATCTTCTCCAACAATGGCAGTCTACAAACCTGAATCTCCAGGCATATATAAGCACCCTAGGAGAACTCTCGGTTATGTGTCGGAAGATGCAGATGGTTCAATTACGGTCGAGCGTACTGATGGAAAGAGAGTAAAACTGGTTTTACCATGAAAACTAAGGATAAAATAACAAAGAAAACAGTTTTGGGAGAGTTAATAGCAAAGCACCCTGAGACACAAGAAGTTTTCTTTGGGTATGGCTTGCCTTGCGCGATGTGCCACCTGGCTTCTGGGGAGACAGTTGGGCAGGCAGCAGAGTCGCATGGCGTGAAATTAGATAAGCTGCTCAAGGATTTGAACAAGTCAATAAAGAAGAAGTGATTATTTTAAGAATTTAATAGCGGTTATCTTACCGTTCCTTTCGTTTATCAGAATATGCGGAATTTTTATTTCTTTGCTCGTATTTACAAAATTCTTGACTAGTATAATAATTATTTAAATTGTTAAAATAAATGATAGATTATGAATGTGAAAGTTTATTCAACCTCATTTTGTTCTTATTGCAAGATGGCGAAGGAGTTTCTAAAGGACAAGAAAATACCATTTGAAGAGGTAAATGTTCAGGAAAACCCGGAAGCAGCCAGGCAGATGATTGAAAAGTCAGGGCAGGCGGGCGTCCCTGTGATAGAGATAGATGGACAGATGGTAATAGGCTTTAACGCAGAACAAATCAAAAAACTTCTAAAACTGGAACAATGAAAGGGATATACTGCCTTATGATATTCTTGAATAAAAACATAAGATAATAGGGAAAAGCTATTTCCCAAATAAACCGATTATAAGGTTGAAAACTTAGCTAACAAATAACTTTAAATAATTACGGAATTATTTTGTTTTAATGGATGAGGAAGAAATAGAGCCAAAGTTAAGCAGTGACGTGATGGCAAAGAAAAAAGATATGAAAATGCCTAAAATGAATATATGGATGATTTCTTCTATGGCACTAATAATAATTTTAGCAGCGGTTGTAATCTTTGGATCAAAATTATTCGGAACTACAACCAGCACTTCTAATCTTCTAAAGCCAGAAGAGGCTTCTCTCAAGGCTGTGAAGTTTATTAACGACAATCTGGTGCAGCCTAACACAACAGCATCGTTTGTTTCTGTTTCAGATGCTCAAGGCGTTTATAATGTTTCCGTCGATTACCAGGGAAGAAATGTTTCCGTTTACTTGACAAAAGATGGCTCATACATGTTTTTATCATCGCCGCTTGACATAACGCAAGCAATACCTCAACCAGAACAACAACAGCAACAACCTACAGAAACTCCAAAGGCAGCAAAGCCCACTGTTCAATTGTATGTGATGGCGTTCTGCCCTTACGGAATACAAGCAGAGGATGCGATGAAGCCAGTTGTTGATTTGTTGGGCAGCAAGGCAGACATACAGGTTCATTTCATAGCAAGCGTAGGAGGAACAACACCAGACAGCGTTAGTTCATTGCACGGACTAGTGGAGGCGCAGGAAGACTTGAGACAAGTGTGCATAATGAAGAACTATGACCAGAAAACTTACTGGAAGTATGTGACGACAATAAATGCAAACTGTTCAAGTAAGTACAGAGATGCTAGTTATGATGCATGCTGGAAAGATGCGGCAACTAAGGCTGGTATAGACGCTTCAAAGATAGATACCTGTTCAAAAGGGTCAGAGGGGATAAACTTGCTAAAGGCAGATGGAGCCCTTACAACACAGTACGGCGTGTCAGGTTCGCCAACCTTGATAATCAATGGCGTGAAATATAATGGCGGAAGAACTCCAGATGCTTACAAAGAAGGCATTTGTGCGGCATTTAATACAGAACCAGCAGAATGCTCTCAGAATCTTAGCGTTACAGGTGCTGCATCCAGTGGAAATTGTTAATTCTTTTATTTTTAATTTCCCTTATTTTTATATTGTTTAAAGGTAAGTATTTTTATGGACATAAATAAAATAAGAGAAGATTTTCCAATACTTCAGAAAAAGGTTGACGGCAAGCCTTTCATTTATCTAGACTCAGCGTGCACAACGCTAAAGCCAAAAAAGGTAATCGACGCTATCTTAGGCTATTACACCGAATACACCGGTTGCGCTGGCCGCTCTGTCCACAAGTTTGCCACAAGGACAACAGAGGAATTTGAGAAGGCAAGAGAAAAGATTGCCAAATTTATTAATGCAAAAAGAGCTGAAGAAATAATTTGGACAAGGAACACGACCGAAGCTATAAATCTGGTTGCTCATAGCTTTAAATTCGATAAAGGAGACAAAGTTATAACTACCAATTTAGAACACACATCCGGCTTGCTGCCTTGGCAATTGAAGGCTCAGAGAGGGGAAATAGTTTTAGACTTTGTTCTTTGCGATAACGACGGCGAGTTTAAAGTAGAAGATTTTAAAAATAAGATTGATAAAAAAACCAGGCTTGTTTCGATTATTCACGCTTCCAATGTCACAGGAACAAAGGCTCCTTTGGAAGAGATAATAAAGATAGCTCATGACAACGGTTCTTTGGTTTTGGTGGACGGAGCTCAATCAGTACCTCATTATCCTATAGATGTTAGGAAATTAGATATTGATTTTCTCTGCTTTAGCGGTCATAAGATGTGCGGACCGACAGGTATAGGTTGCCTTTATGGCAAGTATGATTTGTTAAAGGAATTTCAACCTTTCATTGCGGGTGGAGAAACCGTAAAAGATATCGATTTGAAAACTTGCACTCTTGAAGATTTACCGCAAAGGCTAGAAGGCGGGATACAACACTATGCAGGCGGTATAGGTTTGGGAGCTGCTGTTGATTATTTATCATCAATAGGAATGAAGAACATCGAAACTTATGAGAAAGAATTGGCTCAGCCTTTAATAGATGGACTGCTTTCCATTCCAGGAATAGATTTGATAGGCCCTAAGGATTATAAGAAAAAAGGAGCATTGGCAGCCTTCAATATCAAGGGCATGGAACCGCATGACATAGCTATAATGTTGGACGAGCAGAACATATTTGTCAGGTCTGGCATGCATTGCGCGTATCCCATACACAAGTTCCTGCATGACCCAAAAGGTTCTGTCAGGGCATCCTTATATTTCTACAACACAAAAGAAGAGGTTAAGACATTTATAGAAAAGCTAAATGACATTGCAAAGACATTCGGTTGATTAAATGAACGCCAGGCAATTCCTCAAACCAGATTGGAAGAGATTGTTAGTTTTCATTTTCCTGCCGATAGTCGTAGGCTTTGTAACCGAAATTTTTCTGTTCAATTTCCAGTTGAGCCAACTCGGTATAAACATCATCTCGATTGTGTTTCATCCGTTTTTGAATGTAATTGTCTTGTTTTTGCCCAGTGTGTTTTTTACCGTTGAGCAGGCCAATGCCAAAACCATAATAGTAGCAACAGCGTCCATCTTTGATTCCCTCTACCTGTATGTACTCTCCTGTTTTATAGTATGGATTTATAATAATATCAGGAAGAAAAAGTGATCACATGGTCATATGCATTGTTGCATTGGTAGTCTTCAGTTTTTTAAGCATCGTAAGCTCCAGATACCGGCCTCTTGCGCGTGACGCGTTCAAGTGTGTTTATCGCATGGCGACCTTCAGGCCTTGCGACGTTCAACTCGAGACCAAGATCAAAACAAAAATAACATCTAAACTAATGATAGTGCCGTCTCTGGCAAGATTCTTTTACAAGCACTTCAAGCCTATATCATGGGCATTCACGCTGAGCTTTTTCGCCAGCCTTGCCTACTCTGCCTATGGCATTTATAACCTCATAGTCTTTGGAAGCTGCGATCCAAGCTCCGCTTCCTGCGAGCTGAGGTCGCTTCTTTATTTCATTTCCTGTTACGAAGCAGAAACCGTGGCCCTGATAGTTGTTGTGTCAATCATACTTTTCATCTATTTTTATTTTAAGAAGAAGAATATTAGGATAGTGATAAAATGATAGAGATAACTGACAAAGAGTTTCATGAAAAGGTCTTGAAAAGGTCGTTGAAAACGCCTGTCGTGGTTGATTTCTGGGCTAGTTGGTGCATGCCCTGCAAAATCCTAGGGCCAATATTAGAAAGACTGGAGAAAGAATACAAGAATAAGTTTGTTCTAGCAAAGATAAGCATAGAAGAAAATAAGGAAACAGCAAAAACCTATGGGGTGATGAGCATACCGTCTGTCAAGATGATTAAGAATGGGAAGATGGTCGCAGAATTTGCAGGGGCATTGCCAGAAGAAGTGGTAAGAGAATGGCTAGACAGAAATCTTTGAGTCTATTATTTGCTTGAAATCGGAGAAAGGTTGGGCGCCCACAATCTTTTCATATCCCTTCTCATCGTTTCCGATAAAGAAGGTCGGAGTCCCTGAAACTCCCAAGGCATTGCCATCATTCAAATCATTTTCAACACTCTTTTCATACTTATCAGAGCCTAAGCACTGGTTGAATTGGCTAAGGTTTAAGTTTAGATCAACAGCATATTTCTTCAAGTCAGTGCTCGTCAGAGCATCATATTTTTTAAAAAGAAGTTGGTGATATTCCCAGAACTTGCCTTGTTCCTGGGCGCATTTAGCTGCCAGTGCCGCTTCCTTAGAGTCAGTGTGCAAAGGAAAGTTCCTAAAAACGAGCTTTACTTTTCCAGTGTTTACATAATCTTCTATTACTTTTGGTATAGGTGCTTCCCATGTGGGGTCTCCCTCTTTTAGTCTTGAAATCACTTCTTGGTTTGTTCCTTCAGAAGCTTGACAATAAGGACACTCATAATCAGAGAACTCGATTACGTATACAGTTGCATTCTCGTTACCTAGAACAGAACTATAGTTAGATATATACTCTACTTTACCGTTTGGATTGCTTGCGAAGAATAGCCTGTATCCTATTATTGCACCTATTATAATTATAGCCACAGCGAATGCTATGATGATCTTTGTTTTCTTTATGACTATGATATTCTCTTCTGATTTAGGTTTCTCTGCAGCTTCTACAGGCTTGTTTTCCTCGTCCATAAAAATCATTAATTGGTAATTTATTTAAAGTTTAATATTAGCTGTTTATTTATGTTCAAATTTCTAATTTATACACATGAAGCTAGGATTGTTCAGCAACAACGAACCCTTTTACAAAAAGGAGACGAAGAAGATAATAGACGTTCTGAAAAGATATAACTTGGATTTTGAGTTTTACGATAAAGTAAAAAAGGTAAAATGCGATGTTCTGATAGTTGTCGGCGGCGATGGGACAGTTTTGAAAGTTGTCAGAGAACTGAAAAAACAAATACCGCTTCTAGGCGTTAGCAAAGAGGGAAGGTTCCTGCCGGAAATAGAGTTTGACGAGTTCGAGATTTCACTGAAAAAACTTCTAAAAAGAGATTATAAGATAGAGGAAAGGATGAGGTTGACTTGCGAGGTGGATGGTCTAAAGCTTCCAAGCGCGCTGAATGATATAGTTATAACAAACTCCAAGGGCGGAGGTGTGATTAGGTACTCTTTGAAGATTGACGACAAACTTGTCTGGAGGGACAGCGGAGATGGCGTCATTGTTTCCACGCCAACCGGTTCCACTGCCTATTCTCTGTCAGCAGGAGGACCTATAGTTATTGAAAACGCAGATACGATTTCAATAGTTCCTATCTGTTCCATAAGTAATAATAAACCTTTGATAGTCAATGACAGCAGTGTAATCACTGTAAATGATATTTTCTCGAGTGTTGGTTGCGATATTGTCATAGACGGCCAATATAGGGTTAAGGTGAACAAAAAAATCTTAAGAATAAGAAAAGTAAAGAATCCTGCTCTATTCATCAGATTCAGCGATAAGTATCTAAAGATATTTGGAAAGTTAAGAGAAAAGGCGGAGAGGGTGATACTGCCTAAGGATGCCCCGCCTTCTGCCAAGTTCATTTTCAAACTCTTAAGTTATGAGGGAGCATTGACACAAAAGGAAATAATAGCCGAAACCGAGCTGCCTGGCAGAACAGTGAGAAATGCTTTGGATTATTTGATATGCAACGAGATAATACAAAAAAGAATAATACTAAAAGACACCAGACAGGCCATTTATTTCATTTCTGAGTAGAGTTCGTTTTATTTTGGAAGTCCTTTTGATTCCTAGGCAATTTTGGCACTAAATTCTGTTCAGGCAAAAAAATACCGAACTTGCGAACAGCAGAAAAAATTTCCTCTTTCCATTCCGAGGTAAACATGCTCTTACAATTCTTAATTGGGTGATGAAATGAAACTTGCTATCGCTACTGAGGAAGAAATCCTAAGGGGAGAGTCGACAGACCAATACTTTTTAACTGCAATGAATATTTTGGAAAGAAAAAATTACAATCCGCATGTTGTGATGGAAGCCACTGTAAAAAGTTTTCCTGATGCAAGATACAAGTTCGGCGTGATGAGCGGGATTGATGATGTGGCGCACTTGCTAGAAGGCAAACCTGTTAATGTTTATTCCATGAGAGACGGGGACGTATTCTTTCTCAACGAGCCTGTTCTGCAGATAGAAGGTGATTATAGAGATTTTGGAGTTTATGAGAATTCTATATTAGGCCTTATTTCAAAACCTTCTGGCATAGCTACCAAGGCAGCCAGGGTGAGGATAGCTGCCGGCAACAAGGACCTGATGAGTTTTGGAACCAGAAGAGTTGCTCCTCAGGATGTCATAATGTCTGAAAGAGCTGCACTTACAGGAGGCTTTGATTCGACTTCCAATGTTCTGGCTGCTAAAAAACTTGGCGTAAGGGCAGTGGGGACAATGCCCCACATTTTGTTGTTGAGTTATTCCAATGGTTTTGGAGACTGCGAATCGGCTTTCAAAGCCTTTGACGAAGAGGCAGAAAAAGAAATACCGAGGATAGCCTTGGTTGACACTTATGGCTCTCCAAAAGAGGAGACCCTCAAAGCCTTGAAGGTCATGGGGAAAAATCTGCAAGGGATAAGAGTTGATTCTGGAGAGCTGAAAAAAATAGGCAACGAACTGAGATGGGAACTGGACATAAGGGGAAGAAAAGACGTCAAACTTTTTGCAAGCGGCGGTTTGGACGAATACAGCGTAAAAGAAATAGCGGAAGTTTATGATGGCTTTGGTGTTGGCACTAGAATCGCAGACGCGCCTACTTTGGACTTTGCGCTAAAGGGTATAGAGATAAATGGCGAACCTAAGGCAAAGGTAGGAAATTATTCTGGAGCAAAATCCGTTTATAGAAATGATTTCTTTGACACCGTAAAACTAAGAAAGGCCGCTGCCCCAGAAGGCCACGAACCAATGCTCAAACCATTGATAATAAACGGAAAGATTGTGAGAAAAGACGAACACGTGTATGATGCTAGGAAAAGATTTCTTGAAAACTTGGAAAGGATGCCGCAGTCTTTGAAAGATCTTGGCGGCACCTACGAGAATAGGGTAAAATATGTGGGGGGTGAGTGAATGAAAGAAGCTGTTTTAGTAATCGATATGTTGAACGACTTTGTCAACGGCAGTCTAAAGTGCGAGAGAGCTCAGCTAATAATTCCGAACATGCGGAAATTGAGTTCAGCTGCTAGAAAAAACGAAATTGGCGTCATTTATCTGAATGATGCGCACTTCAGGTCCGACTATGAGAACAAGAGATGGGGAATTCATGCGTTGAAGGGAACAAAGGGAGCGGAGGTTATAGAAGAGCTCAGGCCTAGGAAGACTGATTATGTGATCGAGAAGAGAACTTACAGCGGTTTTCACGAGACTGACTTGGACTCTTTGCTGAAAAGTTTAAAAGTTGAGACACTCTATTTAACAGGTTTGCACACGAACGTTTGCGCTAGGCACACTTCAGCGGATGCTTTTTTCAGAGGCTATAATGTTGTTGCGGTTGAGGATGGGTTGCAAGCATTCACAGAGAAGGATCACAGAGATGGCCTGGAATATTTGAAGTTTGCCTATGCGGCTGGGGTGAAGAAGACCGACGAAATTATAAAGAAATGGGAGGTTGAGAAAAATGCTAGACCTTCCTAAGCTTGATTTAAAAAAAACGGAGAAAAGCATAGAAGATTTTATCAGAGAATCCGTGGAAAAAAGCAACAGAAAAGGGGCTGTTCTTGGAATCAGCGGCGGTCTCGATTCTGCATGCGTTGCCTCCTTGTCTTCTAGGGCGATTGGGCCTGAAAATGTCTTAGGAGTTTTAATGCCTGATGGAGAGCATGATGCAGAAGATGCATTTGCAGTTGTAAAGAGCCTTAAGATAAAATATGAATTTAGGCCGATTGGTCCCATTGTAAGCGCCTTTAGAGAAGTCTTGAAAATTGAAGACGATGAAAAATTGGGGATGGGGAATATCAAAGCAAGAATTAGAATGACAGGACTTTACTACGATGCCTGCAAAGAAGAAAGGCTTGTTCTAGGAACAGGAAACAAATCAGAAAGCCTTGTCGGTTATTTCACCAAGTGGGGAGACGGCGGAGTTGACACATTACCAATAGGAAATTTATACAAGACCCACGTCAGGAACTTGTCAAGAGAGATAGGAGTTCCAGAAAAAATAGTGAGCAAACCCTCTTCCCCGGATCTTTGGAAAGGACAGACAGCAGAAGGTGAGCTGGGAATCAAATATGAAACATTGGACAATATCCTGTACAACTTGGTTGACAAGGGCTTGCCAATCGAAGAAATCGATTACGATAGAAAGACTGTTGAGTATGTTGATAGCTTAGTTAAAAGAAGCTCTCACAAAAGAGACCCTCTTCCAAAAGCTGAGGTGATCTATTGTGAAAGATAATGATTTGCATGGGATATGGGCTGTCGGAAAATCCGGAGTCGAGGACATAAGAAAGTCTATGGAAAAGGCAGGCTTGGTTTTAAATCCAAAAGATCCTGACATAGTTGTAGTTTTGGGAGGCGACGGCAGCATATTGAGAGCTAACAGGGAATTCCCAAATTCGAGCGTTCTGCCTGTTATAAAAGAAAGTTTTGGCGGCTTGGCGGATTTAAGACACAGCCAGTTTGATTACGCGCTTGAGAAGGTTAGAAAAGGCGAATACAAGATTGAGGAAGTGATGAGAGTAGAGGCCCAGTACAAGGATTTCAAGGTTTGGGCGATGAATGAGGTTGCCATCTGCAGGGATGATGAACAGTGCAATAGAATGAGAGTGTTTTCTGATGGCAAAGACTTGTATGAAAAGGAATTGATTGGAGACGGTGTATTAGCTTCTACGGCCTCTGGTTCTACTGGATACTGCTATGCTGCTGGTGGCGAGGTTCTAGGCAAGACAGAAAGGAAATTTGAGATCGTTCCTCTTTATTGCAACTATATGGGAAACGACATTGTTAACAGTAGAAAAGTGCTGACTAGGGTGACAGGAGGCAATGTATTTGCTGAAGGCAAAGAAGTTATCATTGCCTACAATAAAAGAATTAGAAACAAGATTGTTCCGGATAGCATGCAAAATGAAAGAAGATATTTTGATTTTGATGTGGGCGATGAGATTATAATTAGAGGTGCAAAGGAAAATAGTAGGTTTGTAAAGATTTTATAACAGAATAAAATAAACTAACTATGATTATGAATTCTAGTCAGAAATTAATTATAATTCAAGTTGAAAAATTATAGGTCATATTCTATGTTCATGAGAGGTTCCTCTATATATCCAGTCCTTCTTAACTTTTTTATGTTCTTCTTTAAGTTTAGCAAGCAAAGGAGCGTATTCAGGACATTCATTTGTTAATTTTTGTATTTCTTTTATCGCTATTTCATACTGCTCTGGTGGACTTAAACCTCTTTCAACACCCATTTTATCACAAAATAAATTATCAAATGAAATATTAAAATATATCATTTTACAAGACTTTAGACATCTTATAAATATGGTGGTTTTCTAAACATGATTATAAAGTATAATTCTGATTGTAAGCATAATTAAGTTTAAATCTTTAAGTTTTCATTTATTCATTGATCAAGTTATGAGTGCACCAGCAAAATATTTAATGGATTATAAACAATTTTTAGCGACTCTTTACAATATGAACACTGGCGAAAAGGTAGACGTTATATATGTACCTTTTGTAAACTCTAAGGGTGAATCTAAACCTGGTTTGGGTCCTATTTATTTAGTTAGAGTTTCTGAAGACAAAAGAAAGAAATTACTAGGATTACAAAACAAAAGAGGATTCTTTTTTAATATCAATAAAACCGATGGAGATGATATGTCACGTGTTATAGTTTCTAATGTACCAGCAAATGATAGAGGTCTTGAAATTTTAGCTGAAATAGACGATATTTTCGGTTTTCAGAAATATGAACCAGACCCACCTGGAGGATGTGGAACAGGTTAGTTAGATAGCAATCTTTTCAATAGAGCTAATAAAAATAATGTTATGAAATATGATTATTTCTGTCAGCATATTTTCAATTTAGAATATGTGTAGTTAAGTTTAAATGTTTATTACTATATAATAGTAATATGATAGATGCAGCGAAGATAATTGAAGATTATAATAAGAAGCACTATAAAGGATGGCATATGATAGCCAACACTTCTTCAAACTGTGTAAAAGAAAAAGATGTTCACGATGTTACATTAAAATATATTTCTAATTGTGATAAAAATGGTCATGATACCACGACTTATAGTTGGGTTTTTCCTAATGGTATTAGATATGATAGTAATGATATAAAAATTGTTGTTGATAAAAATGGAAAAAAACATGATTGGTTTGAAAAAGAAAATGAAAGATATGTAAACTTTCTTCAAGAAATGAGAGAAAGGGGCTATAGAACTTTTAGAGGAGATCGTAATGGACATTTATTAAGTGATGACATGTATTTTTATAGAAAAAAAGGCTTAAGTAGAATTCTTCCTGAGAAATTTTTAAAATTTGCTTTTGGTTGGCTTGATTTTGTGCAACCTGAAAAGAAGATACCCGAATTCTTACGAGGGGAAAAAGTTGGTAAATGCGATGCTTATGAATGCTCTATTCAAGATGTAGAATCAGATTCAAAAGAATCTATGAAGAGAATGGGAAGGAGAATTAAATTTGTAGATGACGTTCTAGGTACAGAAACTATCGGAGGAGCTCTTCAAAATTATTGGAGAGTAGATGATGAGACAGCAAAACAAAGAAAAAAAGAATTAAAAGAGACATTTGGATCTCCTTTAGATTTTGTGTGGAAGTTCGATTAAAATAATAAATTTAAAATCCTTAAATCCTACTTCTTCTATATTATAAACAGTTATAACTATTATTGTGACTTTTATGAAATATGCTGATAGAACAGAGTTTATGAAAGCGTCTGAGATAAGAGAGCTGCTGAAACTAACAGAGAATCCTGACATCATTTCTTTCGGAGGCGGCATGCCTAGTCCGCATGCATTTCCCATCAAGATTGTTGAGAGGATAGTAAAAAAGGTTCTGGAAAAGAACGGTGCTCAAGCCTTGCAGTACGGACCAACCGAGGGTATAACTCCCTTAAGGGAAGCATTAATAAAAAGAATGGAAAAGACAAGAGGCATAAAATGCAACCTAAATCAGATAATTATAACAACAGGTTCCCAACAAGTCTTGGACTTGGTTCCGAAAATTCTCATAAATCCTGGAGATTGCATTGCCGTCGAGTGCCCTACCTATGTTGGAGCTCTAACAGCTTTCAATTGCTATCAGCCGAACTACATACCGGTTCATGTGGATGAAAACGGGATGAAGACCAATGAGCTGGAAGAGAAGATAAAGGCAAACAGAAACAAGGCGATAAAGTTCATTTACACCATCCCCATATTCCAAAATCCTTCTGGCGCCACGCTATCATTGGAAAGAAAGAGGCATCTTTTGGAAATAGCAAATGCTTATGACATCCTTATTCTAGAGGACGAGGCTTATTCAGAACTGGAATACTCTAAGATAAGATTGCCTTCGCTGAAGAGCATGGACAAAAATGAAAAAGTGATTTACACGCATACGTTGTCAAAGGTTCTTTCCCCCGGTTTCAGGTTGGGTTGGCTGATAGCAAACGAGGAAATAGCAAGAAAAATGGCGATAGCAAAACAGGGGGTGGATTTGTGCACCAACATGCTTGTTCAGTTCATAGCAGAAGAGTACATAAAATCAGGCTGCATAGACAAGCAGATTCCCAAGATAAGGAAAATGTACAAGAGGAAGAGAGATATCATGCTTGAGGCTTTAGAAAGACACTTTCCTGATGGCTCTTGCTGGAATAAGCCCGAGGGCGGAATGTTCATCTGGGTTTCCTTGCCTGAGAAAATAGACACAAAGGAAATGTTCTTGGACGCTATCAAAGCCAAGGTCGCCTATGTCAATGGATCTGCTTTCTGCATTGATGGATGCAGTAGGAATTGCATGAGGTTGAACTTTAGCAACACCGACGACAATAAGATAGAGGAAGGCATCAGAAGACTTGCCAAAATAATAAAGGAAAGATTATAATTGATATGTTGAGAGTTCGAATCTCTCTAGGTTCACATTCATGCTCTTAGAACTGATATGTATCTATTCCTACTATCAGGAAAGATTATAACTGCATTACCTTTTTCTGTTTTAGCTATACTCTTTGCCGCAGCAAAATCTGCTCCCGCTGAAATCCCAACATCATGACTATAAATGTTATAAAGTTCTTTAGCTGCATTTATGGCGTCTATTTCTTTAATTCTTATTCTTTTATCTACAAGATTTTTGTTATACAATGATAAAGGTACTGTGCTAACGTCTTCATCGTCTACACCTGGATACTTATACGCTATATCTGGTAGTACTCGATAGATAATAGTTTTCGGATTAACCTTTTTTAGTGCAGCACCAACACCTGAAAGAGTACTACCTGTTGAAACAGATGCAAGATAAATATCTATAGAACCTCCAAAGAGTACACTAAATTGTTTGTTGATTTCAAGTCCTAGGTTAAAATTGGAAGCTAAAGAACTTTTATTAGTAACCTGTTTGGTCCAGAACCATTTGCCTGGCTCTTTATTCATTATATCTTTTATTATTTTTTCACCATCACTATACCAGCCATTGACTTCTATTAATTCTGCACCATAACCTCTTATCATTTTCTTTGATTCTTCGGTAGCATCTTTTAAAGTGATTATGGTTACAGGATGATTTAGTTCTCCACCTCTCAGTGCTAAAGCTATTCCTGTGTTTCCAGAGCTTATTTCAATTAGATTCATATTATGTTTTAATTCACCTGTAATAGTCGCATCTTCCAGAATTCTAGAAATAGTTCTATATTTTATGCTACCTGATGGGTTTCTATTCTCGAGTTTTGCATAAATTGTTAAAGAGTCAATAGTTGTTAGTCTTACTAGAGGCGTACTCTCTTTTTCTAAACTAGCCTTAGAATTCATTTTCCCACTATAAGAATTAGTTCTGAATAATATATTCTTTTGTTAGATTAGTGATAACTTATTTTATTCTCATTCGATGTTCTTGACATCTTCTTCGGAGGGATGAGACATATTGATAAGGATTTAAAGATTGTTAATATATTTAATTTATGCCAGATGCACCTTGTGATTGGAAGCCGTGTGGACTTTTAACATCTATGCAAAGAAATGAAGTTTCTACAACTGTATACGAGGCAAATATCTGTAATAAAAACTGCGGTGGTAATTGCGAATATAAAAGGGTATATGCAGAAGCTATGGGTGCTTTGGAAACCCTTAAAACAAGAGCAGATACACTTAAAGAAGTTATTAGAAGTAATTCAGGTTCTCCTATTTTATGATATTTATGACAATTCTTGATACAACTTCTTCTAAAGAAGTTGTTTCGAATCCCTCTGGGCCATCTCAAACATAAATTAAAACCAAATAATTTTATATAAAGGCCATAGATATTAATTATATGCACAAAGTTTTGCTTGACAAGGGAAAAGTTCTTCTTCTAGGCAATGAAGCCATAGTCAGAGGAGCTCTAGAGTCTGGAATAGGCCTAGCGTCCACTTACCCAGGAACACCGTCTTCTGAGATTGGCGACACATACGCGGAGATAGCAAAGGATGCTGGCATTTATTTTGAATACTCGACTAACGAGAAGGTCGCCTTGGAAGTAGCCGCGGGCGCTGCTTTGTCTGGCGTAAGGTCAATGACTTTTTTCAAGCACTTCGGTTTGAATGTTGCCTGCGACAGCTTATTCCCATTAGCTTATTCAAAAATAAAAGCAGGAATGGTCATTATCATAGCAGATGACCCGCAAGGTTGGAGCTCTGGCCAATCTGAGGAAGATACAAGGCCTTTTGCGAGAATAGCTCACTTGCCAATGCTCGAGCCTTCTAATGCTCAGGAGTGCAAGGATTTTGTCAAGAAGGCTTATGAGCTATCAGAAAAATTCCAGTTGCCATTCTTGATAAGAACCACCACTCGTGTGAACCACATGAGAAGCATTGTAAACTTGAGCAATATTGTCAAGGGCAACACAAAGGGAAAATTCGTAAAGGACATAGCCTTTAGGAACTTTCCTCCTCAAGTGATTAAAACCCATGAGGAATTGCATAAAAAATTAGAGAAGCTAAAAGAAGTTTCTGAAAATTCAAACATGAACTTTATTGCCGATAAGAACCTAAAAGGCAATACAGGGATAATAGTCACTGGCATATCGTTTGACTATGCTATGGATGCGATGGATGATTTGAATATCAAACTGCCGGTGTTAAGAATCGGCTTTACGCATCCCATGCCTGACAACCTGATTAAGAGTTTCATCAAGAAATTCAAAAAAGTTCTTGTTGTCGAAGAGCTGGAGCCGATAGTCGAAAATCATGTTAAGATGCTTGCCAAGGAGGCAAATCCGAAATTAAAAGTTTTAGGAAAAGGTTACTTTTCCTGTGCCGGCGAATACAATGAAGAGATCGTGCTGAATGTTCTAAGCCAGATAACAGGAAAGAAGTATGATTTTGATCTAGCCGCCCATAAGAAAAAATACCTGAAAATAAAAGAACCTAAAAGGCTTCCTATCTTATGCCCAGGCTGCCCTCACAGAGCCACTTTCTACGCGGCTAAGGCGGCGACTAAAGGAGCGGACGTTGTTTATGCAGGCGACGTTGGCTGTTACATATTAGGCGTTTTCAAGCCATTTGAGACTCAGGACTTTATTTTTTCAATGGGAGCCAGCGAGGGGGTGGGTCACGGCATAAGGAAAACAACTGACCAGAAGGTTATATCTTTCATGGGCGATTCGACCTTCTTCCACTCGGGAATGCCTGGCATGGTTAACACGGTTTTCAACAAGTCGAACCCTCTGATAATTATTATGGACAATAGGATAACTGCCATGACAGGCCATCAGCCAAATCCTGGAACCGGAAAAAATGCAATGGGAGAGGAATGCAAGGAGGTTGCCATAGATGAGGTCGCAAGGGCCTTAGGCGTGGAAGATGTCAGAGTCGTTGACCCGTTTAATGTTAATCTGATGATAAGCACGATAAGAGAACTTTTGCAAAAGGATAAGGTTTCAGTCATAATTGCCAAGAGAGAGTGTCAGTTGTTGGCAATGAGGAAGAAAAAAGCAGAAGGAATAAAGACTGCTAAATTCGAGATAGATCAAAACGCTTGTAAAAAAGTTGGAGTGTGCTTGCATGAATTGGCCTGTCCAGCAATAAGTGAAGAGAATGGAGTATACAAAATAGACAAGAACATATGCACGGGTTGCGCAGTCTGTGCCCAGATTTGCCCTAACAAGGCAATACATGTGGTGAAAGAAGAATGAAAGAATTCAACATCATTGTGGTAGGAGTTGGAGGTCAAGGAGCATTAACACTAGGAATGATAATAGCCGAGGCCGCATTAAAGCAAGGCTATGACGTTAGGACAACTGAGTTGCACGGTTTAGCACAGAGGGGAGGAAGCATACCCATTCACATAAGGTTCGGAGAAAAGATGTACACACCCTTAGTTTTGGAGGGAGAGGCAGACTTGATAATAGCCCTAGAGCCGCTAGAAGCTTTGAGAATAACCTATTTTGGTTCTAAAAAACATAAGACAACATTTCTAATTGATAATTACAGAATACCTCCAGTTACAGTCTCTGCTTTTGGTGAACAATATCCAAGCATGGATGAAATTGTCAACCATATAAAACCATTTGCAGATAAAATCATAACCTTAGATGCTTCAAAGTTAGTTGAAAGAGAAATAGGCTCTGTTTTGACTTCAAACATTTTCATTTTAGGTTATGCTGTTTCAAAAAACCTAATTCCAATAAGGGAAGAATTTATACTTGAAGCTTTGAAAGAAAATGTTCCTGAAAAGTTTTTTGACCTTAATAAAAAAGTCTTTGAAATGGGAAAGAAACATAAGAACTAACCTTTATTAGCAAGAATTTTGAACTATTAATATGAAAAATTATATCTTATTTTTTATATTTTTATTTGTTATTTTTCTGTTTTTAACAAAATTATCATTAAGTTGTATTACAGTACCTGTTTATGACGGATCTCCTGATGGCACATGCTGTGACGGACAAGGTATATTTGATAATGATGAAGATTGTGGATTTTGCGTAGAAAATAACAATGAAGCTTATTGCGGCCAGTGTTTTGGTGAAATTCTTGTTACTGGACCCTTTAAATGCGATGAATATTGGTCGTCTAAATGCTGTTGCAATGGGACCGAGTCATTAACCTGTGTACCTATACCTAACGCTGATGAAAGAATTTGGGGAGATATTGATTGCGGAAGATTAAATGCAATGGTTGATTGTAATGGTGTTGTTAACAGTCACTTTATCTGTAACAATACCTACTATCCTTCTGCTCCTAAATGCACGTTAATGAAACCAACAATAAACAGCTATTCAGTTTCTAAAACAAACATAAATATAAATGACAATTTTTCTATAACTGTTAACAGCAACTGTCCAAACGGCTTACCAGGAAAATGCTTGCTAGAATGCATAGTTATGCATCCGGATGGACACAAAATTTATCTTAATAGCTGGGATGTTGCTGGTTATGTTACATTGCCAGACGTAACGTGTGATAAAATAGGTAATTATATTGTGGATAGTTGTGGAATTTTTACCGATTTTGTTGAGCATGACGGTTGGGGAAGTTTAGACGATGATAATACCACAATCAGCTGCCTATCAGTTCCGGATTCTGAAAGTCCAACTTATGGTTCTAATAATGATGACACAAATTCTAATCCTATAAATTCTGGAACAAAAGTAAATGTCTATGCTAAATGGGAGGATAACTATGGGTTAGGCAAGGCTATAATAAAGACAAACATGACGGGAAATTGGGAAAATTATACATTATGCTATTTGTCAGATAATTCTTCTTGGTGTAATAAAACAATAGATACCACGGGATACTCAGGAATAATATGTTGGAATCAATGGGCTAACGACACTTCTAGCAATTGGAACACTACTATGCCCGTCCATTGCTTTAATGTTACTCAATTGCCTGATAACGCACCGCCTGCCTATAGTTATGATAAAGACGACAGTAAGAACCCTGTAAATGAGGGGTCTATAGTCAGCGTTTCTGTTCTTTGGCAAGATGCGCATAGCGGAAACACATTGAGTAAAGGCATATTAAAGCATAATATTTCAGGTTCTTGGAAAGATAACAATACTATAACTTTTACATCAGATACTCAGTGGTTTAATACTACTATTGATACAAAAGGATTTTCTGGGGTTGCCTGTTGGATTCAAACAGCAAATGATACATCAAATAACATTAACAATGTCATGCCATTTCATTGTTTTAGCGTTACAACATCTTCAGAAGCAACATCAATAACCGATGCAGAGTCTGCACTACAATCTATCAGACAGAGTATCAGTAGCTCATCCGCAGAATTTTCATTGAAAGTGCTTACCTTAGCTTTTGAATTCCTTGGTATAGTAATATTAGTAATTTTACTTGTTCTTGTAGTTCAACAGATAGTTCAATCTCATTGATAAGGATATGTTTATATACCAGTTTAATGATAAAATTTAATATGAAAATCAGAAACAAAGAAATCTGGGTAATTTTAATTTCAGCTATAATTATGGCTTCAGTTCTTGGATACACTGTTAAAGCAGCGAATAGAACAGTTACAGTTGCCATGAATTTTAAAGATATTCTAATCACAAAAGACCAATATCAAAAGCTTGGAGCAGAAACTTTTTCAACTGACTTTTTATTGCCAAGTGAAAATTGTGATAATCCTGAATATACTTTTGTGAATTACTGCAGTTACGTTTATAAACAAGGCATTGATGGAAGAGCAGACATAAACAAAGATGGAAAAATAGATAGCAATGATTTGTTTCCCATGAAAAAAGTTTTTGGCTGCAAAAGTGGGGAAGCGTGTTGGAGTAGACCGGTTGAAGATTGTTTTTTCACTATATCAGGTCGTAAATTCAAGGATCCAAATCGAGATTGCAAAATGGCAATAGATGATCTTAACTTAATTACAGATCCAAAAAACTATAATAAAAATAATACAAATGCATTGTCAGGCGCATGTGAAAATGATGACATATGTCAAGCAGATGTAAATCAGGATGGCTTTGTAGACCTTATTGACGTGGCAATTCTTTCACCAAGAATAGGTCAAACAGCTGACAGCTTTGAAAGGCTTGTGGAACGTGCATCATATTTAGATTTGAATGGTAACAATGTGATTGATTTATTTGATATTATGCCAATTGCAATAAATTATGGTGCAGACGCAATTGAACAAAGATGTTCAAAAACAAGCGTAACGCATGTTAGCGGCAGACTGTATAGATTAAATATAGCCGGAGTAGGCATATCTTCAGTCATGGTAATAGCTCAATGCGCAGTTTAAGTTTAGCTGAAAATAGAAGATAAACATGAAAAAAAAACTAGTATTTGTTTTAATCCTTTTTTTATTTTTTTCTACTCATTTAGTTAGTGCATCGACTAAATGTCGTTACTATTTGGATGGAGTTTGCCAATCCGAAGGAGAATACATAACAAATTATATAGAAGAGATCAGTCCTTCTCTTCCGGAAAAAATAGTCACAGAAGTTAACGGACCCTCCTTGGATTCTTTTAATTTTGTTATTATGATATTCCAGTTAATTGGAATAATAGTCTTATTTGCTTTGCTAATCATGATAATTCAAGAATTGATAAAACCTAATAAAAAGAGACCCAGAAGAAGAAAATAGTCAATCCGAGAACTTACGCAAACTATTCTACTTTTATTCTAATCGAGCTCTCCCAAATTCCATGAAGATTGCAATACCCCAAAACAGTCAAATTTGCTGTTTTCTCCAGTTTCATTCTGAGCTTAACCTTAGGCTCTGCAAACGTTGGGCCAAAATCAAAAGTAGCAATATGAACAGGGTTAAATGCTCTCTCTTCAATTTCAACAAAGGCCTCAATCCATTTTATATGGTGTTCAATAGTGTTTGGATGGGGAACCTTTTCTCCAATGCTTATCATGACTTCGAATTCCTCGCTAACCTTAACTTTTTCAGGAGCTTTTATGTTGGGCGTATGTTTCTCTTTTAACGCGTTCTCTAATTCATCATTTTTAGCATAAACCTTCATTTAATCATTCCATTGTCATTTTGTGGTTTTATCAACTTCATCTTTGCCTTTTTTCAGCTCTTCTGCCTGTTGCTTATCATTCCTTAGCAGCAAGGCTTGGAACTCCCCCATGTGTGTTTTTTCTTCTTTTGCAATGTCTAGAAGCACTTTTCTTATATCGCTGTCGTCTGTCATTGCCGCAAGCTGCTCATAAAGATTTACCGCGTCCAGCTCTGCTATCATTCCTATCCTGGCTATCTCTTTGTTGACATCAGCCTTTTCAACTTTTTTCAAATCAATAGGTATGTTTGACATCATGTTAAATCTCCTCCTCTTCGTCTTCCTCTTCTTCCCCGCCTTCTTCGTAATCTTCCTTTTCTTTGGGCTCTTTTTCATCTTTGTCCTCAACCTCAAAACCCTCTTCTAATACAGATCTCTTGGTTTTTTTAGGTTCGATCAGTTCCATCTCTTCTCCGCAACAGACCAAAGTCCCGCCGCCAACCTTGGTCACTATGACTTCATTTCCGCATATGTTGCATCTATATTTTTCATTAACATCTTTAACAGACACTATATCACCTCATGAAATTTTCTTGAATTTTTCTTTGGGAGTCGCGCAAACGGGGCAAACATCCGGCGCTTGTCCCTCAAAAGTATTGCCGCACACTGGGCAAACAAAAAATTCTTTTTCTTCTATATCTTTATTTTTATTAATCGAGTTCAAAGTTTTCTTGTAAAATTCTCCGTGTATTTTTTCTACGTTGTTAGCATAATTAAATGATACCACCGCATCCTTGATTCCTTCTTTTGTCGCGGCTTTGATGAAGTCCGGATACATTTCCGTAAACTCATAGGTTTCTCCGTTCAGGGCAGCCCGCAAGTTTTCCTTCGTGGTCTTGATTATTTTTAACACTCTCAAATGGCTCAAGGCGTGGACTGTTTCAGCCTCTGCAATAGCTCTGAATAACTTTGCAATATTGGCAAACCCTTCCTCTTCGGCTTTTTTTGCAAACGCCAAATATTTCCTGTTGGCTTGCGATTCTCCTGCGAAAGCAGCTTTTAAATTTTCTTCAGTTTTGCCCATCCCATCACCTTAATAGAATAATATAAAAATAATGCTTAATTTTATTTAAAGCTTATTTCCAGAGCTCGCCATCAGGTGAAATTTTCAGCATCTCCTCTAGAATCTTTATCGTCTCTTCTATGTCTTTTATGTTTGTCACCGACGTTGCGGTATGGAGGTTTCTAACGCATACTCCTAGGACAGTGCACGGCACGCCGCCTTTGGTTATCGATATGCTGGCAGCGTCGGTTGTTCCCTCGTCGCTGACATCTTTTTGTATGTGTATTTTGTTCTTCTTAGCTATTTCCATTATGTGCTTGTTCAAGACCCTGTTTCCTATGGTTTGGGCGTCCTTAATGGTTAGGCAGGGCCCTCTGCCAATGGTTTTAGTTACCTCTCCGCAAGCGTCTGATGCTTCTGCAACGTCGACAACTATTGCCCAATCAGGCTCGACTATGTAAGTCGATGTCAATGCCCCGACCAATCCTATCTCCTCTTGTATCGTGAAAACATAATATATCTCGTTTTTGCTGGCTTCCTTCAGTCTCTTGGCTAGTTCTATCAATACATAACAGCCTATCCTGTCATCAAACGCTTTCCCGCATATTATTTTGTCAGAGCCCAAATAATAAAGGTCCCTTTCCAGTGCCATGAAAGTTCCAACGTCAACTCCTAATTTTTTGAGATCAATCCTGCTCAAGCCAGTGTCAACGAATAATTCATCAATCTTCGGTATGGAGTTCAAAATGGTTCCATCGTTGACCTCTTTGCAAGTTATAACCCCATGAACTATTCCTTTTTCTGTTTCTATGTGCACTCTCTCTCCTAAAAGCATTGTGGGGTCTATGAAACCTATGGTTGAGAATAATATTCTTCCCCTGCCTTCTATGCCCTTTGAAATCAAGCCTATCTCATCCATATGGGCTGTCAGCATTACTTTTGGCCTCTCCCCTTTCTTATGAGCTATCAGATTGCCTAACTTGTCCACGAAAACATCGTCGACATAGCTCTTTATTTCCTCCATTATCAAATCCCTGACAGCATCCTCGTTCCCACTTACCCCGAAAGTACTGACTAGTTTTTCCAGCAGATTCATCAATTCACCTTATTATTTATTTTTCGCATCATTATATATTTTTGATTGAATTGAGCTGGATAGGCAAGATTTTTAGTAAAAGAGAGGGTGAAAGAATTGAGGAAATTAAGATTTCACTTGTGGAAGTAGAAGATTTTCTAAGAAGTAAGATGGAAAAGGACTTTGAACCGTTAAAAGATTCTATTAAAAAAGAGCATGCAAGCTTGCAATCGGTCGCCAACAGCATGAGAAACCAGCTTAAAACTCTTGAAGAGGCTCCTTATCCAGAGAGGACATACCCAATAATAATAAGGAAATCCGTGGGAAGCAGAAAAAGCTTTGTTGGTAAGATGGACTTTCTAATCGAGCACGTACAAAAGCCGATTGGAGAGGACATGGCTTCTTTTCTTAATTTCCATGGCGAAACCGATAAGCTGATTAATGCCATAAACTTGGAGACTGTAAAAGACTATGCGGCTGTTAAAATATTATTTGAAAAGGAGGGAAAAGAGGTTGCGCAAAGCTTTTTTCAAATAGTTGAAATAGACAATAAACTGGGCAATATGCTAAAGGATTTCAAGGAATATAATTCAAAGATGTTAAAGGCGAAAGAGATTGTTGCCGAGATATCAAAATTGACAGAAGAATCAAAGGAAAATGAGACAGACGAATTGGAAAAAACGTTAAAAGAAACGGAAGTAAAAGTTAAGGATATTGGGGACGAGCTAGGAAAATTGCCTGAAAGCGATGAATGGAAAAGGTTCTTAGAAATGCAAAGCGCAAAGGAAGGAATAAAGCAGAGCATGCAAAACAAGAAATCCGAACTCATTCAAAGCTTATCGCAAATAGAGACACCCCTTAAGAAATACAATTGGTCTGTTAAAAATAGGGTTTTGGATTACTATTCGCAGAAATCGCTTGATCTTATCCTTTCTGAGGATTCTGGAGGAGGAATTTTCAAGTCCGCTCTCAGGGAAATAAAGATGAAAATTCTTGAAGAAGAGTTGAGCTTGAAGGACGGCGACAAGTTTTTGGGCGTTATAAGCAGAATGATAGAGGATAATACCGTGGGAAGGATAGTTGGCGAATACCTAAAGCTTTCTGACGAGTTAAAAAAACAGGAAGAAAGGATAGCGTCTCAAGATGTTATAAAAAAAAGGAGTAACTTGGAGAATGAGATGAAAAGGTTAAAAGAGAAAGCCGAAAAAACCAAGGATGAGAAAGAAATAGCTGAAAAGAAAAGAAAAAAGATGCTAGAGGACAGAGAACAGAAATTAGAGGAGCTGAAGAATTTAGTAAACACTAATTCTGATAAAAGAATTTTATTGCAAACAAATTGATCTTATTTCTGTGATAGATAAATTAACATCATAAATGCAGAGGGCCTGCTTCTCAGTAGCATTTACATTTGTACTGCTTAAAATGATTGTAAAAGAGCTTATTTTTTAATGCTTTTATAAACTTTAACCCCATCAGGTCTTGTTAATTCCAGATTTATTCTTGTTTCCCCAGTAGCAGGAGTATGAGTTTCACTAAGTTTTTCTACCGCTGTATAAGTTCCTGATACTTCATGTTGTCTATTGCCAAAGTCGAGTGCAGTTACTCCTAAATCCATTTTACTTACTTTTAAAACTCTTGGATTATCCTCACTCATTTTTATCACCTATTAATTTTTAGGTTTGGAAAGCTTTTTAATCTTTTCACTACTATCGGCGGTAAACGAAGTTTAAGTTATATCGATGCATTGAACATGAAAAATCATGCGGGGGGCCGGATTTGAACCGACGAAGGGACTAACCCACAAGGTCTCTCATGGATTTCTGAGCATCGCATCCTAAGCTTCGCATTTTTTAGATCTTGCGCCTTTGACCAGACTGGGCGACCCCCGCATAAATCTAACTTTTGTTTTAGAGTATTTAAAATTTTAAGAATATGTAGCTGACTTATGACTCTTAAAACCTATCTTTAAAATACTCTCAATTGGAACCAGCCAGAAGACCAGCCCCCATATCAAGCCTTGGGTGCCCCAAAGAAGCCCTACGGCTGAAAAAAAAGTGTAAAAAGCATAAGAGCCAGGGTCAATGTAGTTAACCTTGTACATGCTGATTACTATTACAACTATCAAAAACCCTACAATAGATTCTAGAATGCTTACACGAGACAGCATGTGGTTCTCTTTTTTAGCAACATAGGAAAACCATATTGAGAATATAATCAAAGTTATGTAAGGCTCTATAGTGTTGCTTATTTCTGATAAAAATTCAAACCAATTCATATAAAATTATAGACAAGGGCTTGAACTTAAATGTTACTAAATCCTTATCTTCTCCAGCTCTTCCCTTAACCTGGTTATCTTAGTTCCCAAATCAGAGACAGATGCGTCAACCCTTTCCTCAAGAGGCGGCTTGGGAATGTAGCTGATTCCTCTCGGTATTGCAAAGTTCATGCTAAAATCATTGACAGACTGAGAGAAGCTCTGTATGGTCCTGAGCAACAGTTCGTCGGATTCAGAGTCTATTTTTTTGATTTGCTCCTTGAAGGACAAGAGGAATTGAATGTTTTTCATTGACATCTTCAGCTTTTGTATGCTCCCAAGGATCTCCTTATATTTCTCTATCTTTACGAATAAAGGAGCTATTTTTGGAGTTTCCTCAATCATTTTCTCTAGGTCAATTATCTCATGAGGCAAAGGCACGGATTCCAGAGGCTCATTTTGCCGTTTTTTAAAAACCTCTCTCTTTATTGCTTCTATGTCATCGTCCATGAGACCACTAAAAATTATTTATCAAGTCTGTATATATTGTTGATGGTAATTGCTATGCGCTACAGGTATTCCTTTATTATCTTTGGTATGAGCACTAATCCTATGTAAGTTAGTATTGCGCCAAATGAGCCCAAGGAGAACAACATGAAAAATAGGTTGCAATATAGCTGGGAAATGCTCATTCCTATTGACTGCTGTATATAACTGAATGAATTTTGGTCTGCCAATATGCCTATGGAAGCGCTAAACACAATCGCATAGTAAATGAAGACGACTCCTAAAAGAGAGAGTCCTACTACCAGTGACAGGTATCTCAAGTATTTTAAACCTTTTTCTTTCATACTCTTATTATAGAGAAAACCAGAATTTAAAGATGCGTCGACCGTGAGGAAATGTACCATAGGCGAAGTACCTTACAATTAGCCGAAAAGTAACTATTAAATTATACCATTTCTATAATTTTATTATGAAAGGTCAATCTATTTGGGGCGATGATAATGATTCTAAAAGAAGTTTAGGTATAAGAGACAAGAAAATATTGTATAGAAATGCAAATGGAAAATGTCAAAATCCTAAGTGTGGTAAGGATATTGAGTTTGATGAAATGCAAATAGGTCATAAGACTGCTTGGTCTAAGGGAGGTAGAACTACTTTTAAAAATAGTGTTTGTCTTTGCTACAGATGTAATAATCTTCAAGGAACTGATAGCTGGGCTACATTTTTAAAAAAGCAAGGAATTGAAGATAAAACTACAACTATGAAGAGAACTCTTGAAAATTTGAGCATTAATCAATTAAAATCTCTTGCTGAGAAACATCATATTAAAGTAAAGGGTAGTGTTGTAGCGGGGTTTGGTTTTGAAGATTCCCATAGAAACGCCCCAACTAAGAAAAATTATATCTCTAAATTGAAGGGAATAGTTTCCCAAGAGGAAATAGATTCTTTGCCAAAGGAAGTTGTAGTTAAAAAGAAGAGGAAGAAGAGAAGTTCAGATAGTTGGTGGTAATAATATGCCAGATTTTCTAGCCTTTAGAAAAAAGACCAAGACAAGGAGACCAGTTACCTTCAAGACTTCGGGTGGAAAAAGAGTAAGTTTCAAGGCAAAAAGAAGACCTATGAGAAGGGATAGGATTAAATGGTGATTTTATGTCAATGAAAAGCGAGTTAAAAAAGCAACAAGCAAGCATGAGAAAAGCACTCAATGGCCAAAGTAAATCTATGAAAAAAGCTCTGAACGAACAAAGAAGAGCCATGAAAAAGGCATTGAGGTAATAAGTACCTAAAGGAACAGATAGACGAGTTCAAGTTAATCGTAACGGTTTTGGTGAAATGAATTTATGGCATTAAACAATACGATATACAACGTTAGTGTAGTTGACGTCATTAAAGTTATTGATGCTGTTACTCAAACTGTTTATAGAAACCCTTTTCCACTTTTAATATTTTTGATGTTTACATTTTCTTCTTTTTTATTTTTTAATAGTTTCTACGATTATTTTAAAGATGCTAACCTTGGAAGACCTCAAAAGAAAAGATTAATTAAAATTATTTTATGTAGTTTTTTCTTTCTAACTTTATCGATAATATTGGCTTATTTTTTCGGTTATTTGGAAATAGTAGTGCCAACAAAATAGTTTTATATCTTTACCTTAACTACTACTTTCTATAAGTCAATAGGTACTTCTAACATGGGTTAAGAGTGCGTCGACCGGGATTCGAACCCGGGTCGTCAGCTATTCGCTTTTAGATTGGCAAGCTGATATCCTACCGCTAGACTATCGACGCGTTGACCAATAAGTTCCTTTATGCTTTTTATATTTTAAATAGTCTTCTATGATTTTGAAGTGGTCAAAGGCCAAATCGTCTTTATTTAATTTTCTCATGTCATAGAAGCCTACAAACCCTGCATCGCTTCCAGCTTTCAGACTGCCGCCAATTATTTCTGCAACAAAGGCTATTGTCATCCTGTGCTCTCTCGGGTCTCTTCTAGGCTCAGAGTATACACCCAGTATGTCTGATAATCTTACATCAAGACTGGTTTCTTCCTTGACCTCTCTTGCGGTTGCATCTTCAACGGTTTCTCCGTAATCTACATGCCCGCCCGGGAAAGCGAGTTTACCTTTGTAAGGCTCTATCGCCCGGTTTATCAACACCAGTTTGCTTTCCTTTTCTATTATCGCGTCTACAACAGGTATGGGATTCCTGTATCTCATAAAATCACCCATTTGATAATTGTCAAAAGAACACCATCTGAAATTTGAAAGAGGAAATTTTTTCCAGTGTTAGAATTAACGGTAATTTATTGCCTGAACCGATTATGAATTCAATTTTTAGAGCCAATTATTCATTTGCGAGAGGACCAGAAAGTCCTATGTTTGGACTTGTATTTCAAATAACCCTTTATAATCTTATAGTGATCGAAAGCCGCACCCTTTTTCTTTAGTTTTTGAGTATCATAGAAATCAACTTTGCTTGCATCGCTCTTGGCCTTCAAATATCACCTGTAGCCACAAATAAACGAAGCTCCTTGGGTTATGTGGATGCCGTCATTCTCTTTCCTATTTGACAGGAATTCCTTTAATTTTGATTTTTCTTTTTCTGATAGTTCGTCATTAAAACCTAGCGCGGAAAAAATCTCCATAACTTCTTCTATATCATGAAACAAGAATCTTAACAATCTCTTTTCCTCTTTGACTTTAAAGCCTGATTCTGAAATCCACTCCTTTACATCCTTTATCCTTTTCTTCCTTGAATCGTGTTTGTCAGGCATCTTCACTTCCAATATCTTTGTCTCATCGCCCTCTTCTGAAGGTAGAACTATTATAACATCGCTCTTAGCGACTCTGCACATCTCTTTTACTGCCTTTTCTAAATCCTCGATATTCTGGGCAATCCACCTTGATAAAACAATGTCAAAAGAGCCGTTAGGGAAAGGTAAATCAACAGAAACGTCTGTTGTGGTTATATCATTTGTCAACTTGGATAATTCCTTTGCAAAGTAACCTTCTGCAGGCCCTATTTCTAGAACTTTCTTGTTTCTAAAATCGCAAAGGCCAAGAATAGTAGGAAATTCCACCAAGTATCTATCCTTATAATACTGAGAAAACTTAGCGAGAGCGTCTCTGTAGTTCATAAATTAAATATATGTTCAAAATTTAAAAATAGCGCCGACGGCATGCATAGAGAATTATTTCAACGTCATAGATTTAGAATTTATAGAAATCTTTAAGACTTTTCCAAATTTCATCTCCAGATTCTAAAAGTTTAGGTCTTGTAAATTCTATATCTTTTAAGTCACATTGTGATACTGACAATGGTATTTCAACTATAGGAACTTTTGATTCTAATTTTCTATTAACAGTATCTCTTAACATTTCACTTAAATATTCACCTTCTTTAGATGTTGGTCTAAAAAATATACCTCCAACCTTTGTTTTAGGATGACCCTGAAGTATTAATTCATTATAAAATGTACCATTACCAACTGTTTTTGTTAACAAATCAAAGGGCGATTGAATTCTGCCCTTATATTTACTTACAAATTCTCTTTTAATTTCCTGTTCAGAAGGGCTACCCATATCACAATTATGAGCAATTTGAATTTGTTCTTCTTCATAAGGCTCAATTACTAACCCAATATTACCATAGGTTCCTACTTGACTAATTTTTCCATTATGGCCAAAAACTCTTAGTGAATTTTGATGATTCAAATTACCAATTAATGAAGCACAAAAATATTTTTTAGGGTCTCTTAACACTTCCATTTTTTCATCAACATCTGCTCGTATTTTTTCTAATTTGTCATCTGTAAAAGGATATACTATTCCTTGAACCATGTAAACAAAGCTAGAAGGATTATGTTTTTGTGGATCAGTTAAGACTTCTTTAAACATATTATTAATTTGCTTAAAAGGTTCTTAAATCTATCTATTATTAATCACTCTATAGTAACTAAATAATAAATCACGCCGACGGCAGGATTTGAACCTGCAAGCCCTTGCGGGCATCAGTTTTCTTGAAAACCTTCGAGACTGACGCGTTACCAGATTCTGCCACATCGGCATATTAGAAAATTGTAAAGAGACTATAATAAATTAAGCTTTATCATTAATAGAATTTAAATTAAATTTATTTTCCTTTAAAATTTTATAGGCTTTAGCCGTAAGTTTTCCAAGTTCTGTAATTTCAATTTTCTGTCTTTTTCTACTAATGGTCCTGACTATTATAAATTGTTCCCTTCTTAACTCTCTTATGCAATGACTCATTGAAACTATAGCACTATTAATACTTTTTATTTTTCCAAATTTTTCAATCCCTATTTTTTCTACAAAACTTCTTAAAGAACCAGTTATAGAACTTTTATGTTCAAGTAAATGTTCTAGAAAAATTGACTGTAGTCCGCTAGGTATAATAACAGGTAATTTTATTAATTCTACGGCTCTAACATCATTTTTAGAAATAATTTTCTTTTCAGGACTGTAAACTGATGACCTTATATAATATCCTTTTGAATTTGTTATTGAGGCTGCAAGCCAAGCAGCAAATGCCGACATTCTAGGTCCAAAAATATGAGCTATTACTTCATTGCCACGCTTCTTTTCTTTAATCATAATATCAAAAATAGTAAGGAACATTTCTTCAAAATCCTCGTAAGAAACATACATGTATTTTTTCTCTGCTAGGGATATTAAGGAATCTAACTCTTTACGAATAGGTTCTTGTAACTTGTTATATTCTTTGTCGATATCATGTTCGATTTTATAATTTAAGAAATAAACCTTGTTAGGAGGGAATTTCTTTAGGAGGTGAATGTTTCTTTCTTTCTCTAAACCTAAAGGAATTATATGAACGTAATTAGTCATATTATTAATATTAGGCCTAAATTATTTAAATCTGCCTATTATTATTAATGCTTACACGTCTTTATTAATTGTCAAATTTTATGCTCTCAGCAGGATATGTTATAAACATGAGAAAAAATTTGAAATTTCTTTATAAAAATTTTAAGGAGGGATTTTTATGATGAGAAATATAGATGAAATCGTAAGGGAAATAGGAACTGAGCTTGGCATAGACCCGCTAAAAGTAAAATACATGGCAAAAGCTTACGATATACCTCAGGTCAGAGAACATTTTATGCACAAATACTCTAGTGATATAGACGGAAAAAATCCAATAATGGTATTCTGTAAAAAGTGTCGAGAAGATGAGGAAGTTAGAAAAGAGGCTTATCGTTGGATGAGTATAGTGGAGGATGTTGGACCAAGCAAACTAATGTTTTCCTGTCAGTAAGGAATTTTTATGTCTGAATCAATGCTAAATTTAAGCAGTATTAGAGAAGACATAAATGGTTTTTTGAGCACTGAGAAGATTCCCTCTTTGTTTTTTGAGGGAACCTTGCAACTAAAACTTTACAGAACGTTGAAAACAGACTATCCCAGGTTTCACAACGCTTATTCTTTGCAAGTAAAAACAGGACACGACAGGAAAGTTATAATACCCATACTTGAGAACTGGTCAAGGTTCAAACTTTTAGAAGTAATAGAAAATGTTAGGAAATGCAGGGAATGGAGACTCAATGATGGGAAAATTACCAATTTAGGGTAAAATTTCTTTTTTATTGTTTTTAATCTAACTTTTAGAACTAATTCTAATCTTTTTGACCAAAGATATTGTCCTCTTTCTCTAATATGATTTTTGAGGTGATAAAAATGACATGTCAAGAAAAATTACAAGATTATTCAAGTAATTTAGAAAAAAAAGTAAACGAGAGAACAAAACAATTAGATAAAAAAATCAAAGAAAAGTTTGGTTATTCAACAAGAGAAGAAAAGCCAGAAGTTTCAGTCGAGTATGTTCCAAATCCTTTAAGAGATCCTCCACTTCCATCTTACATACCGCCAAGATTCTTTCCTTTTTTTCGTTTTTAAGTTAAAAATTAAGGAGGAGATAAAATGTTTAGAAAAAAAGGTGCGGTCTCGATAGACAAAATAATTGGAAAGATGAGGGGGATCAGCTACAGACTGGGAATGTCAAGAGCCAAACCGATGGAAGTTAAGGAATTAGAAAAAGAGCTTGGGGCTGAGATAGGAGCTTCTTTTGGAGTTGTGGATGCTCCCAAAGGCTACGAGTTTCCTCATCAGCAAGAAAAGATTCAAGAAGACTTAAGGGAAATACAGCGAAGAAAAGACGATGCAATATCAAAATATAGAAGGCTACAACTTTAATTTGGAGAATTTCACTCCCCCCTTTTTCTTATTTTCTCTAGAAAGATTAAATCATAAAAAATAGAAAAATTAATTTAGAAAAAATTTAAAATTTCAAAATTGTGCTTAATGCCTCATTCTGATAGTCTACTAAAATTTTTTCACCAAGTTTTTCCTTTTTGCCTAACGATAGAATATAAAAGGGGTTTTGAGTGCATGCTATGTCAGCACATTTTTCGCAACAGCCTTCAGACCATCTATAAATTTCTGGGTTCGATTTATCTCCGCTTCTACCATAAGCTCTGCAAGCCTCTATATTTGAGCAATTTGGACAACATTCATCATCTTTTTTTAACTTCTCTATTAAAAATTTATCCTTTTCTGGCATTTCATCACCTTTTAAAATTTTAAGGAAACAGGACATTATTTCAAATCAAAACACTGAGAAAAAGCATCAGGTTTGAGAATGCTTTACTTATCCACACTTGGTGACATTCCTGTATTTCGTAACTTCCTTGTATTTTGTCATTTCTGTTGTCTGGTTAGCCCCTCTCAGCTCGTAAATCAATAATCTGCCTGTAGCAGGATCATTGGTGTTGGTTCCTTGAGCGCTCCTATCAAAGACGAAATAATACTTCCCTGCTGTTGCCAGCTCAAAGCTAAAGGTCTTGTTTTTGCTGCTCGTCTCGCTCACCAACGGGAAGGCAGACATCCTGTCGAAATATCTGTCGTTATCATAATGGTCGAAGACAAAGAAATTGGTGGGCAAATCTGATATGAACGTTATATTGTACTTGCAAGGGCCGCATAAATTATAGGAAATGTATGCAGGTCTGTTGGTCGGTATGTTTATGCTGACCTTGTCCAGTATCTTTAGGTATAGTTCTCCCCATGTTACGTTGTAATCATAAGCCTTGTAGGGTTCTAAAACTTTGTAAGACTCTATAAAATTGGCACAAGTAAGAATAGCATAGCCTGTGGGATTTGCCAAATAGAGGCCTATAACTATTATAAAGATTATTCCTAACGCTAAGCTTATCATCTTATAGCTGTCTTGGTCCATGAAAAAGTCTAGGAGGGTAAACAATTTAAACTGTTCTGAACAAGCGAAAAGATTAAAATTAGTGAAAATGAAGGTGATGGAAATGGAATGGAAAAAGATGAAACAAATCATGGAAGATCATGACATGACGCCGGAATTTATAATCCACGGCGAGCTTCACAACAAACTAGAGTATTAACACCGAATTGTAAATTTTATAATCCAGAAAATTGTAAACTTATTATGCCAAACATGCTGATTTTGATAATAGCGATAGTGATTGCTTTGAATGTTGCTTTCTTGTTCATTTATCTTATCAAACCTTCGCAAAATGTTCAAACTAATGTCACCCAGAATCAAAGTTCTACTGTTAAAACTAATGCTGTTTCTAATCAAACCAAGAATAAGACTGTGAACATGTCTCTGATTTATCAGGCAAAATGCATTAACTCGACAACGAAATACGTGGAAGACTTGGCTAACATAACCAATATAACAGTGATAGAATCGAGGACGTTCAACAAGAGCAGCGATGCGAAAAGCTATCTACAGAAAAACTGGTCTAGCGTTCTCTACGACATCAAGGGCATGGAAAAGGACATACTAAACAACACGGTCGTGTCTGTGTTTGATATAAGAACCAATAGGGAGAGGAACTTTACCCTTCCGGTATTGTGCGATTACAATGGAACAATGGGAAACTATTCTTCTTGCCTCCTTAATAATATTCCCAACATCCCCTCTTCCTGCCAGAACCTTACCATTAATCTCACTGATTGCGAGGTAGAGTGGAGAGACCATTTTATCTTGGATGACATTAATTATTGGGTTACTCCAGGCGGTGGTGCTCTTATAATTTCTTCTATGGGCATTGTAAACAAGACAACACAGGTGTTCAACTTCACAATAAATTCTTCTCGCAAAAGGCTAGAGTCCTTCGGAATGGAAGTGATTCAAAGGAGATTCAACCCTATGAAGGACAGCGTGATATTCAGTTCGACCAAAAATACGGTTGATGGGAAAGGCGGTTCTATAGTGACGACCATAAATATAACCTATATGAGTGGTTCTGAGGTATACGCTACAATCTGGTTCAAGAAGAAATGCTATGATAAATTTGTGGTTTATTAGAGACGTATAAATTCTGATTCTCATATATTCTTATCATGAAAGGCAAGATAGAGTACAAGATATTTCCGTGGGGGATGAGGGCAAAGGACTTTGAACAGACCATGAAGGATGTTGAGAAATTTACCAATAGGCCCGAGATAACTGATGTTATATCCATAGTGAGCTCTTCTTTTGGATTAATAGTTTGGTATAAGACTTTTAGGTCGCTCAAGATAATGTTGAAGAAGCCTTGAGTGTCCCCTCAAGGATTTAGTGAATGAATTGTCAAATCCCATTCTGTAGGTGCTCTAACTTGAATGAATATCTATTATTTCAGCTTTAGTTTTTCATCCATAGATTTGTAAGCAGTATCAATAACTTCGCAAAGTTGCTTTTCAAGCTTATTAAATTCCTGTTCTATCATTTTAGTGACTTCCTTTTCTGTATCTTTCATGGATTTTTCATATAGCTGTATTTGTTTCTTACGGTTTTCGGTATAGGTTTTTTCCAAGTTTTGAACCATCTTTAAAACAATATCAAGGTTATTTTCGTTACTCATGTGTCTCACTAATTTTTAATGGAATAGCAATCAATTTAAACACAGTATATTGAAAGTGGGCATAAGTAAAAAGGTGGTTGTGCCCCCGAAGAACTTTAGGAAAATAAGTAAATCCCACAGCTTTGGAATTATAGCAATTTGGAATAATTTAAATCCTGATATTTCTATATCTTATTTGTGAAACCCCTTATAGTTATTCTGATTTTAGCTATTCTTATTATAGCAATAGTTTTGATAGTTGGATATGATCAAATAACTAATAAAACAGTAAAAACCAGTTTTTGCTTGTCAGTTAGTGGTTTGCCAGATGCGAACTGCACTCCTGGAGCTATTGATACAACAGTTACCCAAAATAATATACAGTCTACTATCTGCGTTTCAGGTTACACCTCAACAGTCAGACCTTCTACTTCATACACCAACAAACTGAAAGCCCAACAAATAATAGACTACGGTTACACCGATACCAACATGTCCAACTATGAGGAAGACCATTTAATATCTCTAGAGTTAGGTGGTTCTCCTACAGACACGAAGAATCTGTGGCCTGAACCTTATAACATTCCTAATGGTGCGAGGGTTAAGGATAGGCTGGAAAATCTGCTTCATAAGATGGTATGCAATGGAACTATACCTTTGGCAACAGCCCAGTATGAGATAGCAACTAACTGGTATCTTTATTATAACAACTATGTTTTAGGTAGTTAATGAGAAGTTTAATAGCCAGAAATTCTAAGTCAAATAGATTTTTGTCTTTTAGAGGTAAATCAAACTTATTTATTTCTATACTTACATTCTTATCTGTGAGATAAATGGGTCTTTTAGATTGGGTTAGAAAAAAAAATTATGAAGTATGCTGTAATGAAGCCGACCGCTGTTTTGATGAGTATATCAAAAATTATGACAAATGGATATCCACGCATTTAGATAAATATTTTTTGAAAGCTCTTAATAGTTCAAAAAAATCTGAGAGAACTTTTAGCAAAGCAATAAATTTAGACAAAGACAAACCTTATGCTTATGCTAGATTAGCATCATTGTATGATAGCGTTGGGGAGCTCCAATATATTCATCTTAATGATGAAAAAACTAAGATAGAACTCTACAAAGCAGCCGTAAAATTGTTAGATCGAGCAATTAAATTAACAAATGACCCTAAAGAGAAGGCAGAATTACATTATCAAAAATCGAGGAATCTAGGTGGTCTTGGCCTTAAAAAACAAAGTGCTGAAGCGAGAAGAATGGCTGATACTCTTGTTCCTGGATTTACCAAAAAAAATCTGGAGAGAAACATAGAAATAATGGAAAAAACTATCGAAGAATTTAAAAGCCAGAAAAAATAATCCTTAAATCCTGATTTTTCTAGGGATTTGAACTAAAAGGATAAGCTTCGAGAGAACTATTAAAAAATGGTTAATCCTTCAGCTTTTACCTTAAATCAATTTGAAAGTTTTAATAATTCTATCATAACTTTCTTCGGGATGGTTATCAAGAAGTGCTGTCGCAAGATATTCAGTCCCATTAAAAATAATGGAGTAATTCTTAAGTGTCATATGTGAAGGATGGTGAGGTGATGGTATGCCGCAGATTATTGTTGCATGTTCCTTTGCGCATACATCAATAGAACCGACTTCTTCAACCAAATGCCCATGTTTTATTGCTATTCTTTTAAGATTTTCCTGTTGTCTTTTAACAGACGGTTCTGGTGAAATCGAGCCTATAGCAAATTTTAATCCAGTTTGGTCTGGCCCATAGAATTCAGGATTCGTATCTAACCCAAACAGTCTACTAAAAAATCCAGGTTCATGCCATCCATGAGGTATTTCAATTTCAAATTTATGTCTATTATTTCTGTAGGCGCCCATATAAAAATAGAATGCAAGAAATTATATAAATACATCACTACAAACTACCCTTAATATTATTAAACAAAAGACAAAGAATATCAAAACTAATTAACCACTTTCGGTGGTAAAAGAACTTTATGCCTTATTCTTAAAGGTTGCGTAAATATTCAATGCCCCCGAAGGGATTTGAACCCTTGTTTCGAGCTCGAGAAGCTCGAGTCCTTGACCGTACTAGACGACAGGGGCATAAGATTATATTCAATAGTGTTTTTTAAATATATTGCGAAAACAACAATTATTAAATAAGGGTTAAAATGATAGCTGAGAACATAGTTAAGAAGACCAAGAAGTTTTGCATAGAGACGACGTTCGCATACCCCCTGGTCATCAAGTCTGGATTTGGCTGCTACCTGGAGGATGTCGATGGCAAGCTATACTTGGATTTTAATTCTAACGTCTGTTCCTGCGCTGTCGGTTATAACCATCCTGAGATATTGGATACCATAAGGAACTTCGTGGGAATAGGCGCTCATAAAATAGCTGGACAAGACTTTTATTCAAAGGAACAGGCTGACTTGGCAGAAGAATTATTAAAAGTAGTTCCTAAAAATCTTAGCAGGGTTCTATTCGTCAACACTGGAGCAGAGGCTGTTGAGAATGCGATAAAGTTTGCCTTTAGGAAAAAAGGGCCTTTGCCAGGAGTCTCTTGCACAGGCGCATTCCACGGACGCACCATAGGCGCCCTGACATTCACAGATAGCAAGGCTGTTCAGAAAAAGAACTATCCCGAAATAAATCACGAGGTGATAAAGTTCTGCACAAAGGATGATGATTCCGAGGTAAATGGATTGCACGATTTAATAGAAAGGGAATGGTTGCCTGCCTTCGTCATAGCCGAGTGTGTGCAAGGAGAAGGCGGATACAACATAGCTAGCAAAAAGTTTATCAGGAATCTGAGAAATACGTCCAAAGAGAATGGCTTTCCGTTGATAATCGACGAGGTGCAGAGCGGCTTGGGAAGAACTGGCAAATGGTGGTCTTTCGAGCATTTTGGAATCAGGCCAGACATTATCACCTCAGCAAAAGCCTTGCAGGTCGGAGCTGTTATAACATCAGATAAATACGATCCTCAAGAGCCTGGCGCTGTTTCTTCTACCTGGGGCGGAGGTTCAAGAATTGATCTAGCGGTCGGATTGAAAACAATTGAAATAATAAAGCATGAGAGGTTGTTGGACAATGCAAAGAAGATGGGCAATCACATGATTAAAAGGCTCAGGGAAATGAAGAGCAGATATCCGATAATTCATGAAGTTAGGGGCCTTGGCCTGATGATTGGTGTAGAGTTCTCCAAGGAAATTTACAAGGACCTTATACCTAAGATGGCATTCAAGAAAGGTTTGTTAGTGTTAGGATGCGGTAGGAAAGCGATAAGGATTGTTCCACCATTGATAATAACCAGAGACGAAGCTGACAAAGGATTGGACATACTAGAAGACGTAATCAAGCATTTGAAACACTAGCATTTGTTTACATCGCAAAAACACTTGCCAGCTTCTATTTTGTACGAGTCTGTTTTAAACTTCTCCAGGCATGAGAGCTTGCAGTCGGTAAACGTTATCACTTCAACATATCTCGATTGGCATCCGTTTACCGTTATAGCCTCTCTTTGGAAAGGGAAAAAACCTGAGATGTTGGTTGCCATAAAACTCAAGGATGCGATTAAAACTAGGAACACCGCAAAAAGCCAACCTATTATGACAAATGTTTCTCTCATAATAAGAATATAGTGGAATCAAGATTTATTGCTTTACATTGTAGACTTGACCTTTTCTAATTTCTTCAAATTTTTATATAGCCTCTCAACCGTCCTTCCCACGTCCGCGACTGTCCTAGCTCCTGTGCAGATTATCTTTCCGCTTCCAAAGATCAAGAAAGTGACCTTGGGGTTGATCATCCTATAAACCAGGCCTGGGAAAGAATTCGGCTCATATTCGGTGTTCTCTAAAGTAAAAGCGATTTTATTCAGGTTTATTTTCAGTTGCAATGTCGCAGAGGCGACAATGTTCTCTGGAATGACCTTGTAATTAGGAAGAACTTTGAACCCTATTCTCCTAAGCTTGCTGACCACGTTTCCTATGGCTATCTTTGCCTCTTTTGGAGATTTCGCTCCTGTGCAGACAACTTTTCCCGATGAAAATATCAAAGCAGCTGCCTTTGGATTCTTCAAACGCATTACTAGACCTGGAAACTGCTCAGGCTCGTATTCAACACCGTCCAGATTAGCAACCAGCTTATCTAATTTTATAGGAACTCCCAGAGAAGCTGACGCGACAACGTTTTCTATCTTTATTTTAAAGTTCATTTAAATACCCCTCTTAATAGTAAAAATATTACAATTGTTGATATATAAGCATCGTTTTTTAACAATAAAACCCTTTCCAATGGCGATTTTTGCAAGCCCTGAAAGTTTCTAGAACTCATAGAGATGCATTAATCATTTTCATAAGTCTAATTCCTTTATCATCTTTTTTAATTTCTAAGATTGCGCAATCTCCCAAATTTTTAAGCTCGCCTAAATTAAGGACTATTCTTATTATACATCTTACAGGACCGCCGTGAGAGATAACAGCAACAGTATCATGTTCTCTGTTATTCAATATTAGGTCAAAAGCATTCACAATCCTTTGTTTAAACGAGTCATAATCTTCCGAACTGGTAACATTATGTCTCAGTTCATCCTCTTCCAATTTTTTGACTTCTCTTGGATATTTCTTCTTTGCTTCAGATTTAATCAGCCCTGTAAGAATTCCGTAATTGTTCCTTTCTCTTAAATCGTTTAAGAATTTGACTTTAACATTTAAAGTTTTACCAACAATTCTAGCAGTTTCTTTTGCTCTTATTCTAGGACTAGAGAAAATTATTTGGATTCCTTTACCTCTTAATTTTTCTGCTAACTCTTTAGCTTGCTCTTTGCCTTTATTGGATAGGTGATCATCATAATCCCCACCGTATCTGTCTTCAATATCTCCAGTTGTTTCGCCATGTCTAACTAAATAGACTATCATAATTATAATTAAGATTTCTATTAAATTAAAGATGGATAATCATATAAAACCCAGGAATCCTAAGATATTTCTATGAAAAAAATAATCCCCTTGATATTGGTTTTGTTTGTAATGATAGCTGGCTGCACTCAGACAACATTGTTAAGATTAAAGTCTGAGGACATAACAACTTTCAGTCTGTCTTGGCGAAAGGCAGAAAACACAAGCTGGGCTACTACATGTAAAGAATGCCAACAAAACAAAACGTTTTGCGAGATGGGCTTTAATTATACACTCTTGATGAACCTGCCAGAAGGAATCAATAAAGCAAACTGCAAAATGCTCTATAAACAGGTGGAATACCCTCAGGTAGATGATCAATTCTTCTCAATGACAGGGGAGAATGTTGAAAATATCGGAACCTTTAGCCTGAGTATTGATGAGGATAATGAGGTTGTAGTGTGTTGCGGTCTAGGAAATGAGTATAAGCAAGCCTGCAGGATAGCAACGTTGTCAACCAAATGCACGGCCTAAGGTTTAAATTTCTACATTTCTAATTTTAAAATATGAGGTCTCTGCTTATAATCGGAATAATACTTCTTGCAATTGCTATCATTGGAGGAGGTTATCTAAACATGTTTGTTCACAAAGGTCAGAACGAGGAGACTAACACGAGTGAAATAAAAGACGTAACAGAGGGAACAGAGAACCAATCAGCCCTGCAGATGATTACAGTTTATTGCATTGACAACGACTGCTCTCCCCAGCAAGTTCCAGAAGGCGCTGGCACACTCGCTAAAGGTTGTTATGGGAACCTGAACTATTGCGTGTTAAATTCTAACTCAAGCTGCATAGACGATTCTGACTGCGTTGGCGCTACTTGCTGTCATCCCGCATCATGCATTAACAAAGCATACAAAGGAGTTTGCAATATGCTCTGCACTCAGGTTTGTCAAGGACCTCTAGATTGTGGAGCAGGGCATTGCGGATGCGTAAATAACAGATGCACTGTAATACCTAAATGATTTTTTATCTCTTTTTCTTCATTCCTTTTCTAAGGCCACTCTTGAACTCTTTCACTATCTGAGGAATCGTTTCTTTTGTGGTTATCATAACTTTCCTTTCAGCCTTTTTACTAGCCTTTTCTAGCGTCTCGGCTGTAGTTCTTAATCCTTTTTTTCCTCTCCTAGCCAAAATTCTGCTTTGCTCTTTTGACTCTAATGCTAACATGCCTACGTTTTCGCCCATAGTTCTTGCGGTTTTAAAAAGTCTTGAAGGTTTCTTTCTTTTTGCCATTGTTTTACACCTCTTTAGTATATTTATGATTTATGGCTCCTGACTTAAATCTATATGCTGATTAAAAGAAAGGACAGCCTACAGTTTTCGTTTCTCACTAAAATATCAAGAATATATAAAAATAAGGATTTAAGGGTTATTTTTTCTTTCTACTAAAATATTCATGTAAATATGCTAATCTCCAACCAAAAGCACCACAGGCGAATACAAATACTAAGATTGATTCAAAAAGAAGTTTAAAATCAAATGTTTCATTATCAAGATGTTGAAAAATAATATAAAAAATAGAACCGACAAAGACACCTACTATCATGCCATAAAATAAACCGTATAAATCAGTCTTTTCTTTTTTCATGCTAATCATATGTAAAAGTCAGAATTTAAGGGTTATTATTCATACCTAAAGAAGAGCGGACTACTTTGACTTAACTGAAAAAAACTCAAATTTATCAAAATTAGTAGCAAGATAAACAACATATGCTGTAAAGAATGAAGGAAAGTAAACAGAAATATTGCTACCTGCGTATATAATAACAGAAAGAAATATACCAATAGCATATAACATCATTGCACCAATCCTATATTTTTCATCCTCTGTTTTTAAAATTTTATACAAGATTGTCCCAAAAAAAGCTAAAAATACAAAAAATAGAGGGCCAAAATACATACTAATTTCTTTAGTAGTCATGACAACACCAATAATAATAAAATTGATAAGAGGGATGATCGTAGCTAACAAAAATTTAAAAAACATAACAAATATTTTATCAGGCTGAGACTCTTTTGGAGTTTTTACTTCTTTCTTTGCCATATTAAGAATATGTTTTTTTCTGGCTCTTAAACTTCTCATTTTCTATCGCCGAGCTTATCTCCATACATTCTCTTTCTTCTCTCTTTGTTTTTCTTGCCCGTCATATCAATCAGTCATCCTTCCTGTTATAAAACCGATTATTTCGTCTTTATTCATATATAAAAATCAGGAATTATTCTTCCTCGTCTTCTTCTATTTCTTCTTTCTCGCCTTGATCCTTGTCCGAATCGTTTTCACCGAGTTCGCCCTCTACTTCCTCTTCTTCTTCCTTCTCATCCCTTGTTTCCTTTCTTTTATGCTCGTTTTTTTCTTCTATCTCTCCCTCTTCCTTTGCTGACTTATCTTGCAACAGCTCATGACTCGTTTTTCTTCCAGTTTTCTTAGATTTGTAGCATTCTAAACACAAGTCATATCCCTGTTTTACCTGCCAGTCATCTAAAGGAGATCCACATTCTTTGCAGTCTTTCTTTTTTTTCATAAAATCACTTTTTCATTCATGCTTTGCACGAGACCCGTATTTCCTAAGTCTTTTACTTCTCCTATGCTCTCTTCTCATTCTATTGTTTCTCATGGTCGTCCTATTCAACTATCTCCTTTTATTTTTTCTTTTCCACATAGTTCTCGAAAATGGTGATGTTCTATCTATAATTAATTTAGAAATTCTAACTTACTTAAATGTTTAGTGCTCGTCACAAGAAGGATGGGCCGTGAGAGGGATTTGAACCCTCGACAAGAGCTCCACAGGCTCCTATGTTAACCAAGCTACACCATCACAGCCATTGATAAAATCTTTCTGTTTTATATATTTAAAAATCATTCGTCTATCTGCGCTCTTTGTAGTTTGCCTGAATAGTCGATATAAACAGTTTTTACTTCTGAGAATTCATCAATACCTAGAATACCGCCTTCTCTTGTGTTTCCTGATTTTTTGATTCCACCAAAAGGCAAATGAGTTTCTGCTCCAATAGTACTAGCATTAACATAAGTCAATCCTGCTTCTAGTTTTTCTATTGCAACAAATGCATTTCTAATATTGTTCGTATAGATAGACGAGCTCAAACCATACTCGACAGAATTAGCAATCTCTATTGCATCATTCAAGTTTTTAGCAGATATTAGAGAGACAATAGGTCCAAATATTTCCTCCTGTGCTATCCTCATATTCATAGAACAATTAGTAAATAGAGTTGGTTCAAAGAACCATCCTTTCATCTTAGGTATTTTTCCACCGATCATGAGTTTAGCTCCCTCTTTTATACCAATCTCAGTATATTTTCTAGATTTTTCTTGCGCAGCTTGATTGATTAAGGGCCCTACGTCTACATTCTTATTCAAACCATTTCCAAGCTTTAATTTCTTGATTCTATTAACAAGCATTTTCTCAAATGTGTTTTGTATTTTCTCATGAACTATTACCCTAGAAGCAGCAGTGCATCTCTGTCCCGTCGTTCCATAGCCGCCCCATATTACACCATCCACTGCCAAGCTTAGGTCTGCATCATCCATAATTATGATTGGATTCTTTCCCCCAAGCTCTAGGCTGACTTTCTTTATTCCTGCTATCTTAAGAATTTCTAGCCCAGTGTCTCTATGCCCCGTGAAGGATATTGCCCTAACTTTTTTATGCTTGGCTAAATGCATGCCAATTGTTGAACCTGGTCCTGTTACAAGATTAATTACTCCTTTTGGAATTCCTGCTTTTTCAAGAATTTCTACTAATTTAATTGCACATAGAGGTGTGTCTGAAGAAGGTTTGAAAACAACAGTATTTCCACAAATCAATGCAGCCATTATTTTCCATGAAGGTATCGCAATTGGAAAATTCCAAGGTGTTATTAAACCAACTATTCCAATAGGCCTTCTAATCGTCATTGCAAACTTGTCTTTAAGTTCGGAGGTGGTAGTTTTACCAAACAATCTTCTTCCTTCTCCTGCCATATAGAAGGCCATGTCAATTGCCTCTTGAACATCGCCTCTGGATTCTACAAGAACCTTTCCCATTTCTTCTGTTACAATCTTCGCTAATTCTTCTTTATTTTGCTGAAGCAATTGGCCAGTTTTGTATAAAATCTCCCCTCTTTTCGGAGCAGGCGTCTCAGACCATTTATCAAAAGCGTCTTCAGCAGCATCAACTGCTTTGTCTATGTCTTTTTCATTTCCTTTTTGGAATTCGCCTATCGTATCTAGCGTTGCAGGATTAATCCTTGTAAAAGTTTCTTCAGAATCAGAATTAATCCATTCGCCGTTGATGTATAGCTTGAGTTTAATCATGTAAGAAATTTAGGATTCCTTATTTATAACTTTTTCTTATACCTTTTCATCAATAGCGAATTGGAAACCACGCTAACGCTGGAAAAGGCCATGGCAGCGCCTGCAATCATCGGGTTGAGAATAAAGGGATACAATACGCCAGCTGCAATCGGTATGCCTATAGAATTGTAGAAGAACGACCAAAACAGATTCTGCTTTATTTTCTTAATGGTGTAATTGCTCAGGTCTATGGCAGCCACGACGTCCCTGAGATCGTTTTTCATCAATACAATCTGGCCTGTTTCCAGCGCAACATCTGTTCCAGCTCCTATGGCGATTCCGATATCCGCTCTTGCCAATGCAGGGGCGTCATTTACTCCATCGCCGACCATGGCTACAATTTTACCTTTCTGCTGCAGTTTTTTTATTTCCTTTTCCTTGTCTTCCGGCAAGACCTCAGACAAAGCATAGTCTATTCCTAACTGCTTAGCTATAGCATCGGCCGTTCTTTTGTTATCTCCAGTTATCATGATGACCTCCTTACCCATCTTATGCAGTTTTTCAACAGCCTTCTTGGAGAATTCCTTGAGTGTGTCTGCAACCGCTATTAATCCAACAATCTTTCTATTCAGTGCAAGAATCATGACAGTTTTTCCCTCACTCTCCAGCCTGTTTATCTCTTCCTCGCTCTCGATCTTTATTTTATATTTTTTCATCAGTTTCCTATTGCCAAGAAGAATGTCTCTCCCGTACCTTGCCGCGATCCCATAACCTGGTATGGCTTTAAAGTGCTCTGCGTTTGGAACATTCAATCTTTCTTCCTTTGCTTTGTTGTTGACTGCTTCCGCGAGTGGATGCTCGGAGTCCTTCTCTGCTATAGCCGCATATTTTAAAATTTCTTTTTTATTTAATCTATCAACCGCTATTATATCGGTCACTTCTGGTTTTCCTTTTGTCAGAGTGCCAGTCTTGTCAAAAACAATTGTAGTTAGTTTGTGCGCATTTTCTAAAGCTTCTGCATTTTTAATCAGGATTCCGTTCTCCGCACCCTTCCCAGTACCAACCATTATTGCAGTTGGCGTTGCAAGTCCCAAAGCGCAGGGGCATGCTATGATAAGAACGGCTATAAAAATACTAAGCGAGAAAACAAAAGTTTGTCCAAAAGCAAAATACCAGACTGAAAAGGATGTTATAGCAATGATTATGACCGCTGGAACAAAATAGCTGCTTACCTTGTCCGCAAGCCTTTGTATAGGCGCCTTGCTTCCTTGTGCGTTTTCCACTAGTTTTATTATCTGGCTAAGGACCATGTCTCTACCGACTTTTGTTGCCTTGAATTTAAATGAGCCATGCTTGTTTATAGTCCCGCCTATGACATTGTCGTTCTTTTTCTTTTCTATCGGTATGCTCTCTCCGGTTATCATGGACTCGTCAATAGAAGAAAGGCCCTTGACAACAATCCCATCAACAGGTATTTTTTGTCCAGGTTTTACTATAACTACGTCACCAACCATGACATCCTTGATTTGTATTTGCATTTCCTTTCCATTTCTTATAATGGTTGCTATCTTTGGTTGAAGTCCCATTAGTTTCTTGATCGCATCAGAGGCTTTCCCCTTTGTCACAGCTTCAAGCCATTTTCCGAGAAGTATAAAGGTTATTAGAACAGCAGACGTCTCAAAATAAACCTCTTCTCCCAGGCCGTTTATGCCCGGAAAAAGTATTACGAACAAGCTGTAGAAATATGCGGCGCTCGTACCTATTGCAACCAGCGTGTCCATGCTTGCGGTTTTTGCCTTTAAAGACAGGAACGCTCCCTTATAGAATCTATAACCTGCTATGAACTGGACAGGCGTTGCCAACAAAAGAAGTATAATGTTTTTGTCTGGCATCATAACCCCGAACCATTCAAGAACCATGGAAATCATGAATATTGGAACAGATAATATCAAAGAAAATAAAAAGAGGCGTTTCAGTATTCTTGCCTCACTAACTCTTGCCGCCTTTTCCTTGTCTACAATTTCCTCATCTTCGCGAGGCTCCTTTATAACTTCGTATCCTAGCCTCTCAATGAGATCGGTTATCTTATCTTCACTGGTTGTCTTTTCATTGAATTCTACGGTCGCCCTTTCCGTCGCAATATTGACGTTTGCACTTTTAACCCCTTTTAATTTCCTCAAGTTAGACTCTATCTTTTGCGCGCACGAAGCGCAGTGCATGCCTGAAATTGAAATCGTTGTTTTCTTCATATACTAACTTATCCTCCTCAACTTTTCATATACGTTTCTACAAACTTTACCAGCATTCATATCATCCGCTTCCGCAACCACATCCACTAGATCCTCCACAACTACCGCTGCCACAACAACTTCCTCCTCCTAGATTTGTTTGCTTAACAGTTCCATCAACACTTATTTGATTGTTTTGAGTGCTAGTCTCATCTAAAACTGTAGCTTTGTATGTCTTGAAAACATCCAGAGATAATATTTGCTGCTTTGAGGTTTTAGTGGAATCATATTTTACATCAAATACATTAGGAAGACTGAATTGAACACTGCTTACACCACTTATTGATTTTAGTTCTCCTGTTATTAACGATGCATGACCTGAACACGGAATATCAACAGTTAGTTTCAATGAAGATAAAATGTCTCCATTAGATGCTGGAACAGCAGTCCCTGTATTTGATGGTGAAGCTAAAGTCGCATTAGCAAGTAGCGGAAATATTACCAAGAACAGTAAGAGATTAACACCAATAGTAGTTCCATAAAGTGTTGATAAATATTTCCATTTTCTTCCTATTACCTCTTTTGCTGAAAGACCTGTAAATCCTTGCCTTCTAAGATACACTATTGCTGATACTGTTGCAAAGCTGAATGAAATTCCCACTAGTATGTAGAAGAAATACGGGTTAAGTAAAAGTGGTTTGAAAAACTCTGTAGCTACTGTTGCACCGAATACCGAAGCGAATATGAAAGCTATACAACCTATGTGCGGTATCAAACCATAGGCTATTCCCTGCTTAATAGATGTTTTCTTCGGTTCAATTTTTAGGTCTGTCGCATATCCTATGCTTGCAATCTCTTCTTTTATTTTATCAACGTTAGTCTTAGTTTTATCAAGACGTACATATGCTTTTTCTTCGACTAGGCTCACTCTTGCTTTTTCTACGCCTTCCAGTTGCGACAGTTTTGATTCTATTTTTTCTGCGCAACTTTTGCAGTGCATTCCCTTTATCTCAATTACTTCTTCTCTGGCATTAGAGTCATCCATTTTAATCACCTTTTAATTTTTTTAAATAAACGAATTGTAAAAAAATTCATAATAAATTATAGCTTGAAACAGCTTATCTAGAAATGTATGAAACTAGTTTCAGTGCTTTAAAACAATAACATTTGTCATGCCGCGTCTCTTTCTTTCTATCAAATCTCTGCCTTCCAGCCTATCAAGAATTCTAGTTACCTTAACCTTAGCGAATTTTGTTTTTTCTACCAATTCTGACTGGAAGATGGTTCCTTGAGATTCGATAATCTTCTCAAAAACAACCTTTTCATCGTTGTCCAAATTACTGATAACTTTCTGGTAATTTTCCTTGGTGATTTTCTTTGGTTCAAACTGTGATTTAATAGTTTTGATCTTTGTAACTATCCTCTCTTCCTTTGAAAAGAATATCAGATAGAATCCTATAACGATAATAAAAAGCATTATTCCAATGCTGACGTTGGTTTGAAAGCTTATGGTTCCCCACATAGGACAAGAGGGACCATGAGAACATGAACTATTAACAATGCTGGTCATCGCCTGATTGAAAGAGAATATTATAAACCCTATCAAAGCAGCTATCACTATTATCAGAACGCCAACAACTTTGTTTCTCATGAAATAAGGTAATATTTGACAATTTAAAAATGACACAGTTTTCCGAATTGCTGCCGGCATGACAACCTTTTTATAGCTTTCTAACAAACAATTAAATGGGTTGGTATGACCGGCGAACGACAATGCTTGGCAAATAATTAGGAATGCTCTTTCTACTCCTAAGACTAGAGAAGAACTTTTAAAAATAACAGGATTACCTGACAAAACTCTTAGGTATAATCTTTCCATTCTTAAAAAACAAGGTTTGATTAAAGAGATTATTATTTTAGAAGATTTAAGAAAAAAAGAAATTTTTGAGGAGATGGAAAAATGAAAATGCTTAAAGTTAAGAAAATAAGAGAAACAGTATGGCCGTCTATTTCGATGGGTGATGTAACATATCCGATTCAGCGAACATATGATTATAAGGTAGGAGACGAAAAAATACACATCGTCGGTTCACAACTTTTATTTTATCCTAATGATATGCCAGACAGTATTCAGGGTTATTTTGCTCATTTTAAAGACCTCCACATTCCTAGAAGTGTCTTGTTAACAGCTTTAGAAAGAGGTGAAATAGCTGAAGAAGAATTCGAGATAATTGTTAGTAAAACAAAATCAATGCCAAAGTAATTAATATATTTATTAAAACAAAGTTATTTGTTTAGTATGCGAGGATGGCAGATCAGTCATGCGATCGCCTGCAGAGCGATTCAGCTGGGTGCAATTCCCAGTCCTCGCTTTTCGTGATTAAATGTTAAACAAAGAGTGGCATTTAAAGCATAAGTTTCCCAAGAACGGAACAGAAGAAGAGAAAGATGAATGGAGAACAGAACATAGAAAAAATTGTGATTGCGGAAAAAAGAAAAAGTGATTGAATGCTAAAAGTTTTCAATACAATGACTGGTAAAAAAGAAGAATTCGTTCCTAAAGAAAAAGGACATGTTTACATGTATGTGTGCGGTCCAACCGTTTACGGCCTAATGCATATTGGCAATGCAAGAACTTTTATAACCTTTGACATTATTTATCGCTATCTTAAATGGAAAGGCCTCAAAGTAAAATATGTTCAGAACATAACAGACGTGGGGCATTTAACAGACGTTGGCGAGGATAAAATAATAAAAGGCGCCAAAGATCGCGGAATGGACGTTAATAACTTTGTGAACCTAATGGTAAAAGAATATTTTGAAGATTTGAAATCTCTAAACATTCTAAGGCCTGACATATCTCCAAGAGCTTCTGAACACATTCAAGAGATGATTGAAGTTATCAAAAAATTGATAGAGAACGGCTATGCTTACGAATCAAAAGGTTATGTTTACTTTGATATTTCAAAGTTCAAAGATTACGGAAAAATGTCAAAGCAAAACCCGGAATACTTGGAAAAGCAAAGAAAAGAAACTCATGGCGACAAAAAACATGAAGGTGATTTCGTATTATGGTTCCCTGCTCCTGAAGAATATCCCTTGAAGTGGAAAAGCCAGTGGAGCGTTGGGTTCCCAGGATGGCATATAGAGTGCTCTACAATGTCATCAAAATACCTAGGCTTTCCATTGGACATCCATGGCGGCGGCAAGGACCTCATATTTCCGCATCATGAGGATGAAATCGCCCAGGCTGAAGGTGCAACCGGCAAGAAGTTTTGCAATTACTGGATGCACGGCGAATTCATTCTAATCAATGAGGAGAAAATGGCAAAATCCATAGGAAACGTAGTATCGCCTAGAGACCTTATTAAGAAATATGGAAGAAATGCAGTAAGATATTTCCTCATATCCTCACACTATAGAACAGAAATAAACTTGACAGAAGAGTCTTTAAGGGCTGCAAAAAACACTGTTAACAATTTGATTGACTTCATTGACAAGATTCAAGAGCTGAACGTAAAGGGCGTTTACAATAAAGGCATTGAAGAAAAAATAAATGAAACTAAGAAAAGGTTTGAAGAAAGCATGGACGACGACTTTAACATGCCTCTAGTCCTTGCAGCAATATTCGATCTGGTGAACGAGACCAATAGAGCCATCGACGAAAAGAAAGCCTCTAGGAAGAACATGGAAGAAGTTTATGACCTGATGATGGACCTTGACAAAGTTCTAGGCGTTCTGGAACATGAAAAAGGAGAAATGCCTAAGGAAATAATGAATCTGATCATCAAGAGAGAAGGCTATAGAAAGAGAGGAGATTTTGCTGTGGCAGACAAAATTAGAATGGAGATAAACGAAAAAGGCTATATAGTTGAAGACTCTCCGCAAGGCCCTAGATGGAAGAAGATTAAATAGTAAAATCTTTTCCTATTTTTCTTTTTAATTTATCTGCTTCTTTCTGTTTTACTAAAAGTCTCCTGATTGACTCGAAAACTTCTACGAAACCTATTAAAGTAAGGCAATAACCTGCTATCTGGGCAGATACAAACTCTCTAAAGAACCCTGCAATAATAATTCCTGTCCCGACAAAGGCTAGTCCTGTTCTCATGAAAGACAAGATGGTTCTTTCCTTGGACAACAGTAGTTGCTCTTCTTCGCATATTTCTATCCTTGACATCCTTTTTGGCATAATCTTATTTCATTTAGCCTAAATAAAAATGTTTCCCTATGATATTTTCATTTACCAGTAAGAAATATTATAGTTTAATTATGCTACGTTTCTTTCATAATATTGAACTGTTTCAGAACCCCAATTTATGTCTTCCATATTTATTCCGTGTTTACATTTTAAGAAATATAAACAAGCATCTAAAGAGAGTAAATTTAATGGATATTCAGACGTAGTAAGACCTTCACAATGTAAATAAGATATTAAATATTTAGTTTTTCTCCCATTCTCATCCTGTTTTACTTTATTAAACCTTTCAATAAACCTTCTGTCAGTTGCTATAGCCTTCGCTAGCTGTTTGCCTCTTTTAACTTCATCTATCGGATTTCTAAATACCATGAAATTATTTTATTTCCTAGCTTTAAATATTAGAAAAATCTAAACTAGCTGTTTATCAGCAGTTGAAAGTCTAATTCTCCTTAGTATGTTATGAAATTATTCTCTTCTCACAAACATTTAAAAGTAAGATATAAAAATCAAGTTTAAATTTCTTGTCGCTATTTTATTATTATGCGACCTGAAACTAGAAAAATGTTAGAAAAAGCCGAAAGAGATGCTAACTCACCTACTACATTACCACCTTTAGATGAAAGTGGTGCCTATAGCTGTGCAGAATGTAGAGGTGGTGGTTATAGATGCCGCGATTGTATTTTGGGTGATGACGAAAAAGAAATTCTGAATAAATTAAAACAAAGTTCTGATAATATACCTTATTATGAAGTAACAAGACTAGTTGACAGAAAAGAACCTTGGTCTACTCCAAGTTTTCATAGTCAAATGGAAAAACTAAAAAGAAGAAGAAAGTATAGATTATAATAAAATATCTAGTTGCTATCTAAAAATTCGGTCTGTATTTATTCAGATGTGAAGAATTAGACATTCAACTCGATATAAACTAGTTGTTTTCCATGGATAATTTCATAAAAGATAGAGAAAAATATAATTCTTAATTTAGAGATTTAATTTAGCCATTTCAGGTTTCTTTACCCTGTTCCATATCTCTATCAGTCTCTGCAGTTTCGCTTCCCTCTCTTTTCCATGAATTCCACATTTTATAATAGGAGATCCTGTTCCAACAGCCAAATCCGCGATAAAGCTGTCAGTAGTGTCCCTAGACCTATGAGAGACAACAGTCTTGTAATTGGCTTTTTTTGCGATCTTGATAGTCTCTAAAGCCTTAGAAACAAGTCCGACCTGGTCAGGTTTTATTATGATCGCATTGCCTGCCTTTTTCCCTATTCCCACCCTTAACCGCTCTGGTTGCGTGGCAAACAAGTCGTCTCCTGTCACCAAGCAGTTAGCCCTCTTAGTCAGTTCAGAAAAGTGCTCAAAATCATTCTCATGAAAAGGATCTTCCGCGTAAACTAATTTATAGGTTTTTATCAGGCCTGAAACAAATTCAAGTTGCTCTTCTGGAGATAGCTTTTTCCCTGGATTTATATAAGAATACCTGCCTCCTTTATAGAATTGAGAAGAGGCAAAGTCTATGCCAATCCTGGCTCCGTAGTTCTCTGTTATCCTGCTTAACACGTCTAGGGTTTCAAGGTCGTTCAATTTGCACATCCAGGCCCCTTCATAATTATTTCCTAACAATATTCCTTTTGATTTGATAAATTTGCCAACTTCCTCCCATATCGACTGGTTTGTTCTCACAGCTTCCTTAATGCTCTTAGCCTTGACCGGCAAGATCAAAAATTCCTGCTCAGAAGTATAACCCCTGTGAGTTCCCCCGCCTATGACATTGCCTAATGGATAAGGAAAAACGTTAGACTTTTTGTTAAAAAACTGATAAGCATTATTTTTTGACAAGGCTCTTATTGCGGCAATTGACAAAGCGATTGATAAATTCGCGCCTATTTTGTCTATACCAATATTCTTTATTATCTTGTCTACCGCGCTTTCGCTTTCACCGATAAACTTTCTCTTTATTACAGGGAAGTTCTTTACAATGGTCTTAACGTCTAGTTTTTTTGCCTCGTATTCTCCTGCAGAAGTTCCAGAAGGAGCACATGCTGAAAAAACACCTTTGTCAGTTTTAATAGAAATTTTTATGGTCTTTTCTTTAACAGCATTGTAAACTTGAGATATTCCCAAGTTTTTTATCATGTTATCAATCAAGAATCTTTGTTCTCTTCAGGCCTTTTGACATCCAGGCATGTGAGTCCTTTTTCAAACTCAAGTTTAGCTATTTCAATAGGGTCCTTTAGATCGGTCTTAATGTTTACAGATGCCCCTCTTGATATTTGCAAAGCCCTTGCCCCTACTATCCTTGCTCTCTCAAACCTTGTATATTCCTTTAAAGGGGCTTCTTTTTTGTTCATAATATCATACTATAATCCTATTCATGCTTATAAATATTTAATCTATTTTCCTCTTTCTGGTTTTGAAAACACAAAAATGAGGTATTTTTGAATATGTTTCATAAGCTTCTAGATTTACCTTTTTACCTTCTTTAACAGGTTTCGCATCTACAAAATCTTCTATAACAAACTTATTTCTTACAATCGCTCTTATCAGAGTTTGAAAAGTTCTGTGATAATAAGGCATCTTTATCTTAAAGGTTGGCCAATGAGCATATGTTTTACCTTCTTTAAAGTAGTTTCCAAATTTGCGATAAGTTCCTGGCTTACCTTCTATGTACTTTGATATTTCTAATAAAGGATTTGTAAAGGAAAATACGAATATGCCATTATTTTTAAGAACTCTATATATTTCTTTGAAGGCTTTATCTAAATTCTTGAAATAACTTGTAGCTAAGCCACATACCACAATGTCAAAAAAATTCGATTTGTAAGGCAGCTTGTAGACTGAACCTACTTTAAAATCTACACCTTTTATTTCAGATTTTGCAATTTCTAGCATCTTGGGAGACAGGTCTATTCCCCACACCTTTGCGCCGCGTTTCTTTAGAATTTTCGTGTGTCTACCAGTTCCACAACCTAAATCAAGAACTTTTTTGTTTTTAACATACTTCAATAAAGAAGTTGTAGCAGGAACTTCAAGATATGCATTGAAAAAATGATAAGCTGTTATTTTATGATATCTTTTTGAAAGTTTATTATAAATTTCTTTAACTTCTTCTTCGTATTTATTGCTCATGTTTACAATTTAGAATTTTTGGCTTATAAAATGTATCTTTTATTGAACTAGAGAACTATCCTATAAACCTAACCAAGAATGTTAATTATATTCTAGCAAGTCAACGACTCCTAATCCATTTATAATAAATAAGGTTAACAATGACGCCAAAAAGGAATAATAAAAATATAATTAATGGTGAAGCTTCTTCCAAATAAAATTGTGCTAATATTAAAAGTCCTCCAACAAAAATAGCAGAAAAAGGCCAAGTATATTTTAATATGGTCAGATTATATTCAACGGACTTGCTATATGCTTCAGAAAAACCAGGTTCCTTAGACTTTCTTTTAGGCTTCTTCATACATCTAATTTAGAACATTGATATAAATACAATAATCTTATTGTTGTTATCGACTTATTTTCATATAACCATGTGAAAAGGCTAGAATCAAACCTTTTCTACGTCATAAAGTGAACTGATGTTGAAAAATGTATCTCACAAAGATCGTTAAGACTATCCTATAATCTTAACAATGTTTGTTAAATATATGACTCAAGTTGTAGTTTCAGTTTGTTTCATACTCTTAGAAAGTATTTCTATTGATTTATCGATTTTCCCTACTCGTCTAGCATAATAGTCTCGATAAGACTTTGGATTGCTTTTTACTTTTACAGGTCCTTCGTTACGTTCTCTTTCTGATTTCAAGTATGCTAAAAGCGCTGTTGATAAATCCTGGGTAGCTTGTTCATTAAAACCTATTTCCCTTAAATCAACATCATGATAACCGCAAATAAATTCTTTTGCAGTTAATGATATCACTGCCTGACCTTTGCATGCCACAATTATTTCAAGTCCATCAAAAAAATTATCCCATCTATTTTCTTTACCACGTCTTTCAGAATTTACTTCATAACCTAACTCTTTTAGGTTATTTCCAAATTTCTTTATAAATTGTTCCTTTTCTTCTGGTGTTCCTGTGAATAGCAACGGAAGTTCAACTTTATGTGTTAATTGATAAGGTCTAAACATAAAAGATTATTAGTTAGTAAAAAATTTAAATCCATATATTTTATATTCAGCAATAAGACTATCCTATAATTATTACAAATATTGTAAGGATTATCCTATGTACTTTAGGTCCTCTGGCTTCTTCTCTTTTTTCATCTGGTCCATTGCCTGTTTTTGTATGTCTTCCAATCTTTTAATAAACTCGTGCATCGACTTTACTTTCTCGTCTAGCTTTGCCAGATCAATCTTAACCTTAATGATCTTTTCTATTATCCTTAGAACAGCCTCGGCCGCCGTTGGGTCGGTGATTATCGGAAAGCCTGTCGTCTCGCCCAACAGAACCATGCCTTCCATGCCATAGGGTTTGGCCAAGCCGACCAACAGCCCTGACGCCCCGACTATCGTTCCTATCTGGTCGCTGATTTCAAAATTAATGCCGTATTTTCTATAATCCTTGATGATATCGGTATTGGTCGCAGCGCCATAGATTTTTGGCTCCTCTGAGACTTTTCCTGTTCCAAAGCCGCCCACAGTGATTATCTCCTTGCAACCGAAAGTCTTTAGAAAATCTAGAATCTTTCCAACAACCTCATAATGGCCCTTGGGGTCGTATGTCTGGCAATCTCCTATCAGAAGAATCAAGTCCCTTTTCCCTGTCTTGCAGTAATAGAATTCGTTTCTCAAAGTGTGTATCATATTATTATGTATCATCACGAACGGGAAGAAATAAGGTGAATATAATTCTGCGAACTTTTTAGCCTTCAATTGATGAACCATGTATCCGACTGCTATCCTGCCTATGTTTCCTATGCCCGGCAAGCCAGCAATGCAAATAGGGTTTTTTAATTTTGGTTTTTTACTAGCAATTATTTTTGTCTCAATCATGTTAAACATTTTTGGTTTACGGATTCTTAAACGTTTGCCTTGGACATCCTTCTATATTTGCCGTATTTCCTTTCCTTTTCCAAGGAGAATTTTATAGGATGAGCGCTTGCAGTTTTTGTTTTACAGACGCCGCATGCCATGCCCAAGGTGTATGCCTTGCACTTGGGGCATTTCATCAAAAGCATTTATTCGACCTTTCCCTCGCCGCCGCATTCCTCTATTTTATTAATAATATATTCTGAGGTCTCTTCGATTTTCCTTTCTCCCAGCTTTGCGTTCTTTGTCTTCAAGGCCAGGGAGTATTTAGGCGCTGATATGTATTTTATGTCGATTCCAAAATTTTTCTTTGCGTCAGCCAGAATATTCCTTATTATGTTCATGCCGTCCGGCTTGCAGCATCTCAATTCTATGATCTTTTTTATGTTAGCCTCTTTTATTTCGAGCTGTTCGTCTGCAATAGCCTTTATCGCCTTGACCAACTCTTCTTTGAACCCCTTCCTTATGAGAAGATCATAACCTTGCGGTGTCATGGACATTTGAAAAACATCGAAGGCATTGCCAAATTTCTCCTCGATTTCAGAAACTATCCTCTGGTTAACCTCTTCCATGCTCAAATTCAACTTTTCTGCTAGCATATTCAGCATTTTTTCAGCTTTCAGCCTTTTCTTGTATTCTCTCATCTTTTCCTCGGAGTCATATTTCCTGACTCTTTTCAGGCTGAGGGCTATGTGCATCTTCTCTTGGTTGACATCCATGACCTTGACAACGATCTTTTCGCCGACTTTAACGAACTTCCTTATGTCCCTTACCCATTTTCCAGCAACCTCAGAAATGTGTATCATGCCTTCCTTGTTCCCGTATTCTTCCAAGGATATGAAAGCAGAATAAGGATTGACCCTAACTACGGTTCCTATGACTATTTCCCCTCTTTGCGGCCATTTTTCTTCATTTTTCATAAACAGTTTATTGTGTTAAAGTTTATTAAAATGACGCTGTCTGACAAATTTAAATAGATAATAATATAACTATCTATTAGTGGTAAAATATGGCTGAACGTGCCGGAGAGTACATAGAACAACTGCAGCATGAGAGCGGAAAAAACAAAGGCTTTTTTGCTAGCCTTTTTCGCATGGACGACGATAGCTGGGGGAGAAATAGAAGATACGGAATAAGAAATAAAGCGCACAACGAACTCTTGCAAGCCGGCATTGATGATAGAACTATACTTTCATGCCCCAAGATAGAAGATTTACCCCCAAACATAAGGTCTGTTGTAGAAGGTAAGTTGTCTAAATATCTAAAAGATTATTAGTAGGTTTGCAGAACCTTTGACTTGATCTTGGCTTTTCCACCGGTTCTCTCAATCAGATCAAAACCGCAGACCAAGCACTTTACAGCAGAAGTAGCCTTGTTGAATATTATCTGCTCATTCTTGCATTTAGGGCAGGTTATTTTTAAGAACTTGCTCTTTGGCTTTACATTTGATTCTTCCATTTACATCTTCCTCTTTATCTCGAACTTCTTTACCCTGAAGCCTTTGCCAACCATGTGCTCCTTGCCGCAAACCTTGCATTTGTATCTCAGGTCTAATTTCTTGGTAGGCTTTGACCTTCCTTTTGGATTGGTTCTAGGATAGCTTCCAAAACCCTTCATCTTTCTCTTGAATATCCTTTGGCCGTGGGATAGAAGGCCTCTGGCCTTTGAAGCGCTAACCCTCTTTACCTCGCTCTCCGTGTGTTTGCGACAGTAGGGGCAGTATCTTTTCTGTATTTTTGGTATGTCCATTAAATCACTTATCTCATAAAAATTTACGAATGCATCATTAATAAAGATATTCGATGAGTAGACTTTTAAAGCTTAAAACTGTATCGATATTGGTTTTATACCGTCACGCATAGCATAAGAATCTTTTTTATAGATATGAATCAAAGGAAGATGCTTTGCCATAATTATTTCCAAGTCTCAGAAACTGTAATTCTGGCTTTTAAGTGTTTGCAAACCAATATATCCTAATGGGAAAATTGGGCGGCAAGACATTGAGTCGCATGCAAAAGAAGAATCTAAAGAAAAGAAGAAGATAACGCATAAGTAATTATTTAAAGTTTGAAACTTTAATTCTCTTTATGGACATGAAAAACGTGATACTAATCTTTTTCATAATAGTAGCAGCCTTGGCGGTCCTAAGTCTAACACCCTCGGAAAATAGAACAGGCAATTTCATAATGCCATCAATAATCAGTTTGGAGGCGGCCATACTAATCATAATATTCTCGCTTTTCACAATAGCTACCTTATTGTCTAAGAAAAGTTATTATCCCTTTTAATCCAGTATGTTCTCTGCCGCCTTCCTCGTTATCAACAGTTTTGCAACCTCGTCAGGCAGAGTTATAATGTCTCCTGTTCTTAACGGACCATATGACTGCATGTCAACTCCTGAAAACTTGGGAAGATCAATCAATATCTTTACCAGTATCTTGCCGTTAGGCCTGACAGCAATATTCTCCATCCCTACGGGCTTCATTTCCTCAATGCTTTTTTTAGCTTCCTCTATCTTTTCTTCAGCAATGTCGTCAAAACTTCTGAATTTCTCGTTCATATCATTTTTAAATGATTTTAGAGTGTTGACAATATCGTCGAAGAATTTTCTTTCCTCGTCATTAAGGCCTGATGGCGGCAGCTGACCTCTCATGGTGCTTAGCGCAGCCAAGACTATCTTCTTCTGCCTTCTGTTGATCACGTCTTCCAACAGCTTTTTTGCGTTCTCAACCTCTAGAAGAGATGTAGTGTCTTTCAGCTTCTCCTTTATCTTGAACCAGTTCCTAACAGACTCAAAGAAACCGTCTGGCAATTTTTGCAGCTCTTCCTCTTTCTCTGCTCTGTGCGCGTTTCTAACAGTTTCATAGGTTATTATGTCCATTACAATCAATACTAGTTTTATTTTAAACTTTAAAAGTGTTAACTAACAGGTTAAAATATTTAATAGCTCATGTATTTTTCTGGTCTCTCGTCAGCCTATAAGGATAGTTCACAGGATTCTTTGAACAGTATTGATCAGGCTTGCACACGCCGAATGATACGTAGAATAATTGCGAGTAACAGTTGGCAGGCATCAGCTCTCTGCTCTGCCTGAAGTGCCATTTCAACTGAGTCTTAAGCGTCCTCTCGCTCAGAGGCTGAGGGTTCTTTAGGTTCCACTCCCTTATCCTTTTCTCTATTTCCTCCGGCTTCCAGTTCATCGTTCTTAAGAAGGATAACAACGTGAACAGGGATCTCTTCCTTCCGTCTGACAGGCCATTCAAAATTATTTTAATGCAAGGCGGGAAATATTCTTCTGTTATTGGCTTGTCAGATTTCTTTCTCAATCTTACAGGCTTTATCGCTTCCTTGGGCTGCTTGGCCTTCCAGTCCAAAGCCTGCAGCAACAACTCAGTAGCCTCGCCCTCTTTATTAACTAAGAACTCAATATCTGTTTTTAGATTTTCTGGTCTTGCCATTTCTTTTTTAAAACCTTTCAAATCACCAACTTTTATTGGCAAAGAAACTAACCAGTACTTTGGATGCAAGGAATAAGGCATTCTAAATAAATGACGATTGCCCCATCCTTTCTCCAATTCTGCAATTCCATCTACATAATTAGGTTTCTTATTTTGAAGATAGGTTCCGTTGTCGATATCTAAAAAAGGAGAAGGGGTGAGCTCAGATAGTGAAGGAACTGTATTTACAAGAGCCGCAATACCACCTTCTATCGCTACCAGTTCTTCGAGTATTTTTTCTCTAGTCTTCTCTATGATAAACTCTGCTATTGACCGAGGTATTTCCGGATATTGCCTTTTGGTCTCTTTAAAATCAATTTTTTCAGGAAAGGCATTGCCCGCTATTCCCACATGGAATCCCCTTGAACCGGAGAACTTGATGGTTGATTCAATCCCCAAATCTTTTAAAAAACTACAAACAACCCTGGCTGCCGCAGCCGCGTGCTCTAGTTTTACTTTGGCGTCGATGTCAATTAGAAAGTCGAAACCCTTTCTCAGGTTTTCTATTTCTTCCTGCTTTAGGTTCGTAGATAGTTGCATTGGCTGCGTCCATCTTTCAACAGAGCAATGAAAGGCAACCGCGCCATCTTTGACCTTTCCTTCTATGTCTTTCGGATATAGCAACACGTCAGGTCTTTTCAGGTAGGAGCCGTCTTCTATGGAACCGACGACTTCCCTGTCCTTTGCTGTTGATAATATCTCCTTTTGCACAGCAGGATTAGAATAGTATTTCAGGATTTCTAGATAATGCATAATAAGAATAATACGCTACATTATTTAATATTTTTTTACCTCATGTCAAAGGTTATAAATGTTAAAAATTTAAATAATCAATGATTAGAATGAATGATTTGCTGAAAAGGAAAGTGGAGGACATGGACCTGGAGAAGATTGACTTTTCTGGCCTGATTAAACAGATGGACTCCTCTGGCGGCTTCTCTGCCAAGAATCTGGCCACAGCAGTGTCAATTTTAGAAGATATGATCAAGGACAAGGAATGCAAAAAGTTCTTATCGTTTCCAGCATGCATAGTCGCCACAGGCTTGAGAGGCGCGATTGCCCAGGCGATAGAGAAGGGCTTGTTCGATTTCATAGTAACTACTTGCGGAACCTTGGATCATGATTTGGCAAGGGCTTACGGCGGAGAATATTTTCATGGCTCCTTCGAATTGGATGACGCGAAACTTCATAAGGAAGGTATTAACAGATTGGGAAACGTCCTGATACCCAACGACAGTTACGGAATGATACTGGAAAAGAAGATGAACCCTATCCTTGAGGAACTGGCTAAGCAGAAGAATGAATGGTCTGGAAGAGAGATTATACAAGAGTTTGGCAAGAGACTGAATGATAAAAATTCTATTCTCTACCAAGCCTCGAAGAGGAACATTCCAATATACGTCCCGGGAATAACGGATGGAGCCTTCGGAACGAACCTTACATGGTTCTCTCAAGATCATAATTTTAAATTGGACATACTAAAAGACGAGAGAGAATTGGCAGACATAGCCTTTACAAAAAATAGAACAGGAGCGCTTATGATTGGTGGCGGAATCTCAAAACATCACACGATATGGTGGAATCAGTTTAAGGGTGGTTTAGACTATGCAATATACATCACAACAGCAACTCAGTATGACGGAAGCTTATCAGGTGCGAGACTAGAAGAAGCTGTCTCTTGGGGAAAGATAAAAGAGAAAGCAAAATATGTAACTGTGGACGGCGATGCAACAATTATATTGCCAGTAATTCTGTGCGGACTCTACGAAAGAATTTAAACTTTCTTGCCTAATATTTTGTAGATGGTTCTTATGAAATCTAGTCTACCTTATCCATGTTATTTAGAAGATTTTCCACGAGAAGAAGATTATACAGAATATCTAAAGATGAAGATAACGAAAAGTGGCTATAGCGTAGAAGATATCGCAAATAAATGCGGAATCGATAAGATGAACATAGTTAATTTTCTTAAAGGCACTTTGTGGGGAAGTACAATTCCACCAAATCATCTCAAGGAATTGTTAAGTCCTGTATTAGACTATAGCGATGAGAAGGATTTTGTAGAAAAGCGTGTAGAGGAAAGAGAAAGATCGGCACTGGAATATTCATTGAATTCAGGCTTGGCTAAAATTTTGAACATGATAAGGTAACGCACAAGATGCGTGGTAATGGACGGCGACGCTACTATACTGCTACCAATAATATTGGCTACCATTTATGAAAAATTACAGATTTAAATCTTTAACCTTTTAATTCTTTTATATGGCAGAAAAAGTAAAAGAAATCGCTAAAATAACTGGAGCAAAACTTCATTACGCTTTAAATGATGTAACCTTACCTTCTGAAACTGGTAGGGTAAGAATGGGCACTTATAGAGACAAAAAACAAAGAGTAGAAATAACTCCTTCAGATTTATCAAAACTACAGGACGAAATTACAATCGCGACCGCATTATCTACAGTTCAATTATATGTTCCAGAAGCTCCTGGAAAAAAGAGCGGGTATTTAACTATCGATGTCGAATCCAAAATAGTAGAAGATGCATGCGATATTATTAGCAAAGAGCAGTCAGAGAAAATAGAAAAATTAGGATATACAATCTTGAAAAAAGAAGTCCCAGAAATTACAGATAAATCAGCCGTAGTGACTAGAGAGTAATTTTCTTTTTTTAGTTTTACTCGCTCTCTGACACTCGTGGCGCGAGAACCATACCCAAGAAAGCATTGTCATTCTCGAAAACAAGCCTCAAAGGAAAGTCTTTGCCAAGCATTATCTTTGCCTTGTCAGACAGCCTAGAGCCTTTTATCATCTTCTTCAGGTAATCCAAAGAATATCTGGCGCTGATTGTCTCCTTTGAGTTCAGCTTGGTTAGCGTGTCGGTTCCCTTGAAAATCTTTAATTCGCTTTTGCTGTTGTTGCCCTCCGCAAACATCCTCAGTTTGTCAGGGGACAATTCTATTATAACCGAGTCAGCGACTATTTCAGCATCGCTTATCCCTTGCTCCAAGACGCTAGAATCAACCTCTGCGTCAGCAGTAAACTTCTTCAATAACTGCTCTATATCCGGCGTCTCTGCCTTTGATATTTGCAATAAGGGCATTGCAAACTTTCTAACAGAACTTCCCTCTAGGATAACTTCCAGTATGCTTTCTTTCTCGTCCAGACTTATAGTTAGCTTATCGTCTAAATTGGCCCTTTTAAGAACTGTCAATAAATTTAACAGATTTATGCCAAAAGTGATGTCTTTATCGCATTCATACTCCTCGAATGCGGAAGATTTTAATTTAAAGTCCACAAAGGAAACCATGGTCCTATCAGCTGCCTCCAACTCTATGCCGGTTTTTTTAACATTAAACAATCCATCATCTATGAGCTGAGAAATTATATCTATGCTGTCTCTCAATAACTTGGGATCTTTTGTAACAGCCTTAAACAATCATATCACCTCGCCTGATAAAATTAATGCTTTATAGTATTAGTTTGAAAGATTTAAAATAGATGTTTCATGTAGATAATTTCATTTACCAGCAAGAAAGATGCAAGTTTCAGCAGGGTAGATTGAATTGTGTGGTGGGAAAAATTACAGTTCAAAATGTTTAAATCTTTGATTATTCTTTTATATTTAGGTGAAAACATGGCAGATGCTTGTGATGGTTTAGGTTATGCTCCAGTTATACAAACCCATCGTTCTAAAAAATTAGATAAAGTTGCTGAATATTTTAGAAGATTAGATGAAATAAGAGAAAAAGCAACTGAAAAATTTGGAGATGTGAAAGATTATTGTAAAAATAATAAAAGACAAACTGTTTATATTGCTGCAACAATAGGTTCAGGAATTACTGGTTATGCTTTAACAGGACATCCATTAATGGGAACTAGCTGTGCTGTCGTTGCAGGTAGTGCTAGTATGATTCATAACGAACTTAAAGACATAGAAAAAGAAAGAATTGCTAGAGAAAAACATTAAAATCACCCATTTTCCATCAAAAAGCCTTATTTTACACACGGTTTTCAACCAAATCTAAACTAGTTGTTTGTCGTCGGTTGAAAGTCTAATTCTCCTTAGCATTTTCAAGAATTATTTGCTTGTCCCAAACATATAAAAGTGGCACATAAATTGCTTTTTATATTAGAAGTCCAAAACCGTCGGCAAGTGGAAACTTTAAATGAAGAATCTTAGTTTTAGATGAAGTTAGACGAAATTATGGAAGAAATTAACGTGCAATTAGTTCTTCTTTTTTCCTAAGTTCAGCAGCACTTTCTGAAATTTTTTGTTTCAAATGTCTTCTTACTTCTTCAAAATTTATTTGTCCGAGATTATATCTCAAACTGTTTTCATGAGTCTCTCCTGATGATTCTATACCAAAAAGAACTCCTCTCTTACCACTGCTCATAGTAAATTCATCAATAAGAGGGTTTTCCTTAAAATCTTCTCTTGAAAATGATTTTTTTGATTCTTCTTTAGAATATGAAGGTTCCCACTTTTGTTTAATTAGATATGCAATTTCTGGAATAGCTGCTTTTTCAGTTTCTGCTGCTACGTTTCCTTCTTCTTTATTATTCCATATTTGCGGTAACCAGTCTGCAACAGGTTTTGGAATATTGAAAATACTAAGTCTTCTAATGCCTCCTTCTTTTATATCATAAGAATCTCTAAATCGTGTTTCATGAATATATACTTCAGCCTTAGGAGTTTTTTCTAAAGCTTCAAATATTTTTTCGCTCTGAATTTCTTGAATTGTTATTGAATTTTGAAGATTTTCTACTTTTGATTTCAAACTACTTGTGTCAGTATTTACAAATCTTATAACAGATGCAGAAATATTATCTCCATAGCGAGGATTACCAAATCTAACATATTTTGTTTTTATTAAACCTTTTTCTTGAAGGTCTTCGAAAATGGGATTTCCACATGTTGCAGGATTTTGTATTAATTCACCATCTTTGAAAAAACTAAGGAAATCAACTTCTTCTTTTAATAATTCTATCTGACCTCTTGCATTTCTTGAAGAAATTTCAGCAGGACTACAACAATACATAAGATCAATTGTAGTTGAAGGCTCTCTTGGAAGAACTTGCGATTCTTTTAATGCTTCTATAATAACTTCTCTAGCATTTCTTGCAATTGTTGGTTCTGAAGAAGTTTCATAAAAATGAAATTTTAATGCGTCTGCTGTTGGAAAGAGACTTGTATTACCAGCAACGAATTTTAAATAATCTTCAGCATGCAGCGTTAGTGATTTTGCATAAGATAACTCTATATCAGGTTTCTTTAGCATTGCCATTTTTATCACTTTTTATTATGATAATTAAAGATTTAAACCCTTCTTTCAATGAGTAATCCTAAATTGAGATACTAAAATGTGCCGTCGGCAGGAATTGCTATTTAATGTATAGTCTGTATCTAGAACAATTATCAGATGTGAAGAATTAGACATTCAACTCGATCTAAACTAGTTGTTTCCATATGATATTTTCATATAACATGATGAAATTCTTAATAGAACACTTTATTTGAGAACAAGGAACTACGCTGAGGCTCAAAAGTTTTTAACAATCTCTCTTGCTTTTTTATAAAGTTTTAAATTAAATCCTGTCAGGTCCTGTATCGCCTCTCCCCTGCATTCAAACCCGTCTATCATAGGTAGAATTCTGGTTATCACTCTCACGTATTGGCCTTGCCGAACGCTAGTTTCTTCTCCGAAATAGACATCCACTTTTCCTGTTCCATCGTCAATTACAATAGAATTAGGGGTTGTGTCAATCACGGTTCCTGTCAATCTCACCCTAACATCAGATTCGGGCTGTATGTCTGCAATGCTCTTTTCTATAGAAGGCAGCCTTCTTCTTACAAGCCTTTCCTGAGCCATACAGAACTTATGGGAATATGCAAATAAATAACTTATTGACCCTTGAGGAGGAGTATCACTCTTCTTCTTTCTCTTCGTCTTCCAAATGCTCGTTGTCCTCTCCGAGGTTTTCTTCCACAATTTCTTCCTCCTCGGCCTCTTCCTTCACTTCCTCTTCTTCATTCTCGTCTTTGATCTCCTTTTCTCCCTCTTCCTTTGTTGCCAAGTCCTCTAAGAACTCATGGGTCGAAGCAGCTCTCCTGCTTTTCTTTGGCTTGTATTTTTTCTTGCAGCTCTTCTTTTTCATGAAAATAATTAAAATTCTAACATTCTTAAATCTTGTTTACTGGAAGAGATTTATATAAGATTCCCAATTATATAGATATGGTTTTAGAATCAATATTCCCTGTTAGAAAGGTTGTAAAAAACCCGATAGACATGTTCGTACTGTCTGTCATAATTTCTTTAGCTTCAATATACATAGCAAACATGATATTTCCCGGGCCATCAACAGGCAAGATAATAACCTTGTTCATCACATGCGCCTTAGCGCCGGTAATATACGGAGTGTTCAAGGCAGAGGAAGAGACAGAGAGGGAGGAAGCCGAACACAGGATAGACAAAACATTTCTGGAAAGGCATGAAGAGGTAATGAAAATATTTACCTTGATGTTCATGGGAATTTTCATAGCCATATTCATCGTTTCTGTGATGTCGCCAAGCGAGTATGTCGAGGCGACGTTCAGCGACCAGATACAGGAAATACAAAGAATAACCTCGCTCTCGTCAGGAAATGCTGTTGTAGGAAAAGCCTTATCCGGTAACGTCCTAGACATGATACTATGGAATAATTTAAGAGTCATGGGACTGGCATTCATTTTATCATTATTGATTGGAGTCGGCAGCATCGTAATACTGGCATGGAACGCCTCCATACTGGCGCTATACCTGGCGTCATTCATCAGGAAAGGCCTGATAGAAGAATTCATGGTCAGAACAATAAGCATAATCCCCCACGCGCCCATTGAGATATTCGGCTACTTCTTGGCGGGAATAGCTGGCGGCGTCCTGTCCGCGGGACTGATAAGGGAGAAGTTCTTGAGCAAAGAGTTCGTGCTAGTCTTTAGAGACTCTTTATTATTGTTATTCTTGGCTATAGGCGCCATATCCTTGGGAGCGGTTGTCGAGGTATTTCTTTAAGATTTTAATAGATAAAATCGGTATTCTTTAATGAAGGGCCCGTAGTATAACTTGGTTTAGTATTCAAGCTTCGGGAGCTTGCGATCGGAGTTCAAATCTCCGCGGGCCCATTCTAAAACTTTAAATAATTTAGACTGAAATAAGAATACAAATGAAAAAAGTCTCTCAAGCCATAAAGGTTAAACCACTAGACTATGCGCCCAATTTTAAAGATTTTGGACCAGATAAAATTGTAGCCGCTAGCGGAATTCTAACATTTAAAAATAAAGATTTTGCGGAAACTTTACAACAAATTGATGAAAAAACTCTAAAGGGATTTCATAATGAGGCAACAAGACGTGGACATGCTTCTTTGACGACCTCGGTAAATTTCTATTTTTGGATGGAAGGAAGCAGGCTTATAGATTTTTACTTTACTAGCTTCCCTTTCGGATCTTACATGATGCTCAGCGTAAGAAGGTTTGAGGTGACCCCTGAAAACATACTTGTCCCAGATTCCATAGCAAGTTCGGAATTCGCAGAAGAATACGGAAACATATGCAATAGGCTTATTGCTCTGTATAAGAGAGTAAAAGACGAGACGAAGAGTTTCGACGAGGCAAGGAGACTGCTCCCTATGGGAATTACCTCACAAGGATTCTTCAGCTTCCCTCTTCAAGCGCTTATAGGAATAATAAAGGAAGTTAAAGAAGACAAAGAGAGAAAAGTACACCTGATACCAAAGGAAATTGCAAAGATAGCTGAGATTTTTGAAGAACAGATAAAAAGCAACACGAATTATTCGGCGGACGCGTCATTAAAGCTGCCCTATAACACAAACTTTACTCATCCTAATCTGTTCAAGAGCGATATAAAACTCGATCAATCGGGAATGAAGATCTTGCTCAAAGACAAAAGCCTTGGAAAGATGCTAAGTGATTTGAAAAACAGCCTTGAAGCTGATGTAGGCGATTCTAAAGAAAGAATTAAGAGAAACTCTAGCATATGGAAGGATTTTGTTGATAATGCTCAAGATAAAATTCTCTTGGAAGCAGATTTCAAAAGTTCATTATCAGCATGGAATGACTTCAAGAGGCACAGAACAGTAAGGCAAAAGGTGGAGTCGATATACCACGCCGCAGACAGATGCATTGAAAAATGGGACGAAAATAATTTTTACATACCAAACGTTGAAAATCCAGAAACAAGAAAAGAGGTTATGGAAATTTTTAAAGATTCAATAAACTTGTACAAAAGGATGACAGAAAACGGGATTGAAAGAAGAGATGCGATATACGTAATTCCCAATGGGATGAACGTAGGAGTTAAAATGTTATTTGACGGATATCATATTTTTGATCCTTTCGGTTTTGTTGGAATCAGAGCATGCACAACTGCAGACCATGAAATTGTAAAGTTCGTCAACCAGTTATCTCAAGAAGTAAAGAAAGAACTGCCAGAAACTGAAAACCTAATGGGTCCAAAGTGTAAGCTCGGCTTTTGCCCTGAGAGAAATTTTTGCGGCGTAGTCAAGAAGTTTGTAAGAAATTACGATGAAAATTTGCATTCAACTTTTCAATAGATCTTTAATAAGAGCGTGATTAAATGGGAGTAAAAGGTCTGGTAAGAGACGTCATAATGTTTTACGTCGGCATCCAACTCCTGATGGGAGGCTCTAATGTTTTGACGTTAGGATGGATATTAATAATTACAGCCATAATCTTTACAATAATAGGTTTTTTAAGAATGTGGGGCTATGTTTGATAAAATAATCAAGATCATTGAAGACCATACCAAATGGAGGAAGGAATGCCTGAACATGATCGCTTCCGAGAGCGTGATGTCGCCCTTGGCAGAAAAATTATCCTCAACAGATTTTGGAGGCAGATACAACGAGCACTCTGGACCTGAACTCCATTATAAGGGGACAAAGTATTCTTATGAGATAGAAGAATTGTGCAATGATATTTTTAGAAACAGATTCAACACAAAATTTGTTGATGTAAGGCCAATCTCAGGAAGCATGTCTAACCTAGCTATCTATGGAGCGTTCACAAAACCTGGGGACATCATAGTTAGCCCGGGAATACCCAACGGAGCCCACATAAGCCACACCAAGGTTGGAATGGCAGGCATAAGGGGATTGAAAAATATTGACATGTTCTTTGACGCTGACAGAATGAACATTGACGTTGATAAGACCGTTGAGCTCATTAAGAAGGTTGACCCCAAGCTTATAATATTCGGAGCTTCCATGTTCCTGTTCCCTCATCCGATAAAGGAGATAAAGGAATCGATAAGCGATGAGATAAAGATAATGTACGACTCTGCCCACGTGTTCGGCCTGGTCTACAATAAAAAGTTCCAGAGGCCCTTCGAGGAAGGCGCTGATGTAATAACCTCATCAACCCATAAAACATTCCAAGGACCACAAGGCGGAATTATTATCGGTAACAACAGCTTGGATGAAAAGGACTGGAAGAAAGTCGAAAACTCATTGTTCCCTGGAACCATGTCCAACACTCACATCCATAGGTTCCCTCCGCTGGCCATCACTGCCTTGGAGATGAATGAGTTTGGAGAAGATTATTCCACGCAGGTCATCAGGAACGCAAAATCATTGGCAGATTTCTTGGACAAAGAGGGCTTTAAGGTTCTATGCCCCAACAAAGGCTTTACAGAATCGCACCAAGTCATAGTAAATGTCAAAGAATTTGGCGGCGGCAGAACTGTTGCTGACAGACTAGAGGAATGCAACATAATATGCAACAAGATGTCCTTGCCTGTTGATTCGCCTGATGACGCGACCAGAAATCCTTCGGCAATAAGGCTAGGCGTTCAAGAGCTTACAAGATTCGGGATGAAAGAAAAGGAGATGAAAACGATAGCAGAATTCTTTAGAAGGATATTAATGGACGAGATGAGCACTGATAAGATTAAAAAGGATGTAATAGATTTTAGAAAACAGTTTCAAGAAATAAAATACTGCTTTGAGGCATGACTATGAGAGGAAAATTCATACTTTTCGAAGGCGGTGACTCTTGCGGTAAGAAAACCCAAACCGCTCTTCTTGCTGAAAGATTGAAGAAAGAGGGAAAGAAAATTGAGATAGTTCATTTCCCCACATATCAAAAAACACCTCTGGGAATATTTGTCGCCAAGTACCTGAAAGGAGATTTCGGCTCTAAGGAATCCATAACTCCAGAGATAGGTTCTCTGTTCTATTCTTTAGACAGGTATCAGTTCCAGAAAGAGCTCGAGGAAAAATTAAGATCTGGAATAAATATTATTTCAGATAGATACACTGCTTCTAACATATTCCAAGCTGCCAAACTGGAAGGCGATGAAAGGTTTAAGATATGGGAATGGATAAAAGCCATTGACAGCAGGATACCACAGCCTGATGCAACAATAATATTGAACGTCCCAGCCAAAATCTCAAAAGAATTGACAATGAAGAAGGAACAGAAAAACGACCTCATGAAAAAAGGCGAAGTGGACATCCATGAAGCGGATCTAGAATACCAGGAAAAGGTCAGGAAAACTTATTTGGAGATAGCTCAAAGAGAAGAATGGTTGATAGTAAATTGCTGCAGACAGGATGGAGAGTTCATACCACCTGAAGAAATTCACAATGAAATTTACAATAAGTTAAAAGAAATAAAAATTCTCTAATCAAGGCATTGTTGAATTAGTCGAGTTTGTCGCATTAGTGATGTTTGCCGTGACAGTTGCGGCTGGTCTCTCTCCTGTTAGTCCTCCAGTTTGAGATTCTCCGCCAGTTTTTTGACTCTCGGGAACCGTGAGTGCTGATGTCCTTGAAGCCCCTGCAAAATTAGCATAACTAATATTATAATAATAAAAGAAACCTATGAAAACAACCATAATGCATATTCCAAGAATAATGACAAAGTTAGTAGGAATCCTGGGTCTTACCAAGGCTGAACCCTTCTCAGTGAGGTTGTAATAAATCCATTTATGGCCTGTCTCCTCTCTTCTGATCAAGTCAGCCTCTTCAAGCCTGTTTAGATGTTCTACAATAGTTGATGCGGCAAGATTCAATTCTTTAGCCAATTCAGATGGCGTCTTTCTTCTTTTGCCCAGGCTTTTCAAAATGTCTAGCCTTGTGTCCGCTGCCAAGGCCTTCAATGTCTTCCTGTCTATGTCCATATTTTAGAATTTAACCTCTATCTTTTATAAGTTTTCAGTATTGCTAGGTTTCCACCGAACTAAAAATAAATCTATTTATTTAGAGAATTGCCAATAAAATTATGAAAAAGGTTGTTCTAATCATAATTGCTGCTATAATAATAGTAGCACTAATCATATTTCTTTATCCAAAGGATGCCGGCAGTACATGTGGCTTTTGTACGAGTAAAGTTAATCAAAGAGAAGAATATGACTGTATAGGTTTTAAGTATGAAATAACACCAAATTGTTATGACTGCGGCATACGGATAAAATGCATGGGAATTGTTACTGGAGAAAAAAGGTGCTATAAATCAGATTATAAACAGCCTCCAACTTATACAGAAGTGCCTTGCATATGAATTAAATATTCTGGTCCTCTTCAACAGGTTCATGATTCTCTTTTTCCATATCTTCAAAGAATTTCTTTGCGTCCTCTGGATTTTCCAAGCCGAAATAATTGGCAAACTCCTTGGTAGCGACCAGAGCTTTTGTTCTGGAGCGCTTTACAGTATTTATCAGACCTCTCTCTTCCAGCCTCTTTACATACTCATAGGTTCTATTGCCGATGACCTTGACTATCTCTGATTGCGTGATGGGTTGTTTGTATGCGACCAAGGCCAGAACCCTGAGCAGGCCCTTGCCCAAGTCCCTATATGGCGTTAAATTGCTAACAGCAGAAACCAGCTCCGGCTTTACCCTTATCTGGTATCCAATGGAAGTTTCCAAGATGTGTATGCCGTGCTCATCCTTTTGAAACTCTGCTCTGAATTCTTCTATCACTTCCTTGATTCTTTCAGGGTCTCTCTTAAAAATCTTTGACAGCCTTTCTATTGATATGGGTTGATTGGTCATAAACAAGGCAGCTTCTATGGATGCTTTTAACTTTTCGTCTTTCATTCAATCACTTAACCATCATCTCTAAACAATAATAGTTAACAAGAAGATTTATTTATAATTTTGATTTCCTTAGAAACCCTTAAATTCTGATTTTTGAAAGATTTAAATTCTTTATCAGGCATTTTAAAATTATGCCGTCAACATTTGTGCTTATTGACATTTTTGAAAATCTTGAAGATTTTTTCAGCTATCTTTTCAACCTTGCCTTTCAGATGACCTGGAAAGCCTCCTGTCAAGTGGTCTTCTCGCATGTGCTTATTTCCCCAATATCCATGCCTATAGAATTTTCTCAGTAAAGTCTTTCTTATGCTCTTTTCCTCGTCATCCATATAGATGTTTTCTTTTGGTCTTATAAAAAGCTAATGTTCAATTATTAAACATTAAACGTATAGTTTTATATACTTTTCTATCTATAGTGTAGAATAGGTAATGTATAATGGAAAACTCAAAGTCAATATTCAGACAGGCGTTCGGAAGATTTGGGGACTCGCCATTCTTGAAAACAATAGACTTCTTTATAGAATTCCAGGAGTTCGATTACTCAAAGAGCCAAGTAGCCCATGAGATAGGCATATCAAGAAACACAATAGAACCCCTCTGGAAGATGCTCATAAAAAAGAACTTTATCAAATTAACAAGAACGATAGGCAGGGCAGACCTCTACAAATTAAACAGGGCAGACCCAACAATACAAGCCATGATAGAATTTGACATGAAGCTATCCGGAATCTATGCGCAGAAACAATTAGAATCTCCTTTGCGCCCAGCATAATTAATAGATAAATGAGAAGTTTAAAAGCCAGAAATTCTTAGATTGAGAACTCATCCAAGTTATCTACGACTTTTATAAAAAGACTTAAATTTTATTAAAATCTCATCCCTACCAAATTTTTCTCTTACCTCGTCAATGAACTTTCTAGCGTCCTGATCATTTGCAAATCCCACTAAATCTTTATTCAGTGAAATATGCGTAATCTTCCCTTCTCCCATAAATTTTTCTGCTGTCTTTTCAACATATTTCATTGCATTTTGTTTTTCTTTTTCAACGTATCTTATCTCCACGCTCATAATAAAAACTAGGAAACTAACCTTTAAGTGCTTTGGAATTTGCATGATTTTGTTGAGCCTCGAGAGCTATAGTAAAATGTGTCAATCCCTTAACCATTATTTATATTCTGATTTTTACATATGATTGGTATGGCAAAGCAAATAGTCCAATGCCCTGATTGCGGCAACAAGGACAACTGGAAGATAGAAGTGGAAAGCAAAGGAAAGAGGAAAATAATAACCATAACCTGCAAATGCGGGTATGGCAAGCAGTTTTCAGGCTATGGCGAAAGCGTTGCCAGCAAGGATTGAACGCAATATAAATATTATTTTGATTTCTCCTTGGAAAACGCATTTAAGCCGGAGACTCTAGATTGTATAATGGGAAAAATGCGTGGCGGGCCGAGGAAAGCCCAGTTAAAATATTCAAGGAAAAAGAAGAAGGACAGAGCAGAGTACTGAATATTAACAGAAATAAGAAGGGATCTTTCAGATGCCGTCCAAATACGAGGTTGAAACCAAGGAAATAGACTTTCTAGTCAATATAACAACCCAGATTTTAATCTTGTTTGCGCTTATACTGTTCATCTTCTCGATAATCTTTCCGCAGCAGAACATGCTGGTGCTGACCCTGATATTCGTGATAGTTGTCGGAGTTTTCATGTTCAACACAAAGAACAGGATAAAGCAATGGAAGAAGAAATGGTATAAATAACCCTTAAATCTTGATTTTTATATATAATTAGTATGACAAACGTTTTAACAAAAGGTTGATTGATATGTCAAGAAGTGAAGATAATGATGTAATTGCTGCAGCAATTCTTGGAGCAATATTTGGAGGGGCTGTTGGAGGCTTGGAAGGAGCAGCAGTAGGTGCACTTATTCTTGCAGCTATTGTGAAGGCAGGTAAGTAAAATGGACCTGAACATTTTCAACATTTCTTTTTTTATTACAATAATTTCAAGTATGTTTTACTGGTATTTTAATAGACATAGTATTAAAAGCAGCATGAAATTAATTATTATGGCGTCTGTTATTTTTGGAATATCGTATACACTTGTCACTTCTTCGGTACTTATTATTTATGCTTTTTCTAGAAATTTTATTATTATTACGACTATGGATGAAATGGTCGACACTATGGGCGTAGCAGCATTTCTTGTATTTTTAGGTAGTGTATATAGTCTATATAAATTAATTAAAAAAGGGAAGGTGGAGTTATGAAGTTTGAAAATGCTATAGTATATGCTTTTTTTATAACAATATTAATTGCAGGTGTGAGAGTTACCTATCAAACTATTAATTCAGAGTTTTTCTCGTTAAATACATATTATGGAGTTTTCCTAATAATTTTCTCAATTGCAGTGCTTTTTTTCTTAAAAAGAACAAAGCGATAGTATGAAATGGCTTATAGTTATCCTGATTTTAGCAACAGTTTTGATAGCTGGATGCACAGGTTCAATTAGTAATCTTAGTTCAAAAGATAACTCTAACTGCCCTGTTGAAATTAAAGATATTCTAAAAAACTGCATATCAAATGCCACCAAGACAACTGGTCATTTTGATAGTACTGGCGTTTTTCTCTATAACAGAGAAGAGGCAATAAAAAGCTGTAACAAATCTATAGCTGAAATTAAAAATTATAATATTCCCTTTGAACAAACTTCATTTGATAAAGAAGAACGTTGTAATAAAGGTACTGAAACTGGGCAAAATGTAAACTACATCTATTGTGGGTTCATTCCTCTTATGCCGATTAGCAAACTTGTTATAAGTCCTGAAGGTGTAATACAAGAAAGAGCATCTTATGAAGTAAATAGCATGACTTTAAATTCTACATATGATGTTATTGATATAAAATGTTAAAGGAACGATTCCTTAATTTTTCTTTGATTATTTGAATTCTTACGAGATAATAATATAGACGTAGAATGGCAAAAGATAAACCTATAATTGAAAGAAGAGGTAGAATAGAAGAAATAGTAATGTTATTTTTAGCTTCATTGATGGGTGCCATAGCAAGCGATGTTATTCCAACTTTTAAAGAAACTCCTTTGATTTTTCAGGCTTATGGTCTCATTTGGTTTCTATCTGCTTGTGTTTTGTTGTATATTGCAGCTGATTGGATACGACTTTTCAAAATAAAAATAGGAAATATCAAAGTTCTAAGATTTATCAAAAAGAATGAAACATTGTTGTTAGTCATCTTTATTATCATCTTATTGGTTATCGTATTTCTTTCTCCTTTTTGGGTTATGGAATATCTCAAATCATTATTGTAAGATATGTGTTGTATACGTTATCTGTTTCGTCAATGAAGTGAGTTAAGTTTCTTGTAAAATTCATGTCTTAGATTTTCATAGTTTTTTATAATGTCTTCAAAATATGTTGGAAGTGGTTTATTTATTTCATCACCCTTTTCATTTAAAGTTGATATAGAATGCTTAGTAAATGTAACTTTTTTATTCTGTGGTTGATGATTTATCTGTGAAGTAAAGCCTATTATCTGATGGTGTGTCATTCTATTTCTAATAAATTTGAATTCATCTATCCATGCTTTCCATTCTTTCATAAAATATCTTGAAAAACTATCTCTTTTGCGTTTTAACTTATCAAAGACCGACCCAATGGATATTCTATTCTCTTGAATTGAAAAATTATATGCGATATTAACAAGATGTGCCATAGTATCCAAGCAACTGGCTATAGCAAATATGAAGTATTCACATTTTATAAGAAATTCCAGTTCTATAGTTTGGCTCTTAAGCTTTTTATTTAATTCTTCAAAATTTGATTCGTCACCCTCAACAATTTCGCATTCTTTTCTTATTTGTTCTAAGCAATAATATGCTATACCGTATCTGTTCTCAAGAGCATTAAGAAAGTTAATCAGTTTGTCCTCTTCAATATCTTTCCCATTAAATACAACATATTCAACTCTTCTACTTCTATGATGCCTTGCATTCCCCCATCTTTTAATTTTATAATGCTTTGAAAGTGCCTTTAGCTTTGAGAAAAAATCTCCTTGTTCTTTATCATTAATACATATTTTCATGGTTATACTCTTTTTACAGTTCTTTATTTTAGATACTACTTCCGTTTGTTTCCTTTATGTTTTGTCCTCTTTCTATTTTTATTAATTTTTTCTGGAATTCTATTATAAAGTATAAATGTATATGCTTCAACTATAGACTGAATATAAATGACAATTCCCGAAACAATAAGACCAATACCCATCTGATTGTCCCTATCAGCAGCTTTAACCATGACATTATTTTGCATATTCAATCCAAATTCTTGATTGAGTGGCCTTATAGCTGTAGGGTTTGACTGATAAAGTTCATAATAATTATCTGGATAAGAAGCAGATAACATATTGTTATCAAAACTTAATATTGAATCCTTTACGTCTCCCTGACATGGATTTTTACATGAATACTCACCAAGTACAAAAAATATTGTTTTTCTGTCAAAGTTATACGTATAAACTCTTTTTGAGTCTATCGATAAACGAAACTTACCGTTAGGATTGGTAGAATTAATGGCATTAAAAAATACCGAGAAACCTACATCTTCTGATTTACTTAAATTATTAAAGTCTCTTACATTTAGATTATTCCAAAATATACGACCATAATATGATTCTTGATAATAAATTTTATTATAATTTTTACCCTCAATATAACTTCTATAATCTCCTCCACGATGTTCTAATTTTATGCTTGTTATGTTATAACCAGGGGGTACGTTTATTTGAATATCTGTTAGGTTAGCCATCTCTTCTCCAGAAATATAAAATGTAATATTACCTGTATTTTGAGTATAATCTACTGTTAATCTAAATCCATCTATTGATACATACATTCCAGATGGTATTATTGAAAAGGGATAATAACCGTATTTTAAATTTGATATTTCATTCTCTTCTACAACACCAACTCCATAAGTATAAAATCCAAATGATATCACAATGCCCGCTATTATAATAGTACCTAAAACCTTAAAGAATTCTTTATCAAAAATTCTTGGACTTATAAGATAAAGAACTAATGCAAAGGCTATTACGCAAGTAAAGAATATTAAATATCTGATATAATCTGGGTTGAAGGCAACTAAAAATACCATAAAAAATATGGCGAGAAGAATAAAACTTCTAATCAGTTGAGTTAATTTCACGTTCATAATATATCTAAATATGTTCAAACTTTAAAAATAACCCTTAAATTCTCTCTGATTTCTTACTTGATAGGATCTAAAGAACTTTTCATGCGAACTAATATCTCCTTGAATAACTCTTCCTGGTGCAAATCAATCTTTCCATCCTGTGCCAAATGCAGCAAAGGTATCAACGCCTCTACGATTTCTTTTCGCCCCCATCTTTTCACAAGCCTGGAGAATTCTATGTTGTCTATTTCCGCCAGCGCGTCGTTAATCTGAAACAAAAGCTTGTTTATCCTCTCAGTTATATCCTCTGTGGGAGCCGGAACCGCAAACTCAACAGCCCTCTTGACCCTTGCTTTTCTCTCAACCCTCCTGTCCTGCACTTGGTAGGCCTTTCTCAAGGCACTTATGAGTTCGTTTAGCGTCACGTTTCTCAAGGGTATTCTTTTCAAGGGAGGCTGCAACGGCGGTATCGATGCCAAGATTCTCAAGTTCTCGTCAGACTCCTTGTCCGACTCTGGAATAAACATCTTCTCCCTCTTCTCTATCAAGACATCAGACTTCATTCTCAAAAGTATAGCAGCGATAAGAATGAACCTGGCGGGTATCCTCAAGTCCAACTCTTCCACTTTTTTAACATAGATTAAGAATGTGTTGGCAAGCCTGATTATGTCGATAGACCAAGGGTCCATCTGCTCTTCTGCCACTATCTTTACAATAACATCTTCCCAACTCGGCTCAGAAATCATCAAATCTATTAGCTGCTGGTCGGTTAACACTTCATCACCTAAAACATCAATTCTTTTTTATTTTTATTGTATTTTTTAATATAATATCCATAACCCCTCTTTGTTAGGTTCTTTATTCCTAGTTTTTTGGCAATATCATATACCTTATTTTCACTATCTGTTTCTATTTCACAAAAGTATCCAAGCTTTGGCAGCTTGTCAATAACAATATTTGCTTTCTTGAATTCATATTCCTCTCTTATTTTTTCAAATTTGAAAACAATAATAAATCCTAAATTCTTCAATATTGACAGAATAGTCTCAAAATCTCCTATCTCTGTTTCATATTCATTTCTAATTTTTGCTTTTCCAGTCTTTTTACTGCCCTTAAAAGTTAAAACTGTTTTGTTTCCCTTTTTTCTTAACCTAAAAATCAAATCATTTTTTTCTAATCTTTTATCTGGAAAATCAAGTTTTATATTAAGTTCTTTATATTTCCCTAATTTTCTAGCACCTAATTTTATTAATTTTCCTCTTAATCTCTGAGGATTTTTAAGAACTGCTTTCATTTCTATTTCTTTTTTAAACATCTTTCTCTAGTAAAAGCTTTAATATTAAAGTCTTATAAATTTATCTAGAGAGTTATGGTTGAAAAGAGAAAAGTTATCATAATGGGCGCTCAGGGCCGCGATTATCACGACTACAATGTCTTCTTCAGGGACAATAAAAACTATGAGGTCGTGGCATTTACAGTAGCGCAAATACAAATGAGGAACAAGGTCTATCCAAAGGCATTGGCAGGCAAACTTTATCCTAAGGGAATTCCGATATTTCACGAAGAGTCCTTGCCTAAACTGATTAAGGATTATGACGTCGATGAAGTTGTCCTGGCCTACTCTGACTTGTCCCATGAAGAAGTTATGCAGAAGGCATCTCTAGTCATGTCTTGCGGAGCTGAATTCAGGCTAATGGGTCCAAAGGAGACCATGCTAAAATCAAAGAAGCCTGTCATAGCTGTCACAGGAGTGAGGACCGGTGTTGGAAAAAGCCCTACTTCTAGGAAGGTCTGCAGAATTTTAAAGTCAAAGGGAATTAAATTCGTTGTTATAAGGCATCCGATGCCTTACGGCAACTTGGAAAAAATGATAGTTCAAAGGTTCTCCACAAAGCCTGACCTGGAAAAATATAATTCAACCATCGAGGAGAGGGAAGAATACGAGCCTCACTTGGAGGAGGGGAACATCGTCTACGCCGGCGTAGATTATGAGAAAATATTGAAAGAGGCTGAGAAGGAAGCTGACGTGATAGTCTGGGACGGTGGTAATAATGACCTGTCATTCATCAAGCCTGACCTCCTTATAGTAGTTGCTGATTCTAGAAGGCCTGGCCATGAGCTATTGTATTATCCTGGAGAGACCAACCTTATGATGGCTGATGTTGTTCTGGTTAACAAGGTCGACACTGCCAATCAAATCAATGTCCAGCAAGTGATTGAAAACATAAAACTGGTAAATAGGAATGCCATAATTATAAAAACTGCAATGGACAGGTTTGTTGACAAGCCAGATTTGATAAGGGGGAAAAGAGTCTTGGTCGTAGAGGACGGACCGACACTGACTCACGGCGGCTTGGATTATGGAGCAGGCCTCATTGAAGCTAAAAACCTAGGAGCCTTTATAATCACTCCTAGGGACAAGGCTGTCGGATCGATAAAGGATATTTTTGCCAAATATCCCCATCTAGGGACTGTGTTGCCTGCAATGGGCTATTCCAAGAGACAGATGGAAGAACTGCAAGAGACCATAAACAATGTGGAATGCGACAGCGTCTTGATAGGAACACCTGTTGACTTGAGGAATCTTTTGATGATAAACAAGCCGGTTGCCAGAGTTAGGTATGAGATAAGGGAGATTGAGAAACCCAATCTGGAAGACATAATAAGCAAGTTCTTGAGAAAGATTTGACGTCATCATATGAAATTTCGCTAATGTTGGATTAAATAAGTTTGCATAAGGTTCTTTAATAGGTGGAGGTAAGATTTACGAATAAACCAACTTATATTTAGTTTATCTGGTGTTCTGCTCATTTTTAAGCTTTATAGAAATATTTGTTATTAAGTACGACCTGAAGAACGTAATATATTATAAACTGCAGTGTTTATTGCTTTAACTGCACCTTTTGCTTCTAGATTTTTGGTTAGATGTTCTAGTGTGCACATTATAAGAGTTTCTGTGCCTTTCTTACCATCTTCCGAATCTTCTAAAAGTTTGGCAACAATATCATCGGATAAATGCATACCTTCTTTTAAAGTTCCAAAAAATTTTACATATTGTTCTTTACTCTCGTTTATTGCCGCTTCAGCATAAGAATTAGATAAATGATATGCAACTTCAGGAGTTATTGTTTCTGCAAACTTTTCCAAGTCTTTGTTAAATCTACTTGCCCAATCCACTTTTGAACTTTTAATCCTACCACTTCTTACAAGTTTTATTGATATATCTGATACAAATTTATAAGAATCTGCTGAATTAGCACAGATACCTAAACCGTTTTCTAATTTATCCAAAGGAAACTCTTTTCCATGGTAGCAATTTTCACTACCTGTGTACTCACAACTTTCATCACAATTTAAAACATAAACTTGATGACCATGTGAAACTTTATTTGTTTTTTGTGCTGTTAAAGTTATAACTTTTTTTGACATTTTAACACTATCAATAGTAGAAACGTTAAACATTTAAATCCTTCTTTTGAAACTTACCCCAATTCCTTTATAGGATATGTACTAACCTATTTAACCAATTCTAACGAATATGAAATTAACTAGGCATTCTTATGCCAACTAGGTTAGACTCTCCATCTTCAATAGAAACTCCGTAAACGCAACCAGCCTCCTGTATGGTAGACTCGTTGTGAGTTATGACGATGAACTGCGAACTGGGAGAATATTTCTTTATCAATTCGATGACCTTCTTAGTGTTGGGCTTGTCCAAAGCAGCATCGATTTCGTCCAGCACATAAAATGGCGCTGGCCTGAATTTCTGTATGGCGAACAGGAAAGCCAGGGCAGTTAAAGTTTTCTCGCCGCCTGACATTGCGTCAATGTTTGTCAGTGTCTTTCCCCTGGAGCTGGCCTCTATCAGCAATCCGCTGTCCAAACCACCGACAAGCTTCAAGTCAGCCTCTCCTTTCATCAAGTCGCTGAAAACAGTCTTGAACTGCTCCCTGATGCCTTCCAGAGTTTTCATGAAGACTTCCTTTCTCTTGCCCTCGACATCAGCTATTATTTCCAAAATCTTGTTCCTCTCGTCGGTGAGCTTGTCAACCTTTCCTTTTAATTCGTCATAAACAACTTTCTGTTGCTCGTATTCCTCCAGAGCCTTCATGTTTATAGCTCCTAGAACATTAATCTTGTCAATGGCCTCTCTTATCTTGTTCTCCAGTGTCGAGGGCGCCAACTCGTAGGTTTCCGTTTTCTTATAATTTTCGAACTCTAGTTTAAGATTTTCCAGCTCAGCCTCAAGCCTTGCTTTCTTGATTCTCAATTTATTAACGTCTTCCTGAGAATTCATCCTTTCCTCGAACAATCTTTTCCTCCTAGCCCTCAAAGATTCATATTTCTGCTCTGTCAGGCCTCTTTCTTTTTGCATTTCCACAACTTCTTTGCTTCCTACTTGCTCCTCGGTTGTCAGCTGTTCCAGCTCCTTGCTCAACTTTAAAATCTCTCCCTCTAAAATCTCAATGTCCTTTCCCACCTGCTCTCTTCTAGAATAATAAGCCTTTATGTCTTCAGTGTCAGTGAAAACTTTCTTTGCGCTGTAAAAGCCTCCTATTATTGCCCCTGACCTCTCAACCAAATCGCCGTCTAAAGTAACGTATCGGCACTCGCCTATTCCCAGTTTTTTAGCAGTCTCTATTTTATCGATGACCAGGGTTTCTCCGAAAACAAAAGAAAAAGCATTAAGATATTTCATATTAAACTCAATCAAATCCAGGGCAATGCCAACAACGCCTTCTTTACCCAAGAACTTGTTCAACTGCTTGCTGTCCCTGGGCCTTATCTTGTCCATGGGAAGAAACGTCGCTCTTCCTATCCTGTTCTTTTTCAAATAATTAACGCACTCTATGGCAACATTATGATCCGAGACAACGACGTCATGAAAATGAGACCCTGCCGCAACCTCTATGGCAGTCTGGTATTGTGATGGCACTGATGACAGGGAAGCCACTGTTCCATATATGCCTGTCCAACCCAACTTGAGAACTTCTTGGACAGACCTGCTCACAGAGCCCTCCATTTCCTTTTGCTTTATGATTTCCAGCCTTTTAATCAAGTCGCCAATTCTTGCTATCTCTGTCTCGCTCATCTCGATCCTGTCTTTTTTCCTGTTGATATCAGCCCTTATTTTCTCGACTTCCTTTATTATGGCGATATCCTTGCTCCTGTCAAACAATCTCTTAGAAACAATATCTCTCTTCTTTTCCAGCTCGTCTATCTCCTTGTCCATCGCCTCTAATTCTTTGTCAATCTCTCCGGAAGTTATCTCTGTTATCTTTTTGTCAAGCTTTGACATGGCCTCTTCAGCGTCCTGCAGCCTCTGTTTGGCCAGAGACGCCCTTAGCTTGTCTAACTCGCCTGTCAGTCTCTGATATTGTTGAGCAGCTTTCTTCTCGTCCTCCAGCTTGTCTATGTTCGCTCTTTTTTCATTCAACAGTATATGCGAATCCTTGAGCCTTTCCTCGACTGTTAGAAGCTCCCTTTGCGCCCTATTCCTCTTTTCATCAAACTCCCTTATTCCTGATATGTCATCAATTATCTCCCTTCTCTCCAGAGGGCTCATCTCTATCACCTCTGTGACATCTCCTTGCAAAATTATGTTATGACCGTCTGGCTTGATCATGGCAGGCCTTAAAATCTCTTGCACAGTCTCCCTAGTCTCGGCCCTTCCGTTGATTCTGTACATGGATATTCCTTTTTGGTTTATCTTCCTAGAGACGGAAACCTTGTCCTCCTCGAATGGAAATTCTTTTGCGGAGTTGTCAAACCAGACAGTTATTTTGGCCGACTCCGCTGACGGTCTTTTCTTGGTCCCATGGAATATCATCTCCATCATCCTGTCTGCCCTCAAGCTCTTGGCAGAAGTCCTACCTAGAACAAAGCATAGCGCGTCTAGCAAATTTGATTTTCCTGAACCATTCGGTCCGCATATCACGGAAAAATTGTTAGGAAAGCTTAACAAAGTCTTTTTGGCAAAGGACTTGAAGCCCTGTATCTCCATCTTCTCTATTCTTGTCATCTTATCACTAGAACAATTATATAAAAAATTGTTATGCTATTAATAAAAAGATTTATATAGGAAATTTAAATCAAATGTCTTGCTATGCCTAATAGCCTAGGTTTTCTCATTAAAACCTTTGCTAAAACAGACAGCTTTGAGCCTCTGGAGAAATCTATCAAATCCTCTGGCTTGAGCGCGTCCGCCAAGTCATTTAAATCATTATCAGAAAGTTTTTCAACAACTTCCCTTAGTTTCTCAACTTTTTTCATTTTATTTCCCCTTTCTTCCCACCATAAGCTGTTGAACTTGGACAAAGTTTTTTGAGAAACATCGTTTTTCTTCAAAGCGTCGGAAATTACTTCTGCCGCCAGCCTGCCAGAAACAACAGCCTCCTTTATTCCACCGCCATGTATGGGGTTAACGTGATGGGCAGCCTCGCCGCAAACTAAGAAACCGTTTGTCACCATGTTTTCTATCATATCGCCAACAGGAACACAACCGGCATTAACCTCTATTATCGACCCTTTCTTGATTTCTGGGCGGTCACTAATGAATTTTTCCAAATAGAACTTTGCTGATTTTTCCCCAGGTATGACCCCGACGCCAACATTTGCCCTCTCTTTTCCTTTGGGGAAGATCCAACAATATCCTCTTCTAGCTATTTCATCGCCAACAAAAATATGAATGAAATCCGAATCAATGCCTATACCGGACATTTCATATTGCAAGCAGGAATCAATGATGTTTGGCTTGGAGAAAATTCCCAAGGCCTGCTTCCTCAAGGAAGATTCTGCTCCAGTCGCACAAACAATCATTTTTGCCTTGTCCTCAAACTCCTCTCCTAAGAATTCTCCTTTTACTCCAGTAAAATAACCGTTGTCCTTTACCAGGCTAGAAATAAATGTGTTTGCCTGAATCACTGCCCCAGCCTTTATAGCCTCTTCTGCCAACCATTTATCAAAAACCTTTCTTTCAAGAACAAAGCCGCCGTATTCCAAAGTGGCTTCCAAGCATTTTCCATTGGGAGCATAAACTCTGGCGCCTTTGATTTTTTGGGCAATGCATCTTTCAGGAATCTTGCCCACGATTCCTTGTATCGTCTCGCTCAAACCTTCCCCGCAGCGCTTTGGGCTCCCAATCTCAGCTCTTCTATCATAAACCTTAACAGAGAATCCATTTTCTGTAAGTTTCTTTGAACAGGCTGTTCCAGCTGGTCCTGCACCAATTATTATTACGTCCCATTCTTCAGACATTTTTCAAATCACCCTTTATGACTATTGTTACCAAATCATGAGTCATGACCATTAGGCTCGAATAAATGTAAGCAGTCAAGAAATAATAAAAAATCAAAAATGCCATAGGGTTTAATTCTCCGAAATAACTTGAAAACAAAAGTAAGTATACACTGTACGGAACCATTTCTTTTTTGAAAACAAAGAAAACAATTAGAAAAACTATGAACGTCATCAGGGCAAGGAACAATTTTCTGCCATCATAAAAAAATTCTAGTAGGCTGGTCATTTTTCAACCTTTATAGCCTCCACAGGGCAAACTTTCTCGCAAATGCCGCATAGAGTGCATAGTTTCTCGTCATGCATTACAGCCTCTTTCAATTCTAGGGCTGCAAAAGGGCACACTGAAACGCATCCGCCACAGCGCATGCAGATGTTATTATTTATTTTCCAAGACATCATATCAACTTTTGAAACTTTATTTTCTGAATTATATAAAATTATGGCAAAAGGCGTTCAGGATCTCTAGCAAATAGAACAGCTTCTCTAATATTTTCTAGATTCAAGAGTTTCATTGTAAGTCTCTCTACACCCAAACAAAAGCCTCCCATTGAAGGGGCTCCATATTTGAAAAAATCGGTAAACCATGAAAAGTTCTTCAAGTTAAGTTTTTTATCTTTTACGTTTTTAACAAGTTCTTTATGCCTATGTTCACGCTGGCCTCCAGAAGACATTTCCAATCCCTTGAATATCAAGTCAACACTCCTAGCATACTCGGGTTCTTCATCAACCCTCATGACATAGAATGGCTTTAGGCTGAAAGGAAACCTGTTTATGAAATAAAAATCATTATCATACTTTTCTTTGACATAGCCCGCCAAAAGGCTTTCCGCTTCTCTGTTTAAATCGTCTCCATCCTTGATATTCAGGCCTAGCTTTCTTAGGATATTGTAAATTTCAGGGAATCTCAATTCTGGAAAGGGCTGTTTGGGTATTGTTATTTTTTTGTTTAAAATTTCCAATTCTTTTTGGCAATTTTCAATGACAAATCTTATTCCTTCAACAATGAGTTCTTCTTCCAATTTAATTACATCAATCTCATCTCTTATGAAACCTATTTCAGGTGCCAAGCCTCTGTGCTCGCATAAATGAAAAGTAGTATGGGATTTTTCTGCTCTCCAATTGGGGCCTAAATCAAATATTTTGTCAAACCCTGAGATTATTACTAGTTCTCTGTGCAGCTGTGGATCCTGCCTGAGAAATGCTTCCTTGTCAAAATAAGGAACAACAAAAACATCCGACCCTCCTTCAGAAGATGACCCCATCAAACAGGGAGTGAAAACCTGCATAAATCCTTTTTTGTATAAAAGATTCTGCATTCCCTCAACTAATTTAGATTGAATCTTGAATATGGCAGTGTTTTCAGGCTTTCTCAAGTCAAGAGGCCTTTGGTCTAGCCTTGTGTCTAATAAAGCAGAAGTTTTTTTGGTTTCCATTTCCAATGGCAAAGGCTTTTCAGCAACATTAAGAATCCTGATATCGATAGGTATTATTTCTCTTTCACCCGGAGCTTCTTTATTTTTCTTGACAGTTCCCTTGACTGCTATCACATCCTCCCTACCCAAGGTCTCAACTTTTTCTATAACCTCAGGTAACGTAACTCCTTTCTTAGCAGTTATCTGAATAAAGCCTTCCCTGTCAGCTAATTTAATGAACTTCAATTTCCCTATGTCTCTTAATTCTCTAACGAAACCCATCACAATAACTTCCTGATTGTCCATTTCAGGTATAACTTCCTTAGAATAATGAGTCCTTTGCCACTCTCCCAAGTCTTCCATAAGAGCACCTAAAGATTACCAAAGGGCGGATTGAAAAATATTATCCATGTTATGAACCAAACGAAAAGATATATCCAACCACCATTGGACAAAAACCACTTGAATTCCTTGTCTATCTTAAATAATCTTTTGCTAACCTCGGCTGTTATTACCAGAAATATCAAGGCAAGGCTTATTGCCACATAATTTCCTGCTTCTCCATAAATGCTTCTGCCAAACTGACTCAAGTAACCTACTATTATTCCGACGATTACGTATACTATCATTGTTTTTGTTTCTAGCTTCATGTTATCCTCCTTATTTATTGAGTATAGCAATATATAAATTCTTAAAGGTTTCATTCTTGAATTTCAAATGTTTGTTAAATCATAAAGTTCATTAAAATTGTTTGCTACAGGATCGTTATTAACACTTTTAATTAAATCAGGTTTATGAAAACCCCAGCTAACACCAATAAATTTCATTCCTATAGCTTTAGCTGCTAATGCATCTTCTTTTGCGTCTCCAACATATAAGCAATTCTTTATTTCTGAGCTAAGTTTTTTAACAGCTATCTCTAAACATTTAGGATTAGGTTTAATTTCTCTTGCATCCTCTAGCGTGACATAAGCATCAAAAAAATTAGATAGTTTAGTTTTAGTTAAATCATTCATTAATCTTTTAAAATCTGCAGCAGTAGCAACAGCTAATTTATGTCCGTCTCTAATTTTTAGAAGATATTCTTTTGCGCCTGAGAATGATTGTGAATCTACAGATTGTTCTACAAATATTCTTCTCCATTCAGCATCAGAAAATTTTGGTATGTTTGCCTCTTTTATGAATTTTTTCCAGTTTGGAGTATATAATTTTCTTATTTCTTCAACCGGTCTTCCTGATATTAATGAATATGTTTTTAAGACTGCTTCTAGGCTATTGTATAACGTACCATCCCAATCAAGAATAATGCATCTCATAATGATTTTTCAGTAGATTAAATTATTAAAGGTTTGGAGGACATCTTATTCTTATGAAAATTGGCGTGCTGTTTTCAGGAGGAAAAGACTCTTGCCTGGCATTGAGCAAGGCGATGAAAGAGTATGAGATAGCTTGCCTGATAAGCATTATTTCTGAGAACGAAGAGAGCTTCATGTTCCACACACCGAACATACACATCACAAAGATGCAGGCTGAAGCAATCGGGATACCTTTGATTAGCGTTTACACAGAAGGCAAAAAAGAAGATGAGTTAAAAGACTTAGAAATGGCAATTAATAACGCGAAGAAAAAATATGCTGTTGAAGGCATAGTGACTGGTGCAGTGAGAAGTATCTACCAATCGTCAAGAATAGAAAGAATTTGCAAAAAACTTGATTTGTGGTGTTTCAATCCCTTATGGTTGATGGACGAGATAGAATTGCTTAACCAAGTAGTCGATAATGGAATAAAAGCGATAATCTCAGGAGTTTTCGCCTTTCCATTGGAGAAAGAAATGCTTGGAAAGACTATAGACAAAGAAATGATAAAAAAACTGAAAATACTGAAGGAGAAGTATTCTATTAATCCTGCAGGCGAGGGTGGTGAATTGGAGACCACTGTCCTTGACGCTCCTTTATTCAAGAAAAGAATAGAAATCGACGATTTCGAAATTAAATATGAAAATTACTCAGGGGTTTTTGAAATAACAAAAGCAAAGTTGATTGAAAAATGATTCTTACAATTAGTATATGTTACAAAAATTTATAGAAAAATAGTTTTTAACTGCGAATTAAACGATTAAACTGAACGCTGCGTCTATTCGTACTCACGCCATGTACAACTTCACTTCGAACGCTCACCAATTTTCCTCTTTAGATAAGTTTTATTAGTAGGCTAATAAGAAACGATTCATTGACGAGTATTGGCAGGGTATCGTGAGGTATTGATTATTTGTAGACTTCTTTCCTATGCTCGAATCTTAACAGAATAAGCTTGTCATTCTCAAAGGTATAAACTAGTCTAAAGGGCTTGATATGAACGCTTCTTTCTCCTTTCAGATCATGTCTTAAAGGCTTGCCTATCTCAGGATTCTCTATTAGCTTCTTTATCTGCTTTTTAATCCTATCCTTAGTTTCCTTATCCTTTATGTGCTTTGTATTCTTCTCATAATCTTCTGTAGTAATGACGTAGTTGATTTTCATTCTACCATTTCTCAAGCTTCTTCAAGAACTCTTCTCTGGTATATTTTCTATATTTTCCTTCTTCTATCTGTTTCCAAGCTCTTTCAAGACCTCTTAGAGTCTCTAAATCCTCTTTGCTTATCTGGCTTTCAATTTTCTTTAACACCAAAGTGTCTTTTTTGGGTGATAGAACAGCAAACACGCTGCCTTCACCTATGCTCATCTGGTTTCTTATGCTCTGAGGTATCACAATCTGTCCTTTAGAGCTTATTCTTGTTATCTCGATCTTGGTTTTCATTGTCTTCATAATAGTAAGATATTCTTACCTATATAAAAAGTTATCGTTTTATTAGATGCATCAATGAGTATTGGTGGGGTATCGAAGGGTATTGATGAACATCGAGCTTCATTGAGGCTCATTGATTGTCATTGATGAGCATTGATAGGTATTACTGGACGAAGTGACTAAAGTTCTGAAGATAAAATAGAAACAGTAAAAATTTAAGCTTTAATTGGTTTAATTATATTTGGATTGAATGAATGAAAATTCGCTTTTTAGAGAAGCAGTAGAAGAAGCCTTAGCCTTCATGCAAATAGAAGAATTAAAACAAAGATTAAAACCAGGAGAATATGTAACGTATTTTGGAAAATGCTATATTTGTGGTCAAATAGAAAGTACAGAAGGAGAAGGACATTCTTATTTTGTTAAAGATAAAAATATGAATAAGCAGTTTGTTAGCAAAAGATGCTATTCAGGAGATATAGGAAAGGGGATGGAAAGGGTTCCTGTTTTTAATTCTAAAAAATTAATTCACTGGAATTTATTTTTATAACAGAACTTATTTTTTGCCTCATGATTATATGAATTTATAAAATCTTTATCTTTCTTTAAACATTCTAAATTCTATTGTTTCTTTGCGTATCCGTCATCTACTGAATTTATTAATTGATCCATAGTCAAATATTGTACTTTCCGACTTTCAATAACTGATTTGTACTTTTTGTCAAATTCCTTAAAAGTGTCTAAAAGTTCATCTGGTATAATATTTTTATAGTTATGCTCAAGCCCTGTTGGGAGATATGTGTCAATAATAACATAGTCCAGGTGTTTGCGCGCAACATTATATGCATTTATCATTTCTTCAAATGTAGGTGTTCTTGTAAGATTACGTTCATTGGACGGCAAGAATTGGTCTAAGAATTGTGCTATTCGGTAGCAAACATTCTCATCAGTTTCACTTAAAAATTTTGCTGTTTTTTCAATTTCATCTGTATCTACAACACCAGGCATAAGGGGCGTGTTGACAATAAAACTTGGGTTGTCCTTATACAATGAATCTTTATATTCAGACAGTAAACTTATTGCTTTCAATACATTAGCATTACTTTTACCTGTATATTTTTTATGAATATTGTCATCAAAGGCCTTTATATCAGCTGAAAATAACACATCTACATTCAAGTTAGATAATTTCTTTAGTAAATTCTCATTAAGCAAATAAGCATTTGTATGTATTTCAAATTTATTGATGAAATTTTCCTTCGATTTCTTAATTAAATTTATAAGATAATTTTCATCTAATAATGGTTCACCACCAGTTATTACCATCCTATCTATTTTTTTATCATATTTCAATATTAGATTTGTCAATTCTTCCGTAGATAGGGATCTTCCTATTTCCTGTTTTCCAACATAAGTAGCAAAACAACCTTTACAATCAAAATTACAATCTGATAGTCTAATCCAACACTTCTTTCCTTGATCTGGATGTTCGGCAAAAAATATTTGAGAAACTTTTCTTTTCTTCATCTCAAACTCATCTCCTAAATTTTTAATCTTGGAAAAAAACAACTTTTCATTGTTCCCATGATGGAGTTTCACTATCAATATGTTCAGTTAACGCAGAAACCATAACATTAAAATATCCTTTACCTTTCTCTGCAGTAGCATTTGTCGGATCGCCCCATACGCCTGATTTTAAGTATCTTCTGAGATCATATGTGGTTCGTGTCATTTTCAGAGGGAATTCTTTACAAGCCTTCGTCATATCAACAAGTTCTGGTTTAAGATACAGCATAACAGAAGTTTCATAATCATTCGCATGATAACCTGCCTTCCTAGATATAAAATCTTGGTTTTCTATATTAAAAATAGAAATGTCCATTTCCGGCTTTTCAACTTTTAGTTCAGATAAAGCTTTAAATGCAGGCTCTTTATTTCCGCCATGACCATTTGCTACAATGAATCTTTTTATATTATGTCTATTAAGAGAATATCCTATATCTTTTACGATTTTTTCCACTGTTTCAAATCTTAATGTTATTGTTCCTGGAAAACCCATGTGATGTTCTGAATATCCATAAGATATTAACGGTAATAAAAGAATATCATTCCTGTTTTTTGAAACAGCTTTACACGTCTCATCAGAAATTATGGCATCAGTTCCAAAAGGTAGATGAGGACCATGTTGTTCTGTAGAACCTGTAGGTAGCAATGCCTTTAATTTATATTCTTTGCTTAATGCTTCTAAATCCGGATGCTTTAATTTTGACAACTCCATTATAGGTTACCTATTTGTTTATGTTTATCTTTCAATTCCAACATTGCAGTGCTCCCAGAACAGCTTTTATCGAGTTCACAAGTTTTACAAGTTCTTTTTTCAATTTTACATTCAGCTGATTTATTACGTGATAATTCAGAATATCTTTTTGCAAGTTCAGCTCCGTATCCATCAAATTTTATATCTTCTGGATAACTGCCGCACCAAGTGACCTTTTCCAAATGTTTTCTGCATCTTTCGGCTACACTTTCCATTTCTTTACTTGTGGGCCCAGGATGGTCAGTCAGTATATAAAATGGCCTAAATCCAATCAAGTTGTAAGGCGTAGAACTGTCAACCGAAGCAATAAATTTCGCTATATCTTCTATTTCATGATCATTTATTCTAGGTATTACCACAGTTCTAAAAGCCCTTGCCTTTCCTTTATTTTTTAGAAGATATTCAGCATTTCTCAACACAGGTTCAATTGGTGCACCAGTTAAAGCTAAATGCGTATCTTTGTTGAATGCCTTTATTTCAAATGTAGCATAAGAGCAAATATCCATAGCCCTTTTCATGTTATCTTCTGTTTCAAAACCATTTGTTGACAATCCTATTTTAATTTCCGGCAATATTCTTTTTACTTCCTTTGAAAATTTCTCTATATAAGGAAGATTTACTGAAGCTTCTCCGCCGGTAAAGGTTATTCTTTCTATATCCTTTTTTCCTATCCTGTCTGCAGTTTCTTTTGCCAATTTTTTTGGATCAATATAGTCACGAAAATACCAGCTTGTATTAAGAGGTTGAGATAATTGATATGCATCACAAAAAAGACAAGTAAAATTGCAACCTGGAAGCGTTATTGAATAACTTTTAAGAGGTTCGGATAGACACGTATATGCAACTTCTGGCATTTTCGCGTTACAAACTCCCGTTTCTTTAGTTCTGTTAACACCGCATTTCCATTCACATAAATTACAGTTTTCATATTCTTTAACCCAGCTATCTTCAGAATTTTTAATCATTTTGTCACCTTCAATTATTTTAATTATCGTCTTTTAGTTCGTTATCTATAGATTACTTAGAAAGATAGTTTTAAATTGCTTATTTTTAAATTATATATTATGCAAGTTGCAAAAGATTTACCAGCCAAACTCATAGCTGAAGTCATTAAAAGTAAAGAAAGAGGTGAAACAACACAAGATTCTATGGTTAGTCTTATTTCAAAAGCAATAAAAGTGCTTGCAAACTCTACTAGGAAAAAGATATTTTTAGAATGTTTAGAATCTCCAAAAGAATTTGATAGAAACCCATTAGTGCTTTATCATTTAAGGATGCTAGAAGATTATGGAATAATTAATTATACTAATAAAGGTTATTTAGCCACTAATTTTGCAAAGGGTTTGTGGGATAGCATAGATGAACTAACAATTATACCTAATTCAACTCTTTCTATAAAAATTCTTTTATCTTTGAAGTCAAAACCTAAAACATTTACGGAGCTTAAGAAAAACTTGAAAGTTAACGAAGGATCTGTTTTCAGAGTTTTAAAATTTTTAGCAAGCAACAAAATGATTGTAAAAGAAGCAAATTATTATAACCTTGCTTCACTAGCAAATCTTTCAAAGTTGGACAACTTAGTTTCTAGATATGCAGAATTAATTAAGGATGCATCTTACAATGAGAGCCTACAATCCATCATAATACCAAAAGAGAAGGAGACAGAAATTTTAGATTTGTTCGAAAAGGAAAAGAAGATCTTAAAAAAGAGTTTATGGAGAGAAGAAGATTTAATCAAGGACCATATAATTATATCCTACTCTTATCTTTCCCATTCAGAAGCAGAGGAAGTAATTAATTGTATATTCAAAGAACAAAGTGGTTTAATAAATCCTAAATATATAAAACCTTTACAAACTTTTGAAAAAAATATGATTAAACTTGCATATGACATTAGATATCCTACAACTTTACAAAAGCTTCTAAATTTATTTTGTCTTCATGCAGTCAGAGTTTTTGATGCATTGATGATTGAAGACTTGAGCTTTCCAAAAAAGTTCATCAAGAATTTTGAAGGCCCGAAATTTGGAAGGGATGGAATTAGGAAATTACTTAAAGTATATGATAAGCCGCTTCTTCAATCACTTTTTTTACCTGAAGAAAACTTGAATATAAAAATTATTAAGAATTTGAGTAAAAGGTTATTTACTGCAGGTGTTGATGAAATATCAGACAATCAGATGATTCTTGATAATTTGAAAAATTTTAGAGAAAGAGTTGAAACAATCACGCAAATAACTGATGAAATAAAAGGTGATTTTGGACAAAAAATATATTATTTTTATATTTATGGTGATGATTATGAAGATAGGCTTGATATTCTAAAAGAAATACATAGTAAAAGCATTGGTATTGGACTATCACCAATTACATTAGGATTTCCATTAATATCTCATATTTTAAATATGTGTAACTATCCCACACAATTTCATCTTACTTTGCATGCGCCGTTTACCAGATATGCTAAAAGAGAAATTTCAAATAAGGGTGAATTGCTATCAGGGTTTGGTATAAGTATGAATGTATTGCTTAAATTCTTTGTATTATTAGGTGGTGATGAGGTCTATATAGATTCTCCGTTATATTATCACTTTGAAAAATGGGAGACAAAAATTCAATGCGACATCTTAAATTACTATTTTAAAGAATTAAAAAAACCATTTCCTATTATAATTGGTGGTGTAAATCCAATTACTATTCCATCTATAATTAAATATTTTGGTAAAGATATAATTTTGAAATTCTCTATACCAAAATTAATTGAATCTGAAAAATTAGGATTTAGCATAGAGAAGTCGATAAATGCCTTTAAACAATCAATAGAAATAGCAACCTCTGAGGAAAAGGAAGTTTCAACTGATAAATATAAAGATTATATAGATTCATTTAAATTTTATAAAAAATTAGAACTATGATAATTTTTAATTAAAATAAACTGCGTTACTCGTACTCACGCCAAACATGCCCGCATTTAGCACGCTTGAAATTATTATTTGTATTCCTTTAATGATTTCTGCTCTTTCTTTGATTTAATACCGTCAACAGTAGACCAAGAATGCCTTATGTGTTCCAGATGTTTGCCGTCCTTTAGTGATTTTTTCACAAACTCTATGCTCCTCTTGTCATGACTGTAACCAACACCAAAGTCAAAGCCAACCTCTTTCTTTATTCTTTCAACCTCTCTGTCTCTTTCAACCTTGGCAATGATAGAAGCTGCAGAGACGACAGGATATTTCACATCAGCATGGTTCTCGGAGATTATCTCGGTGTGGTTCTTTGCCATGTTGAGCAGAACCATCTTGAATTTCTCAGTAGACACCTGCGGAGCATCGACATAAGCTATGTCAGCACCCATTGTCTTTATTATCTGGGCCATTCTCTCTGCTTCTATGATGTTTAGATTCTTTATCTTCCTAGTTTCGTCTATCTCCTTTGCAGAGACTTTCAAGGCGACATAATCCTTGGCAATCTTCTTGATTAATGGGAATAACCGTTCTCTTTGAAGCGGAGTGAGCATCTTGCTGTCCTTTACTCCTATCTTTCTTAACTTTTCCTCATCTTTTTCCTCTATCATTACGCCCGCTATGACCATTGGACCGATGACAGAACCTTTTGGCAAACAGAAGCATATGATGCTTACTGTTTTCTGCCGGCTTCATCGATACCTAAAATAGTAGTCATGTATCACCTCTTTATCCAGTAATCAACGTTTTTAATTCTAAAATTATTCACTTTATTTTCTCTTTTTAATCTAGTTAACACTTTCTGAATTCTGCTTTGACTTCTATTGAATTCATATGACAATTGTCTACTAGATTTCGATTCGTATAAATGATCTAAAATGTTATTCCTAATAAAATTATGCGAATAATGCCATTCTTTATAGCTATTAAAAATTCTCCAGAATTTGATTTTTTTGTTTGGGTGCAAATCTGCTATTTTCATCTTAGCTAAAAGTTCCCAGTTTTTTCTACTTGTAATAACATATGCTCTTTCATTTTTAGAAAATCTAAATTCTACATTCAAATCTTTTAACATAGACTCTAAGAAGCTGTTAGGAAATCCTTGAGATATTCTAAAAGCTCTGTTTTTATGAGAACCTTCTTTTAAATTTCCTTCGCCTGCAAAAAATCCTCTCAGAACATGTTCATTCAGATATTTCTTTGACTTGATATCCTCTGCTAGCCTATGCCATGCCTTAACTAGCTTGACATTAGCTATTCTATAGATATAATACTCCTTATTTGCTCTGTTATCATTATAATATCTAAATCTAACGCCGCTCAATGTTAGTCTCTTAGTTTTACTTCTGTTGGTCTTATAGACATAGACTCTTGGCTTAATATCTTGAAACAGGTCTTTCATTAAAGAATGAAAATAAGTTATTATCTTCTGGCAGTTATTAGTAAGAGTAATTTCTAACTTAGAATTGTTATCCCCTTCGGCTAGCCATAATCCAACACATTCTGCAATTTTTGTTTCGTCAATACCTAGGATAGTAGTCATTAAATTACCTCTAACAGTTACATAAGTTTATATAAACTTTTAACCTCTTATAATTAAAACATAGCGAGGCTACTATAGCGACATCTGAAAAGATGCTATAAAGGTAGGGCAGCCAGGAGTGCCCGTCGGGCTCATAACCCGAAGGCCGTTGGTTCAAATTAGGATTAATTCGTTTTAACCCTATGAAAATCCAACCCTCGCTACTTCTTTTTTATATTTACTTTGCTTTATTATTTCTATGAAACTCAAGGTCGGTTTGTTTTCTTTCACAAGCGACGAGGGATGTTCGATGATTTTCCTAGAACTTATGAACAACCACTTCTCTGATTGGGAAAAAATGATAGACTTCAAGTATTTTAGACTTTTAAAATCAAAGAATGAATTAAAGAATATTGACGTCGCCTTTGTAGAGGGCGCAATCTCGACCTTTAAAGAAGAAGCAAAATTAAAAAAAATAAGAAAAAATTCAAAAAAACTTGTGGCAATTGGTAGTTGCGCTACAAATGGCAGTCCATCGAACCAAAGAAACTTTTTCAGCGACGACACTAAGAATGAGATAAGGTTTGTGCTGGACAACTTCGGCCACAGGGACAAGGTATCTCCACTGAATGAAATAGTGAAGGTCGATGATTATGTTCCGGGATGCCCGATGGAAGAAGAGAAGTTCTTGGAAGTCTTGGACAAATACTTGAAGGAGTTCAAAGTGGTTTGATGCACGAAGATTTCGATATATCAATAGACGGTTTGAGCAAGATGGAGGGGCATGCCTCCTTAGATGTTAAGGTAAGGAACGGAAAGGTTGAAAGTGTCAAATTAAGAATCAGCGAGAGCAAACGGTTTTATACCCAAGCGATAAGAGGCAAGCAATTCCAGACCGTACCCCAGCTTGTGTCAAGGATATGCGGAACATGCAGCATTGCTCACTTGACCTGCTGCACGGAGGCTGTTGAAAAAGCCTTAGGAGTAAAACCGTCTGAACAGACCGTGCTTCTCAGGAAGCTGATGACCTATGGAATGATGATAAGAGATCACGCGATGCATTTGTACTTGTTCTGCCTGCCTGACATTCTTGGAAAGGATTCTGTTCTTGATTTCGATGAGAGACAGCATGAATTGGTCCATCAAGCCTTTGACGTTAAAAAGGTCGGCAACGACCTGTCAAAGCTGATCGGCGGGAGAGCCATACACCCCTTCTACTCGCAGATAGGAAGTTTCTCGCACCTTCCCGGCAAAGAAGAAACAAAAAAAGTCATTGACGAATTGAAAAAGGTAAGATCCCATGTCTTTGAGCTAATAAGAATATTCTATGACTGTCCATTCTCATTCAGAAGGAAAACGACATTCGTTGCCCTGACAACAGACGACTTTAGCTTTTTAGAGGGTGTGATAAATTCCACACAAAAGATTATTATTCCAGAGGAAAATTACTGGGAGCATCTGCACAGGGTTATAATTCCATATTCTGAGGCCACTGGCTTTGAATTCGAGGGAAAGGAGTTCATGGTCGGAGCTCTGGCCAGAATGAACCTGAACAGGGAAAAGCTTCACAAAGAAACTAGAAACGATATAGCAAAATACATCAGAGCGTTTCCTTCTGACAATGTCTATCATAACAATCTCGCCCAGGCCATAGAGATAATGCACTGCATAGACCATTCAATAGAGATTCTCGAAAGCACGGAATTCAAAAAAGAACCCAAGGTTGATGTCAGGATAAAGGAATGCAAAGGCGTGGGTGTCATAGAGGCTCCGAGAGGAACGCTTTACTATGCCATTAATTTAGACAAGGAAGGAAAGATTCTCTATGGTAATCTGGTAATACCAACTGCCCAGAATCAGATAAAGATGGAGAATGATATTAGAAATTTGGTTGCCAAGAATCTGGATAAGGGCAAGGAATTCATACAATACGAGATCGAGAAACTGATAAGAGCTTACGACCCTTGCATGACATGCGCCACTCATTTCCTAAAGGTAAATTGGATATGAAACTCACTCTTCTAGTTCCGCTATCCTCTTTTCCAAATCAGTTATTCTCTTATCAAAATCTTCCAAAATTTTGTTTATATTCTCTGTCCAGTTTTTAATAGATTTATCTTCCATTATATCACTAATCTTTTATACTTTTAATTGCATCGCACAGTTCTTTCATGGCTTCTTTCTCTTTCATGTTTGAAGGTATCCCGAATATCCTGACCTTATCAATCATCCTCATCTTCTTCAACAGCTTTAGGTTATAGCCTAAATCAAAATCGTGCATCGAGTAAATTTTTTTAGTTATTATCTTGTCTATGTCCTCTATCAACTCAACCTTCTTTATGCCTTTAACAGTATCAATTATGTTAAGTTCTTTTTCTAAATCCAAGTCCTCGACTGTGTCAAATTCTTTGAACTCTATATAAGGAAATTCCTTTCTTAGCTTATCGATTAGTTTCAGAGGCAGGCTGTCCTCCTTAACCAAAGGATTACCGAAAACATATATCGTCTTAGGCATAGTTAGTCTCGCTCTTAACGTTTGACAAGAAGTAAGAACCGATACCTATTAGCGCGCAACCTATCAGCTGTAAAAACGGAATAGGCTCGCCTATGAATATGGCTCCCAAGAGCAGGGATATGGCTGGCGATAGCAAGAGGAAGGCCGAAGCCTTGGAAACATTTATCATCTTTATGCTCCAGTACCAGAAAAAGACGTAACTGAAAAGTATGAGCGTTGATATCGATATGTTAGTAACTTGGTTTGCGTTCAAGCTTAACAGCAAGTCAGCTTTTCCAAAAAGCAATACCACCGCAAAAAGTATCAGTCCTCCAAAAAACATTCTGGCAAAGGAGACAACAAAGTTATTCTCTCCCTTGATCATTGATTTCCTTGCTATTATGTTCTCGACGGCCCATAGGAAAGTAGCGCCTATGATAAGGATGTCTCCCAAAGATGGGTTCGACCATAAGGCAGATATGTCTATTTGAGAAAAGTAGACGGCCAGCGTTCCGATGAACATCAAAAGCAAGGCATACAAATATTTCTTGGAAATCTTCTCCTTAAGAAAGAGGAAGGCAAGAACAGTAATGTAAAGGGGCATGGTTTTTTGCAAGAAGGCGGCCCTGCCAGAAGTCGTTAGGCTCAAACCGCTAAAGAACAGCAAGAAAGCGAAAGAGCCACCTACAACAGCTATCGCTATCAGATGCTTCCAGGAAACCTTCTTGAATTTTTTGAAATTGAACTTGGACTTGTAGGACGCTATCAGGAAAAACGCTATGCCTATAATGAGTGACCTCACAGCGGTGAACACCGAAGGGTCCAGATTGACAATAAACATCTTGTTCAACGGAATAGAGAAACCGCTTATAATGGCTGCTATGATTGCAAAGAATGTGCCGTATTTCTCTTTGTTCATGCTATCATATTGTTTGGCTTGAAATATATTTGTTTTATGCTCCAGAGCTTTCTGGCAAGCTTTTTGCTTATCTTTTCGACGATAAAATCCCTGTGGACCACAACGTAGTCGCCTTTCTTTATTCTCAAGCTTGCAATATATTCTTTATCTCCCATTATCGTCTGAACCAGCGCTCTGCTACCAGAAACTAGAACCTTTCCAGAGTATAGCCTGCATAGCATCGGGTCGAAATCCTTGAAAATTTTGTATCTCCTGTCCACGACCTTATCATGACCGAACAAAAAATACTTTCTTATAACTTCCTCGTCCACTAATTTCTTTCCGAGCTTTTTTGCTGTCTTTTCGCACATGGAACTGGCAACCTTGAATATGTTTTCTGTATTCTTTGGTATATTTTTGTTGAGAAGTATAGATTTCATTAGGTTTCTTTGGTATTTTTGAGTTATGACTCCTCTTTTTGCTAGAGTTTCAGAACAGGGAACAGCATACCTGAAGAAGAGTTTTTTCGACGCCTCATCCTTAAATTTCATAGTTAGATTTATATAATTCAGGTTCTTAAATAAGAGAGGTTATCTTGAACAAGGTTCTCATAGTTGGTGCAGGTCCAGCAGGCCTTTTCGCTGCGTACGAGCTGGCAGATTCTTGCGAAGTAACGATTTTGGAACAGGAAAACCACATTGGCGGTGCTGGTTTACACTCTGATGGAAAAATGAACTTTCATCCTCAGATAGGAGGAGACTTGTTTGAATTTCTTTCAGAGGAAGGTTCTCTAAAGATATTAGAAAGGATTAAACAGGTTTTCAAAGGGTATGGAATGGCCGATGTCGGGAATGACTGGGAAAAACTGTTGGAATTGGAAAGAAAAGCAACCACAGCCGGAATAAAATTCATACCAATAAGGCAGAATCACATCGGCTCTGATTATTTGCCAAAGGTCATGAATAATTTCAAGATCGACTTGGAGAAAAAGGGTGTGAAGTTCAAGCTCAGCACAAAGGTTTTAGACATTAGCAAAAAGAATGGAAAAGCATTGGTTAAAACTGATAAGGGTGATGAAGAAAATGATTACGTTTTATTGGCTCCTGGCAGAGTTGGTTCACTATGGCTTATAGAAATGGCTAAAAAATTAGGTTTGGGGATGAAATTCAACCCCGTTGACGTTGGAGTGAGGGTCGAGGCTTTGAATGATGTTCTGAAAGAAGTTGTGGTTGATTATCAATGCTGGGATCCGAAGTTCCATATAAGAACTCACCAATATGATGACGATGTGAGAACATTCTGTGTCTGCCCTTATGGCTTTGTTGTTAAAGAATTTTATGAAAAAGAAATATTTGGGGTTAATGGACATTCAATGAAAGATAAGAAGTCTAACAATTGTAATTTTGCTTTATTGGTTAGAACAAAACTAACAGAGCCTTTGGAAAACACAACAGAATACGGCAGGTCAATAGCCAAACAAACTAACACGTTAGGCGGCGGAAAGCCTATTCTGCAAAGACTAAGAGATCTTAGAACGGGTGTAAGATCCACATGGGAAAGAATTGGAAAAAGTTATGTAAATCCTACTTTGAAAGATGTTACCCCCGGCGACATATCAATGGCATTTTCTTACAGAATTGTTGTTGATATTATCGAAGCCTTGGACAAATTAGAAAAAGTTATTCCAGGTATCGGTTCTGATTCTACCCTACTTTATGCACCTGAAATAAAGTTCTATTCCATGAGGATTGAGACCAATAAGAACCTGCAAACAGCTGTTCCTAACATATTTGTTGCTGGCGATGGAGCAGGAGTCTCTAGAGGGATAACAATAGCTGCTGCTACTGGCATGATAGCTGCTAACGGCATAAAGAGTTTGATAAAATAGTACGCTAGTTCAAATCCGGCCCCCTGCATTAATGATTTCTATTTGGAAGATAGAATGTTTCTTTCGGCACGCCAAAATGTTTCTTTGCCTTGAAAACAGCTTCTGCAAGTTCTCTGTCATTTTCATAACCATAAACAGTAGTGTGGTTCCATGCTGACATCCTTTGTTCTAGTTCATATGCATGTTCAGGTTCAAAATTTCTATAAGTATCAATTTTACCGTCTATCATAACAGGAGTTTCAACTGCAGGATTACAACGTTTAGGCTTTTTAATTGCAAAAGGTCTTTCAGTGTTTTGCTTTAGAAAATCAGTTACGTCTTCTTTCTTTGCACTAACCATGCCATAGGTGTCAAAACCGTCAAACCCAAATATTTTTCTACAAATTTCACCACCATGCTCTTTTACTAGTGCTTCGAAATCCTGGTCAACCATCTCGAACACAGAGTCTTCTGTTATAATTCCCTTTTCCAACAGACTTCTCGTAATTTGTCCTAAAAAAGCCTCTTTTGCCATTAGCTGAGGATTCCTGTATACTCTTTCAAACATCTGAGCCCTTGCTTCCAACAATTGTGAAACAGAGTCAAAATCAGTGAAAATAACTTTACCATTCTCTACCATGATGTGTTTGAACGGATCTGTTACTTGGCATCCTCTCCAACGATTAGGTAGCATTCCAAGGATTGACGCATCCCAGTTAGCATAGCTCCATCTATCAACATCAATAGTATCTTTGCTGTTGATCAACTGACCTATCGGACTATTGCTTTTGCCAGTAACAGCTTTGGTCAGTTCCTTTTTTGATATAGAACATTCTTCAAGCAGTTCATCGACGCCAGGGCATTTTTCAAGTGTTCGGTAAAAATATTTATCATCTTTCATTCCCAGTTCGACTGACACAGAATCGGACAGCGGAGTAGTAGCTATATCATGAAGCATTCCTGCTGCTACACCCAGATTTCTGTCTAAATCGTGAGTTTGTGCTATATGATCCATCTTTGCAGCACATATCAAAGAGTGTATATAACGCGAACTGCCTGCATCGTACCTCAATGACGTGATGTCTGTACAGGTTCCTGCTATTCCAAGTTGTTTTATTAGGTTAAGCCTGCCTATGACAGGAAGTTCGTCTAGTTTGCTGTACAAACTTTTCTCATAATCTATTATTACATAGCTTACTGGTACATAGCGCGGAAAATCCAACTCTTCCATTTTCATCCTAAACTGATTCATTGTATTACAATAGAAAATTTCCTTCATAAATTTCATATGAATGTAAAACTTTAAATTTCTGTTTTAAGGAAGAGAAATACAAATGCTACTTTAGAAACAAACTCCTACAATTTTTAAATATTATACATTATAATTAAGTCTATGAATGAGCTTAGAGCCTTCATATTGAATTTAGCCAGAGAAGCAATTGAAACTTATGTCAAAACTGGCAAAAAGATTCCTGTTCCTAAAGAATATCCTGAAGAAATGAAGGAAAACAAAGGCGTCTTTGTAACAATATATAAAAAACCGAGAGAACTGAGAGGCTGCATAGGAATACCCTATCCCGAGATGCCATTGATAGATGCATTGATAGAAGCTTCTGTCTGCGTGTGCTCCGATCCTAGATTTCCTCCGCTCTCGAAAGAAGAACTGGAAAATATATTCATTGAAGTTTCCATATTAACAGAACCAGAACCCGTAAAAACTAAGGATATCAAGAGTGAAGTAAAAATTGGCAAGCATGGTCTCATTATTAAAATGGGTTTTCAAGGAGGTCTGTTCTTACCGCAGGTTCCGGTCGAACAAAAATGGAACATCGACGAATACTTGGAGAACCTATGCTACAAAGCAGGACTGACAGCTGATTCTTGGCTGGATCCTGATTGTAAATTGTATAAGTTTGAGACAGAAATTTTCGAGGAAAAGCTTTAAGAATCCTTTTAGTTCTGCATGTGACGAAGATAAGTTTATTATCTGTCTTCTCTAGAATTATATTAAAGGTGAAATAAATGGTATTCGATATGAATTTGGTAATATTAGGACTAGCACTTTTGATTGCACCTGTGTTCGGAGCTTATGCAAAATTCGTTAAGGATAAAAGGGGCTTTGTATGGTTGACAGGCGCAGGAACTTTGTACCTCTTGGCAGCGGCATTCAGCGTGGATATATCCTGGATACCCTCGGGATTAGACTATGGGGTAAAAATATTCAGCATAATAGCATTGATAGCGACCTTCATAGGCTCTATAATGGTTGCAGTCGACGTTTTCAAGTAGTTTTTCTGTAGCCCCTTTTTTTTCTTATTTTTAACTATAGGAACTTTTAAGTGTCCGGAATTCTAAGAAGTTATAGGTGAATATATTATGGCAAAAGAAAAAGCAGGATGGGTAAAGGCCAGCGGATGGCTTTTTGTGTTGGGTATTTTGATAGCCATCGTAACAGGTATATTTCCAGATATGCTCTCATACATAGCAGTTATTTTGCCAATACTAGGTTTTATAATAGGAATACTAGGTATTGCAGGTATCGGAGGCATTGACAAGACAGAGACTGACATATTTTTGCTGGCAGTTGTAGCATTGATGGCAGCTGGTGGAGCTGGGAACGCATTCAAAGCCATAGACGCTTTGTACGGCGGAAGCATTCTATACAACATAGTTAACAACATAGGAAGCTTGGTAGTCCCGGCAGCAGTGTTGATTGCATTGAAGGCGATTTGGAAAACGGGTTCTACAAAGTTCTAGTTAAACTCAGTTCCCCCTTTCTTTTTTTATTCTTAAAAGAAACCTCAAAAACGAATATAACTCTCAGTCTTGCTTCAGGATTTAAATTCTTTAAAAAACTAAGCATAATTATGAGTATTTTAAGTCCTCTATTTTTCTGTGAACCACAGCAATTACTGACATTTTTAACAATACTGGGTGCTATTAGTGGTGCCTTTACGATTGCTTATGAAAAGAAATTATTTAAAAAGAAAACTTCATTTTATATCTCTTATTTTTTTATAGTATTTGCATATCTTCTATACCTTTTAGCTTTTATTACTGCATATACATCTAATTTAATAATTTTATTTTTTACACTTTTTTATTTTTCTTTAATAGCAGTTCTGATAATAAAGGGGAAAAGTATTTTTATAAAAATAATTCTATTAGTTCTAATAGCTTATTTTATAAGTGGTATAACAGGAAATGCTTGCTTATATTTGCCTATACAGAAAGAAGGAACTACGTTTGAATTTCAAACAGTTGATGTATATTTGTGGGTTGGGGATAGTATATCATTACGATTTAATCAACCTAATTTTCTTAAAGAAATATTAAATTGTAATGCTCAAGGGTTTACCTTAAAAAACATAACAAACGGGGGTGCTTTAGTAGATATATATGATAATTTCAGTCAAGCCCCAATACATGAAACATGGATTGAAGAAGGTCAAGAACTTACAATGTGCCCTAATCAAGAAACTCTGATGAAAGTTTATCATGATGTGACAGAATGGCATCTTATTGCCAGAGATGATATCTTCTCTAATATACAAGATTGGTTTACTGTAAGAGGCTATTATAAAAATCCTTAAACCTTTCTAAACTTCTCATTTCCCTCAATAGTTTAAACTGTTCTGCTAAAAAGTTCCTTCATTTCAGCTATGAGGTCTTTAATTCCCCTTGTCTTTTCTGTCGAACTGTAGTCAATCGTTAGTCCCTTTTCCTTCATTTCCTCCAGCTTGTTAGTCAGTTCAGGGTTTGTCACCACTTTTATAAAGAAGTCCTCTATTTTCTCCAGTTGCTTTATCCTTGCCGAGTTCTGCCTTCCGCACCGCACAACTAATGCGGGATATATACATCCCTTCATTTTTGAACACTTTAATAAGTGTTTTAATAATTACTAAATAATGAAATTGAGTAAAGAAAGAGTATCAACTATTATAGGCATAACTCTTGTTTTTGTAGGGGTGTTTGTTGGGGATAATTATCTTCCCAACGACTATAGAATTGGTAGTCTGCTAATGGGTCTTCTATTTTTCTTTTTACCTTCTGTTTTTGAACTCAACTATAAAAATGTAGGTTTAATGTTAAAATATTTGTATAAAAATATTCTTTTTACTTCGATGTTTATAATTGTAGAAATATGGCTAGGTAATTCAATAAGAACTTTAAATGAACCGTTAGGACAAATTGAAGCATATATATTGTTCTTTGTATGGGTAATTAGCGGGCTCTATAGAACTGTATTAGAAGTAACCCCAGTTATTTTCAAATTAGAGCCTTGGAAGGCTATTCAATTTTATAATACATTTAGCCGTACAAGAACCCTTTACTATTTCCTTTTAGTAGTAATGTTTTTTAGAGGCGGAATGCTATCCGGCTATACAGTCCTTAATATGTTGAACATTCTTTTATTTTTAGTTCCTTTCTTCTTTTTTACATTTATAATTAGTTTCTATATTCCATTCTTTCCTTCAGAAATAAATTGGATTGTAACATCTTGGATAAATCAAGGAAAATTGAAACTGAATTTGAATATTTTAAGATTCATCTATAAAAATAAATCAGCATCCTTTGAAGAATTACAAGCTAATACAAATGAAGATGCCAATAAATTAAAAACAGCTTTAGAGTATATGATGCAACAGCATTTCATAAAATTTAATAGAAATAGATATGAATTTCATCCAATTTACATAATTAAACAAAATATAAGATTTTTTTAACTAGTGTTCCAATTCTCTAGCCTTCTTCAAAACTTCCTTTTATCATTAAAGTATTTTAGAAACAGAAAATAACCCTTAAATCCTGATTTTTCTATATGATTAGTATGGATAAAAACAAACAGACCTTAAAAAATTTAGAAAATCTTATATATACTGCTAGGGAATTAGGTTTTGGTGAATGGAATTATGAAAAACCTGAAATAAAAGTAAGAAATTTTTTATCTGGATATTATTTAGAACAAGCATTAGAATGCTTTAAAAAAAGATTTTTTGTAGCTTGCATTTCATTATCATCTTTTAGTGTAGAAGCTTGTATTAAAAATGAAATAGAAAGAGAATTAGAGTTTGTTCAAGATTCTTTTGTAAAAGAAAGATATTTAAAATTTTTATCTAAATTAACATTTTATCAAATATTAAGAGAATACTCCAACTTAAAAAATACAAATCCTGATAGATTAAAAATTATAATAAATTATTCTGGAAAATTAAATGATATACGTAATAATTATATTCATTGTAAGGTAGAAAATTTTATAGTTAAAAGTAAGAATTATACATGGAAAGAATGGATTAAGCATCCTAAATTTCCTTTAAGCAGAGATGTTTTTTCGGATTCTGAAAATTCACTTCTATATGCTACTAAAATTATAGCACATATCGGAGTTGCTAGAATGACAATTGATAGGAAAAGACAATTATTTTCTAAAAGATATAAAGATAAAAAAATAATTTCATTGATTTCTGATGCTATAGATATTTTTGATAAATACCAAGTAGATTTTCATGGATATAGTATTTCTAAAAAACAAATATTAAAAACTAATAAGGTTGATAACTCACTTGCAAGAGTTCTAGGTATTTTATATGATAAAAAAATAGTTGAAAGTAAGATAAATATTAAAAATTTGGAAAGAGATGTTCATGTCATTAAAAACTTTTTTGACGAGTATAAAAAACATTGATTCACTACCAATAGTGATAAAAGAACTTTATGCCTTATTCTAATCAATTAGCTTTGTTTTTGACGAAGAATTATATTCTTGGAAAATAATATTCCTTTATGGCTTTTAATGATAAGTTGAGAAACAGTCTAAAGGGAAAACTCGCTGGAAAGGAATTGGACTGTCTACCGAAGGGCTACCAGATAATCGGGAACATTCTTTTAATAAAACTCGATAAAAGACTGATAAAACACAGGAGATTGATAGGAAAGGCGATAATGGATATGCTACCGTACATACACACCGTTTGCCTGATAAAGGATATCAGAGGGAATATAAGGAAACCGAAAATAGAAGTGATAGCAGGCTGTAACAGAACGCAGACCATGAACAAAGAGCACGGATGCAAATTCTTGTTAGACGTCTCAGACATAATGTGGTCCCAAGGCAATAAGAACGAGAAGATTAGATTGACAAAGATGATTAGACCTGGAGAAAACATTGTCGACATGTTTGCTGGCATTGGTTATTTTTCTATAATTCTAGCCAAGCACTGCAAACCTAAAAAAATCTATGCAATCGACATCAACCCAAAAGCCATAGAATATTTAAGGAAGAATATATGGCTGAATGAAGTTGAGGACAAGATAGAAATTTTGCAAGGAGACTGCAGGAAATTTGCTATATTGTTAGAGAACACTGCAGACAGAATTATAATGGGTTATTTGTTTGAAACTGAAAATTTCTTGCCCTATGCCCTTAAGATTGCCAAGAACAATGCTGTCATTCATTTTCACAGGACTGTGAAAGAAGAGGAAATAGATAAATTTAAAGAAAAATTGATAAAAATTGGAACTAAGAACAAGGTTAAGATTAAAGTCCTTAAGGTGAAAAGAGTAAAATCATATGCTCCTAGAATCTTGCATGTTGTTTTTGACTTGAAAATACAGAAATAAATGGGTTTAAATCTTTTGCGAATGTACTAAAAATAGTGATATAATGAGTACAGAAAATAATCATAGAAGTTCAAAGCCTTTCACGGATTATTTAAACTCTGCTTCAGAAGCTAAAAAGTGTGCATGTGGTGAATGTAATTATAAGCGTGGAGAAAAAGGAGAGTACATAAATCCTTGCAAGATGAATCATGAATCTGGACCACAAATAACAAGCTGCATAGATCACTCTGAATCAATATACCATCCAAAAACTTGATTTCAAATTATTTTCAAATCTAGCCTAACTTTCATAACGTGCGGCGCATACGGCAAGACTTTCTGCCTTTTAACAATCTTGTATTTTATATTAAAAATATTAGCCTTTTCTTTTACTCTATCCTCCAAATCCTTGAAATTTTCCTTTTCATTGGATAAACCATACAAATGAATTATTGTTCCTTTTTTAGAATGCAAGAACGCAACGTCGAGGTATTCTATCGCCCTCTCAACCAAAGGCATTATTACTCTGTCAAACTTGTCAACGTCTCTCACATATAATACGTCAGAACAGATGTTTTTTATATTGTGCAAGTTATTAAGCCTAGCGTTCTTTTCAGAGTATTCGAAACCCTTTAGGTTTATTTCTATGCATGTTATCTTGCAATCAGGATGCCTCTTGCCAATTGCCAGAGCGTACGGGCCTGCTCCAGAAAACATTACCAGAACATTCTCTTCAGGTTTGACCAAATCAGTAATCCTCTGCCTCTCTGTCGATTCCCTAGGCGAGAAATAGACCTTTTGAGGATCAACCTTTATCAGATAACCATGCTCCTTGTGAATCACTTCAGTGTTTTTATCCCCTGACAGCAATCTGCAAGGGTACAACCGGTAGGTATCCTTTCTTTCAGACAATTTCTGGAGAACTGATTTGACATTCTTGTGTCTTTTCATTATCTCTTTGGCAGCCTTCTTCGGATTCTTGGCATTGACTCCTATCAATGCAACCGCGCTGTCTTTGCTCCCGATTATATCATAGGCTATTCGCATAATTAGTATTCTTAGAAAGAAATTATAAAACTATTATTTTTTCTTTTTTCTGTAATAAACCTTTGGTGTCTGCTTTTGTGCCTGCATTTCCAAAGATGCCCATGCAGAATAAGCACTTGGATATTTGTCAATTATTTTAGAAACTTTTCCCAATTCTTCTTCAGGTATTCCCCTGATTTTTCCTTTTTTAGTTTTTAAGCCTACTTTTTCTGCCATAATTTCCAATTTGCAAGACTCCATATATGGCCATGCTTCTACAAAATCATCCTTATTCATCAAATCACATTAATTATTACCTTAGAGTAATTATTTAAAATTACTGTTTTGTTTTTATTTAATTTATCCTAATTATTGTTATGCTTTATCTTATAGGCTTGGGCTTAAATGACGAAAAGGACCTGACATTAAAGGCCATAGAAATTGCTAAGAAATGCGATTGCTTCATAGAGCTGTACACGTCTGTCTGGAGAGGCTCCCTGGAGAATCTGAAGAAGATGATAGGAAAGGATGTCAGAGTCTTGAAAAGAATCGATTTAGAAGAGAATCTTGACTTGTTCATTGAAAAGGCCAAGAAAAATGATATTGCTTTGTTTGTCCCAGGAGACCCGTTAGCAGCCACCACTCACATAGACATTGCGTACGATGCGAAAAGAAAGAAGATACCTGTTAAAATAATCCATAATGCTTCCATATTTTCTGCGATAGGCGAGGTTGGTTTACAATTGTACAAATACGGAAAGGTCGCGACAATTCCTCTCAGTGGGAAATTGAGCAACGTTAAAGAAACCATTAGGACGAACAAGAAGCTAGGCCTGCACACCTTATTGCTTTTGGATTTGGACGTTGAGAACAACATTATAATGAAGGTTTCAGACGCGTTGAACATGATCTTGAACAAGAAGATAATAAAAGAAACGGACCAACTGATTGCCTTCTCTAAAGCTGGAAGCGATGCTAAGATTTATTACGATAGCGTCAGAGGCTTGAAGCTAAAGAGCATTGAAAGCCCTGCTGTTCTGATAGTACCCGGCAAGATGCATTTCAGGGAAAAGGATTTTTTGGATACTCTATAAGATTTATATACTTCTAATTAATTACATGTTAATATGGTGTTAACATGGTAAAAGCTATCGTAAACATAGATGAACATACAAATAGAGTGCTGAACATAATAAAGGCAAAATATGGATTAAAAGACAAGTCTCAAGCCTTAAATACTATGGCAAGAGAGTTCTGCGATTCTGCCCTTGAGCCTGAACTTAGGCCTGAATTTATTAAGAAAATAGAAAGAATTGAAAAGAAAGGGAAGTTTATCAAAGTTGAAAATTTTGCTAAAAGATACGGCTTGAAAAAGTGATTTTTTGTATTCATTAAAAATAGAAAAAGATGTAGATAGAATTTTCTCCAAATTATCGAAGAAATATCCCAATCAGTTGAACGCTATAATGAAAAAGATTCAGCAAATATTAAAAAACCCCCAACAGTTTAAACCGCTGAAATTCCCTTTACAGCATCTGAGAAGAGTTCATGTTGGTTCGTTCGTCATTATTTATAGCATAGAAGAAATAAATAAAATTGTTGCAATCGAAGATTATGAGCATCACGACGAAATATACAAATAGGTGATATGATGGAGAAGTTGCTGGAAGAGACGCTGAAGATGATTGAAAAGATCGAGCCGATGATTGGCAAGATTGAAATAACAGGTGATAAAGGCGAGGAGATGCTCGAGAACACAAAGGCCTACGTCTCAGATTCAAAGCATTTTTTGAATGAGAAGGATTTCATCAGAGCTTTTGAGAGTGTTGTGTTTGCCTACGGCATATTGGAGACGTGCGAAGAATTAGGAATATTTAAGATATAAGAAGAAAAAAAAGAAAAAATCAATGGCCGTTTTGACTGTTTTGATTATTTCTTAAGTGAGCCGAATTTTGATTGAAATTTGTTCTGTTTACATTACTCCAAGTTCCATGATCACCCATATTATCACCATATAGTAGTATATATTAACTGATATATAAATCTATCTATTTATTCACCGTAAAGTGATAAAAATAGAAAAGTATTTAAATATTTACTGTTAATTAAATTACAGTGAAAAGTATGGCAGAAGGTTCGATTTCACCCAAGGCTTTAGCTGCAGCTATAAGTCATGCCCTCTATGAAGATCGATTAGCAAACCTGTCAGGACCACCTGATATAGTGCTTAACACTTTGCAAACTATGGGAATGGGAGGAGAAAGGGATAAACCCGGCCCTTGGGAAGAAATTGATGATGCCACACCATTATTTACTAGACCTGCAATGGATGGAAGTTTATATGACGGTTTAATTGATGAACGCGAACAAACTGCAAATCTTGCTACTATGTATAGAACAATGGATTTAAGAGGCGTTTTAGGTTCTTATCTTGCAAAACCCGCTGTTAAAACAATAACAGGACTTCTAAAGGGCGGAAAAGACTACGGTATTGACAAATTCATAAATGACGTTGAAGATAAACTAGGAGCAGCTAAAATAGAATATGAACGTTATGAAGATATGAGGAAGATTGAAGCTACTAAAAAGCCCAAACCAAATAATGTTTCAACATTTTATCGTTTTATTAAGGATAAAAACGGTAAATTTGATGCGGTGCCAGAAGGAATGATAGAGTCATTCGGAAAGCATCCTTCTGATTGGCCTAAAGATGGAGTTTATGACGTTGATTTTTCTGAAATTCCAATTGGAAAAGCAAAGCCAAAAGAAATAGATCATACGCATATTACTTGTGATTAATTAAATTAAGGAGAGAAATTTAAATGTCAAAAGTTGCAAAACCTAAACCAGTATATCTAAGATTTTTAAAAGATGGAACCACTGAAATTCCTCTTGAGAAAAAAGTTTTAGTAAAACAGATAGAGAGAGAGAAATACTTAGTAGAATAAAATGTATTATTCTTAACTAATTTATATATACATACTTATCTATATTTTTCTTATGGCATTTCAATATCTATCTGGTGGAACGGTAGATTTATTTAATCTTATATTCAATCAAATTTTAAAAATAAATTCTTCCACACTATCTAAATATCCGCTAGTCCAAGATAAAGTTTTATATTTAATTTTAATACCTCACGTCCTATTGTTTTTATTTCTAGTAGCATTTTCAAAAGGAACTGTAGGCAGAGTAAGCGGAGATAATAAAGGCATGCAGTATTTGACGAGCTTGATATCTTATATTTACATTGTTTATTCTGGCTGGTATGGAAATTTAATACCCTTATTTTTAGGATGGCTATGGATAGCTTTAGGCCTTGCTTTATTTTTGTTTTTTGTAAGCATAATATGGCATCCGGCTGCTACTCCAAGTGGCGCGAAAATGCTAGGTGCAGTAGCAAAAGAGGCAGGTAAAAAATTAAGCAAGGATAAGGAATTAGAAAAACTATATGAAGAAGAAAGGCATATAGCCCAAGAAATTCAAAAATATGAAAGTGACAGATCTACAAATCCAGGCGCTGCACAAGCCTATGCCACATATCAGGAAGAATTATTCAAAGTAAAGAGAAAAATAAAACAACTAGGGGGTTAAAATGGTCTCTATTTTCGATTTTACAATGTTTCAATCAGAACAATTTTTGATACCTTTCCTATTCGTTTTAGCGGTCGTCTTTGGAGCTGTAAACGCCTCTAATGTTTTCAAGAACAGGGGAGTTAATTTGCTTGTATCAGTAGCCTTGGCTTTTTTTGCTGCTTCCAATACATCCTTTATCAATTTTCTATGGTCCCAATTCGGAAGCATATCTATATTCTTTATTGCGATGTTCTTTATAATTTTCACGCTAGAAGCTTTCGGCGTAAGAAAGGGTCAGCATGGAAAAGATGGTTCTGATGCTTTGATAATAAATGGTGTAGTTTTATTCATCCTGTTGTCAGTGGGTTATCTTAACATAAGTTTACTACCCTCACTTCCAATAGTAGGCGGTGGACAAAATCTACTACTTCTTATTTTTGTTTTGTTTGTAATAATCATTTTCTGGTCTGCTTACAAAATTGAAGGCCCGCAACATAAACAACAGTAGTTATCAATAAGTAGTAAACCATTACCTTTAAATATTAGTTCTACGTATAGTTACTATTAGGTAGTAAGTGATTAATATGAAAAAACCAACAGAAAAAATCGAAAATACCTGGGCGTTACTGATAGGTTTTTTAATTAGCGTAGCGCCAGCATTCGCAATGGAGTTGAATCCAATCGAGTCAATGATAGTCACATTGAGAGACGCAGGATTCCAATTAGTATTGCTATGGCTCTTGACCTTAGCGGTTGTGTACGGCATATTATCTCACATAGAGTTGCCTAAATCAATGACAGCAAGAGGAGTGATATCAATAGTGTCTTCATTCCTCGTATTAGTAGCTGCCGCAGGAACAATGGCCGCAAACTTCCTAAGCAATTTGGCAACGTCGGCAATAGCGGTCGCATTCGGTTTAATGTTTACAATGATATTCCTTGAAATAACAGGAACCAAAGTGGGCGGAGAACACATTTTTTCAAAGCATCCGAGATTTTTCGCGACAGCTTTGATAATAATTGCAATATTGGTATTCGTTGGAGCGGGCGGAATGAGCTTCATAGCAATTCCAGCAATAGCGATCTCAACGCCAATAGCGGCAATCGGATTATTCCTTATCGTTATGATGGCAAGTGTATGGATATTAACTAAAGAAGGAGAAAAATAAAAAATAAAAACGGTGTAAAAAATGACAGATTTAACAACGGGTATGGCATTCCTTACAGGCTTGGGCTTACCAGAAGTACTCTTGTGGGTACTCAGCTTCGCAGTAGTCTACGGAATATTGACAAAAGTTGCAATATTCAAAACAAAAGCACCAGCTGCATTAGTATCAATCATAGTAGGTTTCATGATACTACTTGCAGTTCCAGGTAGCATGATATCAGTAATAGCAACAATGTCAACAGGATTGATAGTAGCAGCAATCGGATTCCTAGTGATACTGTCTTTAATAGAAGTAGGAAACATCAAAGGACATATCATGGGTAAAGACGCAAAAGGAAATGAAGGACCAGTAGCAGTGCACCCATTCACTCAACATGGAACAATAATGACAATAATCGTAATAGGTGTAGCTGCCTTGATATTTTGGATGTCTGGTGGTGCTGCATTGATAGGTTTAGGAGCATTGCCTGCAATAGGTGCCGGATCATGGCTATTAATCATAGTCGGTTTAGCAGTCTTATGGATGTTTTCAGAATCAGGAAAAGATTAGTTCCATAAGGCTTTTGATTTCAGTTACTTTCTTTTTCTTTTTTCATTCTTTCTACAAGGTCAGACATAGTTCTAATGTTCGTTGTCAGCTCTGGTAAAAAATCTTTGAATACCCTTTCTATCGATCCGATTCTACCTTCTATGCCTGTCATGGATTCGCCGAATTCGTCCATTTTAGAAAGCATGGTCTTTTCTCTTTCCTGCAAAACATTTTCAAACAATGCTATCCTTTTGCTCAGCCCTTCTATCTCGTTATGAAGTTGTATGTCCCTTTTCTCAAACGTTTCCAGTCTTGTCTCGAAGTCCTTCCATCTCTCAGCAATTATTGCCTCAATAATTTCTTCAACTGTTATTTCCGTGGCGGGCTGCGTCTCCGTCTTCTCTTGCGATCGTCCTTGAAACTGCTGTTGCGTCTGCTCAAATTGTTGCGGGAATTGCTGTGAAAAACCTTGTTGGTTCTGAACAACCCTTTCAGGCGGATATCCGATGGGCATCGGCCTTCTAGTAACCTCGTCCATGGGAGCAGGACCTATTGGAGTTTCCATTGCCCCGAACGGTGTCGGAGCAGGCGCTTCTAGAAGAGTTCCTTCTGCCATCTCCATTGGCGTGGGAGGCGCCCCAGAAATCACTTTTTCCTTTAACGCTATCCTCAAAGCCTTGTCAATGTAGTCAGGAGCAAAGCCCTGCTCCTCTAACCGAGCGATTATATCAGGCTCGGAAAGGCCTTGGGCAGAATATCTTAAGACAATGTCAACAGGAATATAAACCTTCTTGGTCTCTTCCTTCTTTTTACCAACGCTAAACGGAAACATTCTTTAACCTCTCGTCGAGCACTTTCTCGACCTCATCCCTTGTTATAAAATTTGTTCGAAGCGGATTATAAATAGATATCATGCTCTCCAATTCCTTTAGCTCGTTTTTCTTGGCGACCTTCTCCATATTCTTGTTTATCCTTAATAATTCATTGTCAATCCTAATTATATTTTTTTCTATCCCGTCCATCCTGATCGTCGTCTTGTCGTTAATATCTTTTTTGTCTTCTGTAAGGCTTAAAACACTATCCTCCAAACTGTTGACGCGGTTCTCAATCAAAGAATCCCTTTCCTCCAAGTCGCGCAATCTTCTAACGGTCTCGTTAGCCCTCCTCACAACCTCGTTCAAAACAGCCTGGATGTCTTTTTCTGCCATAAAACCAACAAATATTATTATTAGAAGGCTTAATATAAATATTGGATAAACAAAGGCGTATTAATGGTTTTTGAAACTGAAATCAAAGAAGGAATTCTCAGGATGAACTGCCTAGGCTCTATCTTCGGCTTTACCATTGAGGATTCCGACGTGGTGATGGCAAGGGTCATTGAAAAGTTGATAGAGGAAAAAAAGATCATTGGAATCATACTGGCGGAGACTAGGGAATACGAGTACGACTATGACCAGACAAAAATGATTTTGGAAATCGCTGACGCCATCATGAACGCGCTGAAAGAGAAGAAATTGGTATCAATAAAAAATGTCGCTACAGGATTGTGCGCCAAATATCTGGGCGTCTGGTATGGCTGGCTGCGCGACTTGGTGACCTTGCAATTAAGGGGCGACCCGATAGGAGCTTACATCAATCTTTCAAGAGAGATAAGGCACTTGGAGACAAAAGCAAAGGAGTCAGAAGAGTATGGACAGTGTGTGGAACATTACCTAAACAATGCCCTTTATCCTTTGAAAGAAATGCTAGATGAATGCGAACTGATCAAAAAGGCAAAACCGTTCTTGGTTGGCTATCACATTGGCGATAGAAAACTCTACAGGAAATTCTTCAAGCCGACCATAAGGCCGAATTTCATGTACACGAAATTCATGGCCCAGCCACCTCCCGGCGAGCCTGTCGCTAAATACAAGGTGTGGGACACTGATGTTGAGATATTCAAAGTGCCCGGAAAAATAAGATACATCTATCACACCGTGCCGCCTGAATTCAGGCTTGGCGAGGAAGAATATACTTTGTTGGATGCTGCGCGACGAATACTTGAGCAGAGAAGGCCAAAGGAATTGGAATTGAGTGAACAGGAAAAAGTAAGGGAATTATTCTATACGTTGAGCCTAGATTTGTTAAGGGACCTGTCAGAAGAGATGGGAAAATCTTTCGAATCGAGCCAGCTGGAAAAATTAGCCGGCATACTGACACGTTATACAGCAGGCATAGGCATATTAGAAATATTGTTAAGGGATGACAAGATACAGGATATTTTCATAAATTCACCCATGGGCAATATACCGATTTTTATAAACCATCAGGAATTTGAAGAATGCGAGACCAACCTTGTTCCAACAAAAGCGGACGGGGACAGGTGGGCCACTCGATTCAAGCTTATATCAGGCAGGCCATTGGACGAGGCCAATCCTGTTTTAGACGCAGAGATTACTGTCCCAGGCGGCGTCGCGAGAATTGCCGCGATAAATCCGAGACTGTCGCCAGACGGCCTAGGCTTTGCGTTAAGAAGGCATAGATTCAGGCCATGGACCTTTTCCCTATTCTTAAGAGAAAAATTCATGAATAGCCTGTTCGGTGCGTTGATGTGGTTCTTAGCGTCTTATGGCAGAACCTACCTTATTGCAGGATCGAGAGGCGCTGGAAAAACTTCTTTGCTCGGAGCGACAATGCTGCAGATACTTCCTTATTATAGAATTCTTTGCGTCGAGGACAGCGTCACTGGAGACTGCGAAATATTATATAAAAGAAACGGAACAATGAGAAGAGAAAAGATTGGAAATATGATAGATGGTCTGATAGAAAGGTATGGCTCCAAACATACAATAAAAGGCCATGAGATTCTAGATAAGAACCAAGAGAATATCAAAGTGTTTTCTGTTGATTCTGATGAAAAGGTCGTTTTGGCAGATGTCTCCGCTTTTATCAGGCATAAAGTCGAAAAGGAAATATTCGAAATCAGAACAAGAACTGGCAAAAAGGTAAGAGTCACAGGAGACCATTCGCTGTTCACTGTTGGAAACAACGGTGGCATAGAGGCAATAAAATGCAAAGACTTTAAAATTAATGATTTTATAGCGACGCCTAGAACGCTATTCTTTAACAACAAGCCTGTTGAAAAAATCAAACTGATAGATTATCCAGAATTCGTAAAAGATGTTTACATTCTAGGCGAGCCTATTAAGAAATTTATAGAAAAGAAATTCGAGCTTGCAAAGAGCATAGCCAAGAAAATGAATTATTCAAAGTCCGTGCCTAGCCACTGGAAAAGAACTGGAATTGTGCCGGGAAAGGTTTTTGCTGAAATGACTAAGGGAATGGAAACGGATAAGCTGTTCTTCAAAACTGATAAAAGTTCAAAACCTTTGCCCTTGGAAATAGAACTTGACAAAGATATTCTGACGCTGATTGGCCTGTGGTTGGCTGACGGCTGCTATGACAAAAATGCTGTCATACTTTCAGTAACAGACGAACCCACGAGAGAGATAGTTAAAAACGTGGCAAATAAACTTGGCCTAAAAACAAGAATGCATTCCGATGGATTTTCGCTTGTCATCTGTTCCAGCAGTTTAAAATTATTGATGAAGAAAATATTCAAACTTGAAGGCAATGCTTACACCAAAAGGGTTCCTGAATGGATTTTTAACTTGTCAAAAGAGCAGATAGCCTCTGTTTTAAGAGGTTTATACAGTGGAGACGGCTATACTGCCAAAGCAGAAGTCGGAATCAGTCTTGCATCTGAAAACATGATAAAGGACATACAAACATTATTATTGCCTTTCGGAATAATAGGAAGAATAAACAGGATTAGACCAAGAGACAAGACTCAATCTCTTAGAATAAGCAGCATAAAAACCTTGAAGCCATTCTTAGAAAACATAGGCTTTCTGCAAGATGAAAGAAATGCTTATGTGAAAGGACTGTGCAGAAAAATATCAACTCATGACGTAACAGACATTATACCCTTGTCTGTAGAGCTCAAAAAATCTATAAGCAATTTCTATGGAGATTTCAATAATTACGATTACATAAAAAGAAATAACAATATCGGCAGAGAAAAACTTAATGAAATCATAACTAAAATACGCGCGGACGGTGGAGATGTCCTAGAACTGTTGAATACATTAGCCAATTCAGACATATTCTGGGATCAGATAACAGACATCAAAAAGCAAACTATAACTGATTATGTTTATGATTTATCTGTTCCTATAAACGAGAATTTCGTCTGCGAAAACATTTTTGCCCACAACACTCTTGAGCTCCCTATAGAACAATTAAGAAGTTTTGGTTATAACATAGAAAGATTAAAATCCCGCTCTGTTATCACAAGGGTGGAACTGGAGCTGCCAGCGGAAGAGGTTGTCAGAACGGCCTTGAGACTAGGCGATTCATGTTTGTTCATAGGCGAGATAAGGTCTAGGGAGGCAAAAGCCTTGTTCGAGGCCATGAGAATCGGGGCAATGGCCAATGTTGTCGCTGGAACAATACACGGCGAGTCTGCTTATGGCATCTTCGACAGATTAGTCAATGACTTGGGAGTCCCGCCGACAAGCTTCAAAGCGACCGACCTAGTTGTGGTCTGCAACAAACTAAAAACTCCTGATGGATTGAAAACATTCAGAAGGATAACACAAGTGACAGAGGTAAGAAAGCATTGGAAAAGGGACCCTGACGACGAGGGCGGCTTTGTAAATCTTATGGAATACCGCTCTGACGAGGATACTCTGAAGCCTACTGACACTTTGCTGAACGGCGAGTCAAACATTCTGAATGATATAGCCGAAAGAGTCCCTGGATGGGCTGGACGCTGGGAATTGGTCTGGGACAACATTCAATTAAGAGCGAAGATACTAGACACAGTCGTGGAGATTGCCCAGAAAGTTAATAATCCTGATTTGCTAGAGGCAGAGACAACTATAAAAGTGAACGAGATGTTCCACGAGATTGCCGAGAAGTCTAGAAAAGAAATAGGGACTGTCGACACTAAAAGGGTTTATGAAGAATGGCTGAATTGGTTTAAAAAATACGCAAAGGCTGTTTGATGGCTGAAAAGAATAAAAAAATTGCACAAGCTTTGATGAAAGCTGAGGAATTAAAAAGACTGGAACTGCAAAAAGTCTTGAAGGTTTCTGAAATAAAACTGCCTGAGAAAAAAGAGTTCTATCCCTATCCAACAGATTATATGAAATTCCTGGAAGAGGTTAAGATAAGCCCGAAAACTTGGTATGAAAAAACCTGCAATTTCGTGGAAAAACTGTTTCCAATCGATCTTGGAGGTAAGTCCAGAGAAAAAATTTTATTAAACTTGAGGGCAGCCTACATAAACGCTACTCCCCAAGGAGTGTTTTCCTTTGCCATACTATCAACAATTTTATGGATAATTCTTGCAATGATCTACATTTTATTCACAGGAGCCATTGATGTATTTGGCATGTTTTTCTTTATGATAGCCTTGATAAATTTCTGGTATTTTTACAACTATCCCGCCTCTAGGGCAAAGACAATGAGCGTCCAAATGGCCGCCGACACTGTTCTTGCAATTCTGTACATGGTCATTTATATGAGAGCCTCCCCCAACTTAGAGGGCGCGGTGAAATTCGCCTCCCAGAATTTGGAGGGCCCTTTGGCTTGGGATTTGAGAAAGCTGCTATGGGACATAGAAACTGGAAAATATTCTTCTGCTGACGATGCATTGGTCGATTACATAACTAAATGGAAAGACAAAAACAGGGAATTCTCAGAGGCCTTGAACCTGTTGAGGGGCTCTGCTGTTGAAAGCGAAAGAAGGGAGATGGTCTACGATGAAACCATTAATGTAATATTGAACGGAACAAGGGAGAGGGCAAAGCATTACGCAGCAGGGCTTAGAATGCCCATGACACTGATATACGCCATGGGAATTTTGCTTCCTGTGATGGGCTTGGTCATGTTTCCAATAGTTCTAATATTCATATCAGACAAAGTCAAGCCAAGCTTCATATTTTTTGGATATGACATACTCTTGCCGATGTCTCTCTTTTTCCTTATAAACTATATACTGTCCTCCAAGCCCCCAACATTTTCCCCGCCTGACATATCAAAAGCAAAGGGAGTGCCTCCTATGGGCAAATTCGCTTTGGGCGGCGCCATGGTTCCTATATGGCCCTTGGCCTTGCTGATTTCACTGCCCTTTATCCTTGTCGGAATAGCAGGCATCTCTGACCCGGAAATTTATTTTTCTGTTTCATTTTCCTTGGTGACAACATTTGGCATGTCGCTGATAATCGTTGTCTACGCGTTTTTGGACAGCTATCAGAAAATTAAAATAAGAAGGGACATTGAAAAAATAGAAAACGAGTTCGCAACCGCTTTGTTCCAATTGGGCAACATAATTGCTGGTGGCGTTCCTTTAGAGTCTGCGATAGACAAGGTGAAAACAAACCTTAAAGAATTGAAAATTGCCGAACTGTTCCAGTTGGTAAGCTTAAACATGAAAAAGTTTGGTTATACGTTTGAGGAAGCCTTGTTTAACAAGGACGTTGGGGCAATATGGTATTATCCCTCAAAACTTATACAGTCAATAATGCAAACCATAATCCAGTCCTCTAAAAAAAGCGTCAAGACCGCCGCAAGCTCCATGATTGTCATATCAAGCTATCTAAAGGGCGTGCACGATGTCAAGGAAGAGATAGCGGACATTCTTGGGGAAACAACATCCAGCATGAGCTTCCTTGCAAGGTTCCTGTCGCCATTAGTCGCAGGAGTGACTGTCACGCTCGCTGTGATAATACTAAGAATATTAACTGCTCTGGGATCCACGATGCAAGAGCTGGTCGGCATGGGAGGAAGCGGAGGAGGCACTAATGTCGCGCAGTCCATGTTCTTGATTCCGTGGGTAATGGCTGGAGAGGGCGGTTTGCCAATTTCACCTGCCATGTTCCAAATGATAGTAGGCATCTACATGATCGAGACCGCGGTCTTGCTAGCGATGTTTTTGAACGGAGTGGAATACGGAGAGGATCCTATTGGTTTGAGAAATTCTATATGGAATACCTTAATAACGGCAATTCTATTATATATTATAAGTTGGTTTGTCACTTATTCGATGTTTGGCAGCTCGATAGAATTGCTATTAGCTCCGGTGGGCTCATGAACGAAGAAGACCTAATATTTTGGATAATAGTAGGTATTGTAGTAGCCTTCATTTTTATTTTATTCAGCAATAAACTTTTACTGAATATGCTAAGAGTGAGTATTGGTTTCAATCCGTGATTTCATGGTCGAGGAAATACAAGAGGCTGTCTGGTATATTATCATCAGCATATTAATACTCTCGATAATAATAGTTTTTGCTGTATCGTTCCAGCCTTCAATCAAAGCTGGATTTTTGAATATAATAGGAACTGTAGTCCAGTGGTTGGTAAAACCAGTGATATAATGACTGAAGTTATAAAAGCTCCTGCATTCCTTGTACTAGCCTTGGTTGTGCTGATTATTTTTTTGTCTCTTTTAATTAGTTTTTTCTTTGATCTGTTTTTAGTAAGGGGGACTTGCACTTATATACTAACTGGCATGTTTAATAGTGCCAGCTTATTGTCTAGTTTAGCAGGAGGCGGCGTGACAAAAACTGCACTGACAGCTGCATGCAACCTAATACCTTTTTGAGATGATTTCATGGATTTGACTGAAATATTATTAAAAAAAGTGCCTAAATTGGTTTTGATTATAATAGGAATTATTCTTATATTATTTTTACTGGATCAATTAACAAGCAACGCCATTTCTAGAGGCTTGGTGTGCACGATCTTGTACTGGATACCATGGGGCTCCTTATACTCTATAATGACCCAAGGATGCAATGTTATTCCTGCATAACTTTATATACAAAACAGATAAAAAATTATTCATGAGAGGCATAGGCTGGCAGTCACTTCTGGCGGGAATGGTTGTTATCGTTGCAATTGTTGCTGTCAGCTTGATAATGCTTGGACCTTTGGCAGGCTTTAAACTTAAAGATTATCTTGGCCTGCAACCTCTTATAGGAACACCAGGAGATCAAACATTTCAAAACATAGATTTTCATACTGTGCGAGTTCCTGAAGCTTATATGTCTTTAATATGGGATTGTAATGGTGATTGTAGGACTTCTGGATTTTCACCTGAAGGATTATGCCAATCAGCAGGTGGGTGGACCGCTGTATTTGTAGATTGCGATAATATTGACGCGACAGGCGATTTATCATCTGGATATGAAGTAAAAGACCTAAGTACTGCGTGGGACAAAGACACTTGGGGTTGGTGTCATAATAAAGAGGGTACATCAATTCCATACTGGACATCAATAGTAGATGAAGATATGTCAGTAACATGTTTTAAAGGTACTGCAAATGTTAAACCAGTTCTTGTAGATTGTAAAGCTACTGACTGTAAAAGACCTGATCTAACTCCAGAACAAATATGTACAGTTATTGGTAGTGGATGGCATGCTTATGCTGTAGACTGTGATATTCATATAGGAGGTTCAACAACTGCTGGTTCTGCTTTTATAAGAGATTTTACTGCTGATTGGAATGGAGCTAACGTAGCTTGGTGTGGAGATACTAATGATGATGATATGGTAGTTTTTTGTGTAGATGACAATGGTTTTAACAACGAAGGTTTTAATAGCAATGATTATAGAGTTCTTACGTATAAATGTAATAATCCACCCAGTGATTGCGATAGAGCAATTGATTCATCACCAGATGCCTTATGCCAAAAAAATTTGGCATCTTTAGGTGGCGATTGGCGTGCTACGAGTGTAGATTGCAGATACATAAGCATTGCTGAAGATAAAGGTACGCTGAAAACATTTGAAAGACCTATGTCAGGTGTTTGGGGAAAATTTGTTTTAGATCTGACTGACCAATATGGGGGTTTTGGTTGGTGCTTATATGACACTGGTACCTTTGATATGTCTATAACATGCAAGCGAGAGAAAATAGAGTATCAATGTAATAATGGCATTGATGATGATAGTGATGGGTTTTGCGATTTGCCAACTTCAGCATGCACAGATGGTTCAACTCCAGGTGATCCTGGATGTTATTCTGACATTGACGATGATGAAAGTGACCTACCTAAACCGAACATGGAATTAGGGGTTCTTGTAAAAGAATGTGCTGGAAATTGCTATGATAAATTTAATTTGCGGTCACCAACTGATTGGTGCGCAGCTAATCCTCCAACTGGATTTGGTGCTGGATGGGAAGCTATTAACTTAGAATGCGATAATCTTGGAGTAGATAATTCTCAAGGTTTTGAAAATTGGACTAGAGATCTTAATCAGATGTGGGATGTTAATTCTAAGGATGTTAACAACATAAAAATTGGTTGGTGCCAAGATGGAGAAATGTGGGGTGGGTGTCCAGATTGTGATGAAGATGTAGCAATAACATGCGTTAGAAGAGGTCCTAACAACCTTGCCGGCATTAAAGTTGTTATTAATGACTGCAATGGTGAATGCAAGACTGTAGGTAACTCGCCTACAAAATTATGTGAAAAAAAATTAGGTGCTGGATGGGTTCCGTTTGGCGTAGACTGTGATATTTTAAATATTTCAAATAGAGACCAAGGAGTATTTGTTAGAACTTTAGGTGATCAGTGGATTGGCAATGTAATTGATGGAGGAAGTAAAGGTTGGTGCCAAGATTCGAGTGATGAAGATATGGCAGTGTTTTGTACAGATGCTCCTATTAATCCGAATGCAATAAAAGTTGTTATAGTAAATTGCTGGGGAGATTGTTATAAAATTGCTGGCTGGTCAGCTGATAGAATGTGCAAAGATGCATTGAACTTAAATTATAGAGCAATAATGGTGGACACCACAAACACGGAAATTATTGGGTATGCAGTTCCTGAAGACACTCCTGCAAAAAGATATTTTTATCAGCCGTGGAGTCAGGATTTGAACCCAAATGGTTTTGTTGGTTGGGCTCGTGACAGCGGAGAAGAGGACGTGGCAATATTTTGCGTTCTAGATAGTTTCTCCTTGTTTGTTTAATAAACAATTTATAAAAGTTCTTACAATAAGATAAATATGAAATGGGTCGTCAACATACTAATGGCTTTAATCATTTTCATAGTTACAATAGGAGTTTTTTGGATGTCCCTTCCAGGCGCTTCTGCTACTAGTAGAGAGAACATTACAATAGAAACTGAGAGAGAATGCAGCAATGCTAATGATTGCGCAGATAGCGAAGACGGTGGAAAATGCATGATATTAAGTAACGAGAATTATGTACCATTCTGCGGATGCGAATTAGATGCGGATTGTTTTGGCAGAAGAAGCGGTATATGCGGAGAGGAAAGATGTGTTTAAAGGCATAGCTCTTGGCACATTGGTTGTTATTATAATAGCATTTGTAGTGGTGGGTGTAGTAATTTTGATAATCATAGCACCGCAAGCCGAGTTCATAAGAATCGCGGCCTCCATGATTTCTAAATACTTGACCTTTCAACTGCCTTAAACTTATATATAATACAAAGAAATAATAAATTATGAAAGGCTTAGAGTTAACCGTGATTCTTGGCATTATAGTGGTTGTCGCGATTATACTTCTCGTATTTATCTTGGTTATACTTCCTGCTTTTGGCATGGGCGAAAGAAATAGGGGGGAGCTTGATTTTAGAAACGACTGTCTCTTCTGGAGTTTAAACGGCTACAAGGGCATGGAATACAAAGATAGCGAAGGAATTCCACATCCAATGAATGGTATTTGCGCGAAAAATATTGGCGCGTCACTTATGAGCAGCTCTGAGTATGGCGCTGACTGGGAGAGGTGCAGGAATCTCTGCAGGGCGACAGTATGAATATAGCAATAGAAAAGCTTGCAATGATAGTAATATTTTTGATAGTTCTTGTTGCACTGTTTGTTCTTCTGTTTTCCGGAAAAATTCAAATAGACTTCTTATTGACAGGGAGCAAACTTAGAGACTGCTGCCAAACATATAGAGCAAATGGTTGCCCTGACAGAGCAGGAGCAGCCATCATGTGCAAAGATGATGAATGGTTTTTAGATATTGTGGACGAATCAAATCTGGATCCTCTAGGTAGCAGTTCCCATGCCACTCTTAATCAAACTAAAATGTTTTGTGGTTGTAAAAAGAAGGAACCTTAATGATAAAAATTCCAATTGACTTGCTAATGATGCTGGTAATATCTATAATAGTTCTAACTTTTTGGTATATGGTTGTAGGAGGTCCGAAGTGCGATTACATGGCAAACACAACAGCATTCTATCTTAAAAATTCCATAGACCAGGTGGCAGGATATTATCCAGAATGGAACAATGGCGTGCCACCTGATGAAAAAACAGACTATTACCAGCTTGTTCCAATAAGGCTCTGCCAAGAAGGAGGAGTGTCTTTTTTGGAAACCTTTACCACAGGTTGGATAACTAATCCAGTGCCCCAATATCAGATATATTATGAGCACTTTCCTGAGAGTGTTGGAGTGTGGACAGAGGCCTATCCTTGGAGCGGTGGAGCAATGTCAAGCCTAAAATTCTGGGGTGCCATAAGAATAGCACAAGGCGCATGGAATATTGGAAAGTATGCAAATTCAGCATATCTATCATGGTCTCTATCTCACAGAGTTGCTACAGCTGTTGGACAAGGTTTACAAGAACTTAAAGACATGTCAACCAATGAAATGGTTGTTTTGACTGGAAATACTATTGAAGCAATGGGAATAGACAAAAATCTTGATCTTGTTGTTGAATGGAGAAAAGAGGGAGAATATTTGGTATCTTTGAATAAGCTTAAAGAACTAGGTTTCGTAGTTACAGATTCTGCAGGCAATGTGTTAAAAGATGAAAAGGGGAGAATATTTATAAGAAATGATGTTGTGTCAATATTATTAGATACTACAAAGATGGGCACTAGTGGTGATTTAACTGTAAGCTCAGTAACCCAATATGTCCATTATAATAGTCGAGGCGTAATTGATGGTTTAACTGATAATATTAACGCTCTTCCAAATAAAGATGAATGGGTTCCAGTCGAAGCTAATATAGGATCAGTGTGGAAAGAATATACAGCATCTTTGCCATCAGAAGAAAGAAAGCTTCTTAATAAGTGGTATGTTGTAGAAGGTATGGAGGAAGGAGGACTGAGGACAAAGGTAATAGATGGGATTAAAGATACGGGTCTATACAAAGATGTATATGAACCTGTAGCAAATAAAATGAAGAGCTGGATTCTCAAGCTAAAAACTTTTGGATATAGAGTAAAAACAACATTAGGTATTGGCGAGAGAACTACAGCTTTAAATAACGCTGTCATGGAGTCTATGGCGGACAACACGATGCAAAGCAATGGAAAGACTACTGGTGACATTCTTTACGATATGATTATACAGCAAGATGGAGTCCAAGACATAATTAGAAAAAAATTACATTTAGCAACTGCTGATATTATTGAAAAAGAGCATGTAGTAAAATTCTTGCAGAGTGTTCCTACAGGCGGCATTCAAATTATTCCTAAAGGTATGGATTTAGAAGTACACAATATTGGTATTACCATTATGAGAAAATACTATGAAGATAATGGCCACGCAATACTAAGTACGGCTGGTCTTTATGGTGAAATCATGACTCATTTGGATGATGAAAGTCTTAATGTAGGCGAAGATATTGTAACTGAAATGGGGAAAACAATGGGACCAGGTTGGACAGAAAATGAAGTGAAATCAAGAATTAATGATCTTTGTGCTCAGGTTGTTAGTTCTTATACAGGTGGTTTAGGCGATACAGAACTATCAAACAAGGCATATAAAAAATACTTTTTGAGTCTTGCAAATGATTATGCCGGAGTTAATGGACAAAAAGCACAGGATGCAGCAAACATGCAATTAGGTCTTATCTATGGATGGGTAACGCAAAGTACAGATGCATTGCCAATGACACCTAGAACTGCTTTGAAACAATATGCAGAAAGACAAGTCAAAAAAATGATTTATCTTGATGGAACTGCACTTTTAAATCCAGGCACAACCTACCAAAACTATTTTTTTAGGAGCGCTTTTGGCGTGCCAACATGTGAAGGTAATTCAATTTGTCTTCTCCAAAAGAATATGGAAAGCCCAGTTTATCTGAATGAAGAAACAAAACAATACTCTGTAAAAGTTTGGAGACCTGTTGAAACATGGAAAAACTTTCTTGGTTGGCAAGCAGCAGAAAAGCACATACCATCAAATCCAAGATTTTATGTTGTGAGCCCTTGTTTTGCAGTCGCAAAGGTTTGGAAAAGTGGTAAAACAATATTTGTTTACATAGATAAAAGAAGCACAGAAGGAGAAACTTCAAACTATTGCATTGCAGATGATGCTCTGATTAACGAATATACGGCCATATGGGCATTGAGCGATACCGGAACCATTATACAGACGATTAGTGGTCTTTCTTTGGCAAAATCTGTAAAGACAGCTACTAATGTTGTGGGAGCAACTAAAGAACAATTGCAGGTAATTAAAGAGAGTGTTCAAAGCGGTTTTCGTGGAGTTTCAGACAAGATTTTTAATATTGCAGACCCTGTGACACTCGCACAAGGAATAGCAGAAGGCGTTGTAAGTTGGCCATGTTATCCCTGGCAACCTCTAAACTATGATAAAATACTAAAATATGCTAAGAATCTAGGTGTAAAGACAGAAGGGGGCTGACAATGAGCGAGAACACAAAGGATTTTATAAAATTTGTTTCTGAAGTTATGATTTTCCTGACAATAGTGGCAACTATTTTTAGCGCAGAATCAATAGCTTCAGATACCTTTAACTACATGATTTTTGCAGAGCCTATAATGCTCCAGAATTACATAGCCACGACATCAGTATTCGCAAGTGTGGCGCCAGGAAATTTTTCAAGCACAGTAAAGACGACTGGAGAGGCATATACAATAGAATTTTCTAAATCAGATGAAGTTAACTATGTAAATGTCGCACCGCCAAGAAAATTGTTTACAAAATTTTCAGCTTTGAACCCTTTGCCATTTATTACAAACTGCACAGTCAACTATAAAACATTAAAGCTGAAATCCAAACTAAATAATTTTATCACTATCAGAAAGATAGCAACTACAGACTCCTGCAATCTTTATTTGGAAACTGCTGAAACCGGAATCATAGAAGAATGTGGCGATAGAATAGACAATGACGGCGACGGTTTGATTGACTCCAGCGACCCAAGTTGCCACAGTGATTATGATGTTTCTAATTATTCAACTTACAATCCCAGCATTAATGATGAAGCCTCAGGTACGTACCAATGCATGGACAAGAGAGATAATGATTTTGATAATTTAATAGATTCTGTTGACCCTGGATGCCATGATGATGAAAATCCGCTGAATGAGAGCAGCTTTAATTCTTCCCGCAACAGCGAATATAATAATTTTTATCAATGCAACAACGGTATAGACGATGACAATGACGGGAGAACAGACAACTATGATTCTGGTTGTCACATCGATTATGATAGAACAAATATAAACAGCTATAATGCCACTCGTGATGATGAAAGTTCAACCGAATGCTCTGATGGAACTGACAATGACGGCGATACAAAGGTAGATTATCCTGATGACACATGCTGCCAAAACCTTGGCGATAATGATGAAACGAACTATCAATGCTGTGATGGTATAGACAATGACGGGGATGGAAAGATAGATCTGAATGATCCTAGCTGCCAAGGCAATCCAGACGGCGATAACGAAGCTTTTGCACCTCCTCAATGCTCTGACAGCATAGACAATGACGGCGATAATTTTATAGACTATCCTGCTGATTTAGGATGTAATAATATTAACGATAACGACGAAACAAACCCACCTCTTCCAATATCAGAATTTGAAACCCGTATTATAGAATGCGGCCACTGGAGTACTGACGATTGCAGATTTAAAAATAGGGAGCCAGACTTGTATTGCAAAGAAAATTTGGGAACGGATTGGTTCTCTGCAAGCGTAGACTGCGAAACAATAGAAATTGAGGGAGCTGATGGAACTTGGAAAAGATCGCTTTATGATGTATGGACAAGTGCAACTGCCCCGAGCATAGGCTGGTGCACTGACACAGGCGGCGAGGATATGACAATAACATGCACTAAAAAAGATTCTGACACTCGTGCTACCCTTGCTAACATTAAAATTGTTGTGATAGAATGCAGCGGGGACTGCAGAGACAAAGGTTGGTCTCCAGAATCAAAATGCAAAGCTGAATTTGGCAATAATTGGCATGCATTGACAGTTGACTGCGAGTTGGTGGATATAAAAGTAATTCCAGATGGAATATACGTCAGAACTCTTGATCAAGCATGGAGTGGAAATGAAAACGGATGGTGTCCAGACACAGGCGGCGAGGATATGACAATAACATGCACCGACAAACCTTTAATTCCTGCCAATGATATTAAAACTGTTGTTGTAGAATGCAGCGGGGACTGCAGTAAAGACTGGTCGCCAGACTCTATATGCACACAATACGTTGGCGCCGGTTGGCAAGGTTTGGCAGTGGATTGCCAAACTGTTGAAGTTAAAAATAAAGATGGTAATTGGACAAGACTCCATGACCAGAAATGGAACCTACTTGGCGCTACGGGCGAATCTATTTCATGGTGTTATGATGAAGGTAGCTCAAGCGGAGAGGACATGACAGTTACATGCGTTAAAGATGCCTTTTCATTGTATTATTATCCTACACAATGTTCAGATGCAACAGATAATGACGGCAACGGTTTGAATAATGCTGATGACCCTGGTTGTCATAATGATTATAATGCAGCAAATGCCGCAAGCTATAATTTCAATGACATAGGCGAAGGTCCTTGCGGGAACGGCATTAAAGAAGGCATCGAAGAATGTGATAATATGGATTTCGGCGGAAAAACTTGCAATGACTATATACCAACTAGTGTTGGTGTTTTGAATTGCATAGCTAATGGCCAGCTTAATGAATGCAAGGTTGACTCTAGTAATTGCAATATTCCTGCTGGACCTTGTGTTGTTAACGGCATTTGCGACACTTCAAGCGATGAAACATTTGCTAATTGTCCAGCTGATTGTTTTTGCAATAATAACAATGTTTGCGAAATTCTTCATGGTGAAACATTTGCCAACTGTCCGGCTGATTGTTCATGCAACGGAGATCTTGATTGTGATAATTTACAAGGTGAAAATTGTTTAAATTGCCCAGGAGATTGCACATGCCCTCACGGTGAACATTGCTGCCTTAATAATGGAGAATGTTCATTTAGCAGTGGTATTTGTTGGGTTTAGGTTGATAATATGGAAGAACTTGCGGAAGACTTGATGACATTGGTCCAAATAGCACTTCTCCTAGTTGGAGTCCTGGCAATATTCTTTACATATGTAAACTACAGAGTTATAGTAAACTCCCATGAAAAAGAAAGAGAAGCGATGATACTTGGGAATTATTTGTTATCAAGCGACTGTTTAACGTATTTAAACATAACAAGCTTGTTTTCCGAGGACAATCTAATAAGCATGAAAAACGATCCCTCATGCTTAAAATACCCTAGTTTTTTTGTTTCTGTGGAAATTTTAAATTCAAACCCCCAGCAAATCTGGGAATTTTCAAAGGATATCAGCACCTTTGAAGGTAGTTCGGAAATTAATGTGGCGGTCAGGTTAAATACAGGAGAGGTCAAACAGGCCTTAATGGCGGTTAATGTATGAAAGGAATATTTTTAATGAGCAAAATGTTTTTAATATTCACAACACTAGCCATGACAATAATTTTAACAACCATTATCTGGCTTTTAATAGTTACTCATGAAATAGAAAGCAGGCTATTTGTAACTTCGCCTAGAAACGTCGAGCTCTCTCTGTTCATAAGGCCGTCGAAATATGAGACGACCTTGCTATCGTTTTTAGAGCTGGAAAAAGACGGGATTCCGATGAAAAAATTAATAGAGGCTGTGGCAATACAAAATTCAACCGACATATGGATAGACGGAAAATCTATAAACGTAAGAGCAGCTGCCGACGGATATCTTCAAAACATAATAGACACAGACTACTTGCTTAAAATATCCTATCCAGACGAACCTGAAATAAAAATATCAGAGGTTCAGTTATCGACTTCCTCTCAGGTGCCTCTACAGGCATTTAAAACATCCACAGAACTGTTTTTACCAGACGGCAAAATAGCTTACTTGAAATTTTTCGTTAAGGGTTAAAACATGAAAGGCCTTGCAATAGGATTTGGCAGCTTGGTAATACTTTTAGTTGTAGCTAGCTTTGTCATTATTAGCATAACATCTGCCTATACGCCTGTAAGAAGAACTGTCGTCAGCATAGAAGGCAAAATACTTTCATTCGTTAACAGGGCTAACCTGTTAGTTAAGACTCTGAATGCGAGCATGGAGTTCACTTCCCAAAGGTCTGCCTATGATTTGGGAAAGACAGGCGGTGGCTTTGACTCGTGGAACAACACGCATCCCTCCATGGCCGATTTGGAAAGAGAACTAGAAATTAGGATAGCAGAAAACATGCCTTCTGGAAAAGATTCACAAGGGACTAAAATAACAACTTGGGAAGAAGGCAATGTTGATGTCTATGGCTATGTTGGCGCTGACTGTGGAACTATAGAAACCTCAAAATGCTTTTTTGCAATAACCAACAAATCTTTTAGAATTTATGATGAAAGCATAAGCTCGCAGATATACGGATCCCAAAGCCTTAGCTCAAAGGCAGCCTCTAACTATTTTAAGCTTCTTGCTGCCGGCAGAAAGATAATGACCGCTCCTGCATACATTGCTGTTTGGTCAGATAAGAACGCCCTTCAAAATCTCTTGGCTTTGGATTTCGGACCTGATATCAGATTGGACGTGGATTACTTGGCGAACAGCATGAAAATTTCAGTGTGGGAAGAATGCTTGAGCTCGAATGAATACTATTGCGTTGCTCCAACAATGCCTCCAGAAGCGAAAATAACACATCCTTTAAGCGCAGTGCAAATCCAGTATGATTATATAAGAGTCAATTTCTCAACAGCTCCAGAGTGCAGTGATGGTTTGGATAATGATGGCGACCACTTGGTCGATTCTAATGACCCTGGTTGCCACAGTGATCGTGACCCTACAAATGCTGCAACTTATGACCCTTACGATAGCGCAGAATTTGACTGCTATAATGAATGTGATATTCTTTTTTATCTTATTCGCACTCATTTTGGTGCAGTTTGTGGAGATGCTAATTACGACAAAGTCGCTGATATAGCAATTAAAGATGGAAGGATTGATATATTTGATATAGTGAAAGTAGGAACAAAATGTAGTACTGATTCAGAATGGTGCATTAATGCATTAAACGACAACTCTGACCCATGCCCCTGATATTTTATATATTAAAATAACAAATGATTTATATGAAAGGTGCTGAACTTCCGATAAACACTTTGATAATAATTGTCATAGCATTGACAATTTTATTGGCTGTAATAGCAATTTTCTTTGGAGTTTTCAATAAAGCAAAGCCTGGCGTAGATTTAGAAACTGCTAAAAGCAACGCATGTCAGATGTACAATAGCATACAGTGCTATACGAATCCAAAAGATTTTGCCGTTTCTAATTTCGATGCTGATAAAGATGGGATAGTTGGGACTGCCGAGGCAACAAATCCTTGGGCATGGAACATAGCAGAATGTGGTACAACTAATGATAAAAAAGATACATTGGGAGCACTTTGCTCATGCTATTACGGAATTAATATCGATACTGATTGCAAAACAAAGGTTTGTAATTGTCCAGAAACTTAAGGATTCAAATGAAAAAAGGAATTGAGCTTCCAATAAATACTTTGATTATAATTGTTATAGCAATATTAGTTCTTATAACTTTAATATCCTTATACTTCAGCGCTTCTGGTTCAAGCTCCTCGACAGTGAGCCTAGAAGCTGCGACAAAGGCGACCTGCCTAAAGGTCAATCCTACGCTGTGCAACAATGGAAAATATAATGGTTTTCAGCCAAGAGCAACTGTAGATAATTTTGATGCCAATAAAGATGGAAAAATAAACGATTTTACGCCAAATAGTGGTTGGCTGACTTCCTACTGCATTGACGATAACCTAGAGACATTATGCGGGTTTTATTACGGTTGCGACTTGACAACAAAAACCTTTCTTAGCGTATGTGATTATGGAAATCCCATTGCTGATTTCCTTACTACTGATGCCGAAGGGCAAGAATGGTATGAATGCTGTGTAAAAAGAATTTGTGGATGTTAGTAACCAAATCTTTATATATAAGAATAGCAATAAAAAAATAGAGGTGAAACTAGTGAAAGGAATTGAATTGCCAATAAACATTTTGGTAATAGTAGCAGTAGCCATTATAGTATTGCTAGGAGTAATAGCATTGTTTTATTCTAGTTGGTTTACAGGTACTGGACCAGTCTCATCGCAGTCAGCAGTAACTTCAGCTTGTAATCAAGCAAGTAGACTAGGTTGTAGTGTCGCTACACCGTTAACAATTACTGTGGCATATAAAACTTATACGACTCTAGCACTATTTTGTGCTGGGGAATATGCTAATGCAGGTTTTACTGTACTCCCTCCAGCAGCAGGAGTTGCTTGGAATGCAAATGGAATTGACGCAAAGAAGTGCTTAAATTTAGCTTGCGGCATGGGTTGCTAATAAATTTAATCAATGAATAATGACTAGATATTGCAGCTTAGAGTGGTGGCTTTTTTTAAACTTTTTTATATTTTATTTTCTTTATTTTTAAACATAAATTTATAAATATTCATATCTCAAATATTACTAAGTTAAACAAGAATACAGAAAAACGGAGGTAGTTTAAATGGCAGAAAATGAAGAGAAAGAAGAGAAAAGAGAGAGAGCAGACAGCAACATAGTCTTTGTGGGTAAAAAGCCTGCAATGAGCTATGTGCTTGCATGTGTCACACAGTTCAACGACGGCAAAGAGGAAGTGATATTAAAGGCAAGAGGCAGGGCAATCTCGCATGCAGTAGATGTTGCAGAAATAGTAAAAAACAAGTTCGTAACCAATGCAGAGGTTAAAAACGTTTCAATAGGAACAGAAGTGTTAGAATCAGAACAGGGAGAGAAACTAAACGTTTCCTCAATAGAAATCGTATTAGGCAAGAAATAATTCAGTTTTTCAGGGCTTTAGTTTTTTCAGCCCATCTTTGTTTTTCTAAAATCTTTATATACGAATTTCTACAATAAAAATAGTATGAAAGGGATAGAACTTCCAATAAACATTCTGATAATTGTTGCTGTTGCTGTTATAGTTCTGATTGCAGTAATAGCAATGTTTTATCCAGCATTTACGAGTGGAGGTACTGTAATGAATTCAGAATCAGCAAAAAATGCTGCATGCCAAATTATGATGTCTAGAAATTGTCAAGCTGCCACTTCAGCCATAACAATTTCAAATTTTGATGCAGACAAAGACGGACTTGTTGGAACTGATGCTGGCCAATTATGGGGTTGGGCAGCAGGTAATCCTTGTGCAGGTCCAGACCTTCCATTGCATTCAGGATGTACATTAGCATCTACGGCTGTTAATACCTGTAGAGATCCTGCTACAGGTGCTGAAAATGATAATCTAGGATCATTGTGTAAATGCTATTACTCAATAACTTCAGAACCAGCTTGCAAACAACTGTGTGGTTGTAGTTAGTGATGTTATGAAAGGGATAGAACTTCCAATAAACATTCTGATAATTGTTGCTGTTGCTGTTATAGTTCTGATTGCAGTAATAGCAATGTTTTATCCAGCATTTACGAGTGGAGGTGGTACTGTTAGCTTAGAACAAGCTAAACAACAAGCATGCAGATCACTATCAGAAGGATATAAATGTAGTACAACAATAGGACTTAACACAATTTTAGTTGATAATTATGACGTGAGTGGTAATGGAGTACCTAATGAAAATGTTGATAATTTATTGACTATGTGTACAAGAATATATAGAATAAGCGGAGCCAATATAAATTCTGATTGTAGAAAATTGTGTGGATGCCCAACATAAAATTCTAATTCTTTAAAAACATTTAAATTGTATTATTCATAACAATTCATAAAGGGCTGGTAGATCAATGGAAGATCGCTTGCTTTGCATGAAGGTGAAATTCACTTCCAAGATAGCAAGAGGTTACGGGTTCAAATCCCGCCCAGTCCACTAGTTAATATCTTTTGCTGCTCTTTTAACCCATCTTGATCTTATGCCTAAGAGTCTTTCAAAATCTTTACTGTATTTAGGATAGCAAGAAAATGAACCAGGTCCACAAGGACCAACTCTATTTTCCTTTGCATCTTCTAAATCATAAGGATTCAAATCTTTCAGTGCGTGAGGCTCTGTTGGATAAAAATTAATTCCGCAACGCCTGAAGCCTACATGATTCAAACATTTTTCTGGATAAACAGTTTCATGCTTTGCCATTTTATCACGTTATTAACTATTAGATGGTAACAAATATAAAGCTTACGCTAGAGAGAAAAAATGGAAACTGATGTAGTAAGGTTCTTACAAAAATATTAAGGAGGTGATCCAGCCGCACCTTCCAGTACGGCTACCTTGTTATGACTTAGCCCCACTTGCAAACTTTTGGCTCGAATTAGTTAAATACCAAGCCTCACCAAAAATCTACTCGCATGGCTTGACAGGCGGTGTGTGCAAAGAGCAGGGACGTATTCAGCGAACGGTTATGACGTTCGCTTACTAGGGATTCCGGCTTCATGTGGGCGAGTTTGCTGAGACACCAGCAGACATAATTATCCATCCTTTTTCTGTTTTTCTTATCAAGGCCTTTCTCTCAAGTTTTCTGAGATGCCTCGTTATTGTATAAGGAAGTCTTCTGTATCTAAGACAAAGTTCCTTAGTTGTAAACTCCTTTCTTGTTTGAAGAGTTTTCAACAGTTTTAAACCGATGTTTCTATCCTTACTGTAGTTGGATTTTCTTTCTGCCAATAATCTAGCCCACATATCTTTATTTTTATCTGCTAAAGGACCTGCTAATCTGTATATTTCGCTGAATCCTTTATTTGTAATTTTGAACCAATATTCATTCTTTTTTCCAAGTTTTGAAATTTTGGTGGATATCCAGCCATGTTTTTTACAGATCTTGTAGAGTACCTCTAGTTGCGGTTTATTTCGTTCAGATTGCGTTATTGCAGGTTTTTGTGCACCATTAAATGCAAATTCAAATTCTATCAAAGGTAGCAACAAATAAGATGCTATCCTTTTATTTTGAAAAGCTTTAACGTAAACCGAGGGCATGTTATGCACCCTCAATAATTGTGAGTTAAAGTTGAAATTTCTACTGGTGTCTTTACAGCCCACAATCTGAACTGAGGTTGGGTTTAGGCGGTTTGCTTCGCCTTTCGGCGTCGCAACGCATTGTCCCAACCATTGTAGGCCGCGTGTAGCCAAGGGTATCCGGGCCATACGGACCTACCGTCGCCCACTCCTTCCTCTGATTTATCACCAGCGGTCCTACCATAGTGCTCATATTTTTTTGATATTATCTGAAAATATGATGGCAAATGGCAGCGTGGGTCTCGCTCGTTAACAGACTTAACTGCACGCCTCAAGGTACGAGCTGACGATGGCCATGCAACACCTCTCAGCTTGTCTGGTAAGCCCTTCGGGATGACCTTCATTCTGCTGTCGACCCTTGTGAGATTTCCGCCAGATAAAAGTTTCTTCTCAGAACTTTATACGCCCTCTCAAATTTTTTTCTCTTTTCATAGTGCAAAACATGAATTTTTAATTCTTTGAATCTTTTGAATTGGTAAAAACTATGAATGTAAAATTCAGTTTTGGAATAATAGAATTTAAAATTAAGCATTTTAAGTATTCTGTCTAGTAATTCATAATTTTTTGCTTCTGAAGTTGCTATGCACAGCGCATTAAGGCTTTCTTTTTGAAGCTTTACTCTTCCTTCGGCTGCAAAAAGACCCCTAAGTATATTAGACGCTTTTCTTATGTTTAATTGAGACGACTCCTTTTCGATTATATTGTTTAGTTTTTCCCTGGTCAATTTACTGAAAGCCCTTATCTGAACAGAAGATTTTCTTCTTTTTTCAATCCTAAACAATGCCTTGTTAGAATTCATTTTTATTTTGCCTAAAACCTCAATTTTCTCTTTGTTAATATTGGTAGTTTCAATTGGAATGTCTATTTGCGCATGAATTCTTGAATTTGGAATTCCCAGCCAATTGAAAAATCTTTTCATTTTTCGAATCAGACCTAAATCGTTGTTTGTAAATGAAATTCTGTATCCAGAGGAGCCTTTCATTGACCTTAGGCCGTCGCCTAAATATAGCCCTATGCATTCTGATATTTCTTTTTTGTTCATGAGGTGCATATAGAGTCTGAAGTTCATAAACCTTGTACCTGTGTTCGGCGTTGAATCCGATTAAACCGCAGCCTCCACCCCTTGTGTGCTCTCCCGCCAATTCCCTTAAGTTTCAACCTTGCGGCCGTACTCCCCAGGTGGTCCGTTTAACACCTACGCTCCGACACTGCAAACTCCCGTAGAGTTTGCAACATCAAACGGACATCGTTTACAGCTAGGACTACTGGGGTTTTTAGTGAGCTAAAAATTTGTTTATCCTTGCAACCTTTTCAGGATGTTTGATTTCAACAATATTTAAAAAATTACTAATGTTTTCCTTTCCATAAATATGAATCGTGTAGTCTTTCTTTTTTCTCCTGTTTCTGATTCTTTTGCTGTGCTTAATGGTGTTTTTGCTCAGAAAATCCAATATAAATTTGTATATTTCTTCTGATGTTATTGAAAATTCAATTTCTGCTTGTCTTTTGCTTACATAAGATTCTGAGTCATATAGCCCAGCTATGTACTCTGACTTGAGCTTGTTCGGCACTTTGTAGATGAAGCTTGGAAGCACCAGATTCTCTCTGACTGCTCCCCTGTTTATCTTTAGCGTGCACACTAGAAATTCGTAAATCTTTTTACTCTTCACATGGCTATAGTACGAATTCCTGTTTTTGTCATGGTACAGATTCAGTTTGACTCCGAATAATTCTTCGAACATAGGATGTAGCACAGATTTGTGATATCTTAAGCATTCATCTGTTATTAAAATTCTGGAAGATGACATATTGCCATCTCCATGCATAACTCCCAAAAATCTGCACAATTCAGCCGAGAGATTTTTCGGAATCCTTACTGGGTATTCTAATCCCATTCCATAAATTAGTTGCAAGGGGTTTAAAAACTTAGCTCATATCTAATCCCATTTGCTCCCCTAGCTTTCGTCCCTCACCGTCGGACTTGTTCCAGAGAAACGCCTTCGCCACCGGGGGTCTTCCACGGATTAAAGGATTTAACCCCTACACGTGGAATACCTTTCTCCTTTCCCAATCCCAAGTCCAACAGTATTCTCAGCAAGCCAACAGTCAACTGTTGGATTTAACCAAGAACTTGTTGAACCGGCTACGGACGCTTTAGACCAAATAATCGTGGTCACCATTTGTGGCGCGGGTATTACCGCGGCGGCTGCCACCCGTCTTACCCACCACTTATTCGCCTTGCTGTTTAAGCAAAGCAAAAGAATACGTAAAACGTATTCACTCAGGCTTCCCCTCTCAGCCGTTAAGCTATTGGAAAGTTTTCGTACCTGCTGCGTCCCGTAGGACCTGCCTTCATGTCTCAGAAGGCATCTCGAGGCTTCCACTCTCATGGCCCCTACCCGTTACGGGCTTGTGAGTATTTTATACTCACAACTACCATGATAGGTCGCAGTCCCATCCTCAAGCGCCGAGGCTTTGATTGTTAAAGCATTCCAGCATTCAACAGCTATGGAGTATTAGCCTCACTTTCGCGAGATTATCCTCCACTTGAGGTTAGGTTAACTACGTGTTACTGAGCAGTTCGGCGAGTCCAGATGACTCACGCCTCGCATGGCTAAGTCGAAACCTGATAACGGTGACCTCCGGCAGGATCAACCGGAATTGAACGTATTACACACTAGTCTCCCATACTTTTATAAGATTATCATTACTACATCAGCCAAAAAAAATCTTGACTTCATTTTAAGCCACAATTGAAATGGTTTTTCACCCAAGGCTAACGCCAATCAAAACCAACGCCAAAATTATGGCAATATATAAATAAACTTGCTACTCTTTTTAAACTTTTCGTTTTACTAGGCTATTTGGTGTAATCGATGGAGTGAATGGTTTTTCTCATGAATATTTGCGGAAATACAAAGAACCCGAGGCTAGAGAAGATAAATATTTTTATCCAGTCCCAAAAACCCAGCGGCACTGTTCCGAAAATGACTTGTAGAAAAGGAACATAGATTACGAAAAACTGCAGAGCAATGGAAACTATAATTGAGATGACTAATTTCTTATTAGTTAAAGGATTGTTTGAAAAAACAGATTTTTTCTCAGACCTGCAATTCAGAACAAAAAACAGTTCAAAGAACATCAAGGTTGTAAATGTCATTGTTCTTGCTTTCTGTTCTATATAATTGATATCCAAACCCGCATTAAAACCATCATAAAGTTCCCAAAAAAGTACGCATAAACTTGCTAAAAATGCCAAAAAACCTGTAAATAGAATAAATAACAAAGACGAATGCAGCATTGATTCTTTGGGATCCCTTGGTTTTCTTTTCATTATATTTTTTTCTGCAGATTCGACACCCAAGCTTAGAGCTGGAAAACTATCAGTTATAAGATTTATCCATAATATTTGAATGGGTAAAAGAGGTATTGGCAAAGGAAAACCTGAGATGACACCTAAAATCATTACAGCAATAACCAAAAACATCTCTCCAACATTTGATGACAATAAAAATCTTATAAATTTCTTTATATTATCATAAACTCTTCTTCCCTCTTTAACAGCAAAAACAATTGTAGAAAAATTATCATCTAGAAGTATCATGTCAGCAGCCTCTTTTGCAACATCATTTCCTTTTAATCCCATTGCAATTCCTATCTCAGCTCTTTTCAGAGCTGGTGCATCATTTACACCATCGCCTGTAACAGCGACTATATGTCCTTTCTTTTTCAATACATCAACTATTCTTAACTTATGCTGTGGAGAAACTCTGGCGAATATAGAAGCCTCATCAACAATTTTTTCAAGTTCTTCATCACTGATATTATCTAGTTCTTCGCCTGTAATTGCCTTTCCGTACAAACCAATTTCAGATGCTATGGCTTTTGCAGTAATTCTATGATCTCCTGTTAGCATTATTACTTTGATTCCTGCTTGCATGCATAGGTTAACAGCTTCTTTGGTTTCTTTTCTTGGGGGATCTATCATAGCAGCTAGACCAACAAATATCATATTTTTTTCAACGGAATCAATTTTATAATCCTCCTTTAATTCTTTGTATGAAAAGGCTAAGATTCTCAGGCCTTTAGAAGCCATTTGATGAACAATTTTTATTATTTTCTCCTTATCTCTCTTTTCAAGAATTTTATTACCAATTCTGTTGCATATTTTTAAAGTTTCTTCAGGAGCACCCTTTGAATAAGCTATGTAATTTTTATTTTTCTTGTAAATTGTTGTCATTATTTTTCTCTCTGATGAAAACGGTATTTCTTTTTCTCTAGAACATTCTGCTTTAATTTCCGCTTTTCTTGCTAAAACCTTCAAGGCTCCCTCGGTGGGGTCTCCAATTATTTTCCAACCTCCCTCTTTTTTAAGAATTGAGTCATTGCACAAATATGCTATTTCCAAAAGCAATTTTAAATCTCCTGACAGAGGATTTATTTTCTTATCATTTATTAAGAAATCTCCTTTTGGTTCGAAACCAACTCCGGTAACTTCTATAAGTTTATCCGGGATCCAAATTTCTTTTACGGTCATTTCATTTGTTGTCATGGTCCCTGTCTTGTCTGCGCATATTACTGTCACTGAGCCTAATGATTCCACGACGGCAAGTCTTTTTATAGCACAATTTCTCTTGAGCATTTTTTGGGTTCCTATGGCGAGCGTTAATGTAACAACAGCAGGCAGACCTTCAGGAACGGCAGATATGGCTAAACTCAAAGCAGTTAAAAACATGCTGAAAGGATCTTCTTTTCTTAAGATTCCTACAAGAAATATTATAAAAGCGATGAAAATTACAATAATGCCTAGATTTTTTCCAAAAGCTTGAAGTTTTTTCTGTAGAGGGGTTTCCTCTTCTTTTTCTTGGACCAAACCTGCTATCTTACCCATTTCAGTTGTCATTCCTGTTGAAACAACGATGCCTTTCCCTCTCCCATAGCTGACCAAAGTGCCCATAAAAACCATATTTTTCCTTTCAGGCATTTGCAAGTCTCCTAATATTTTTACATCTTTTAAAATCGGAACAGATTCTCCTGTTAACATCGATTCATCAACTTTAAGATTTGAGACTTCCATCAACCTTATATCTGCAGGAATCCTGTTACCCTCTTCTAAAAGAACTATGTCACCCGGAACAATATTATCTGTTGAAATTTCATGATGTTCTCCTTCTCTTATAACTGTTACCCTGGAAACAATCATTTTTTCTAGGGCCTCTATGGCTTTTTCTGCTTTATGCTCTTGGTAAAAACCAAGCAAAGCATTCATGATTATTATGATCCCTATAGCAATTGCATCAGTGTACAATCTTAAAAAAATAGATAATATCACTGCAAAAACAAGTAAAAGAACCAGAAAACTTTTGAATTGTTCTAAAAAAATTATTATACTTGTTCTTCTTCTTTTTGTAGAAATCTTGTTAAGGCCATACTCCTTTAATCTTAGATCAGCTTCTTCGTGATTTAATCCTTCTTCACCGGTCTCGAGATTTTTCATTACGTCCTTTACATCCATCGTGTGCCATTGCATACTATATTGTAAACGGACCTTAAATATAATTATTCATCTTGAACAAACTTTTTAAGCTTTGCAGTAAAATATAGAATATGGCCAAAGAAAATAAACCACTATACCTAAGACCTTGGGTTTGGGCATTAGCCATAGCGGTAATATTGATAATATGGCTGTGGGGCTCCTACAACAACTTTGTTGTTTTGTCTCAAAACATAGACAACCAATGGGCCAAAGTCGAGGTCCAATACCAGAGAAGGATTGATCTTATACCTAACCTAGTTAGCACGGCGAAAGGCTACATGCAGTTTGAAAAGTCCCTGCTTGAGGACATAACATCATTGAGATCAAGGTGGATGTCTTCAGCAACAGTAGAGGACAAGGTAAATTACGGCAATGCTTTAGACTCTGCTTTAGGAAGGCTCTTAGTAGTTTATGAAAATTATCCAGACTTAAAATCAATACAAGCTGTGTCATCTCTAATGGATGAGCTGGCTGGAACTGAGAACAGGATTGCAGTTGAAAGATCCAGATACAATGACATGGTAAGGGATTATAATACAGCAACAAAAGTATTCCCGTCAAACATTCTCGCCAATGCCTTCGGCTTCGAGGAAAGAACATACTTCCAAGCGGCACCAGGATCAGAAATAGTCCCAAAGGTTAATCTAACAGCTTAGTGTTTTTAATGAAAAAAGTTTTTTTCATAGCTTTCCTAGTTTTTCTTTTATTTGTAAGCATAGGCCATGCCCAAGAGATTCCCACTTTGAAGAAGTATGTAAACGATTACGCTGATGTTTTATCAGCTTCGGATGAAAGCAGGATTGATAGCTTATGCGCAGAAATTGAGAAAAACTGGACAGTGGAAATAGCCGTTTTAACTGTTCAAACAACCCAACCCATGACTATAGAGGAGTATGCTGTAGAAACTTTTGAAAAAAATGGCATCGGAAAGAAGGACAAGGACAATGGTTTGCTTATAGTGGCTGCAATAGAAGATAGGAAGTGGAGATTAGAAGCGGGTTATGGACTAGAGCCAATCATTAACGATGCCAAGGCAGGAAGAGTCGGAAGAGCCTATCTAACCACTTATTTCAAGGAAGGCGACTATGCAAATGGCTTGTATTATGCAGTTGACGCAGTGAACAAAATTATTCAAAACAGCGGGGATGACTCTTTTATTTCTGAGCAAACTTCTAATACGGAGGGTGACGTATTTACTATAGTAATATTAATTTTATTTGCTTCCTTCGCCTTGCTCCCTCTTATTATAATATTTTCAGGTTTAATTTTTGCTGAAAGGTGCCCTAATTGTGGAGCAAGAATGAAATGCCATTATGATAAAGATGGATATCTTGTTTGTGAGTGTCCAAAATGCGGCAAGAAAACAAAGAAAAAGAAAAGGAGTAATTTCTGGTTCTTTATTGGCGGATTCCATGGCGGTGGAGGTTTTAGCGGAGGTGGAGGAGGATTCGGCGGCGGTGGAAGTGGTGGAGGCGGCGCTTCGGGTGGTTGGTAATTATGCGAAGTTTTGAATGCGTATTTCAGAAATCATAAAATGTTGTTTATTTAAAATGCGTGAGTTCAAATCAGGCCCCCTGCATCTCATTAGCATTTACATTACTACTGCTACTTTTTTGGTTTTCTGAATTTGTCATAAAGCCAGACTATTATAGAGGAGAGGAGATAATAATAAATTATACTTGAGATGAAAAAGAGGACTGCTAATAGAAACCAATTCATATTTCCAAGTAAAAAGAATATAAAAATATGAGGCAATAATAAAAAGGCTTTTATATATTGTATAATTTGTAGAGAACATATTTCTTGTAAAAAATTGCAGATAGAACCAACAACAAAAATTAATGAAAAAAGGATAACTGTTAAAACAATCTTTCTCCAGTCTGGCTTCAGGAATTTCTTGAGAGTCATTTAATCATCGAGCTTATCTTATAAACATAAAAGTAGAAAGCATTTGATCAAAGTAATCCCAACAATTATCAATAAATGATGGGATTTCTTTTCCTTCCTCCACTGCTTTGTTCGCAATATCCACGTGATTATCTAAACCTTCAATCAAATAGTATTTATCATTTTTCTGAAAATAATATCTATACCTATAATCTAGTTGGCTGAAAACACAATAAAATTGTTCCAAGGAAACCCCATTAATATTTATTATTTTTTTATCAAAACACTCTAATATATTTTCTCTATTATCATAAGATTCTTTTGTTATCTTTTGTATATTAAAATTGCAATTTACTTTATTTAGATTTATACCGAGACCATTTTCTTCAACTATACCAAACTTTTCTTTTAGGTTTACATCAGCAGTGATTTCCCAATCTTGGGGATATTTTATCTCGTATCCATCGTCCTCGTTCCTATAAGTCTTCCAATTAGTAGTTTTTTGATTGATATCTCCATTTGCAAGAAAAGTAGAATAATAACTAATTAATAAAGCAAAAAATATAAGAATTACTACAATTCCAACAATCCAATAGTATTTTTTCTTCATATAGCTTATTTACAAATTCTGACTTATAACCTTTTCAATAATCTGCGCAGTACAAATATAAATGCTAAGTGAAATCAGGCCCCCTGCACTTTTTTAATCATTAAAAGAAACGGGCCTAGAGAGATTTGAACTCTCATCAACAGGTTTCTCCTAAAATAACCGAAGCCTGCCGCTCTATCCAAGTTGAGCTATGGGCCCATTAAGTAATTTATTTATAGCTTTTAAATATCTTGAAATTGAAAATTAATTCTATGATAAATTCTGATTGGGAAGGCCCTTGGGTAACGGCTGATCATGCGAGGTCAATGGTTGAATATGCGATTCCGAACATAGGTGGAAGAGTTTTCGATGGAATAAGTGAGTATGACGACTGGAGATTCTATGTTGTTAAGGGCATGGGATATGATAGAAAATATGAACCTGGAGACACGTTAGGTTTGATAGCTCCTATCTTGATTGCATTCGAGGTAAAGGAGAAGGATTTAACAGACGTAGCAAAGAAAAATGCAAACTTCATTGACGGTGCAGAAAAGTCTATTGCTTTATTGAAGAAGTTTCATGAATTCAATGTGATTAGCACAAGCTATAGACAGTATATTGATTACACTGCAAGTATGGTAGGCATTTCAAAACAAAACACTTATGGTACGCACTTTCCTATAGACGAATATAGAAATTCTGTAGACGAAAAAGACAAGGAATTGGTGAAACAATGGATAGGAATAATTGCAAACTTACCGAGATTGAATATAGGACCTGACAGCAAAGAAAGTGATCTTAATAAGGAACAGATAGAAGCTGTTAAAAGATTAGATCATTTCTTTTTTGAGTTATTGCCTCAGACAAGTTTTAGTAATGTTTTGAAAGAGATTAAACCAATCGGTGGTTCAAGAAAATACGAGGCTGTTTTGAGATTCCTCAAGGGTAAAAAACTATCAGAATCAGTTACAATAGGTGACAGCATAACAGATGTCATCATACTAGAGGAAACAAAAAAAGCTGGTGGTTTAGCCATGTGTTTTAACGGCAATGATTATGCAATGCATCACTCGAATGTTGCTATTGTTTCAGATAACTGCATAACAACAGCAGTCCTAGCAAACATATTCGAGAATAATGGCATGAAAACTTTAAAATCGATAATAAAGAATTGGAATATTAAATCTCTTGAGGAAGCTGTAAAAAACAAGGTACTGTCAGAAAAAATATTTTTAGAGTTTAAAAAAGCCTATCCTTCAAAATTAATGAAGTTTCCACTAGTTTTTGATTTAGAAGACGGAGAAAATCTGAATAAAAGAATAGAGGTAAGCAAACATTTTAGAAAGATAGTTAGAGGAAAAGAAATAGGATCCTTGGGTTAGGAATATAACTTTAAGTTCGTATTTAGTATTATGAATTTACGGGAAAATATTCTAGGAAAAATTGATGACACCTCTGCCGAAGCTTTTCGTGGTATACACTGCAATTTTATTATTACAGCTGACGACAAAAAGACTGTGCGTAAAGCTGCTGATGACGCTACATCCTACCCTTGTGTTGTGATAGGTAGAACAGAAGGCGGCGTTGAGAAGCTTCTCAATAAAAACGAAACCCCTGATCACCGTGATGGTGCTTTGATTCAAGTTTGTGGCCAAATATTTCCTGACAAACCCTTTGATGAGTCATTGGTTAAGTTTGCAACCGAACTTTCTTATAACATTAGACAAAATGTTCTCGTCAAACCATTTACAGCAGTTTATGATGCAATGGTAGACCCAGATGCGAAATTAGATGTACTGGATAGAATCGGCCATTGCGGTGATGGATGGGAATGGAGCGAAGGTCGTTTCGGCCGTGATACGTTACTTGTGCCGATAATGGTTCCAGACTTTCGTATCGAAAAATGCTTGGGATACTCCACTAAGGGCGTTATGGGAATAGGCCTTTTGGCAATGTGCAGAAGTAAAAAAGCGTTGAAGCAAGTCGAAGTCAAAGCCCTGAAGGCCATAAACGATGTAGAAGGAGTTGTAACCCCATTTGATGTTTGTTCGGCCGGGTCCAAGCCTGGAGGGAAATATAAATGGATAGGACCAACTACAGATGAGGAGTACTGTCCGTCTTTAAAAGAGAGGCTAAAAAATCTAGGTAGAGTGTCCAAGGTTCCAAAATACGTAAGGTACATTGGTGAGATTGTTATTGACGCAAGAACTATGGATGCTGCAAAGAAAGCTACTAAAGTCGGTATCGAAGCGTTATATGAAATTCCGGGCGTTGAGCGCATAGGTGCTGTCAACTTCGGTGGTAAATTAGGTGAATACCAAATTAGTCTGCATGGTCTATTCAATTGAAACTAAGTTAGTCTTTTTAATGCTTTCTGTCCTATGTCGTTCCTGTGATATTCTTTCTCCCATTTTATGCGACTAACTCCATCATAAGATGTTTTGATTGCAGAAGAAATGTCGTTACCGGTCCCCGTTACTCCAAGAACTCTTCCACCTGCCGTCACTATTTTTCCATTCTTCAAGGCAGTGCCAGCATGAAAGACAAAAACATCTCTTGGAACCTTTTCTAAGCCGTAGATAATTTTCCCTTTCTCATATTCACCTGGGTATCCTCCAGATGCCATTACCACACAACACGCTGCTCCATTCTTGTTTAAGATCTCTATTGAATTTATATTACCATCAATGGAAGCTTTTAAAATTTCATATAAATCTGTCTCAAGCATAGATAAGACAGGCTGTATTTCAGGATCACCGAACCTACAGTTGTATTCAAGAACCTTAGGTCCTTTATCAGTAATCATCAGACCCAGATACAAGCAACCCTTGAAAGGAGTTTTATTTTTAATCATACCATTTATCGTAGGTTCGATAATTTCTTTTTCTATTTTTTCATTCAGCTCGTCATTTATAATAGGAGTAGGAGCATAAGCGCCCATTCCACCTGTGTTCGGACCTTTGTCATTATCAAATATTCGTTTATGATCTTGGGATGGCAAAAGCGTTACAAAGTTTTTTCCATCTGATATTGCTAATATAGAAACTTCCTCGCCTTTGAGAAAGTCTTCAATGATAATTTTATTCCCTGCGTCCCCAAATTTTTTTTCAACCATTATTTTATCAATAGCATCAAGAGCTTCTTTATTATTTTTACAAACTATAACGCCTTTACCTGCCGCCAAACCATCTGCCTTCACAACCAACGGTGCATTTTTATTACTTACATAATCTTTAGCTTCTTCGACGTCATTAAATATCTTAAAATCGGCTGTAGGTATTTTGTTTTCTTTCATAAATTGTTTACTAAAAACCTTGCTGCCCTCAAGCTGAGCAGCTAGCCTGCTTGGACCGAATATTTTCAGGCTCCTTTTTTCAAACTCGTCGACTATTCCCATAACCAGAGGAACCTCAGGCCCAACAACGGTCATGTCTATTCTATTTTTCTGGGCGAACTCTACAAGACTGCTTATGTCTTCTGATTTTATATCAATCGTCCTAGCAATCTGTGCTATGCCAGCATTACCAGGACTGCAAAACACGTTACCCACGTAATGACTCTGCTTCAACTTCCAAAGTAGGGCATGCTCTCTTCCGCCAGAGCCCACAACCAAAACATTCTTCACAGAAATAAATTATTGTAATTAGTTTAAATATTTGTTTCTTATAATTTTAGCATGGATTGCGGTATTGTTGGTATTTTCTCGCAAGCCGACATCATAGAAGAACTTATTAAAGGGCTGAAACTTCTACAGCACAGAGGCCAATCTTCCTCAGGTATAATAATATTTGACAAAGGAAACGTATTTAGTGTAAAAAATGCTGGCTTGGTTAGAAATTTAATGAAAGAAGAGGAGATAAAAAATTATCCTGGCAACATTGGAATCGGGCATACAAGGTATTCTACTGCTGGCGGGGACACACCTGAGGATTTGAAACACAACGCCCAACCTGAGTACATAATAACCCCCTTTGTCGCAGCAACCCATAATGGAAATGTTTATAACATGTGCGAAATTATGAGCAATTTGTCCAGAAAGCCGAGAACAGAATGCGATGTGCAAAGTTTACTTTTATCAGTTGCTGAAGATCTTGACGATAAAAAAATAAATGAAGAGAGTATTTTTATTGCCGGAGAAAAGTTAATGAGAAAAATCAAAGGCAGTTACTCTGCTATTTTCTTGACGATGAATAAAACCAAACCATACTTGTTTGCGGTTACTGATCCTTATAAAGTCAGGCCTTTAGTTCTTGGAAAGAAGGTTAAAGACGGTATAAAAACTTGGTATTTAGCGTCAGAATCAAGAGTTATCAAAAAGCTTGGGGGAGAATACGTTATGGATGTTCCAGGCGGTTCAGTCCTGATAATCGATATGGAAAAAGAACCTATCATAAAAAAATTCTTCGATGTCCCAGCCCATCACTGCATGTTTGAGTGGATATACTTCTCCAAGCCGGATTCTGATATAGAAAAAAGATCTGTTCACGAGGTTAGAGTTGAAATCGGCAAACAACTGGCAAGAAATTTTCCAGTTGATGCTGACATAGTAGTCCCTGTTCCAGAGTCAGGAAGAAGATATGCAATCGGTTATTCCAAAGAGAGTGGAATTCCAATAGAGGAAGGATTGATGAAAGATGATACCATGAGGACATTTATACTTCAAACGCAAGAAAAAAGGGATGAAATGGCAAACGAATTGGTTTCAGCAATAGAAGTAGCCGTTATAGGAAAGAGAATAATAGTCACTGACGACAGCCTCATAAGAGGAACAAACATGAGAAATATAATCAAGAAACTTAGAGCCGCTGGAGCTAAAGAAATTCATGTTAGAATAGGCTGCCCACCAATAATCGCCCCTTGTTATCTTGGAATAGATATGAAAAGTCGTACAGAATTTATAGCCCTTGATAAAGATGGCAAATTAAAAGACTGGGAAGAAATAGCAAAAGAAGTTGGAGCAGATTCTCTTGCTTATGGAAGCATAGAAATTCTTCATAACGTTATAACTCAGAACAAATTCAAATTGTGCACCGGTTGCTTAGACTTTCCAAACGGCTATCCTCCAGGGATGAGAAAAGACGTTGTCGAATTGATAAAGAGAGATTTAGCCGGAAGAAGGGCTTATGAATCTTAAGGATAAACTCTATTCATCGTTCTTGGAAACGGAATCGTGTCCATTATATGCTCTGCTCCTGTGATCCACATGACCAACCTTTCGACTCCCATGCCGAAACCAGAGTGAGGGACTGTGCCGTATCTTCTCAGGTCAATATACCACTCATAATATTTTTTATCCAAGCTGTATATTTTCATTGACTCCAAAAGCTCTTTCATATCGTAAATTCTCTCGCTCCCTCCGATTATTTCTCCGACTCCGGGAACGAGCAGATCGGATGCTAGAACGACTTTCGGTTCCTTAGGGTCAGGCCTCATATAGAACGCTTTCATGTCCCTCGGGAATGAAGTGAGGAACACAGGCTTATCGCCTAATTTTTCCAACAATTCTTTTTCTTCCTTGTCGGTTATCTCGTCGCCCCATTTCTTTCCGATCTTTTCCACTGCTTCTTTGTAGGTTATTCTTAGGAATGGTTTTTTCAATTCTCTTAATTCTGTCAAGTCTCTCCCCAATTCTCTCAACTCTTTTTCACAATGCTTCAGAACATAATCAACAATATGGAGAATCATGTCTTCTTCGAACCCCATTAGTTCGTCGTGGCCCATCCAAGCAGCCTCCATCTCCTGGTGCCAGTATTCTGTTAGGTGTCTCTTAGTTCTCGACTTTTCAGCCCTAAAGCTGGGAGCAATCGTGTATATTTTTTCTAAAGACTGTATTATTGCCTCGGCATATAGCTGCCAAGATTGAGACAAGAAAGCTTTGTCGCCAAAATATTTTACCTCAAACAACGTAGAGCCGCCTTCGCAAGCGCAGCCCGTGAAAATGGGTGCCTGGACCTCGTAAAATCCTCTTTCCCTATAAAAATCATGGATTGCCCTGATGACCTCACTTCTTACCTTTAATATTTTTGTCAATCTCTGAGACCTTATCCACAAATGCCTTATGTCTCTTGTGAATTCATCGCTCAAGTCTTTTGATATGGGAAATGTTTCAGCCAGACCAATTATTTTTAATTCTTTTACTTGAATTTCAAAACCACCAGGTGCTCTTTTATCTTCTTTTACAGTTCCTGTTACTTCAATTGAAGATTCTATGGTCGCTTTGGAAGCCTCCTCAATTCCTTTACAAGCCAGTTGTATTATCCCTGTCGAGTCTCTTAAAACTAGAAATATTATATCTTTTTGTTCTCTTTTTCTATAAATCCATCCTCTAAGTGAAACTTCCTTCCCAGTCAATTTTCCTGCCAACACATCAATAACATGAATAAAATCCATTTTATCACTATCCTTATAATTTACCCCTTTATTATTAAAAACTTTGTGGGTAAAAACACGAGGGTAACCTCATTTTCAACTTGATTTAATGAAGGTTTCAAAACCAAAATGGGCTATCCAAATGGCATCACACAGGCAAATTAATTACAAGTTGCAAAATAAAACCTAAAAAACTTTATATACTCATTTTTTCGAGATTTCAGCAGTTTTAAAAAGAAAGGCGGTGAGTGAATGACATACGATAAAAGGTCGAACATAAATGAGAGGAGAGAAGTTTGGGCATTCAGTTATAAAGAGAGATTGGAGGACATACTAAAAACAGGAGATAGTAGAGAGGTTACTATCACTGCAGGAGATAGAAAACACAACAAGATGAACACTTATATTATTTTAAGGGAAAGCTTACAGAATATAATATCCTATTGGAAATATTTGGTTGCAGGTAGTGTAAAACCTTTTTCAGCATCACAGGAAATAAGTTATTTGGTTCATTTATGTCATTTTATCCAAAAACCTTTGGAAGAATACAAGCCTGAAGACTTGGATAAATTTTTTGGAAAATATAAATCGCAAGACCATGTAAACTTTTTAAAAAGAGTTATCAAATCGTTTCTGAAGTGGAATAAACTTGATATTTACAACACGATTAAATTTGGGAGGAAAACTCAAAAAATTCCAGAAGTTCTAACAATGGAGGAAATCCAAAAAATGTCAGATATGGCTGACAATCCGAGGGATAGGCTGACACCATTATTATTATGTGAGACAGCGACAAGGGCATCAGAATTCTGCTGTATAAAAATAAAAGATTTAACTTTTGATGAGTTTAGTTGTAAAATTTGTGTTTCAGGGAAGACTGGTTCGAGGACACTTCCGATTGTTCAATGTGTTCCACTTTTGAAGGAATATATCAACTTCTACAAGGGAAAAAATAATCCTGAAAATTATTTATTTTGTGGTTTCACAAAAAATACGTATAATCAACAAGAAAATTATCCTCTAACGCCATCTGGTCTGACTTTGATAATCAAGAAACTTGCGTCGAGGGCTGGAATTTCCAAGGTATGGTGCCATAAATTTAGGCATACTAGGTTATCATGGCTTGCAAATCATGGTTTAGGTGATTTTCAATTAAAGCAATTTGCAGGATTCTCTCCCTCAAGCACCATGGCTAACGTCTATATTAACATGAATTGTAATGATTTAAAAAATAAAATTTTGGAAATAAACGGTATTACAAAACCAAAAGAAAGTATTGAGACACCAAGCCTTACAATAAAATGTCCAAATACCACTTGTGGTGAGGTTAATTCTATTTCAAATAAGTTTTGTAAAAAGTGTTATCAACCTTTGCAAATTAAAGAAATCACAGAAACAGAGAGAGGTATAAAGTTCATAGTGAAACTTCTGCCTACTTTAATGGAATTGGTTAAAGATAAAGAAATAAAACCCGAGGACTTGGAAGAAATAGTAAAATCACTAGGGAAACCAAACGAAAAAGTTAAGGAGGTGAAGTAGATGGAACAATTCACAGCTGTAATAACATTTGAAGCTGATGCAGAGATACCTGAAGAAACTATAATTGAGCTTAAACGTTCAATAAAGGGAGTAGTAATCAACGAAGTAATTTGTGGAAACTATGAAGATTATAAAGAATATCAAAGAATACTACGAAAACATCATTTACAAAATCTCAATTTAGATGATTTAAATAAAATGCTTTAACAGGTAACAAAATCAACTGAAGATTTGGAGCAATTAGTAAAATTAATTAAGCCAAAAAATGAGGAGGCGAAGTAAATGAATGAGATGAAAGAAATTGACATACAAAAGACTGCACAAAAAGTTGTAGATTTAGCAAATGAAATTATTGATAGTGGAAAATTAAAGGATAAAACAAATGAAGAACTGAAAGGAGAATCAGTAGCTATTGTAGATGAACTTAAAAGAAGAGGAATTAATTGTTATTTTTTTACAGAAGAATAAGAAACATATATGAAAATATATCAGAAGTTGAAGCAATCATCTTTAAATTATTTTTTTAATCAAAAAATATTATCAAAGTTGATTATAGTGGAAGAGAAACACATAATTTCAGAGAAGGAATTTGGAACATTTGTCAGAAAAATTGGTAACTTATCCTTAGGCATAACGATACCCAAAGAGATTTGTAAAAAAATGGAACTTGAGGATAAGAGTGTTGTTATAATCAGAATAGCTAAACTTAGCTTAGAAAATAATGAAGAAACAACAGGTGGAGTAAAATTGCTATAAAATAAAGTACGGATGATTTTATGATAGATGAAGAATTAGCTAAACCATTCATAGGTAAACATATTGGGTTTCTTAGAAAGGAAGACCATAAAGACATATTTGCTAATGGATTTCTAAAAGACATAAAAAACAATTGTCTTATTGTCGAGTTTAAAGGTTCTATTCAAGTTTATTCTTTAGAAAATATTCTATCCATCAGAGAATACAGCAGAGGTGATAACCGATGACAGACTATAAAGACATACATATAACAGATAATGATACAAATGAGGATGCTATCAATAAAATCTGCAGTGTAATAGGTGAAGATAATCTAATTACTTTTTATATTAAGACTCAAAGTGGTAGGACGATGGCATATCCAGAATATCATTTAAGTTGTATTCTTACTGGTTTATCAATGGCAGTAGATAGAAAAATTAGAATAAATATATCTGTAAATGCAAGATGTTATCCTAATTTATGGTCATTACTTCTCGGGCAAAGTTCAATAACAAAGAAAACAACTTCAATAGTATTTTTAGAGGATATCATAAGTCCTCTTGTGGAATTTAATAATATGATATTGCCAAATGAGACTACACCAGAAAAACTAATTAAATTATTAGAAAGTAAAGGACAAAGAACATTTATTAAAGAAGAATATTCAGGTTTTCTTTCAAAAGTATTTCAACCAGGAAGTTATCAATCTGGATTTGATGATTTATTATGTCAATTATTTGATAATCCAGATAAATATGACAGGCAGTTACAGTCAGCTAATATTTCAGCAAAGAATATATACATTAATATACTATCAGCAACTACACCATCACGCGTTAAAAATGTTATGCGTATTTCAAGATTAGGTTCAGGATACATAGCAAGACATAATATAGTATATCCTAATAGAGAAGTTGAATATAAAGAAATAAGTGGTATTAAGCAACAAACAATAAATAATACCATGCTTGTATCTGAATGGTTACTTGATATATATCAGAAAATACACGGTTCATTAATTCCTGCGGTTAATTTAACAGACGAAGCTTGGAAAGTATGGAATGAATGGGTAAAAATAAAAATATTAGAATATAGTAAAATGGAGAATAGCGAAATAAATGATTTAAAATCCCAGTGTTTTGGAAGAAGACAAATTGATGTATTAAAGATGGCATTATTAATAGAAATCAGTAAAAAAGAATTTACCTCAGATTCCTATGGTGAAAATAAGAAAAGTATCTGGGAGATGAAGCCACTACAAATCAGTATAAGTAAAGAAACTATTGAAAAAGCCATATGGTTAATGGAAGAAATATACATAAAAGGAGGAGAAAGATTTATTGATTTCTGTTATAAAGCAATAGGAGATAGAAATGTGGATATTGTTAGAAACATAATATGTAAATATACTAAAGACAATCCAATTACAAGGTCTGAGGTATTAAGAAGGTCGGGATTAAAGAAATTTGAGTTTGATAATTGTGTAGATACATTAAAAGATAGAAAGGAGATAGAGGAATTTGATAAGCAATTGGACCCAAAGGATGTGAGAACTAAAACTACGTATTATTATGGTGATAAGAATTAATTCAACTAATTATTTATTTATTTTAATTATTTAATTCAATTAATTCAATAAAATTTTATATTAATCATAATATAAAATAAACAAATAATTAACCTAATCAAATAATTAATTGAAGCAAATAATTTAACTAATAACAGTATACACTTTAAACATTTTTTATTAATTAATTAATTAATGAAGCTAATTTGCCAACATTGTGATAATGAATGGGATTATCAAGGAAATAATCATTTTTACGGAACTTGCTCTAAGTGTCATAATTTGGTATCTATAAAGAAACATAAGGGTAAATTACGAGTACCTAAAACAGAAAAAGATGTTAAACCAGAAATTAATGAATGGGTAGAAGATGAGCAAACAAAAAAGGCGGATGAATTTCTAATAAAAAATAAAGACATTGATATAACAAAGCTCAAGCCTAAAGTAGAACAGAAACAGGAGCAACCAAAGGAAACCGTTGAACAACCGAAGAATAACAACCTGATTCTTATAGACGAAATGGGTATGTGTTCATACTGTGGTCAAAACGAGCATCTGATTGCTCAAAAATACGGTATGAAGATGTGTGGAGTCTGTGTCAATAACCTTATGGAGAACGGTCTATTATGAAGTATAAATTAACTGGTAAATGCTGTGTCTGCGGTAAGATAACAAGAATTACACAGGTTAAAGGTAAAAATTTCTGTAAAAACTGTGTTAATCTATTGGAGTAATAATCTTTACTTACAGTCAACACATCTTTTTCTGTAAAACACCCGAGGGAAAATACTTATCCCAAGTCATCTAAATCTTTAAATAACCGCAAATTCTTATAATTTTATCATATTTACCATTAAAAAGTGGTAAATACATCTTTCGTTTTAATAAACATAGAGGTGAGTATATATGATAAATTTAAAACTAAAGCTTAGACCTAAAAGGAAGAGGGGCAAAGGTAAACACTTGGAATTATTGGGAGAGTATTATAACACCCCAAAAAGGAGAATACACCTATATCTTTGTAATCTAGTAAGGCCAATCAAATGGAGAAGATTTATTGAACAATTTAATGCAGTTTTGAATCACGAGATGTGTCATTGGTTCCTACGAGAACATAGAATTAACGAAAAAATTGAGGAAAGGTTATGCGAGAAAATGGAAGTTTTTAAGAAAGATGATTGATATGTCTAATTGGAAAATTATCACAAAAACGTTCCAACAAGAGATTAGAAAATGCTTTGAGGAACCTTTGGAATTTACGATTCTCGGCATTGAACTTGCGGAAGCAGAGAAATACCTTAAAGATGCTGAAAAAAATAGAAAAGAACTTGAAGAAATAATGGATGTCATTTATTATATACCGAAAGTTTTTAATGAGAGAAGGGTAAAGAGGATAATTGAGGTGTATAATAGTTCTATAATTGGCTTAGGTAAGTTATCTTTAAGTGAATTGGCTAAAATTTATATAGGCACATTAAAGAGGATGAATACAAACAGGTTTAAGAGATTTGGAAGTGATATTACAAGAATAAAAGAACTTTTCAACAAATTAGATATTATGGACATGGAGGAGAACCTATTCATGACGGTTGAAAGTGAATTGAAATGAACAGCCTTAATAGAAAACCAGATGATTTTAAAAATGAAACTATAACTATTGAAGACTTTGTAGATGTAGAAGAAAAAGCTAATCAGTTAGATTGTAATATCCCAGAATCATTAGCAATTCTTCCAAGAAACTTTAGAGATGCTTCTTCAAAGGCAGAATTGATTCATGAAATAACGACTCCTACAGTAAGGAAGCTACTTGTTCAAAACAAAATACAAGAAACTCCGCTTGAAAAAGAAGGCGAGAAATTTCCACAGATTGACGAAAAATCTTTTGAATGGATAGGTCCAACAATTTTAATAGCTTCATCTGTAATTACACAAAATCCATATCTTATTGAAGTAACTATAAATGTTATTTCAACTTATTTGACAGATTTTTTCAAAGGTATCCAAAGTAGTCAAGCAAATGCAAGGCTTTCAATAGTTTTTAAAAACAAATCTGGAACATATAAGAAAATCAATTATAGCGGTCATAAAGACGGTCTAAAGGACATTCCCAAAATTATTAAAGAGGTTTTCGATGAGCAACGATGACCTTCTAAAGGATTTATTTTCAACCTTACAAGATTGCGAACGCTTTTGTTTTTTAACCAAGGCGGAGGAATTCCAATTACAGTCGATAAAAAAGCTTGAATTTTTAAAGGGAAGAGTATTAGAAAATAAAGAAAAGGCGATTTCAGAAAAAAATGAAAAAATGGCAAATGTTTTATTGAGTGCAGAATATGCCATAGAAGCTCTTATTTCTGAACTTAAAATGTGGATAGAATTAAAGAATGAAGGCTATGATAAAGCATGGGACTTGCTTGTAACTGCTCAAGATTGCATAAGAAATAGTTTTCAGGCAAATGCAGATACAGAGTTTAATTTTGACGGCCATTCAATTAAGTTATTTTTTATTGAAAAAATTATTTTCCCGAAGTTTGCGTTTCTGAGTCCTGGATTAGTTATCGAAAGCACTCGTTGCTCTATATGCAATAAAAACTATGATGAATGCACTCACATAGTAGGAAAGGCTTATATGGGAAAGCTATGCTATCAAATTGTTGACAAGATTAAAGAGATAAGAGAAGTTTCAATTGTTGAATCTCCTGCCAATAAGCATGCAAGAATTACAAGCTTTACTGAAGATGGAATTACAAGAGACATTTTAACTTGGAAGGAAGTTAAAAAACACCTTAACAATAAAGGAGTTAAAATTTAATCTAATCGCAATATTCAAGTATTTTTCTTATCCATTTACCTAGTTCTGCATCATAGTTCTCATGTTTAAACATTGCATATTTTACAATGTATTTTAAGCTTACTTATTAATAGTATTTATAGCTTAATCGAGATGTCTTTATGACCGATATTAAAAAAATTGTTAGCGACGAATTAAGAAATATGCATGCTAGTGATGATTCTTTGAAATTATGGGAGGGCATCTTTAAGCTATATACAGAAGGTGGTCAGGAAGCAATAGAAAGTAACATTGACGACAGGATAAAGAAAATAAAATCGGCTTTACAGAAGGAAAAGAAGGAATTTAAAGAAGTTGCACCTAAAATCAGGAAAAAGAAAAAGTGATATAACTGGCGAAATCAAACTTTCAAATTGAATCATTAGAAATAGAAGGCTTCAGGGGGGTTAACAAGCGTATAGAGTTTAAATTACATTCTCCTCTAGTCTTTCTTTTTGGTAAAAACGGTAGCGGTAAAAGTACATCCCTCGAAGCCATAGAATGGTGTCTATTCGGCGATTTAGCTTATTTTAAGTACTCTCAACCCGCAACCAAAGATGATATTGTTAACGACTTTAGTCCAAATGATTCTGTAAGAGTTAAGTTAACGTTAATAAGGAATGAATCGAGATGCGAGTTCATCAGAGAAAAGAAAAAGGGTTCTAAAAAAACTTCTTTTATTATTCTGGATGGAGACAAGGAATTTCATGCCGAAGAGGCAGAGGAAAAGAAATTCTCATTGTTAAATTTAACATTTGATGACTTTTCTCGTGCAATTTATCTTCATCAGGAATCGATAAGGGGACTTCTGACCGATGATATTTCGGCGAGAGATGCTGCTATAGACAGGTTATTAGGACTGAATGATATGCGAAATATCATTGATTGCATTCCGATTAAAAAAATAAAAGATGCAACTAAAAAATTACAGGCTGAAAAAGATAGAACTGATAGCCAAATAATTGGTGCAACCAAGCAAGTTGAAGGTGATTTGAAAAAGGCTGAAAGAGCATTGGTTGATTTTGATATTTCTAAAGAAGATGCAACATTTCAAAATGCATGTAAGATTATAAAAAAATTAATTGATAGTATTACAGAAACATCTTCTAAATATAAAATTGAAGGTACTGATGTTATAGCACCATCAGAATTGGAAGATATACCTAAGACACTTAGAAAAATAAAACAGACTATTGATTCGTTTAGGAAATCAATAATTGATGATTCGAAAATTGAACCATTAAGAACAAGAATTAATGAATTGTCAAAACTTAAGCAAGATTTTGCCGATAATGAAAAAAAATTAAATGACTCAAATAGAGGCATTATAGAAACTGAAAAGGAATACGGTAAAAAGGAAGAAATGGAGAAATCATTTAAAGATAATGAAAAGGGTATAATCAGTTTAAAAGCTAAGAGGAAAGAACTAGATGCAAATTCTAGAGTGGTTGAAGATGCAATAGATTATCTTATAGAGACAAAGAGCAAAAAATGTCCTGTGTGTAAAAATAATATTGAAGCTGAAAAAATAATAATGTCTCTAAAATCCCAGTCCAATTCAAATCAAAATAAACTGTTCGAGGACATTGATGAAAAAATTACAAGATTAGAATCAGACAATAGAAATCTAAAAAAAATCTTACCGTATCTAGAGTCCCTATACAGTGATTTGGAAGAAATTAATAAGGAAAGGAAAAGTCTAATTTCAGATTTATCAACAATCCTTGATAAGAATATTGATAAACTTGATATTACTCCAACTATAACGGAAAGTGTTGGAACTCTTAAAAAAAGAATTGCTCAATTAGAAATGCCATTTAAGGAGCAAGAGGATAAATTTCAAAAAATAGAAGGTGATATGGAAAAGATTAAGGCGATAGAAAAGGTTCTAGAACGAAACGAGGAACATAAGAAGATTACTGAAAGATTTTCTGATGAACATAAAGAATCTTCGGACCTCAGGAATAAGATTGAGGAACTAAGCGTGTTAGAAGAAAACTTCGTTAATGTAATAAAAGCGATAAATAATGTTCAGATGAATCTTGCTAAGGAAATGATAAATGTTTCCAAAAATGATATCGATAGTTTCTATAAAACTATGTGTAATCATCCATATTATTCGTGTCTTAGCATAAACGTTAAACCAAGAAAAGTTGGGGGCAATATTAAAAATTCATATGAGATTATAGTTTCAGGTAAAGATGGTTCTAACATAACACCTGCCGTGTCTAAACTTAGTGAAGGTCAGATGAATAGTTTAGCTATATCTGTCTATTTATCATTATCAAAGGTATTTTTTCATAATCTGGGATTTTTAATATTAGATGACCCTTCTCAGAGTTTGGACAATGAGCATAAAAGAGCTTTGATTGAAATAATTAAAAGTTTGACAAACGAAAAGCAAATATTCATATCAACGCAGGACGAGTCGTTCCAAGACCTCTTAAAGGAGAACATAAAGCATGCAAAATCTCAGATTTTCAACTTTGGTGATTGGACTAGCAAAAATGGACCATCTATAGAAGAGGCTTCTGTTTAGTTATGTCAAGCAACTTTCGAACAAGGGTGTTATTGGAAGATATTCTAAAAATCTATAATCCTCGTGGTTTCGGATTCATCTGCCAGTTAATACTAGGTTTTACATTTATTGATTTGGGTTTCAAGATTTTAGAGTTTAAGCTTTCGGGCAGACCTGACATGATAGTTAAGAAGGATACAGAAGTTTATGCTATCGAAGTAAAGGCTCCCGTGGAAAATGATGTAGTTTTTGCTAAGGAAGACATAGAAGGTGTTATAGAAACAAATTACAAACCGTTATTAGCGATATTATCATATCCAGAAGCCGATGTTAAGTGGATAATAATAGATGCAAAACTTATGCGTCCTGGAAAATTTAATAAAATATCATTGGAGAGATATTCCATTAAACAAATTGAAAATGACGTTAGTAATGCTTTTCCTTGCACGTTTGAAAAATATTATGAAATAGCAAAGTCATATGGTATTAAGAATCTTCATAATGTACTAAAAAAAGGCATTTCAAGTTAAGGGTTATTTTTTCTTTTTTAAAAATTTCTTAAGATTATTTATGTTTCTTGCGTGGTCAGAGTTATTTTTGTATATAATAGGTGAAATCAAAAGATATGAAATAACGATAGATAAGCTGAAGAAATGATGAAAGTGATATGTTAATAACATATAATGCGATAAAAATAAGGAAAAATAAAAGTAATTCTCTTTTTAGTATTTTAACAAATGTGAATTCTTTTATACTAGGAAGTTTCGGTAAAAATGGAGAAGCTTCTGCAATAAATCCTTCTAGTCTAAACTTATGAAAGTCTTCGTCATTTTCTTTTGCTACCTTGAGAGTAGAATAATTATCAATTGCTCTGAAAGCAACATATGCTGGAATTGTCATTAACAAAAATAAATTAAAACTTATGTTAAGTCCAATAAAATTAAATATTGTCATAAAAAGTGCGAAAAAAACAATTATATAAAAAAGAAGAAATAGTTTAGGCTCTAATATTTCTTCATAAATCTTCTTCAGATTCACCATACTAAGAATATAGAAAAGTTAGGATTTAAGGGTTATTTTTTCTTCTATATTAGTGAGTGCAAAAAGCGTTAAGAATTGCTGATTGACATATTTCATAATCTTTAAGGTAGTTACCATTATTATCAACATAACTGCAACAAACCATGATAGTTTTATCCTCATCTAAATATGTATATTCTACATTATTTCCATATTCATTTGTGAAATTCTTCTCTGCAACAAGAAATCTTCTACTATTGACATCACAAAGTTTTAGTTCTGAAGTATCTAATTTTCCATTAGTATACATATTACATCCCAAGGTTTTTTCACATCTAACATAAACAGCACCAAATCCTATCATTTTCTCGTGGTCTGCAACACATTTCCCATCAGATGTTCTCATGTTCGCAAAATTGTCTAAAGGATATTCAGTATTTGAAATCTGTAAATCAGAACTGGTAAGTTTTTTATATTGTGAAATTGTTGTAGTATTATTTAAAGGAGCTGGAGTTGGTTGAGTGCATCCAGCTATTATAACTACAGATAAAACCAATCCTAAAAGCATTAGTTTTTTCATACTAATCATTTTCTCCTTTGAACTAAATCAACAATTATACCTATAACAAAAAGCATGATTCCAAAAAAATAAATAAACGTTTCATATCTCAGAAAAGGTGCAATAAATCTTATTTGTTCGCAATTCGTTGCGACTGTATTGCTTAATGCTCCACCTAATGCACCTAATGGTGAATTGCATAAAGTATCTGCAAGTTTTATCTGTTCAACTTGTTGTGGCGAAAGATAAACACGCGTAAAGATAACCATAGCACCTATTATGATAATGCCTATTAGTGCTACTAAACCTCCAAGCATGCTCATACTAAATATATGTAAAAGTTAGGATTTAAGGGTTATTTCAATTATTTAAACAAGCCTTTAGCCCAACCTATTTGTTTTGTGAAGACGTCTATCGTTCCTTGTGAGCAACCATACTTGTATTCCCCTTTGCTATTACCTGGCTTAAATCCAAGAATTTGATTACAGGAACAACCATAAACTATCTGACTTCCTACAGTGTTTGGACATTTGTCTTCTGTATTAGGAACTCCATCGTTGTCAGAATCCAACCAACCACTAGGATTTGTAAAAGGATAATAGTCTCCTCCACCAAGCATGTTTCCATTTGCATTATATGGTAGGTTGGTATCTCCTATGCCATCTCCAGCTATAGAGTGCTTTCCTGTTCCGCTTCCGTCATCCAATCCAGTATAGTCGCTCCAATAGTTGCCTTCCAATAGAGTTGGATTATACCAATTGCCATTAGATAAAAAGACTTGATGGATGTTATCAACTACATTATTGTGATAGATTAATGTATTATATACATCCGACAGCCAAAAACCATCATAGTTTTGATACACATTATTATCTGAATAAGTATGACCACCATTACGGTATGCCAAAAAACCCTCGTCGCATCCGTACACTGTATTATTAAAGAAATTATCACTTGTACCGCCAAAGGTATAAATGCAACCATAATAACCAGTTACAATGCAATTTTTAACAGTTCCGTTAGTAACACCTATAAAAAAGATACCATAACCACCAGGTCCATTGATAGCATATCCATTACAATCAAAAACAATATCACTTGCTCCTAAAGTGCCAAAACAAAATTCTCCTCCTGTACCAGAAACATTATTGGTTAAAATATAAGTTTTTCCAGAACCATACAATTGTTTACAATCTGATACATATTCCGTATCAGCTACTGCAACAGAAATGGACAATAAAAAAGCTATTATTATTTCAAGAATAAGAACTTTCTTCATAAGGTTATTTGTATAAAGAACGATTTAAGTCTAAGCTTGTAGCCTGTAGAAATTACATGTAAAAGTCAGGATTTAAGGGTTAGTTTTTCTCTGTCTTAAATCTTTCTTGAATTCTTTAACCATATGTCTTTCAAGTTCTTCTCTAGTTCTTTTGTCATGTGGAAAATCTTTCATTAAATCCTTTCTCACATCTTTTCTAAAATCGTCTATCATTTCCTCTGGAATATCGTTAGAATCTGTCGAGCCATAAATATTCTCTATTATTTGAAAATTTTGTGTTCCATATATCTTCTTTCTACAAGAAGGACATATAGCAGGTATATGATTATATTTGGTACTCCATTTGTAACCACAGTTTTTACATAAAATTCTATATCTAATATCCGACGCTTCTTCCTTTTCCACTTTCTCGACTATGCTAATCATATGTAAAATCAGACTTAAGGATTATCTTAATTTTTGTTCAAAAAATGTTGTATGCTCTTCACTAATATCTCCAGACACACCATCAATAGCCATCAATTTCTTCTGATAATGAGCAACAAAGAATGGATACAGAACTAATGAATCTATTGTTATTTTAGATTCAAAAGGTATTTTAATCATTTGTTGTTCTATAGCATTCTGAGTTAATCTATACAAATGCTCTAAGGGATGTTTTACTAGTTTTCCGTTTAAACTTTCTATAATCTTAGGATTGAATGGTATTGCACTTTGCTTGACATCATGCTTATGAACTATTTCTGAATGTGGGTCATAAAAAAACTTGTTTCTTTTCCATTTCTTAAAAACTAATCCTTCTTGATGCATTGTGCTTACTTCTAAGATAGGTAAGAAATACAACTCTAAATCTAATATTTCTCCAGTGCCACCTAAAAAATTTAGAAATCCTTTACGTTTTTTCTGTCTAGCAAATTGAATCATTTCTTCATGATTGAATTTGGGTTCTATGATAAATTGACTAGGCTCTACATACATATACAATAAAATATAAAAGAACATTTTTAAACTTTTCTAAACTTCTCATTCTCTTCTAAAACTTTACCAATCAATCTGCATAATCTCAAGAAAGATTTGGTGTCTTTGACATTTTCAAAGTAGATTCTCATGAAGCTAATTGATTAGAATAAGGCAAAGTTCTTTTACCAATATTGGTAGTTAAATCAAAGAGAATTTAAAATAAATCTAACAAGTTGTTTGACATTCAGTTTTATTTGTTTTGGCTCTTGTAACACAAACACTAACGCAAGTATGAAGTGTTAGAACGTCATTAATAGAAACTACATAGCTACAATTAGCAACGGCAGTACAATAATCAATAGTTGCTCTGTTGATTCTAACATTTAAATTTTCTGTTTCTGTAGTGAGAACATTACTAGGAAAATCTGCATTTGTGAAATTAGAAGTTTCTCCAACCATCAGTTTATTACAATTATTAGTTAAAAAAGTTTGTAATGCATCTTTATTTACTAAACATCCTTCGTAAGTAGAAGATACTGACGGAATTCCTGTAATACGAAACCAAATAGAAGATAATTGAGGTATAAGTGCAACGATTGCAATTGCTAAAGTAATAACTAAAATCCATCTTTCAATATGATATTTTTTCCAAAAGCTTTCTCTTTTATTCTTTGGCATATTAACTAATTAGAAAAATCAGGATTTAAGGTTTATTTTATAACATGTTGATTTAATTATCGCAGAGGCACAAACTTCATTACTTTTATACATTTTTTCACTTAGCAGAGTTTTGAAATCTGATATTGTGAACAAACTTGATTAGATGTAACATGAAAATAAGTGTTTTCTAGAGAAAAACATATACTCATTGCATGACTTGATTGAGGGGAAACACCACTAAAAAGAAAACCAAATCTGTTATTATTCTTATTTAAGCTTCCTGTCCAAATATTCGCCGTTATTGGTATGCTGTCAACATAAAAATTTACAACGTTAACATTATAATCCAAATCTTTATAATTTAGATTTCCAGAACCACCCACAAAGTTAGAAACATCAACCGTTACTGTTGCACCCCAATTAGTATAGGCAGATGGGTTGCTACAAACAACCCCACTATTTTGATTCTCAACTGAAGTAATCTGAACGTCATTCTGATTCAAATTCAATGATTTAGGAGAATTAAGGTCTCCCAGTACCTTATTTTGATTTTCTAATTGCTGATTTTGAGAATAAATGTAATTCACATAAGCGATAATTATAATTGCAATAACAATGCATGCAACAATTATCAGAACTAAGTTACGTTTTTCCATAATTAACTATTAAAAATCCGTTTATTTAAATATAACGTGTTTTACACGGTTACTATTCTTAACGTGTAATTTACTATTTTCTTTAAAGGGATTTTATGAGGAAAGTTAATAACACTAGAGCCAAGAAATTGGTAAGGTGGCATAATAGCTATGTTGTTTTCCTAACACCTGAAATTAAGGCTTTGGGTTGGAATGAAAGGACAATAGTGAAGGTTTCTATCTTGAAGGATGAGAAGAAGATAGTCATAGAAAAAGGAATGGAAATTTAATTTCTTATTTAATCAGCAAATCTTATCCTTATAATCCATCCAAAACAATAAAACAACCTCAATTAATTCAAAAACTATCTGTTTTTAATGTTCTCTAATCACAATCGCATGAGTTCAATTTCCGTCTACCATCACAAACCGTGCCTGTATTTTACTACTAATTTTTAATATATTGGATAGTAATTTATTTTATGGACATCCTAATGAGAGCAAGCAAAAAAATAAGTGATTTAGAAGATTGGGATAATGATGAAGAAAGGATTTTTTGGCGCAGTAAACAACCTACAAAAGAAGTAAAATGGGTTTACTTTATACGCAAAGGATTTATAATAGGACGTGCACTTTATTCTGATTATAAATTTGTAAGAGATGAAAACCTTCAGGGCGAAATACAGGAAGGCGGTGCATTCGTCCTAAAAGGCCCTTTAATTGAACCAAAGGAACCTATAAAAGTTTTACTGAGTATTCTACTAGGACGATGGAGTTGGTGTTATATTAAGAATGAACCTCTATTCTACCCGCTGATTCAAGAAATAGAAATTAACTTTCAGAATACAGTTTAATAACTTTAATTTATACCCTAACCAATTAGTATTATGGTAGATACTAAAAAACTGCGAGAATTGTTTGAGGAATTCAAAAAGCATGGTTTAACAATGGAAGAGGACTTAAACAAGAAAATAAGAAAATGGAGAACATCTAAACAAAAACTTGATAGTAGTCAAAAAGTAACAGAGAAGCGTAATAAGGCTTTACATGACCAGAGGGAAGAATCAAGAAGAAATTAACAAATTAAGAATTGGAAGAGAAATTGAAGAAACTAATTCTGAGTAAATACAGTTCAAATAAACACTTATTTATTGAGATTACTACGATTTCTATGTTTAAAAACAAAAAAACGTCATTCAAGTTTACCCAAATTTAATACTTATTTAATTTTGGTTACTATACAAATTCAGTTTTAGAGTGTAGGAATAAGCAACATCAGATTTTCACAGAAATATAAAAGTGAACAAATCAAGTTTTTTAGACCTTAGTTTCATTTCTACTCTCAAGGACCATATAACATCTATTATATCAAAATTTAAGACACCAATAAAGCCCTATTTTTACCTAAAAAGACACAAAAGACCTCTAAATTATAAAATAACTTATAAAACACCATAATCTTTAAATAACCTATTTTTTAATACTTAATATAAAACTATCCTTATTTCTTTGTTTTAATTTTTAAAGCTTTAACTGTAACTGGAACCATTGAGAACGGCTTGATCTTTAATTTTTTTCTAACAGAAGCGGGTATTGTTATTCTACCTCTATCGTCTAGAAGAGCAGTGAAACTAAGAAAATCTGGAACTTCATAAAATTCTTTTTCCCAAGTTTTGACGTCCACCCATTTGTTTCACCTACCGATAATATGTTCCTAAGAGGTATTTAAAACTATGCGGGTAAATTTTAGGATAATAAATTTAATCTTATTTTTGAGAAAAATTCTGTTCATGCGAAAAGCATTTATCTTTTCACATTATAATCTTTAGCACTTGATTAATATGCCTGCTGCTGAGAAAATTGGTTATCTTGATAGATCTTTCCAAGGATTAAGAGGAACTGATAGGCAACAGGTTGAAGAAGCACTTGAAGCATTAAGAGAGGCAGACGGTTGGATAGGAGTTAGTTCCGGTAGAGCAGAACGTGCTTTAAGCATTCCCTTTGGAGAATTTGCAAGAAATAGCGATGATAAAACATATGATGGTTATGATGATGTTGGTTTTCCTGGAGACACTTTTGACTTAGCTGCCCCGAAGTATGAAAAAGTTAATAGAAAATTGACAGCTATTTTTGCTTCAAGCAGTGGAGAAACTGACGATACTATAGATCCTTTAGAACAGTTAACTTCTTATCTTCAACAAAGTAAAAGCGACAAATGGAAAATTCTGCTTTTAACACAAAATCCTAATTCTAGAGCAGGTAAAATAACTAAAGAGAATAATGGAATAGTTGTAGAGTTAAAAGGTTCTGAAAATCTTGATTCAAAAAACTATCGTGAATTTGGTATGATGAGAGATGTAGGAGAACATGAAATTCTTTGGTTTTCTCAAGCTGCATGTCAAACCTTAAAGGAAGATCAAGGAACTGACAGATTTTATGAATTTATAGATGAGAGAATACCAACAGCATTTAGAAAAATATATGAATGGTCAGAATCTCAAACATGCGAAAATATGATATACAGTCTTAGAAGACGTTGTCATGTATTTGCTGCTGGAAGAAAAGGAGGAAAAGAAGCAGCCAGATTTTTTATAAAAAGAATGGGTCAAGTTAAACAGCTTGCAGAAGGTCAAGCATATCTTCTTCAAGGCGGTGAAAATGCTCCTGACCCGAGAGTCGGCGATGTTGTTTTTCCTATATCAAAATCTGGTGCAATGCAAGACTTTTATTCACCTGCACTAAAAGGGAAACAATCATTTATGTTAAGCTGTTGCGAAAAGTCAAAAAAAGTAGGTGCGATAGTTTACCCATTCGTAGGAACACCAGATTCTCCAATGGAAAAAATATGCGGTAGTGAAAATACAGTCTTAGTTGATTCAGCTAATAAAGGTTTTTCAGACGTTTATGCACGCATTGCCACGCAACAAGGCATCATACCTATTATTCTAACAGAGGCTTATGATAAAGAAGATGGGATAGACATAAGCCCTAAAAATTTAAAAAAGAAACATGGATGGTAAAAGAGCATTTTTGTTTCTTAAACAGACTAATGCGCCCAAGATAGGATTCGAACCTACAACCTACTGCTTTCTGCCAAATGATAACAGGCAGTCGCTCTTCCGTTGCCCTTTCCTAAGCCTCGACTTAAGAAATTTGAGCTACTTGGGCATTAAGAAGAGTTACATTTTCCATCTTTATAAAATTAATTGGGTGATTTGATTTCTAACGTATACGTCGTTTACCGTAAAGTTTAAATAGCTTTATTACCCTCTTTAAAGAGTGATAAGATGCTTGAAGTTGACCTAAGTAAAATTATAAATGTTAAAGTCGTGCCTAGCAAAGATAATGATTTCGGTTTGGTCCAAGAAAGAGCTTGCAGAGAATGTGCTTTAGGACCTTCTAGAAAAGGAGAATCAAAAACATACCCGAACAAAGAAGTAATGAATTATTGTGTTGGATGCCTTGCAGATGCAAAACACAGTTATGAAAGGGGAAAACCTTTTGAAATTGGAATAGTTATGCATGGAAAATATCTTGGAAATCAAGAACCTGAATCTAAAGTAAAATCTGAAGGAATACCGCCAGCACCAGAAGGAATATTTCTTTTTCATCGCGAATAGTCAGAATTTATAAATAAATGAGAAAATCAATCAATCTTTTATATTCATCCTCTCATCACTCGATATCTTAACAGTTATTTCTCTCTACAGATATGTTTATAAGTCCAACGAAGAAAAGATAAATTACTCACTAGTTAATAATTGGGCAATTATTAACATCAACTTGTTACGTTGGGCAACGTAACCACGCAAAACAATTACGCATTACCGTAAGGTCTATTTCTCTGAAGTATGATTACAGCGAGGTGTTTAAAAAACATTTCGCCTTCACAACATATATGTCCTAAAAAACATGTGCAAGGCACATACATGATCCTTAATAGCTAAAAAGTATGTTGAGGCATACACTGTTAAAGAAATTTGAGGTGAATAAAATGGATAGCATAGTTCAATCCGCTTTTAATAGAGCATTCGGCTCTGATAAAAAATTCGCTACAGCACCAGGAACTCAGGGAAGGATAGAAGAAGCAGAAAGAATCGACTGGGAGGCTAGAGCTTCGGAAGAATTCGACATTCAGATGCACAAAGCAAAAATAATGGTTATAGGATGCGGAGGAGGGGGCTGCAACACAATTTCAAGACTAGCAGAATTAGGGGCATCAGGCGCAGACATAATTGCATTAAACACTGATGCAAAGCACTTGTCTATAACAAAGGCTCACAAGAAACTTCTCATAGGAAAGGACACAACAAAAGGACTAGGATGCGGAGGTTATCCCCAAGTCGGAGAAAAAGCAGCCATAGAGCAGAGAACGCAAGTTAAGCAATTGATAGAGGGGGCAGACCTAGTATTTGTAACAGCTGGAATGGGAGGAGGAACAGGAACAGGAGCAGCACCAGTCATTGCAGAAATTGCAAAGAGCTTGGGAGCAATTGTTGTCGGAGCAGTTACCATGCCATTCAAGATGGAAGGAACAAGAATACAAAAGGCTGAAGATGGTTTGGCAAGATTGAGACAGGTAACCGATACCGTAGTAGTAATAGAGAACCAGAAATTGTTGGAATACGCAGGTTCAATGCCCTTGGCTCAGGCGTTTGCTTTGGCAGACGAATTGATATCAATGATGATAAAAGGCATAACAGAAACAATAACCGTACCATCCCTCGTAAACCTAGATTTTGCAGACGTAAAGACAATAATGAAGTGCGGCGGAGTATCAGCAATATGCGTTGGAGAAAGCGACTCGTCCTCAAGAATAAAAGACGCTGTTCTAAAAGCTTTGAATCACCCGTTGTTAGAAGTAGACTACACAGGAGCTTTGGGAGCATTGATACACATAGTTTGCGGACCAGACTGCACATTGGCTGAAATAAACGAAGCCGGAGAACTGATATCAAAGAGATTGTCTTCAGACGCTCAGGTTATCTGGGGAGCAAGAGTTATACCAGAGTACGCAGGAAAAGTCCAGGTCATTGCAATTGTCACAGGCGTCAAGTCGCCTTACATATTAGGGCCTGTTCAGAGGGACGAGACAATAAGGACTGCGGAAAGCGAATTGGGAATACCGATAATACTAAGGTAATCCTATGAGAAAACTCAGGGATATAAAAGAAGCAAGGGAAGACATTCCCTTCTTTTTAATTTTTTATTCCAAGAACAACTGACTTCCCTTTCCCTTTTTCTTTTTTATTTTTATATAACTTATTCTAAATAATATTATGAAAGGATTAGAACTTCCGATAAATGCACTAATAATAATTGTTTTAGCGGTAATTGTTTTAATCTCAATAATACTTCTTTTTACCACAGGCATTAAGCTTCCGCAGAATGTAATAACTGCGCAAACAGCTCTAAGCAATGCTTGTTTATTATTATATAATAACTTCAATTGTGCAAAGAGCACGAACAGCATTGTCCTAAATGATTTTGATGCCGACCAAGATGGAAGCGTAGGAACGTTAGAAACTGGAAGTGGATGGACATGGGGAGATTCTTGTAATCCTTCTCCTCCTGCTGATGGTGACAATCTAGCATCTTTATGTGCTTGTTATTTTCAAGTTAGCGGATCCGGAGCAGAAGCAAACTGTAAAAAACTTTGTGAGTGTCCTTAACCTTTGAACTTCATATAGGTTGGCTTCTTCTCCCTTTTAACCTTCTCCATCAACAAGGTGTTTCCAAACTTTTCAATATGAACAAATTCTTGAGTATCTTGTCTAGGCGGAGTCTTGACCTTAAATGAAGAATAGCCCAAGGTTATTACTGCGCAAGGCCTTACATACTCTGGACACTCTAAGAGTCTACCAACTGCCATTTCCGATAATGTTCCAACCCAACAACTCGCCAAGCCCAAGGATTCAGCCATTAAAAGCATGTTTTCGATTGCGGCAGCAGTTCCCTGTACGCCATACAGCTTCAAACCCCTTTCTCCATAAATTGCTCCTGCAAGCCTAGAGTTAGTGCAGACAACGATGAAGACAGGAGCATCCAGCATCCAATTCTGGTTATAACAAGCCTCAACCAAGTATTTTCTTATTTCAGGATTTCTTACAACAATGAATTCCCAAGGCTGATAGTTTCCTGCAGAAGGTGCGTATCTGCCTGCTTCAAGAACTTTCAATATCAATTCCATATCAACTTCTCTTTTATTATAGCTTCTACTAGATCGCCTATTCTTAATCACATTGTCAACTGACTCGAACAAGTTTAGCTTTTCCTCCATTAAAGCAGGGATTTTAGTCTCTGTCTCAGTCGGGACCTCTACCTGGTTTTTCTTTTTACCAAACTTGGCAATTGTCTTAAAAGGCATAAAGATAATTAGATTATAAGATTAAAAAGTTTATATGTTAAGAACCAATTCTTTATTATGAAATACTCTATACTGGCTGAAATTTATGAAAAGCTGGAGAGCACTTCTGGTAAATTGGATAAGACCCATATAATTGCTGATCTTTTGAAAGAGGCATCCACGGAATTGCTGCCAAAGATTGTTCTCTTGTTGAACGGTAGTGTTTTTCCTGCATGGAGCGAAGAAGAGTTGGGAGTGGCAAACCAATTAATGACAAAATCAATTGCAAAGGCTTATGGCATAAATGAAAAAGAAATCGTAAAGGGATTTAAGAAAACAGGAGATCTTGGATTGGTGGCAGAGATACTTTCCAAATCAAAAAAGCAAACGACTCTTGGAATGAAAGAGCTGAGCACTGAAAAAGTTTTTGACAACCTGCGATTAATAGCAAAACAAGCTGGCGGAGGCTCGCAGGACAGGAAGATGAGCCTTATTGCAGAATTATTAGCGCAGGCAAAATCAAAAGAAGCAAAGTATGTTGTAAGGACTATTATCGCACAACTAAGAGTCGGTGTGGCAGAAGGATTAATCAGAGACGCGATAGCAGAGGCTTTCAATGTTTCTCCAACTGTTGTTGAGGATGCCTGGTTCTTGAATCCTGATTATGGAGAAATAGCAAAGATAGCAAAAGAGAAAGGAGAAAAGGGACTGGAAAATGTTAAAATAGAAATAGGAAGGCCTATCATGGTCGCACTTGCAGAAAAAGCCCCTTCTTTGGAAGATGCCGTGAACTCTTTTGAAAAGGTTGCCTTGGAGTACAAGTATGACGGAGCGCGGTTCTCGATACACAAGAAAGATGAAAAAATAATAATATTTACAAGGAGATTGGAAAACATAACCAAGGCATTTCCAGATGTCGTCGAAACATGCAAAAAAGGTTTGAAGGCCAGAGAATGCATAGTGGACGGAGAAGGCCTAGCCATTGATAAAAAAACTGGCAAGCCCCTGCCTTTCCAGATGCTGTCGCAGAGGATAAAGAGAAAGTATGACATAGGAGAGACTGCCAAAGGAATCCCCATAGAGTTAAACTTATTCGATATCATTTGCCTGAATGGAAAAGCCCTTTTTGATCTCACTCTGAAAGAAAGAAGGGAAATATTGGCTAGTAATGTAAAAGAAATACCCGGAAAGATTCAGTTGGCAAAACAAATGGTGACAAAGGACTTGAAAAAGGCTGAAAAGTTCTATAAAGAGGCTTTAGAAGCAGGACATGAAGGCTTGATAGTCAAGAACCTAGAAGCAAAATACCAGCCTGGAAGAAGGGTTGCAGGCGGTTGGCTGAAAGTAAAACCTGTGCTCGAATCATTGGACTTGGTGATAAAGGGAGCGGTTTGGGGCACTGGAAGAAGAGCTGGTTGGTTAGGATCATATATTTTAGCTTGCAGAGACCCTAATACAGGAGATTTTCTTGAATGCGGCATGATGGGAACCGGAGTCAAGGAGAAAAAGGTGTTACCAGACGATATTACTCTCAAGGATCTAACTAATACATTAAAACCCTATATAGAATTAGAAAAAGGAAACGAGGTTAAAATAAAGCCTAAGGTTGTCGTGGAAGTTGCATACGAGGAGATACAGAAAAGCCCAACATATTCTTCTGGTTATGCATTGAGATTTCCGAGACTTCTTAGAATAAGATTTGATAAGGGACCAGAAGAAGCAGATGATTTAGAAAGATTAGAAAAGATATTCAAAATACAAAAAGGCAGAAAATAAAAAAAGAAAATTATTTGTTTTTGTATATTCTAGAATAACTGGATGTGCTAGCCACAATTCCTAACATAGGACCTATTAAAAATCCTTGCAGGAATGTCAATGAAACCAAGCTACAAATCAAGCAGATAAAGCCTCCCAATGGGAATCTTGAAGTTTTTTCTATTCCTACAGCCTTTGAATTAATTCCGCGAGGCATGTATTTCATTAAAAAAGCTCCTATTATCATAAAAAAGCCAAACAATATTCCCACATAGCTCAAGTTCCAGAATATCATTGAAACACTGTACAAAAATTCTACAACTCCTGTCATCAACACTAACAGTCCTCCTATTAGCGCCAATGCAAAATCTTTATCCATTGACATAAATATTCTTATAAACTTCTTGTATATAAATCAGGTGGTTAAACTAGAAAGATTACTCAACCTTTTCTGGTATCCCATTGTTCAAGTCAAATATCTGCCACTCCTTGTAGTTCAGCTTGACAGCCAGGATTGGTTTTGCCTTGCATGAATTGGCAACCCTTATCATTTCTTTCAATTGACCTGAATTGAAATTAGAATAATAGGCCTTTCTTCTGGACTTGCACTCTATAAACTGTATTTCCCCATCCTTTACAGCAACCAGATCGCATATGGCCTCCTGCCCCAGACCAGAACCAGCAACTCGATGAACAACAAAACCCTGCCTTGTCAAGAATTCTAAAAATTCCCTTTCTCTCCTAGAACCCTTGGGACTCTTGGGCATGCTATCTTAATGATTTTAGATATTAATAAGCTTAAAAAATCCTTCCCAAGCCAACTATGAAAAGAATTCCAATGAATTTGGAAACAAAAGTGATTATCAAGAAATCTCTCAGCCTGTATTGCTCGACGCCAAACAAGACTGCTGCAAATTCGTCAGGTATGGGGCTAGCAAGTATGAATCCTGCTATCAAAGGGCTTAATTTTTTCAAGAAATCGGATTTTACTTCAGGCAATCTTATTTTTTTATTCTTATACATTTTGATGGTTTTCCTAGCCTCTTTTTTTGCAAAATCATAGATAAAATACTCGCTTAACAGGCCTCCTATTGAGCCCAAGATCGTTAAAATCCATATGTTAAGATCCTTTGCCAAGATAAAGAATGATGCCAATGCAATCGGAGTGGTGATGCCGAATGTATAAAGAAAGCCTGAAACAAATCCTCCTGCGTATCCGTACTTTCCTAGGCCTTCTAAGAGCAATGGCAAGAAGCCTGTTAAATAAGATTCTATAGTTAGAACGGCCACCAGCATTAATAAAATTATTTTATAATGTTTCCATTCGTATTCCACAGCTCTTATGGCTTCCTTTTCCTCTCTGTTAAGCATAATAAACCTATAATCAGGGCTGTTAATAAAATTTAAGAAAACTGAAAGACCCAACTCGTCGCTACTTGAGCCGTTGGGTCGAGAACAATCTTAAATGACAAAGATATTAATAGAATCTGCTATTTAAAAGTTTTTTTATTCTGTAAAGTATGTGTTAAGTTATCGGGTGGTTAGGACATAGGTTTAAGAATCTTTGCCTAATTTTCTTAAATTGGCAAATGTCACAGCAGCAAAAAGTAAAATCTTAGAAACTTTCCCTGAGCTTAAGAAATAAAAATATTCTATACAATAGAAAACTTTATTTTACATAAAAACCAAGTTCTGAAGGGTTTTTTGGCTAGAACATTTGAGAAAGCAAGAAAAGCATACGCCGCAACTGGAGATTGTTTAACTTCTATCAGATTTATTCTCCAGGAATCAAAAGTAAGTCCTTATGCAAAAAGAAGAGAATAAGTTTATAAAAAAAGAATAACAAACTATACAAAGGTTATTTCATGAAGTCTATAGTTGTAATAATCTTGATTTTTCTGATAATCCAAATCCTAGGTCTGTACATTGGCAATGAATACATACAGCTTATAGATGAAGGAGTGCTGAGCCCGCCGGAAGTGATTCCTGGCGTAAGCCCAGACAGCCCAGATGTATCTTACTTTCTTTTCATATATATGATGGTAGTGACAGCCTTGATTCTGTTTGTGATAAAGATCAAGAAATCAATCTTAAGAGGAATAGAAGCCTTTGTAGTTTTCGTCTCTTCCTGGCTAACCTTTTCCTTCTTGATACCGTTTCCCTTGCAAGGCGCCTGGGGAAATTTCATTACTTACTTGCTTTCACCTCTTGGATCCCTGGGACAAATTTTCTTTATTGCCCTTTCATTAGATTTTCTATTCGCCCTGGCCTTGACTGTTTGGAAATTTTTAAGGCCTACTATTTTTAGCCAGAATGTCGCTGCGATATTCTCCGGATCTGGCGTTGGAGCTTTATTAGGAATGTCGCTGGGAATAGTGCCTTGCATAATATTCATGATGATTTTATCGGTCTATGATTTTGTGTCTGTTTTCATAACAAAGCACATGGTCAGCATGGCCAAGGCTGTGACAGAGAGACCAATGGCCTTCACAATCGCAGCCCCCCACGAGTTTAAAAAAGCCAAGTACGTGCCAACCAAGAATGCCAAACAGAAAGTGCATATATTCCAGCTAGGCTTGGGCGACATAATAATACCTCTGATGTTCTCTGTCTCCATCATGAACAGACTTACGATATTCAACTCAATAGCAGCTGTTATTGGTTCGATGATAGCGTTGATAGTCTTGACAATGATAATAACCAGAAAGCCCATGGCCCTGCCTGCTCTGCCCTTTGTTTGTGCGGGGGCTCTGGCCGGTTATATTGTCTCGCTGTTCTTACTCTAAAGCTGATTATATAATTAGCCAACGCATTAAATCTAATATGGAAAAAAATGATTTTATATTCATTAAGGGAAAGAATCCTGGGTTATCCAAATTTGAAATACTGTCTTATCTTGATGCTAGAAACTATGAATATAAGGTCTTAGAAAATGCAAAGGATTTTCTTGTCGTCAGCATCAGCAACGTGGACATAGAAAAGATGATAAACTCATTGGGAGGAACTTTAAAGATCGCTCCTTTGCTGGCAAGTTTTTTGAAGAGCGAGCTAAACTCTGCCCTGGAAAATATAAAGATGGAAGAGATTTTCAAACCTAAAATAAAATTGTTTGGCGTAAGCGTTTATGCCGAAAAGGATTCTTACGAAACCTACAAGTTAATAGGCGGTTACTTCAAGAAAAAACTCAAGCAAAACGGCATTAGCGCCAACTATTTTGGTTTTTCCAGAAAGGAGCCTATAATGACCAACGTAGAAGTTATTAAAAAGAACCTTATTAATGAGAGTGCTGAGATTGTTGTCTGTTCGAAAAATAAAACTTACATAGGCGTTACCAAGGCAATACACAATCCTTTTGAGTTCCAGAAAAGAGATATCGGACGGCCTGTGCAAAGAACAATTTTTTCAATACCGCCAAGACTTGCCAAAATACTGATTAATCTGTCAGGAGCAAAGGAAGGGGATAAATTACTAGATCCTTTTTGCGGCATAGGAACAATATTGCAGGAAGCTGTATTGAATGGAATAAATATAATCGGCCTGGACATAGATGAAAAATGCATAGAGGGCTCAAAGGAAAACCTGAGATGGTTATTCAAAGAGTATAATTTGAATCTTAATATTGATGACAAGGTAAAAACTGGCGATGCCAGAAAATTGAGCGAATATTTTCAGAGGAATTCTATTGATGCCATTGCGACAGAGCCGTATTTGGGCCCTCCTCTAAAAAACAAACCGACAGAAAGTGAGGCTTACAGGATATTTGAAAAGATTGAAGATCTTTACGAAAAGTCCCTTGGAGAAATGTATATGGTCTTAAAGCCTAAAAAAAGAATTGCCATTGTTTCTCCGTGCATAAAGATAAGCAAGACTAAGGATGTCAAATTCGATTTTCAGAGCATTGTTAGAAAGGCTGGTTTCAAAATGATTAACTCGTTCATAGACGCCGAAGAAAGGCATAAGACATTCAGGGAAATTTTTGTGATAGCAAAGCCTTAACTTAGAAACATTAAACCTTTTAAACTCTGAAAACTCTATTTAGTTAGAACTTGTTAACCTTGTTCTAGTGATTTTAATGAAATTCAGCGAAATGAAATTGAGCGAAGGCGTTTCAAAAGCCTTGGAAGAAATGGAATTTGACGAGGCCTTTCCCATACAGACAACGACAATACCGCCTATAATGGAAGGCAAGGACGTGATAGGAAAAGCAGAATCAGGCTCTGGAAAGACTCTTGCTTTTGCAATCCCGATAGTAGAAAAAATAACTTTTCCTAAGAACATACAAGCCTTGGTTATCACGCCCACCAGAGAGCTGGCAGAGCAGGTTTGCAAGGAGATACAGAAAGTTGGAAAGTACATGAAAGCAAGAGCAGTGGCTGTCTATGGCGGCAAGTCAATAGAAATGCAAGCAAAAGCCTTTAGCCAAGTTAACGTGGTTGTCGCGACCCCAGGCAGGCTAATGGATCATATGAGAAGGAATAACATTGACCTAAGACATGTTAAAATACTGGTCCTGGACGAAGCTGACAGGATGCTTGACATGGGCTTCATAGATGATATAAAATTCATCCTAAGGTTCATACCAAAAGAGAGACAGACCTTGTTGTTCTCCGCCACATTTTCAGACGAGATAAGAAGAATTGTAAGCAATTATATGAAGAATCCCATTCTCATAGAGCTAAACAAGGAAAAGCCATCTGTTAAGACAGTAAAACAAGCAGCGTACATAGTGAAGAGAAATGAAAAGGAACAATGCTTGGACAATGTGCTAAACCAGGAAAAACCTCACATGGCCTTAATCTTCTGCTCAACCAAGATCGAGTCTGACAGGCTTCACAGAGACTTTAGCAAATATTATAACATTGGTGTAATCCATGGCGATCTGAGCCAGCAACAAAGGGAAAGGGTTCTAGCAGATTTCAAAAGCAAAAGAATTACTTATCTGATTGCCACGGACGTGGCTGCCAGAGGAATAGACATAAAGGACATATCGCACGTCATAAACTATGACATGCCAAATGACATTGAAAGTTATATACACAGGATAGGCAGAACAGCCAGGGCGGGAGCCTCAGGAAAAGCAATAACCTTTGTAACGCCTGAAGAAATACCTGACTTTCTGAGAATAGAGCACTTTGTCAAGGTAAAGATAGAAAAGAAAAGGTTTGTCAACGAAGGGTTTGTTGACATCAATCCTGAAGAATTTTCTGTTAGCAAGGCGATAATTCCGAGGTGGAGCAGGAAAGAGAGATTTGGAAGAGGCGGAGGGTTTGGCAAAAGACCTTCTAATAGCGGGTTTGGCCGTAGAAGATTCGGAAACAGAAGACGCAGATGATCGGCATTGGTTCTTTGGGAAGCGTAATTATATTAGCTGAAATCGCTGTCGAAAATTCCTTCGAACTCCTTTGAGACATCTTTCGAATATATCATGACGGAAGCCTCGCGATTGTTTTTCATAGAATTTTCGCTCCGGTTCATTGACCCCACCAAAACAATGCCGCCGTCAACCACCATGAATTTCGAGTGCGTGTTGTGGAACTTTGATGCCCAGCTAACATCTATGCCTTTGTTGACAAGATAATTGAACATGCCATTATTCTGATACATTGATGGCTCAAGTATGACTTTGACGGAAACGCCGCGCTCTCTTGCATCAGCCAAAGCTCTGTATGAAAATTCATATACCTCTAGCTTAATCTCATTCTTCGCGTTCTTGATAAGATTGAACAAATTATTAACGTGGATTTCATAAAATCATCGCAACTATTGACGGCAATAATAAAACGCCCATTAGATGAGTGGAACGCACTCTTAAACGTGATGACAAAATTCCTATGCAGGCCGTAGTAAATGCCAAAACTATGCCATATGCGCCTGTGAAATTAACTATCAACAAAACGCAAACAGAAAATCCAAAAACTTTGAGGTATTTTCCGTTTATTCTTGAAAGAGCCCTTCCTAGAGGTTTAGCAAGAAGAATTAATGCGCAGACTGATATGCAAGCAGAAACAATTACCGATCCTACAAAAAGAACTGTTTGTGAAAAATAAATGTCACCCATAACCTCTTGGATGTCATAAGCTAAAGTGCTTCTAACCTTTCCAGTTGAACTCAAAACAAAAATAGACAAAGTTGTGAATGCAAGGGATATTGCCGACAGGATGAACAGCACTTCCTCACGTTTTGATATTCCGCCTATCCTTAGAGCCAATGAAGAAGTCTGGCCGCGTTTCATTCCAGTCACAAAGCTTGCAAACATGCTCGCTATAAATGCTACAGCAGCAATCCTAGCCTTTTTTATCCAAGCAATGTCCTGCATCGGATAGACTTCTCTACGCTTTTCAGAAATCAAAGAGCTGAAACCGTAAAGGCCGATGAATATGGGCAACAATAAGTAATTTGAAGGAATAAGACCGCTGTTTTTAACCAGCAAGCCTACCAAACCAGACAAGCAAAATATTGTTGCTGCAAAAAATTTTCTTTTCCAGCCTCTTTCAATCCAAACCATGTAAGCGCATAAGAATAGCAATATCCAACCCACAAGCGGCCTTAGTGCATTGTAAACCAAAGGATATACGTCTTCTGCAAAAAACAGGATAGGCAATGAAATAAGTATACCGACCAAACCGCCGCTTGCCACTGTCTCCATTCCGCGTTTTAATGCATCTTCTGTAAGGTCTGAATAGGCGTTATCGATGGTCAACGACGTAGCCTCATTGCCAACACCAAATATCATGGGCGATAGGAAACCGAAAAATGAATAGGATATCTCGACCGCTATAACAGTAACCACGAGATAATAATTTGTTGAGATTATACCGTAAGTTACAAGTAGTAGAGACAGATTCTCAGAGCTGAATCCTGGTATGAAACCTGCTGCAAACCCAAGTGCGACACCTATTATTATGAAAAACAATATGTCGAGAATGGAATCACTCCACATATATCTCTTTAGGCATTACCTCTAACTCGCCGTTGTACTTTGTGACCAATCCGATTATTCCTACGCTGTCGCCTTTCTTTACAGAAAGTTTCTTGAACTTGTTGTCCAATATTGGCACGGTTATGTTGCTGCCATCGTCGACTGTCCAATAGAAGTTGTTGGTCTTGCTCTTCCTTATGTTGCCTATTGTGCCGTTTATTTTCACGAGTCTGTCAACCATTGAGTCTTCGATTGATGCTATCTTCAATTCGATTGGCTTGATGTTTATTACCGCAAAATAAATCGCTGTCAAACCTATTACTGCAAGAATAAAAATTAGTATTGTCATCTGCTTTGATTTTTCTATGCTATCGAATATCATAAGAAATTTTATGGAAATAAATGACATAAAGAATCAGCACCACCAAAAGTGGTTAAATTTATATGTTGTTGCTAGAAGTTTCATGAGCAGGCTAATAAGGAACGATTCATTGACGAGTATTGGCGGGGTATCGATGAGCATTGATTATACTATTTCAATTTCCATTTTTTAGAAATGAATTAATAATTTTATATAATTTATAGCCGCTTTCTTCTTCTGTGATATTAGTTGTATCAAGAATAGCTTTTTTGCCTTGAAAATTATTATAATAATTAATACCTCTATTTTCTCTTTGATCTATAAGTTTTGGATTCTTTAGCAATGCTTCATGATCTTTTTTCTTCATTTCAAGTCGCCTAATTCTTTCATCAGGTGAAACTGAAAAATAAAGTAAAAGATCAGGTTTGGATAAATTAGAAGCAATTGTTTTTTCAAGAAAATTATCTACAGGGTTTTCTGAATTGTACGAAAGAACAGAATAATACCATCTATCCTGAATTATGCTTTTTCCTTGGTTTAGATTTGGTCTTACAAAAGTCTTGTCCAAATAAAGCAATTCAGTCAAAAGTGAAAGAGTCGAAGGAAATAGCCTAGAAAATCTACCAGCGATGGTATCAGTTTTTAGACCTTTACTGTAAACAGAAGGAATATCTTTAAAATACTCTAACGCATGTTTAATGCTCGTTGTCTTTCCTGAACAATCCAATCCTTCACATACAATAAAACATCCTTTTTTCATTTTAATTCACCAACTAAAAATTTTCTTAGAGGACAAACGAACTTGTATTTGGAACTGTAATTTTTCAAATTAAAATTATGAAAGTCTGCACAGAAACCATCAAACTTTTGAAACACTTCTGAACAAATATTTTGATAATAATCTTTCCAAAGTTTTTGATTATTCCATATTTCCTTAATTGACGTTTTATGCAAATTTCCAATGGGTTTTTGATATGAAGCTAGAATTGCACAAGGATAAACATTCCCATCCGGCAAGATTTGAAGATGATAAGGATCTTCCTTTAAAATACAATCAAGACCTTCTTTTGGAAAGTCCTTTTCAATTATAGGAAACTCTATTGATAACTTTATTTGAGAATCATATTTTACTAATTTTTCTCTTATAAAATCCAACCATTTAACTGGTTCTACAGAAAGTTCAGTGGAAATGTCTCCCCTTCCTACAGGAGTAAAATAGTATATACCATGCTCCTTTATTTTTTTATTTATACAAAATTCTGTAATCTCAGGTATATTCTCTAGATTTGAATTAAAGGCAACAGTGTTTATCTTTGTATAGAATCCCAAGTCAACAGCATCATCTATCGTCTCTAGAACGTGTCTATATGTTTTCTCGTCAACTTTTCTTATTCTACTATAAATTTCATAATTTGAACCATCCAAACTTATTGCAATAGAATCCAGTCCCAAATTTTTAAACTTGGACAGCTCTTTTTTTGTAATCAATGAACCGTTTGTAACAAGTTCTATCTTGTAGTCAAGTGCTTTGCCTAGCTTTATAATTTCACCTATATCTTCTCTTATTGTGGGCTCACCGCCAGTAATATCTATTCTTTCTCCGCCCAATTCCTTGGTATCTTTTAGTATTTTTTCAAGTTCTTCAATTGAAAGCTCGTTCGTCTCTTTAATCCCCGAGTCAAAAGCACAATGAACGCATCTAAAATTGCATCTATTCGTTACATTCAAGTCCAACTTTGGAAGATTTTTATGAATAATCATTTTTATCACTTTTTATCGGAACGTAAACTGTGCAAAGGTATAATTCGTGAACGTTCCATTTGCTAGAAGTCCAAAACTTTGGCTGTGCCATTTTTTCCTTTGGCCTTAACCAACACAAGGGATCTGGCCCGTTAAAATGACCATACTCTAAAAAAGAAGCACCTGCATCTCCGCCTTTACAATGATAATAAGATGGACATGCTTTACATTTTCCCCTTGGTTTTCTGTCTCTTATTTTTCTAAATATTGAAGAATTTAAGATTTCATCAAGGGATTTTTCTTTTATATTTCCTCCGCTTATGTTCAAAAATACAGAAGGTGTAACTTCGCCATTTGGTTGAATTCTAAATGCAGTAAAACCTGAAGGATCTCCCTCTATAAAATATCTTCCACCAAAAGCTGAGCGAAACAAAGGATCTGGAACGGATACTGAATCATCTATGAATTTGGAAAGAAATTTGTAAGCATTTTCCAAATCATTCTTGCTCAAGGCTAGTTGATTTTTATTAATTATTCCTCTTCCATTTGTCCTGAATCTATTAATCCTCCAATAATTCACTTTGAGTGCTTTAGCAAGATTATATATTTTTCTTAGTTCTTTTTCCGAGCAATTCAACTTTGTTAAGCAAGTAACAATTTCAGTGTCAACGCCGTTTTCAACTAATTTTTTAATAGTGCTTACTGCTTTATCAAATGTTCCAGGAACTCCTCTAAACCAGTCGTGTTTCTTTGCATCTCCAAAATCTATGCTTACGCCTATATCATGAAAAAGACCGAGATGAGATTCTATCAAATTGAAAGTTGTTCCATTGGTTGTATAAGAAATCTTTATGCCAAGTTTTTTTAGATGTTTGCAAAGCTCAATAAAATCATTTCTCAAGCAGCATTCACCGCCACCAAAATTAACAGCTACTACTCCGCCTTTCTTTAGCTTATCCGCTACTTGTAAAGATTCTTCTAGGCTTAATTCATCGCCAGAACGTTTTCCAGAAGCATTGTAACAATGAATGCATCTTAGGTTGCATGCATTAGTAAAAGACCAACCAGCCACTTTGCCTACCATTTCAATCTCCTCAACTTTTCAATGTTTTCTTTTAGCTTTGCCTTCCGACGCTTTTTAGCGGACTCTGTATAGTATCTTATATGGTTCATAATGTTCGGCGTAGTTTCAGTGTACCAAGCTTTTTTGTCTACATCAAACTCTATTCTCAATAATTCTGTTTTTTCAAAAAAATCATCCCTTCCAAAGTTATCAACATCAGAATCACAAATTATCTTTTCTAGTATGTCTTTCGGGTTTGTTGGAACCTTGGTGGCTAAAATAAGTCTTGATACGCTCTCCACTTCTTCTGAAGAATAACCTATTTCGGGAAGAATCTTTCTAGCAATTTCAACACTTTTCTCTTCATTGTCCTTTCTGCCTGGAACATAGACTATATCATGCAATAGCCCGGCTGTTTTTAAAGCAGGAATATGCCTTTTATCAATTTTTTCCATCAAGGCATATCTTTCACATATTCCGGCAACCTGTGTCATGTGATCTAAATTATGATAGGGTAACCTAGGTGCTATTGACTCGGCTATCTTATACAGCTCTGTTATTTTTTTTAATTCATCTGTTTTCATCTCGCTCACAATATTCTATTGCCTTCTGAGAAGTAAGAAACTTTTCCTTAAAAATTGCTACTTTTCCGAAAGTTTTAAATACATTTTAAGTATTATTATTAAATATGAGGTTTAATCAAAGCGTCCAACAAGAGAAAGAAGTAAAGCTAGATTTAAAGGATAAGAAAATACTTTACTGGCTCTCTGAAAATGCAAGGATGCCTTACACAAAAATAGCTAAAAAAGTTGGACTTTCCAAGGACGCTGTCAAATACAGGATAAAGAACTTGGAGAAAAAGGGTGTAATTCAAGGATATTTGTCTGTAATTGATGTAGAGAAACTTGGCTACAATGCATATCACATTTTTATGCAATTCAATCGCATAAACAAAGAAATAAAAAACAAACTGATTGAGATTTTCAAGTCTTATCCGTTTACAAGAGTCATAATCGAATGCAGTGGGAAGTATGATTTTGAGATAGGTATAGTTGCAAAAAATATAGAAGAACTGGACGAATTAATCACCAAAATGATTGATGACGTTTCGGAATACCTGAAAGAACATCAGATCTTAATAATCAGCAAAAAATACGTTGGCAGAACCTTCCCAAAAAGCTTTATTGTTCTGAAGGACGAGTTTGAGCTGCAAAAATATAATTCTGAATTTAAAATTGACAAAATTGATTTGGAGATATTAAATGCTCTGGCAAAAGATGCAACAATCCCATTGTATGAAATGGAGAAACCAACCAAACTGTCTGTTGATGCTATCAATTACAGAATAAAAAAAATGATAAAGGAAAAACTTATTCTAAGTTTTGTTCCGATAATAAATTATTCAGTTTTAGGGTATACAACATATGTTGTTCTTATGGATATTCATAATCTTAGCAAAGAAAAGGAAAAGTCATTAGAACATTTTTTAAAGGGGAACGAAAATATACTCTGGTCTGTAAAGACTATAGGCAAATATAATCTGTTGGTTTATGTTTGCGTTAAAAAATCTGATGAGTTGCATCAAACATTGATGAAACTAAGAGAAATTTTCTCTTCTGACATAAAAGATTATGAAACTTTAATTGCTTACGAAGAATACAAGTATACATATTTTCCAGAAATATGCAAAGTTCAGACCTAATCTACGTAGTTTCCACAGGGGTTTCCCAGTGGCTCAGAATTAGCCCATTTTTGAAAGATTCATCTTTGAGTATTGTAATTGTATCAAGAGGTATTGAATAAGTAGTCACCTAATATATAAACGTTTATATAACTGTAGTCACCTAATACCAATATGCATTTAGAAGTCAGGGTTGTTGGCAAGCAGAAAAAGTATTATTTAGCCCACTCCATTAGAAAGGGTAAGAATGTGAAGAAGTTAAGGTTTTATCTCGGCGCTAATCTTTCTAAAGGAGAGTTAGAAGAGAAAAGAAAATACGCGGAAGAAACTTTGAAGGAAAGAGTAAAAATACGTGAAATTATACACGATCCATTCTATACAGTTTTATCTCCCAAGGAATTAGAAGAACTTAAAACTCTAGAGGCAGCCGGAGACATAAAAGTTCTTCATCTGACTGAGAATGACTGGATCAAATTTACCCAGGCTTTTACTTACGACACCAACGCGATAGAAGGCTCTACTGTAACCGCTTCAGAGGTAGAGGGGATATTGAGAAAGAATGAATGGCCTGACAACAGGACAAAAGGAGAGGTGTCTGAAACTTACGGCGTTTCAGAAGCGATAAGCTATATAAGAAAAACTGGAGAGAATGTGTCATTAAGCCTGATGAGAAAGCTTCATGGAATAGTTTTTAAGAATTCGAAGCCGTTTGCCAGCAATTTCAGATCCAAAGGAATAGAAGTTGCGGTTGTTGATGCATCGGGCGGCATAGCTCATAGAGGTGCTCCTTCCGCCGAAGTTGCGAAGTTATTAAAAGAAATTGTAAGATGGTACAACAAGAATAAAAGAAAATATCCTCCAATTGTTTTAGCTGCCGTTGTTCATAATCAGTTTGAGAATATTCATCCCTTTCAGGACGGCAATGGAAGAGTTGGCAGGTTGCTGCTAAACAACATTTTATTAAAGCATAACTTGCCGCCAGTTAACATAGAGCTGAAAAATAGAAAAAAGTATTACAATGCTTTACAGGAGTATCAGAAGAACAGGAACATCAGGCCAACTATAGACCTCATCTTGAAAGAGTATAAATCGCTAAAAAAGCTTGTTAATAGGTGACTACGTTTTTTAACTTTGTAGTCACCTAAGAATCTATTTAGTATCAATAAACTTGTTCCACTTTCCAAAGTCTTGCTTCCATCTGAATTTTGACCTTTCCTCCCATTCCTTAAAGGCCTCGTTTTCATGTTTTATGAAATCTTCTCTCTTGCAATTATTAACCTTGCAGAAATGCTCCATCAAAGTGTTCCTGTCATAGATTTTGCTTCCTTGAGGTGTATGCATGGAGAAACCGGCGTGCTTGATCATATGGCAGTTTTCGCACAACGATATGAATCCTGAAAGGCTTTGCACATGATTTTCATCGTCATAATTCCATATCTCATGGCAGTGCAGCTTACCAGAAGCTTCGCATATCTCGCATTTGTGCCCAGCTTTCTCATACTGTTCTTTTCTTATGTTATCCCAAACTTCTCTTGAAACCAAGCTTCTTATGTTAGAACGCCATATTGTAGATGGAACAAGCTCTATGGTTAGCTTCATAAAACAAATATAGTTCTAAAATTTATATTAATTGACGAGTATTGGCAGGATATCGTGAGGTATTGATTAACCGTATTCCTCTGGGTAGAACTTCTTAACCTTATCAATGATTTCATCTGACTTGTCCTTATTCAAAATCCATACATGCTCTTTGCCGTGTGGAAAAGCTATTAAAAATCCTTTTCTTTTCAATTCCTTTGCAGCTTTCATTATATCGTTTCTTATATGAGAAGGAAATCCTTTTGGAACATCGCTTTCATAAATATGATATTCTTGCCATGCACCTCTTATTATGAACTTGTGCAACAACATGACTTCCAATTCTTCATCAGAAAGCTTTTTCTTGAGGTCTATAGGCATAATAAATATTGGCGTAGGTGATATTTAAATTATATGTATATTTAATATACACTATATGTATAACATTTAAATAGTCTAAAGCTCTATAGATTTACATGGCAAACCAAAAATCATTGTTCATAGAAACATTTGGAGAGAGTCCGTTCATAAAGGTGCTAGACTTCTTTCTAACATACCCTAGCTTTGACTATTCGAAAACTCAGGTAGCGGATGAAATAGGAATCTCAAGAATAACCATAGAAAAGATATGGAAAGAGCTGGTAAAAAAAGAGATAATTGTGAAAACTAGAACTTTGGGAAACGCAGAAATGTATCAGTTGAACAGGGAGAACCCGAGAGTCAAAGTACTTATGAAAACGGCCATAGAGCTATCCTTCAGCTATCTGGAGAAACTCAAATCTAAGGATGTAGAGCATAAGATAGCGGTGCCTGTGTAAATTTTCATTAAAGCGTTTATTATGAAACAAACTTTACCGCATCTAAGACTGGATACAATCTCAATGGTAGAGAAAGCCATAAAGAATGCAGAAGAACATCCATCAAAAAGACAGTTAAAAACGGTTTTGCCAAAAGATATAAATCATCAAACTTTCAATCTTGTTCTGAAATATATAGAGGATTCAGGAAAGATAGTGATAAAAGGTGGAATAATAATTTGGATAGCCAACGATAATCCAAAATTTCTCAGAATGCTTGAAAAAGCAATTGTTTACAAAGGTTAACAACTGTTATTTAAAGTTAACAATTATTATTCATCGTTGGATATTGAAATTAACCAATGTCATTTTCATATAAAACTAAATTTAACATTAATAAACTCGTTGTTCTAAACCGATCCAAATAATTTTTTAAACCAATTAATAATCATTTCAATTAGAGATTGACTAACACATTTTCCAGAAACACAGACATTGCTTTCGCATTCAAAATTATTCTCACAAGCAAAATCTCCTTTTAATTGTTGTTTGAAAGCTCCTTCATCAAAGCAGTATTCTCCTTCTTTTCTATAACCAAACGGATAACATTTTCCTTCTGAGGGACAACTATCTTTACAGATTAACATTTCTTCTTTTGGTTTTTCAGATACAGCAATTGCAGAGCCCTTAACTTTCCCAATCCATTCAGCTATAACTGAAGAGTCTGCCTTTCCTGACCGTATGTATTCTCTTATCCCATTTGGAGTATATTCAAGAAGCAATAGTGATGGGAAGCCATGTATACCGTATGATTTTATTAGCTCTGGTTCTGCGTCTGAATCTATTTTCATGATGTTGATACCTAATTCTTTTGAAACTTTATCCAATTCTTCATCCATCCCTTCACAATAATGACAATTTTTCATGTAAAAATAAACTAAAAGAACATCGCCTGGGTTTGAATCAGGTTTCATAGCAATTTTTTTCCCTCCCCCTTCTCCAATCTGTTCAGGTGGAATAAAAACAGATTTTTCCACATCTATATAACACTCACCTGAAAGACTGAAAGAATTTACTCCACACTTTGTATAGCCGCTACAATACTCTGTCTGGCCTGCTAAACATTTTTCTTTGTCTGCTTCGATTGTCTTGCAGTGATTATTACAAATTCTATTGGCAAATGCCTGCCAAAAATCAGCGGAATTGCAAGTAACACCTTCAACAGCATCAGCAAAATTTTCTAAACCATCATAGCACTGCCAATATATACGGTCAAATCCTTTTCCGCTAATTTGTTTTGATGTAACATTTGATGATGGAACACAATTAAATTCTGCATTCTCATTTCCTCCATCAATTACTGTGTAGGCATAACCTCCACATGTACTTTTCCATATCAGCTTTATTCCTTGTTGACCAGAAACTTCTGCTACACAATAAGCAAATCTTTTTTCAGGATCATAAACAATCACATTTCCTGACCATGTACATCCAAATTTACCATCACCAGTATAGCATTTTTCTGGTATTGCAGTATGAGGATGTATAAGAACATCTGAGTTAAGAAATACGCATTGTACTTGTTCTTTTACAATTTCGTTAGGAGAAAGAATTGGAGCAGATATTTTTGATGGCTCTATCGTCGGCATTCCAGCAACAGCGGTAGACATTGTTGCTGGAACTGCAGGAGTTAAACTGCAGCCTATCTCAAGACATGATTTTACCTTATTTTCTATTTCTGTAGCAATGTTACCGTCATAACCTATCCATATCTTGTTATCAAGGAAAATTGTTGGCATCCCTTGTTTTAAATTTGATACAACAAAAGATGAATATACCCCTCCTCCAGGAGGACTACCAGCATTATAAGAATCATATTCTACTTGCGAGTATTTTGCTTTAAGCTGTTCTAGGAAAAGTTTTTCAGCTTCGCATAAAGAACATTCTTTTTCCCAATAGAAGTAATGCAACTTAACTTTGTCTCTTGTAGAAGTTGAAACAGAAGTTGGTCCACAGTTAAATTCTGCATATTCGTTGTTTCCATCCATAACAGTGTAAGCATATCCTCCACAACCACTTCCCCATGTAACCTGTGTTCCTTTTTGTCCAGAAATATCAACAACACAGCTTCCTATCCCTACACAGCTGAATTTGCTGTCGCCTGAATGACATTCTTGTTGAGAATTTGAATTTGTAAAGAGGCATTTCACTTGTTCTTTAACAATTTCTGTTGGAGCAGAAGGTAAAATTGGTGATGTAACATTAGTAATAGCAATTGAAGGGCATTTGAATATCGCCTCCTCGTATTTTCCGTCAATATAAGTATAAGCATAGCCTCCTCCGCAGGAACTTGTCCATCCAAGCTTTGTTCCCACTGCTCCAGAAACAGTATTCATACAACTTCCTATCCCTGAGCATACATACTTTTTGTCAGATGTGTAACATTTTTGATAAGAGTTTGACTCCAGAAAAGTACATTTAACTTGCTCGCTTACTTCTGGAGTTGTGCATTGTCCGCAGTCAGTAGGACAGGAAGAGCATGTTTCTCCACTTTCACAAGCATAATTTCCACAAGGAGGTATGGCAGGAGCTTCACATTTAAAGTTGATATCTTCATTTATTCCGTCAATAAGAGTAGAAATAAATCCTATGCCGCAAGAACTTGCCCATTCGAGCTTTGCTCCTTTTTGTCCAGAAACAACCATTGTGCAACTTCCTGTGCCAAAGCATGAAAACTTCCAATCGGAAGTGTAACATTTTTGCTCAGCGGTTGAATTCAAAAAGATGCATTTGACTTGCTCTTTTAATTCTGGAACAGGGGTTGATGTTGTACACTGCCCACAATCAGTAGGGCAAGAAGAACATGTTTCTCCGCTCTCGCATGCTCCGTTTCCACAAGAAGGTATAGAAGTTTCACAATTAAATTCAGCATATTCATCGCTTCCATCAATAGTTGTATAAGCATAACCGCCGCAACTGCTTTTCCATTCAAGCTTTGTTCCTTGCTCTCCAGCAACATCAGCTATACAAGTTCCTACTCCTGCACATCCAAATTTACCATCACCAGTATAGCATTTTTGTGTAGAAACAGAATTTGCAAAGATACATTTTACTTGTTCTTTAACTGAAGGGGGTGTTGGGGTTGTTGTGGTAGTTGTAGTAGAAACGTCTATACATTTATTTTCTTTACAAATTTTAGATTCTAGACATGCTTTTTCTTCATAAGTTGGATCGTTCGATGGGCAGCATTCATATGGGCAAGATAAAAGTGTAGCATAACCGGTAATCCTTCCAAAAATACTTCCCATCCAAGAAAAGACGTCATCAAAAGAAAATGCATACACAGAATTAGTAAAAACTAAGAACGACATGATAATTATTATAATTATCCATTTTTTCATATTCTAATTATAGAGTTCTTGATTTAAAAAAGTAGTTTTCCCAGTGGCCTAGAATTAGCCCGTCTTTCTCAAACGATTACGCTGGAACGAGGTTATTCGTACTCACGCCATGTAAAACTTGACTTTTTCCGCTGAATCCTGACTATTTTTACCGCTTGTTAATAATTTACGCATAGGTAGAATTTATTTGTTTGCATTGAGGGACTGTTGACGAGCATTGATTTGTTTTTCAGATAAAATTTTATAAGGACAGTCAGAACACGTTCTCAATACTCCATCAACTGCATCAAGCAATTTAGAATATTGAGTACCTTTATTTCTTGCTTCTGATAAAGCAGAAGACAAACTGTATTGTTCATCTTTACAAGGATTACTGCCAAAGTAAATTCCTCCCGGTCCATCTGATATAAGACTTCCATGTATATTACAAGAAGTCAGTAAATTATCTAATTCCTTCATTACTTTTAGATTTCTTTTAATTTCTTTTTTGTTTGTGCCATCTAACGCGTTAACCAAGTTTTTCAGGTTACTATAGGCACTCCTGATTTTCGGTTGCACTACATTCATTTCCTGGCTATTTAGTTTTTCGTCTAAATCTTTTGATGCCATAGATAAGATAACCTTGTCTATAGGTTTCCCATCGAAAGCTAAGGGTCCTATAACTTTAAAGTTCAGAATATCAGCTATCGATTCATATTCTCTTTCCAAAATTATTTCCAAGCAATTCTGATCTTTTTTTGTCATCTTATCAAAGAAGATATAGGAAGAAAACCTTATAAATCTATCGAATAGTTACTACCTATTCGTACTCACGCCAAACATGCTCGCATTTGGTGCATTTGAAAAATCTTGTCGGCGCCTCGTCAGCGGCCCTCATCTGTTGCATCCACCAATAAGCCTCTTTGTTATCGCACTTGGGACAGGGAACATTAGTTTTTGGCAGAACATCGATATTCGCTTTCTTATCAATAACGATTATCTTGCCTTTCTTATCTCCACTGAAAGCGCTTATCTTGAATTTTTTCTCTTTGCAGCCCTTCTTCTTTCCGCAATTTCTGCACACTAGAACAGCACCGCTACCCGACTTCTTCGGTATCATCAATCCGCCGCATTTACAGAATTCCATTCTTAAACCTTTCTTTTATTTGTATTCTACGAACTATTTAAAACTAACATCTATATCAGCCTATGCCGGTAAGTTCGACAAAAAGTATTTTCACCCAGCCGAGGAGAGGAATCTTAAGAAACGCTTTGCCATAAATCTTGTCAAAGGGTATCACGCCCCATCTTCCCTCGTCACTCGCGGGATTGTTATCTCCCTTTGAAACGATTCCGCCGTTCTTTATTTGCACAACCCTGTGAATTATAGGATACACTTTGTCGGGAGAATCAAAAACAATAATGTCTCCGATATTTATGTTCTTTTCTCCGTAAACGATTATCATGTCGCCTTTGAAAAAAGTTGGGTTCATGCTGTCGGAGAAAACAGCAACCACAGGAGTCTTGGTGTTCAGAGCAAAACCTAGAGCGTTGTTAACACCATAAGCAATGACAAAGCCTAGAAACAAGTACACAATAACTCCGAACCAACCTTCGGTGTGCTTGTCCCACTTTTTCCTTATTTTACGCATGTCCAACTGACTCACCTAAAACAAAACCCGTAGCCATCAGATGCGCGACTCTCAAAGGCTCAGGTATTAAACTCATGGTCGAGGTTTCTTTTATAACTTTGCCTGCGTCTTCTTTTTTCATTCCATAGCATTGGAAGCATATTCTTTTATTTCTTACGCTTATCGAGTATATAGGACCCGCGTTCTCCACGCACCTTATCCTTTTTTCAGCATCCGGCATCTTGCTTAGCGCGGCTATGAATTCTTTCAGGTTTGGCTCTTTCCTGTTTACGACAATGACAGGCAGCTTTGTCTTCTCATAAATCTCCTTTATGTCAACAATGTTAAAACCTGCAAAGGTTATGCCATCAAGCATTATTATTCTCAAATCTTTATGCCTGGTCTTTAGAATCTTTTCAACTATCTTATCTGTTGCGTCCAAGCCGTCTATTTCTACCTCCGTCTTTAGCAAACCGTCTATGGATTGGCCTCCTCTGAAAATCACACCGACTAGAATGTCCTTTCCTTTGGACTTGAATTCAAAGGGTCCGTCATCCCATCCAACTACTCTTATCTCTTTCTTAATTGTTCTGAACTTCTGCATTATAGAAGTTTTGTTTGACAATTTAAATTACTTATCCAGAGCTCTTTTGAATTCTTCCTTGAACTCTTCGCATTGCTCTTCCAAAGCAGTAGATGCTTTTTCCAACAGCTTTCTAGAATTATTTCCCATTACAACCAACTTCGGGTTCTCGATGAAAGGATGCTCTCTTATGGCGGCTGACTCCCCGCCTTCTTTCCAAACTTGGGTTGCCAACAGATTTGTTATTGTTTCTGTTTCATCCTCAAACTCTAGAAACAATTTTTCCTTGCTGTCCTCAAGAACTTTGATATTCATACTATCACTATTTTCCATATATTTATATAAAGCTTTCTGTTTGATATTCTGGTTCAACATCCAAACTTGCTAATAGTTTTATGAGCAGCTTCTCTCAATTCACCGTCTTCATCATAACCAAAAATGTTTGTGCGATTTAACAGGCTAGCTCTTGATTCGAGAATTTTTGAATGAAAGGGCTCCCATTCTCTGTAAGCTTTAATTTCTCCATTAATTATCAATGGCGTTTCTGTTGCAGGTTTGATTGATTTACCTCTCTTTACAACAAAAGGTTTCTTTGTTAAATGATCCAAATAATCAGACACCTCCTTTTCCCCTGCATCAGTCGTACCGTAGCATTCAAATCCGCCGTCGCCAAATATCCTTTCGCCGAGTTCTCCGCAGTTTTTGCGTATGATTCTTTCAAAATCATAGTCAGTCATGTCGAAAATAGAATCCTTGGTTATTGTTTGTTTTTCCAACAATTCTTCTGTAACCTTGTTTAAAAATGATTCTTTTGCTGAAAGAGATGAATTTTTGTAATAATTTTCAAACATTTTAATTCTTGCTTCGAGAAGTTGACGGACTGAGTCAATGTCCTTGAAAGCTATTCTCCCTTTGCGGATTGCAAAAGATTTGAAAGGGTCCGCCACATAATTTCCCATCCATAATGAAGGCAGTCCGCAAAGCCTTCTAGCGTCATCGTTAACATAGCAGAATCTGTCAACGTCAACAATTTTTCCACCGTTTATTAGCTGTCCAACAGGTCTCTTATCCTCACCTTTTACAATTCTCACTAAATCTTTCTTTGAAACAGAATATTCTTTTAATAGTTTGTCGAGCTCTGGGCATCTTTCAATTACCCTTTCGAAATTTTCTTCGTCCCCCAAGCCTTTAACACTCCCAACAGAATCTGATAATGGAGTTGTAGCCGCATCATGAAGCATTGCCGCAATAACCGCAGCATCTCTCTGATCGTCTAGTCCATAGGTCTGAGAAATGTGGTCAACCTTTGTCGCAACACTTAAAGAGTGATCGTATCTTGAATTTTTGGCGTTCCGTGCTCCCCAGAAGGTGCTCGTGAGCCCAAGTTGTTTTATGTGACGAAGTCTAGAAACGATGCTTAACATATCAAGTTTTTCATATAGACTGCCTTCATAATCAATTATGTAAGGAGGAAAAACTATTGGGCCTTCAATCTCCTCTAATTTTTTAAGCATATCGTATTCGGTTTGAAAATAATATATTTCTCTCATAGAATCTAAAGATTACATGCATAGAAAAAAATTTAAGCTTATTCAGATAACTCATCAGGATTCAAAATAGGTTTTTTGAAATCAGTTCTATTGTCTATGGCAATTCTAGGACAAGCGGTATTAACGTAGCAGTCCAGGTCTAGACCTATCAGTTTCTCAGGTTTTATTTCATTAAAAACCAGTATGTAGGCTTTCTTTCCTTTAGCCTCTAGTTTCTTCTTTATTTCCTTTGCTAACTTCAGATTCAATTGGCCTGGTTTGACAGAGACCAGAATACCGAATGTTTTGGCGTCCTTTGCAATAGCTATGGCTGCGTATTTCTGCTTCAAGAATCTTTCCTTGTCGGCAACGGTTATCTCGCCTTTTTCTACATCCAAGAAATAAACAGGTTTTTCTGTTTGCATTGCCAAACCTAGAGGGTGGAAATTACCGGAACCGATATACAAGAAGGCATCAACATCCTTCTCAATCGACTTTGCTGCTGAAACATCGCAGCCCAGAATCTGACCTTGGTTAAATTTACCCTTGCCTATTTTAACAACCTTGCCTTTCTCTTCCAAGTATTTCCTAGCCTTTTCCAATGAGCCTAAAAACTGCAAGGTTGACACCAAGCCTATTTTCTTCTCTTTTATCGCATGTTTCTTCAGGACTGGCATAGGGTCGTAATCTTCCCTTAATTCCACATATTCGACAGGTATGTCCGTCTCAATAACTTTCGAATGGCCGTAATGAACTATTTTATCGCATCCAAGAACCTTAGCCTCCTGAACAGCCAAATCACAGGCTCCGAAACAGCTTTCGCAGTCTATCAACACGTCTCCCAAGTCATCCGCTATTTTCAGGGCCTTTCTCTTCATTCCATCAGGAACTTGCAGAATTTTCATAGTAATCCTTTTCTAATAAAAGTTTATAAACCAAACATTTCCATATTTTAAACATGAAAAACAAGATAGAGCCCAAGAAAAAACAAGGTGCTGGCGGAGGTTCGTTCATAGCAGCAGGCATAGTTGTTATGCTTGTCCCGTCAATATTCTATATAATATTAGGAGACTTTGTCTCCTTGATGAGCAATTGCAATATGCCATTTGCCACAGTTGACATTGGAAGTAACATGATAGTCAGATGCACGGAATTAAGATTCTCCTATGTGCTGTCATATTTCTGTCTGCTCTTTGGCTTGATACTGGTAATATTGGGCATTGCAAAAAAGATAATGGAACAGAAAAAGACTATGTGAAAATTTTTGATATTATATTGATGTAATTGAAGTTCTCTAGAATGTTTATTATCAGGATTATGAAAGGTGTTGTTAAAAGCAGAGCCAAGATAAAGATTATTATTATAAAACCTTTCTTGCTTCTCTCCTCCTTAAAGCCCAGCATAAGACCTGCTATCAAACCACCGATGTGAGAGACATAAGAAATATCGCTGGCCGTCTGGCCCGCTAGAACAAGCAAAAAAATTGCTACATTATACAGCGTATATATCAATGCAACCATAACGAGCGGTATAGGTATCAGGTAAGGATAGAAGATAAATTCTAAAGGCTTGGTTATCATGGCGATTCCCATTAGGCCGAATATCGCTGCTGAGGCTCCTATTGTTGGAACAGTTGGTGATGATAGGCCTATTATGGTTGAAGCAACCACGAACAAATCTGCAATGAAAGCTGACGCAAAGAATGATATCAAGAATTTCTTTCTTCCAAGCTCCTGTTCGACAACCTTGCCAAAAAAGTATAGGGCAATGACATTCAATATGAGATGCTCTGGACCAGCGTGAAGAAATATTGATGTCAAAGAAACCCATATCCTTCCGTCCAAAAAATTCTGTAAAGAAAAGCCAAAGTTATAGAAGAGAGAATTCAGAAAATCATCGCCATAAAAATATTTGAGAAGAATTTCAAGAGCGAACACAATGACGCATGCTATTATGAAAAAATAAGTTAGGTTTGGCCTTTTGTATTTGTTTGCCATAATGAATATATTGCTCTCTTATAGAAATTACTTTTGTTAGCAGTTTTTAGGGCCGGCAAAAAACGGTATTGGCTCGAAGAGCAGATGCCTGTCTAAGGAGTTATAGATGATTTTCAAAATCCTCATTCCCAAGCCGCTGAGCCTGCCGTAAAGTATTTCAGGCCTTAAAAGCCATTTTTTGGTCAAAAAGCCAAAAACCGATGCAAACTCAAAACCCTGGCCAGTTTTTGGTTTTTGCCTGTTTAACCAAGTTTAGTCAGATTCGTAAAGTACTGTAAAGTATGCTGTAAAGTATTCTCAACTAATAAGGTATTTATGGTAAAGTACACATTCTTTAGAATAAAGCAGTGGTTTGTATGGAATGGTACGAGACATGTGGCTGGAATAGCAATCCATTTGAGCAAAGCTCAATGCCAGATGCTATCTCTGGTTTCGATGACATAAGAAAAGAGCTTTTAGGTTTCATTAAATCAGGAGATTGCTGTCTCTTGTTGGGAGAAGCAGGCACGGGAAAGACAATTATTCTGAAATGGCTGGAAGATTGTTTATCGTCTAAGGACGCTGCTCTCTATTTGAACACTTCGGGAATGAGCGAAGAGGAGATAAAGAAAATAGACATTGACAAAACCATAAAAGAGAGGACAAGCTCCTGGAACAAGATGTTCGGAAGAAAGAAATCCTTTGTTATTCTTATTGACGATGCCCAATCATTGCCTGCTACGATAGCGGACTCTGTTAAAAGAAATTTTGATAATAAGACTATCAGTTCAGTTGTTCTGGCTTCTAGAGCTGAAAACCTTGATAACCTCAAAGGAATTCTTTTAGAGAAAATAGGAGACAGGAAAGTGAGACTGAGGCCAATGACAGGTGACGAGGCAATGGGAATGATAATCAACAGGGTCAAATACAAGAATCCTTTTGAAGAGGGCAGCCTGGAAATCATATTTGAAAAGGCTAAATTCATACCGAGAAACATACTAGGGGTGTGCGAACTTATAGCAAGGAAAAACAACGATAAGATAATAACCAAAGAGTTCGTAGAGAAATGCTTCGGGGAAAAGGAAAAACCCAAAGAGCCTGAAGTCAAGTTTATTGACAGGCTATCTCCATTGCAGAGAGACATTGTCAATGTATTGAAGACTGGCAACTTTACACCCAAGGAAATATCAGTTAAGTTGAACAAACCGAACAAAACTATAACGTCTCAACTAGCTTATCTTGGTTTGAAAGCCAAGATCGAGGTTATGAGAAGGAAGGGAATAGAAAATCCTGTTGTTGAAAAGGTTTCTGACAGACCAGCTATTTATAGACTGACAGAAGAAGCAAAAGAATTATAAAAGTGCAGGAGACTGGATTTGAGCCAACGTTTATATTTGTACTGCTTGAAATGAGAATTTAAGGGTTATTTTTTCTTTGCTTCTACTTTAGCCTTCTTTATAACATTTCTTGATTTGAATTGTGCATAAATCATTATAATAAGCCCACCAGCAAACAAAATAAGAAAGCCTATAAGATTAGTAAAAAATACAAGGAAAGAGCCTATTATCATTAATAGTGCAACTATTACCATTAAAGACATCTTCATTAAATCAGTAAATTTTCCCATATTAAGAATATGACTTTTTCTGGCTATTAAACTTCTCATTCTCTGTATTAAATGAAAATCATATAGGGGGTAGGATTTGAACTGATAATCAATTCTTCTCTGTTTCAGAAACTTGTTCTCTGACCTTGTCTATTGCGTCGATGTTAACAGACAAGGACCTTATTCCTGATTTGACCAAGAACTCGACAGCATCCTTCCTATTGGAAGGCAATTCGCCGCATATCGAAGACTCTACATTGTATTTGTTGCAAACATCAATAACATGCTTGAACAAGAACCGCATTGAAGGATGCATTTCATCAAAAAGTTTCATTATCCTCTCGTTATCCCTGTCCAGGCCTAATGTGGTTTGAGTCAAGTCATTAGAGCCGAAGGAAGCAAAGGCTATTCCCTCTTTGCAGAAATCCTCTATTGTTAACGCACAGGCTGGAACCTCAACCATTATGCCAAAGTTATCAGGAGCTCCCATCTCCCTTGCGATATCTTTTGCCTTTTGCAATTCAGAAACATTTATAATGAACGGCAACTCCCAAACAACATTATTCAAGCCCTTTTCATGCAGTTGCTTTAGTGCTCTTAGTTCGCATCTCAATATCTCAGGCTCGTCCAAGCTTCTTCTTATGCCATGCCAGCCTAGCATTGGATTATATTCTTGGGGCTCGTTTTCTCCGCCTTTCATGTTTCTAAACTCATCAGTTCTTGCGTCTAAGGATCTTACCCAAACATGCTTTGGATAGAACGTTTGAGCGACTTTTCCTACGCCATCGAAGATCATTTTTGTAAGCTCCTCGCTCCTGCCCTGCCTTATGTATTCAAAGGGATGCATGCCAGCTTTTGTGAGCATGTGCTCTAATCTTAATAAACCGACTCCATCCGCATTTTTCGCTCTTTCAGCAGTCTCTGGAAAAGCAAGATTAACCTTGACCTGAACCTTTGTCTTTATTTGAGATGCTTCTGCTTTTTTCTCTTCTATGACAATCTCTCCAGCATAGACCTTGCCATGGGTCGCATCAACTGTTATCTTCATTCCTTCTTTTAGAACTTCAGTGGCTTTTTGAGTTCCGACAATACACGGTATACTCAATTCCCTGGACACGATAGCTGCGTGACAGTTGCCTACAATTATTGGAGTGTATTTATTGGTAAACACAACATAGTTGTGATCCAATTCATTATCAGCTTCTATTGTTATATTGAAAACTTCCTCATTATGCTTGATGTTAGTCACTTCTGATCTAATCATTCTTATATCGCTTTCTGCAAATCTTCTTAATTCTTCTTTAGTTTTTTCGTCTCTTACATAGTCAACAAGCTTATTAATGCCTATCATAGAATTTCTTTTAACATATGCCCAAAGACTGCCTCTCCAATCTATGTTTTCTCTTATATCTCCTATTAGTTGTTTGGCGGAGAACAGGTTGTATTCTTCTGTTCTTGGGTGTCTTTTAGTTTTTATCCTTAAGCATTTAGATAAAATAAGGTCTAGCTGTTTGCAATTAGACAGTATTAAGGCAGTGCAATTCCTTTTTTTATGCATCAACCTAAAAGGTATGGATAATCTGAGACATGCTATTATTAAAGCTTGCGTAATATTTTCTTGTTTGGAGTCGACATAAAGTTCTAGACAACCTTTCTCTTTATTCAGATGCCCGTCACCATCTGAGAAACCGGCCAAAAAGTTAATTATTTCTTCCTCGTTACCGAAAAGCATAATGTTTATCAAATTATCTTTAATACCAAACAGTACTTCTGCAGGTAGTTTTTTGTTGCTTGAAAATTCTAGTGTTCCACTAAATTTATTAATACAATAACTCTTAAATGGAGCATCAAACTCATTTTCGAATGCCTTTACCACGCCAATTATAAATTGTTCTTTGCTTTCTTCTGGTTTTTGGGAGAATCTGGTGCCAATGGGTTTGCAACCTCTATAGGCTAATGAACCGTCTGAAAAGATTGCACCGCTAAGATACATCAGTTGTGGAGAAAGGCTAGAATATCTGTCTTCTAAAAAAGGTATTTTATTAGCTATGATTAGGCTTTCTTTATTCTTATGCATGTCACTTAATTCTTTTTTTATAATATTTCTTCCGTTTATTGTTAACATTTTATGGTCTGGAGTTATAGAAATCACATTATCCCCTTTGTTCGTGGGATGAAGGAATACATTATTCACAAAAACATCTGATGTCCTTTTTTGAGCGTCAATTATATTTTTCCATTCTGTTTTTAGTGTTTTCGTATTTAAGGATAGGGTCTTTATTTTTTTCTTGTTAAACTTGACCTCATTATAGACATCTTCTATATTCTTAAATCCTTCTTCTGTCAGTATTTTAGCACCTTTGCCTATGCAAGTAGTTCCTCCTTGGTCAGTCACAATAGCAGCAGACTTTTCCATTGCAACAACGAAATCAGGATTGGTCATTTTTGTGACAAGAACATCCCCTTTTTGAATCTTCCCTATATCATTAGCGTCATTAACAATTCTTACAATTCCAGAAGCGACGCCAGGCGATGCGCCATAACCCTCTAATATGGGAGTGCCTTCCACTTCCTTGGTTTCCTTTTCCTCAAGAGTCGTGACAGCTCTTGCCTGCACAATGTATATTTTATCTCTTTCAACTGCCCATTCGATGTCCTCTGGGAAGTTATAATGCTGCTCTATTTTCTTGCAATAAGCAGCCAAAGCGACTATCTCGTAATCGCTAAGAACTTGCAGATTTATCCTGTCCCTGTTAACGCTCCTCTCGACTGTCACACCGTATATGTCCCTCACAGTCTCCATTAATTTCTTGCCGATGCGTTTCACCAGTATGTCTCCGTTCTCCTTGTCGACTTCATAGTGATCAGGCTCTACCTTTCCCTGAACTATAGTCTCGCCCAAACCCCAGCAGGCCTCGATGACGATGCGGTTAGAGCCCTTGATAGGATTGGTAGGATCGATTGTAAAGGCAACGCCAGATTTTTCAGAATTAACCATTCTCATGACAACCACTGAGATTGAGCAGTCCTGCGGTTGGCCATTCTTGTGCCTGTAATAAATGACCCTCGGCGTATACAAAGAGGCCCAGCATTTTTTAACAGCCTCTATCAGCTTCTTGTCTCCCTTGATGTTCAAGAAAGTCTCATACTGCCCTGCGGAGGAAGCTGTCTTTATATCCTCCATTATTCCAGAGCTTCTGACAGCAACAAAAGGCGTGTCCATTGGTTTTACAAAATCCAAGTCAACCGGAGGCCCTCCGTAAAGTTTCCTGTAAAAGTCCAAGGTCTGATTCTTAACTTTGTCGGGCATCTCAGCCTCTATTATCATTTTTTTGATATTTTCAGAAGCGCTGTTCAACGAATTTACATTGTCATAATCAATCTTGCTTATTATATCAGCTATATCGCCTTTCAAATCATTAGACTTTAAGAATTCGTCATAAGCCTCTGCTGTTATAAAAAATGGCTCAGGCACAGGAAATCCAGCATTTATCAGCTCTGCCAGGTTAGCTCCCTTGCCACCAATCAATGGCACGTCTTTCTTGCCCAAGCCTTTGGGCTCTAGAACAAAAGCCATAAATATATATGCCCAAAGGTTTCTTAAATGTTTTTATTTTTAATAAAGCAGATATATACAATGGAACTCCTTGAGATTGACCTGCCTAAGAAGATAATAATAGGGGGAAAGGCCTTGGAAAAGGTTGGAGACGTTTGCAGACAAATTGGTTTGAAAGATTCTGCTACACTTTTTACAGACTCGAATGTTGTTAACATTGTTGGTAAAAAGGTCTTGGAAATTCTAGAGAACGATGGCTATAAAGTTGAATTAAGGATTATACCTGAAAGATTTGAGAAGGATTTGATGAGCCTGAAAAATAACGGCTTCACAGTAGGAGTTGGCGGAGGCAGATCGATTGACATTGCAAAGATGGCTGCAAAAACCAATAACATACCTTTCATCTCCATTCCAACAGCGATATCCCACGACGGAATAGCGAGCAACCGTGCTGTGATTGAGACTTACAGCATACCGGCTGTGATACCAACTGCGATAATAATCGATACGGACATTGTCATGAAATCGCCCTATCGCCTAACAGCAGCAGGCTGCGGGGACATGATTGCAAAACTAACAGCAGTGGCAGACTGGGAGCTCTCAAACAAGAGAACAGGAGAATATATCTCAGAATACGTGGCTGAGGCAAACAAGGCTTCAGCAAACCTGATAATCAAATCTGCAGAATCAATAAGAAAACTTGAGACCAAAGGTTTGAGGAGCCTTATAGAATCCCTAGTATTCTCAGGAATCTCGATGTCAATAGCAGGATCAAGCAGGCCTGCATCAGGGTCAGAGCACCTGTTTTCTCATGCCCTAAAGCTCATGTATCCCGACAAGACAAGTTTGCATGGGGAAGAGTGCGGTTTAGGAACAATATTATGCTCTTATTTCCATGAAATGGACTGGCAAAGAATTGTCAATGCTCTGAAAACAATAGGAGCTCCTACAAACAGCCAGGAATTGGGCATACCTGACGAGTTTATAGTAAAGGCTCTTTCTAAAGCAAAGGATGTGAGGAAGGACAGGTACACTATCCTTAACTATAAGGCAGTGGACGAGAAAAAAGCAGAGGAAGCTGCCAAGGAAACCGGAATCATACCATAGGAAGGAATTTAAATGTATATTCCATTATATAGATTTGTGAGCATATGGAGGAATGGAAGAACTGGAAGCATATCACAAAACTCGACCCTGATAAGAAGATAAACCCTAAAATCATTGAAGAGATAATAGAAACTGGCACAGACGCCATAATGGTATCAGGAACGCAGCATGTCACCAAGGATAATGTCACAGAGCTTCTTGAAATGCTAAAGGAATACGACATACCGAAGATTCTAGAGCCTGCCACACCAGCCGGCTTGGTCTATAAGAACATCGATTGGCTGTTTGTTCCTTCTGTTTTTAACACAAAATACTCTCTTTACATCAACGGTTTGCATAAGATATGGATTAAGATGCACAAGGACAACATAAACTGGGACATGGTTGTTCCTGAAGCTTATATAATTTTGAATCCGAGGTGTGCCGCAGCAAAGGTTTCTAAAGCTGAAGAAATGACTTTGGAAGGAACTGTTGCGACAGCTGTTTGCGCTGAAAGATACTTTAACTTCCCTGTGGTATACATCGAGTATTCCGGTACGTATGGCGATCCCAACATTGTCAGGGCCGTAAAAGAGTCTCTTACAAAAGCACAACTTTTGTACGGCGGCGGAATAAACACAAAGGAAAGGGCGGAGGAAATGTCAAAATGGGCAACCATTGTTGTCGGAAACACCATCTATGAGAATGGCACCCACTCGTTCATTGACACCATGCGCGGTAACCTGTTAAGGGAATTAACAGAAATACAGGGCAAATTAGGCAAACTAAAAAGACTCAGGAAAAGAACAAGGAATGAAATACCTCTTGAAATAAATAAAGGCATTAAAATTGAAGGAGAGACTGATAAAGAGGAGATTAAACCCAGGATAATGATTCCTAAATTTACGTATAAAAAGGAAGAGGCCAAAGCACGCAAGAAAGCCGAAGGCTAGCTCATTCTCTCGCTCTATAATCCTCTAACCACTTCAAGAAATTCTTTTTTTCGATCTTCTTAATCTCATTCTCAACATCGCCAGGCGAGACCAGAGCATAATAATCCCTAGTCTCAGGCTTTATTGTGTCAACCACTATTATTCCTACGTCATTAAGAATATCCTTTGTCTCCTTGTCAGACTCTCCTATGACTAGCTTGGGCTTTATAGAAGCCAGGACCTTTGAAGCCACCTTTGAAGGCTTGAAATTCTGTATCCAAACAGCCTTGTTGTTTATGTTAAATTCTCTATTGATATTTACGATGTCCTCCTTTGTGAAATTTGGAATCATTATAACAGGTATCATTTTCTCATTTTCTATGTCCTTTATTTCCTGCTCTATCTTAGCCTTTTCTTCATAGGCCTGCTTCATGTTCTTTTCTTTGGATAGTTCGAACTTCAGCTGCCTTATCAGAATGTCCCTTGACCTTAACTCCTTGTCCTTCATTATCTGTCTCCTGGCATCCTCATTCTTTTTCATCTGCTCTTCCAAGTATTCCTGCTTTTGAATCTCAAGGTTTCTTATCCTTGTCTCGAGCTTCTCCGAATAGCTCTTTAGTATTTCGTATCTTTCCCTTCCCTCTTTCAACTTCTTCTCCAGTTCCTTTGCCCTTTCTTCGAAGTTTACTTCAACTTCTTTTACAACCTCTTTCTTAGCTTCCTTTTCCCTTGGCGATATTTTTTCAATGGCATCAGCAATGTTCTTTGCCTCTTTTCTTATTATCATTTCCTTTATTCTGTCTCCATGCTTTTCCAAGCCTAGAGATTTTAAGTTCATGTCTATAGTGTTGAACTGAGGTGAATAGAACTTGAAAGCGAACAATGAAGACGCCAGGGCGTCCCTTTCATGATCGTCTTTCATAGAGATGTTCACAATTCTTTCCTTTTCCTCTATTGTCAAGTCGTGATCCGGACTAAATACCTTGGCGTTGAAAGAGGCCGCTATCTTTTTTATCTTGTGGGGAATGTTCTGCTTGTCAGTGGCAATTATCAACGGATTTCCAAAAATAATTATCTGTTTGATTATGTTAGAGGTTGAGAAGTGCCTTCTGCTTTTCAGATAAAGCAGGTTCTTCTTAAGGTCATGAATTGATATTCCTGTTGTAGTTCCGATGTCCAGACCAACAATCAAGGGCTTTGGCATGAGAATAATTATAAGCTTAAAATCAAATATTTATCCTATGACCGATTCTAAAAGGTACGTGATAACAGGAGGCCCCAGTTCTGGAAAAACAACTTTGATTTCTAGCATATCAAAAAAAGGTTATCATGCATGCCACGAGGCAGCAAGATTATTGATAGACAAAGAAATTTCAGAAGGTAAGACCTTGGAGGAAATCAGGATAGACGAACTAGAGTTTCAGAGAAGGGTGTTGGAAATGAAACTAGAGGCAGAATCAAAATTACCAAAGAACGAAATAGCTTTCATTGACAGAGGTATCCCTGACAGCATAGCTTATTATAAATTTTATGGTTTCGATTTAAGCGAGATTTTAAAATTCTGCAAGGAAAAAAGATACAAAAAAATATTTTTCTTAGAACCACCGCTGTTTGAAAAAGATTACGCAAGGATAGAAAATGAAAAACAAGCAAAAAGATTGGGTGAGTTGGTCAAGAAGGCTTATCTGGACTTGGGTTACGATGTCGTAACAGTTCCTAGAATGCCTATCGAAGAAAGGGTAAATTTTGTTTTATCGAACTTATAATTATTTGTACTCGCTGTCTAAAACTCTCTTGATCCTCTCGGATATTTTTTTGCCAATGCCTTTGACATCTGTCAATTCCTCTTCTTTTGCATTAAAGACATTATTGGGCGATTTAAAATATTTCAGCAAGGCCTTGGCTCTGACAATGGAAACATCTGGCAGGCTCGAGACCAGATACTCCTGTTTCTCTTCTATCGTTTCTGGAGTCTTCTTGTTCCTGAGAACATTGGCCCTGTTTTCCTGCAGTTGCTCCCTCCTAGCGATCCAATAGACTATGCCAGCGGTGTCTGCCATGTCCTTTGTCCATATTATCGGAATAGACATGTCAACTGCTATTGCTGCCAAAGTCCCTCTTATTATGTTAGGCTGCAAAACACCATACAAGCTCTCTTCCCCCTCTATTATAAGAACAGGTTTCTCAAAGTTGTCCTTCATAGCCTTTAGCTGTTGAAATAGCCTCTTGTCAGTTATGCTCTGGATAAAGTCTTTTGTAGTGTTATGCAACAATGTGGGAATCAAACCTCCAACAAAATTCTCAGACTTATTCACAGAAAAATCATACACCTTGTGTCTGCCGTCAATTTTTTCGATGTTCTTTATTTTTTCTAGAAACACCTCGCCTTTTTGCATCTTTAAAAGAAGGAAAATAGATTCTATACCCACCTTTTCGCTTATTCTTTCATATAAATTTCTGATAAAAAATTCACTTGTCAATCTATAATTTTTATAATTAAAATAGGTAGACACATTTAGTTTTCTTAGAATACTTCTTAATTTAACAAAATCTATGTTGATTTCTTTCAAACCTTCCTCTTTTCTTATTATGTTTATTATATCAAGAAATAATACCGAATGTTTTGCATATCCATTAGTTAGGTTTCTGGTAGTGCTGTAATGGATGTTATACTTTTTACTAAATTCTTTTTTAACAGTGTATTTAGATACTATATTTTTAAATTTTTCAATATAGGCGGAGGACTCATCATATAAGCACTTGAGCTTTTTTACAATATCAAAAAACTCTTCCAATTCTTCTTCCTTTAGTTTCAACAAAGGTCTATAGAATAAAAGTCTGACATAAGAAGGAAGTTTAGTTCCCCTGCATTTATCTATTCTTATTTCTTTTGAAGGAATTTGTCCTATAATTTCTATAAATTTACTCAAAGATTTGGTTTTGATGGATATTTCATAATACTTTCTTCTCTCATTTTTGTATTTGCTATAAGTTAACCTGACGGTGTTTTCTATTCCCATAGAGTAAAGCATATACGATAAGCCCACGATCAGCTCCTTTGATTTAGATGTCGCTTTAAGCTGTGGATTATATCTTTTAAAATCATTTTTATACCCATCTCCAAAAAAGTAGCCACGGATGAATGCGGCTTTTAGGTTATTAGGAGATGTAAATAATAATGAAGGTAAGAATTTGTTTTCTGCACCTTTTTTACTATCAAAAATATCACTAAATAAACGTGCATAAACTTTTCCACCACACATATAACAATCATTTCTTTTTGAAAAATGCCCAAAAACATTGCCCAGATATTTTTCTATCAAAGCATTTCTTTCTTTGTCTTTCTGTGAAATTATTACTTCGCTATCGAAATAACCTTCTGCCACCCATAAACCTAGAATAAAGAAAAAATCTTCATTTAAAGCAGGAATTTTGTATCTGTGCGGAGCAGAATGCAACTTAAATTCATTTTCATTAACGTCAAAACCTTTAGTGGAATTAAGTTGAACTTTCTCCAGATAGCCATCAAAGGAAGGGTAGATTTTTGGTTCATACTGAGGCAATTTAGGTGGTACCAAAATTAAAACATCGCCTTTCCTAAGTTCTGATGTCGGTATGCATTTTATTCTCTTATTTCTGAAAACAAAGACATTATGCCCTCCAGTCATTTTTAGATGAAAGCTTCTTTCATCTTTATATTTACTTTCTCTTAAAGGAGAAAATGAAATTCCATAAACATCATCTGATTGATGAGCAGTCACATCATAAACATCAAACCAATCGATTTTATTATTGTCAAAGTCTATTCCCATAACTTTCATACTTATTCCGCATCTCTTGAACAGGTAGGAAGCTTTTTCTATTGAAATTATCCTTATTTTTCCATCTATGTTTATTACAACCGGCGTATCCGACAAAACACTCTTCTTCTCAATTATAACTCGGTCGCTGGCAACAAAGTCCCCAAAAAGCAGCATCTTCTTCTGAACATCGCAGTCATACTGCCAAAAGTATTCTATTATGCCACTGTTAGCTTCCCTTGAATCAACAAAGATAAGAACCTTGCCCATCGATATATTTAAATATTCTAAATTTTTTAAAACTATTTATTGCCCAGGGGGAAGTTCGGACATCAGGTTTCAAGTCTTCGGACTCGGAATTCAGCGCGTCATCTCGTATGGCCTCAAAGAAGTCAGAACCTTGAACTGGGCAATTCTTTTGTAATCTGACTCATGCTTTCGATAAGTTGATTACTGCTGGTTTTTTCAACAAGTTTTTGGTTCTGGCAGATGCTAACCGCTCATAAAGTATTGTAAAGTATTTGCCAAAAACACGCAAGGCATGCTTTACGGGTGTGATTTTTAACCAAATTCTCATTCTTGCTCTCATTTTTCAAAAAATAAAATAAATTTTTTAAAAAAGGCATTAAAGAAAAAGGTTCATTTTTCAAGGCAATCTAAAGGAAGATTAATCGAATTTTGAAAGGCATTAAAAATGGCGAATTTTCAGAAAACGCTTCCAGTCTCAATTTTTCACTCTTTTTCTTAGGAATCTCATCGCATTGGCTGATGTTCAGTTCTGAGACTGCTCTAAATTCTCAAGAGAATCCTTTTTATTATCAAGGTCTATTGAGACTGAATAAAAACTCGTTCCATCTCTTTCCTCTTTTGTGATGAATCCCTTTTCTCGTAGCGTCCTCAATTTCCTGAAGAGAGTAGCCTTGGAGCACAGGTTCTTTTTGAACACTTCCTCCTCCAGTGCCTTGGTCTCTATCGGCCCTTTTTCTTTTATGAGATTGAGAATCAAGGTCGTGTCTATCTTCTCGATGGTGCTGCCCAATCTTTCCTTTGTCCCCTCATCCTTCGTATTACTAATCTCAGTCTCGATCTCGAACCTCAAATTCCTAAGAAGTCTCAGTATCTTCTCCTCGTAGGATCCTAGCTGCGTTTTAAACTCATCATGCTGCTCAACCTGCTTGCCTATGCCATCCTGTATGACCACTATATTGTCCTTATAGCTGTCTATCTTGTTATCCAAGGTCAAGAAGCACTGGCCTATGGCTGTTGAAAGTTTGTCGAACTTTTGGCTTAATCCGCCTATGGAAGAGCCTATATCCAAGCTTTTCTGGTCTAGAACAACTTTCTTATTTTCTTCCTTAGGTTCCTCTTTTTTCCAAAACTTAATCTTGAGCATCCTATCGCTTTTTCTTGAGTATTTTTGCTGAGCCTTTAAAGGCCCGCCTTGCATTTTTCCTATATTATTGATATATAAACAGTATTAATAAACCTTGGTCAAAAAAAGTTGCTTAAGTTATGCTGTTCCTTATCGTTCTTGCTCTGCATCTCCCTAAGTATTGACTTCATCCTCTTCTCTTTTCTATAGGCTGTCCAATAATAGCTCTCGTCAATCGTGTCCTTGGTTAGCAAGAATATTATCTTTCCTACCTTTGTCCTTCCAACCCTTCCCCTTCTCTGTATTGTCCTTATCTCAGATGGAACAGAGTCATAGAAAACAGCTATGTCCGCTGATGGTATGTGCAATCCTTCCTCTCCTATTGGCGAGGTGATTAGGCAATTGTAATAGTCCGCATTGAAATCCTTTATGACATCTATCTGCTCCTTTTGAGTCAGGCCTCTCTCACCTGCCTGGCCTATCAGGATAACAGGCCTGCAGACATCTTGAATAATGTCATAGATGTTATAGATGTTGTCCCTGAAATGGGAGAATATTATGAATTTGACATTCTTGTTTTTTTCAAATTCTCTTGTTATTATCTCTCTTAGCTTTGATATTTTTGGATGCTCTCCGGATTCCTCAACTATTTTCATTGCCTTGATAAAATTAATGTCATTCAAAATCGCTCGATCTGATTTTGTTTTCTTTTGTTTGATTTTATCCAAATAAATTTGTGTAGCCTTTACGCTTTGCGTTTCTAACAACTCTTCGGCGTGCCAGATTTTGACCGCCTCGACTATCAAAGAAATCAAGTAGAACATGAATGGTTTTCTCTGCGTCATTATCTCTCTGCTAACTTTTTTCTGAGCTTCCAGCAGATCTCTTTTTCTTTTGATAAATAAGTTATATTTTTTTAATTTTTCTAGCCTGTCTCTTAGAGCGGTCTTCAACAAGGTTTGGGCAGCCTTTAGATTTTCAGGCAGATCAACTTTTACGTACTCTGATGTTATACTTTTGATAAAGGCTTTGACATCCTCGTCCAGTTCTGTTCTTATTTCCACGGCATCGACGAAAAGGCTCTTGCATATTACCTTTATCTTTTCCTCGTCGCTTCCAGGAGACGCAGTCAGACCGAGTATCCTTGGGTTTTTTGCCCTTTCCATGTAAATTCTTGCGACAAAAGGATAGGCGTATTTCTTGACCGCACGATGCACCTCATCTACAATTAATATTGAGAAATTGGACAAGTCTAAAATATTGTTCTGTATGTCATTCTGGATCGTTTGCGGCGTTGCACTTATTATTTTTGCTTTTTTGTATATGTCTTCTCTCTCAAAGGGAGGGACCTTACCTGTCAATAGAACTATTTCTTCTTCGGGAATGTTCATGCAATCAGTAAAAGTTTTTTGATGCTGAGCGCACAGAGGACGAGTAGGCGCTGTTATCAGGACCTTTGAATCAGGATATTTTTCTAATCGGTGAGCTGCTAAGAGAATGGCTAGGGTTGTTTTTCCCAACCCCGTCGGGAGCACGCACAAAGTGTTTTTCTTTGAGGCAGTGTTTAAAATAGTCTCTTGGTACGTTCTAGATTCTATAGTCCCGGGTTTTATCAGAGGATGCTCAACAAAAGACATGAAATTAATCTGAGTTAGAAATTTAAGAACCTTTTTCTTTTAATGCAACCGGCGATTCTCCTGCGTGCCATGATTGCCTTGGACGTACCTGAATGTTAAATATTCTCTCAGAATTGTCATCCAATATCAAGGCCGCGCCCTTGTTCTTCGGCAGCTCTCCCAAAAGTTTTCTTATGTCAAACAAAAGATAGGTTTGCATTATGGCAGACAAAGCCTCGACGTCTGGTTTGGCCGTTAACCTGTGCGCTATAACCAAATCTGCCTGAGAAATTGCATCTCCATGAATCTTATCAGGCCTCTGCGTTATCAACACTAAGCTTATGCCAGGCTGCCTTCCTTGCCTTAACAATGTCAGCAAATCGCGAGTGGCCGGAGTCTCGCCCTCGTCTGGCAAGTACTCGTGACAATTATGAACTATACAGCCATTAGCGACAAAGTTATGAACGTTGGAGACTGAAATATCATAAACCTTTTCTAAGCCCGCATCTTCTTTTTTTACTATCTTCTCAAGAATTAAATTGTTTTTATAACTTGATTTTAGCCATTCTTCGAATCTTGGAAATTCCAATTGAGGAACAGAAGCTTTTCTGCCAAAGTATATCCATTCCCTCACCATATAATCCGGTATTTTCAGAATTTTTGATATTCTTATTTTTCCTAAACCTGTTTTATGCAACTCTATACATTTTAAACGTAAGTCATCCCTTTCTTTTATCAATTTTTGTTTGGCCTTTAAATAAGACAAAACTAGATTTCCCTTAATTTCTTTTTCTTCACAGTATCTATAACCGATCTTCTCTAAGAAATTTATCATGTTATTTGTACTGTTTGAAATTGTTAAAACAAATTTCATTGTTTTTATGCCATCTTTTCTGATATTACCTTTTCTTTTACTTATGCCAACTTTAACATCAAAAGTTTCAAAAAGTTGTTTTAATTGGTTCGCATATTCAAAACCATTTTTTTCAAGTTCTATGCTTTTATTAAATGAAAATCTAACAACATCAAACCCAATAGGAGATTTTTTAGATACGTTTGGCATGCTGCCTTCACTTCCCATTAAGGACGCTAAAAATTCTGCTTTTTCTTCTTTTGTCGCGTTTAATAACCATTCGGGCAGTAAAAATTGATTTAGAACTTTTTTACCTCTGGGGACCTTTAAATCAAAAAAGAAGTTGCAAGCCTTTGCACTGCTATGGACTTCTTGAGTTTTTCCAGAAACTTCTAATATTTTTCCATCATGAGTTTTAATTTTAGAATGGGTTTCTCTTGAATAAATGCTGCCTGATGAAAATCCTAAAGCTTTAAGATTATTTTTTATTTTTTCCAAATCTTTGCTCTTTCCTGAAAATCCAGTTTCTTTTGAACATAACCATCCGTCTCCAAATAAATGCCCTACTAACCTAGCCGTAATTAGTTTTTCATTAGAAGAATAATGCTGAATAACGGGCAATGACACTTCTTCTGCAGATTGGGCTGGTGTAAACCCGTTAGAAGTTAATATCTTATGTTCTGGTGTGCATTTTAATTCTCTCCCGCTTTCTGTAATTAATTTTATAATATTTCTTTCGCCTTTTTCATAAACATTATCTACATCAAAATATCCATATTCCTTTTTATCCGCATCAAACCCTAAAACCTTAAATTTTTCGCCGTTTTTAAATCTCTCCACTATATTACCTATTGGTGTATGCGCTTTTTCAGTTATTACCACAGACTCGTACGGTAAGCATTCATCAATGGTGATCCAAGTCATAGGAACTCTTTTAGTCGCCTCCCCTCCTGTCAATTCCATTTCTTCTATCCTTCTGGCAGCCATTCTTGCCTGATATATCTCCCTGCAGAGAATGCCTATCATCAAACTTCTGACATTGGTTTCTTGCAAAGACACGTCCAGAACAGTTACTACACCAGGCCTGAGAAAGTTTTCTATTGAGGCCGATTCTTGGGAAAAAACCCCCCAGCCTTTTGATGATAAGAACCTGTTTTCCAAAATCATCTTTTCCTTTTCATCAGACCTCTTGTCGCCTCCTATTTCGCTGATTATATCCTCTATAGAATAGTCCCTTCCTTGAAGTTTTTTAATTATTCTTTCCAATAAGATGCCGATAGAATCAAATAAGCTTATGTTAAAGGTCAAGGCCCAGTCTGCTGCTGACAATTCTGAGGGTTTTATGGAAAAAATTCCATCATATGAAATGCCGTACTTGTCATAGTATGATTTAATTCCCATCGGTATTATGATTTTCACATCAAAACCTCTTGGCTTTAGATTCCATTCTGTCAGTTCCATTAGCTGCCTGTCGTTCGGGTTTTTCATCGACCAGAATATCCCCATGGTGTCTATCATCAAGCAAGAAAGGTTTTGCCTCACTTCATCAGGCAGTTTTGTCACTTCTTCGGCTATGACAGCCGATGTGTAGGATTTGCCCGATCCGCGCTTGCCCGTTATAAGTATAACATGGGGTCTCAGCACATCCATTAGAATTGGATTGGTCAAATGAAAATCAAAACCCTTTCCGACAACATGCTTTCCCAAGAATATGCAACCCTTGTCTCCGTAAGCTTCGAGGTCCTCAGGCTCCCTTCCTATTATTATTCTCTCTACAGCCATGAAAAGAATTTAGTGAAAGTAATTTATATAAACAAGCCAGCAAAGTATTAGTTATAATTTAAGCCTTAATGAAAATACCTCTCCGCTCTTTATATTCTATTCTCCATTTATCTAAAAACTCCTTAAATTTCTCGGAATTTTCTATTGGTATTAAAACGCTTCCCATGCCTACAGTTATTCCGCTTAATCCTTCTAATACGCCTTTCTCGCCTCTTCTGCCTTTGAAAGCATACTGAAATTTTGTTTTTTCATTATGATTCAAACTCTTTAATGAATTTTTCAACATCTTCCTTCACCAAATCGACAATTCTTTTGCTTATTATTATTCTATAGCTATCAGTATAATACGGAAAATCCTTATCAACAACTCTATAAAGATGAGGAAACTTATTTTCTAATGTTCTGAATCTATTTTCATGAGAAGAAGGAATAGAACTCGTCTTTCTAAAGATTTCAATATCGCATATTTGTTGTATGATATAACAAATAAACTTTTTAAGCTTTTCTTGGTTATACGTCATAACATTATATAAACAGGCCAGCAAAAGCTATTGCCGTCACCAGAAGCCAAGCCTTCAAGTTCCATGACATAATCTTAGAGCCGTCCAAAGGCGATATTGGCAAAAGGTTGAAGAACGCCAGGAAAAAGGATATGCTTGCCGTGGTTAGGAACAGGCTCAAGGGATAGACAAAGTTTGCCAAAAGAAGAGAAACGGCAAGTATTATGTTAATCAAAGGGCCTGCAAGGCTTATGATCGCATATTGCTTGTTTGTCAAAGGAGAGACCCTGAAGGCAAAGCCTTTCTTATAGGGCGACACGTAAACTGCCCCAGGAGCAGCTATAACAAAACCACCTATAAAGGCTGTTATCAGACCCAAAGCCAGGCCTAAAGGCCAGACCTTATACTCCGCATCGCAACCAAAGCGCTGAGCCACGAACTTGTGCCCCAATATCTCATGGGATAGAAAGACGGCCAGCACTATGAATATGGTTGATATGAGATTTTCTATTTTAAAGGCGCTAAATGCTAGGGCCAAGACCATAACGGATACTATCAAGTCTCTTATCTCATTCTTAGTGAACATGAGAATAATTTAAGATTAGAAAGATTTATTATTAACTGCCGAGAATTCTCTTTTTAGCTATCCTATAGGCCTGAGCACGAGACAAGTGCTCCTTTTCCATTATCTCCTTTACTAAATCTCTCATCTTGCCATAAGTCTTCTTTCTATCAGAGCGAGAAGTCTTATCAGGAAACATTTCTTTGATGAGCTGAGACGTCTCATCCATGAAAACTTGCTGAGGCAGTTCAGGTATTTTAGATTTCTCATCATTCGGTTTTGTAATCGGCATCTCAGGTTGAACCGGTTCAATAGCATCGGACTTCACCTCATCCAAAAAAATTTTTATCTTCTGCAGGTGCTCCTCGGTTTCTTCCCTGAACTTTTTCCACAAATCTTCCATGATAAAAATTGGCAGAACCTGCCTTTAAATTTTTCTGTTATACCCCATTGTTTCTTATAGAATCAGCCTAAGAATTCTTTGGGCATTAAAATAAGGACAAAAATCTAATTAAGAGGAGTTTAAAACCGCTATTCTTATCAAAAATTGTGAAAATTTTGCCGAAAACATCTTTTTCTTCATACAAATCTTTTTAAATAATATTCATTAAACTGATTAACAAATGAAGTGGTTAGCAAAGCGTATGTAAAGTGCATAAAATGTTAGAAGAAAATCTAATCAAATGGCTGAAAAAAGAAAATTTTGAATACTTTAAAAATTTTGCATTAGGTGGGAAGTTTCCAGACATGATAGCAGTTAAAGAAAGTAAAATAATCGCATTTGAGATGAAAAGCCACGCTAACGAAATCCCCACAGCAATGGGTCAATGCTTGTTTTATTTAAACAGTTCCAACAAAGTTTATATAGTTTTACCGAAAGAAGAAGAAAAACTAATTTCTAGTTCAGCCATAGAAACATTAAGAGAAAATGGAATAGGGCTGATTATTGTTAATGATAAAGTGAATGTATTAATCGATGCCAAGGAATTCAAAAAAGACAATCTCTCAATCATAACAGAATTAAAGAACAAGAAAAAACCACCTGAAAAAAAAATTAAAATAAAAATTGACGTGAGAAAAAAAATAATAGAAAATTTGAAAAATCATCCAGAAGGTTTGACGGCAGTCGAAATCTCAAAATATATAGGCATGTCTAGACATTCAATCACAAAATATGTATATCAACTTTTAGGGGAAGACTCTATTTATCAAAGGAAAATCGGAACCGCAAAACTGTGCTTTCTGAAGGTGAAAAGATGAAACCGGAAAAAGGCTCTTCAGGACAAAGCCAACTTCTGATACCGTTAATAATAATTCTAGGCTCTGTCGTGGCTTTGGCCGCCAACACAACTATCAGTGCTTTTAATTCGACTTTGAACAGTTCTGGCGCGAACCCAACAGGAGCATTGATAGGAATAAATGACAGCTATGTTTTAGCAGGCGCTTCCCTGAACATCAAGCTTATGGAAAATGTCGCTAGAGCCACACTAACACTTGACAATGGAACGCTCCTAGAGGGCAAGCAAATAGACTTTTACATGAACGACACTCTTCTAGGTTCGGACTTGACCAATGCCGAGGGATTTGTTGACTTTCCAATTGGTGGAAACGACATCATAAAGGTTGTTTTCAACGGAGACTTGGACTATTCTGGAAGTCAGGAGATAATTAATAACGTAGCAGAAAGCGCTTCCCCAAGGAATGATTCTGAGACAGAGGTAAGCAATATCGTAATCGAGCAGGGGCAGGCCGAGATAAACAAACCCGTAAGATGGATAAAGAGGGTCAAGGGTTCGATTTCCGATGTCCAGAGCCAGCTACCAGCAAAAGCCTTTGGTGCATCAGTCAATGAGATGAACGGAGAAAGAGTAATAGAATATTATACTGAAGCGCCAAAATCTTATGAAAGCGTGATAAACGATTACAGGAAACTGGTGACAATCAGCTCTGATATCGAATACAGGAACATAAAAACCTACACCAGCATAAGGGAATCGCCTGAAAAATCAATAAGGTTGTACTGGCTTGTCGACGGCAATAGAATGGACGTCACTAAAGACCCTGCAATCAATCTGACCTTCTTTGATACGAACAATAATGGTTTTATAGACAGGCTCGAATGGATAACGCCTCACACATCTAACCAGACTTTTGAAGTAAGCATCATCATATTAAATGTTAATACCTTTGTTAGGAATGGTGAGAACTGGACTGTTGCCTTTGAAGCAACAGGAACAGCTGACTTGGTAATTAACTCAACCAATGCAAAGTGGACAGAATTCCTAGCAGACGACCCTAACACAAAAGACGAGATGAAGCTTTTAGACATATCCTGCGGTAACAATTCTTTAAAGAATTCCTTAGAATTGATGGATGAGAATGAAAATTACTATAACTACTCACAGCTTAATGAATCTGATTCTATTAGGATTAAAAAACTTTTGATAAGAAATTATAGCTGCGACGGTACGGGATATATAACAAACAACATGATTATCGCGGGCTATGCTGCTTTGCAATTTACTTTTGGCGATCAAGTCGCATATGCTTACGACACAGAACTCATTCTAGTTCCAAACAACATAGGTAATAAAGCATTCTATAACAATACAGGAGGAAGTTGTAACGTCATCATAGCATTAAATTATCCGGGAACAAACTTTCCAGTTAACAACTACACTTATTCAAACACCTCTAACAATGTATACCATATGCAATCAGGAGTAGATACAAAATGTAATTTCTACAAATTTGAATTCAACACCTCTCCTCTCTCCAATATAAAATCCGTTACTCTTCTTCACGAAGGTTATCACAATGGAGCAGCCATGTGCGATGCTGCTTTATACTATTATAATGTAACCACTGCGAGTTGGACGTCCTGGACTGTGTTAGATACTGCCGAGACCAATATATCAATGACGACCAGAGACACTGCAGGAATTATAAACAATACAGGATATGTAAAATTCGCAGTCGTGGTGACAGATAATAATCAAGAAGGGCCATGTTCGGTCACTTCTTTTACAGACTTGGCAATGGTAAGTGTTTCTGATGATTTGCCGCCTACCTATTCTTCGAATTCAACAAACTCAAGCCTAGCAGGAAAAAATGTTGAGTTCAGACTTAAGTGGGCAGACGACAATGCAATGCACGGCTACATTTTTGCTATAGACAACTGCACCGGAACCCTTACAAATAATACATCTAAAACATTCGGCAGGCCTTATAACTATACCACTTACACCAATGGCGGAGAGGATGGAATCATATCAAATCCACAATATGCATACGATAAAATATTCAACGACACTTCAACAGCTGCCATTTTTAATTCTAGTGGTTTACTTAATTGGATACATGCAAATTATACTTTCAAAGTCAGTAGTACGTCTAATCCAAGAGTGGTTTATACTTGGAGGAATGTTACTGCTGGAATGACTCCAAACCCCACTTATTACCCTGTTATCAGTGCTTTTAACTATACTTCAGGCGATTGGAAAACGGTTGATACCACCGTAGGTAGTTTTAACGGAGTTTTTGCTACAGAGTCTTGGACAGTGTCTCCTCTTAGTGACTTCATTAGCAATGGAGAAATGAAAATTCGATTTTATGTTTTTAATAATTATTCTGTAGAAGTTAGCGACGTTCACTTGGCTTTGAATGAAAGCTGGTCAAATGAAACTTTTGTGATAAACAATACCGTTAATTGCCAGATAAGATGGTGCTATTATGCCAATGACACTCTAGGAAATTGGAATAATTCTTGCAGCAGTCCATTTACCTTTAACACTACAGAAGCTACACCGCCTACTTATGCTAGGAACACTACTAACACGACCATCGCAGGAACGCCTGCCAACTTCAGCTTGGAATGGAATGACAGCGTTGCCTTGAACAATAATGGCAAGTGGATATTCTCAACCAACAATAGCGGCACTTGGCAAAACTACACTTTAACTGATGTTCTAGTTCCTGACATAGCAATAAATAAGGGATATGCATCTTGGCTTAATACACCAAATAACCAAGATAATGCAACACAGCCTTTGACGGATGCCAATTATAGCAAAGTAAATACTTCAGATAACAATTGGGTTCAGTTTGCATCACTGTCTTCAGGTGGGTATGCTTATACTCATTATAGATGGACGTTTAATCTTTCCAATTATGATATTAATGCACTTACAAGTATCTGCTACAGAGTTGAAGGTTATTACACAACAACTGGAGATGGTTATGGCATGATTACAACAAAAAACATGTCCTCAGGCAATTGGATAGATATAAATAATATGGATCAATCATTTGACGCAAACACAACTAAATGCTATAATTCAAGCGCTTATGATTTAAGCCAGTTTATAAACCCGACAGACAATACATTTCAAATAGCAACTACCGCAAATGCTTCTAATTCTTACTTCACGCTTGTATACATAGATTATTTAGAAGCAAATATAAGTAATTTAACAAAATTTACTGCAACGCCTCAAAATGCGACTTGGGCATTAACTTTGAACTCGGCTGCTGGAACTAAAGTCGCTTGGTGCTTCTATGCTAAGGACAATGTAGGCAATTGGAACGGCACGAACTGCCAGAATGATAATACTTATTTCTATGTGACTACAACTGAAACAACACCGCCTCAGTGGGTTGCCGGAAGTAATTCAACTAACACCACCAGTATTGGACTACCAGCTAATTTCACACTGAATTGGACAGACAACTATCAACTGGCAGGCTATATATTCTCTACGAACAATACAGGAACATGGCAGAATTCATCGTATGTTAGCTTCTCTGGCACATCCAATAAATCCTGGAACGTCACTGCGTTGAACTCGACTGCTGGAACAATTGTTGGATGGTGCT